>Ga0163151_10003615_pt1 | contig 21970 bp, 15 predicted proteins | sample OliLakLV19MP5IB2_FD_145596 | JGI IMG/M metagenome (GOLD analysis project Ga0163151, IMG submission 145596) | Freshwater microbial mat bacterial communities from Lake Vanda, McMurdo Dry Valleys, Antarctica - Oligotrophic Lake LV.19.MP5.IB-2 | ecosystem: Environmental > Aquatic > Freshwater >... | reverse complement strand
GCAAATGAACAACGTGATTCTGATTGGTTACCTCGGCAGCGACACCGAGACCCGCAAACCTCGAAACGACTCAACCCTCACAACCCTCTCGCTGGCCACGCCGCGCATTTGGAAGGACCGCGAATCCGGCGAACACCAATCGCAAACCGCCTGGCGCCGCCTCGTGTCGGCCGCATGGCTGAATATGCCGCCACTCTCACCAAGGGAGCCCATCTCCAAGTCACCGGCGAACTCAACACCCGCCACTACACCGCCAAGGACGGCGCCACGAACTCCATCACCGAGATCCGGTCCAGCGCATCAACCGCCTGGATCGCTCGGCCAAGTAGCAGGTGGCCGCGTAAGCGGCCAATCCGGCCATGACCACCCGAGATCAACTCATCCTCGATCATCTTCCCCGAGTGGAATTGCTCGCCGGCAGACTTCATCGGCGCTACCCGCAGGTCGAACTCGACGACCTCATCTCCATCGGCACTGTCGGTCTGATCCGTGCAGTGGATCGCTTCGATCCGTCGCGCAACCTCAAGCCTCGCGGAACTACGCTGGATATCTCCTCAACCGCAATAATGTTGCGAAACCGCGTATGCACCGGTGTGTTGGAGGAGCTATCAACTTCGTTAAGCCGGGCATTGACCCCATCGAAATCCCGAAACCGCCTGATGGTAAGCCTCGTTTCGAGAATCATATTCGGGAGTTGAATATCGGCATAACGTTTCCCGCCCTCCGATCCAATCACCACTGGCGCGCGAAATACGAAGAATGGTCGAAGCGACTCGTAGAAAACCTCAAGTCGTGGTTTGCCCGTTGCTGAAAAGCTGCCAGTTGAGTATTTCTTGTCGTCAGATCACAGAAGTAAATGGTTTTTCGACACTAAGCTTTTGCCGAAGACGGCCAGGGCCCGAAGCTATCGCGAGAACGCGGGACCCAAGACGCCCCGCCTGTCCGTCCCCGCCACACCCATCCCGATACCGGACACTTCCGCGCTCCCTATACCCACAACTTCTCCAATGGATCCCGCACCATGCACAATGGAAGTCAGCATGCTCCCAAAGCAGCCAGCGTCCCCGTGAACAAGACAAACAAGCAAAGCCGGATTCTCGTCGCCGACGATCAGCCCGACGTCCTTGAAGCTCTCCGCCTGCTCCTGAAGAGCGAAGGCTATCAGATCGAAACCGTCTCTTCCCCCAACGCCGTCGTCGCCGCCCTCCAAATCCGTGAGTTCGATTGCCTCCTCATGGACCTCAACTACACCCGCGACACCACCTCCGGCCAGGAAGGGCTCGATCTCCTCACGCAACTGCAGGGCATTGACCCTTCTCTCCCCGTCGTCGTCATGACCGCCTGGGGCTCCGTCGAACTCGCCGTCGAGGCCATGCGTCACGGAGCCCGCGATTTCGTCCAAAAACCCTGGGAGAACCCCCGCCTCCTCGCCATCGTCCGCACCCAGATCGAACTCAGCGAAGCCCTCCGTAAGAGTGCCCGTCTCGAAGCCGAAAATCGCCTCTTCAATAGCGACGGCCGCCCCGCAATGATCGCCGAGTGCGCCGCCATGCAGCCCGTGCTCGATATGATCTCCCGCGTCGGCCCGTCGGACGCTAACGTCCTCGTCACCGGCGAGCCGGGCACAGGCAAGGAAGTCGTAGCCCGCACCCTGCACCACCTGTCTCTCCGCCGCGATAAACCCATGATCACGGTTAACGCCGGGGGCCTCGCCGAAGGCGTTTTCGAAAGCGAACTCTTTGGTCACGTCAAAGGCGCATTCACCGACGCCAAGCTTGATCGCGTCGGCCGCTTCGAACTCGCCGATACCGGCACTCTCTTCCTCGATGAAATTGCCAACGTTCCCGTCAGCCTCCAAACCAAGCTGCTCCGCGTTCTGGAAATCGGCGAAATGGAGCGCGTCGGCTCGTCCAAGACCAAGCGCGTAGACGTTCGCATCATCAGCGCCACCAACGCCAATCTCGATGTCGAAGTCCGCGAAAACCGGTTTCGTCAGGACCTCCTATTCCGCCTCAACACCATCGAAATCCACATTCCCCCGCTCCGTGACCGCAAAGAGGACATTCCGCGCCTGGCCAGCTATTTCCTCGCCTCCCACGCCCGCCGTTATCGCAAAAATCTGAACGGATTCGACTCGCCGTCCCTGCGCCTCCTCATCGAAAACTCGTGGCAAGGCAACGTCCGCGAACTGAATCATGTCGTCGAACGCGCTGTGCTTCTCGCCCAGGGCGACCAGATCCGCGCCATCGATCTCGCCCTTCGCGGCACCCGCGAATCCTCCGGCCGTCTGGAAGACATGAGCCTCGAAGAAGTCGAACAATTCCTTATCAAAAAAGCGCTGGCCAAAAACGACGGCAATGTCAGCCACGCCGCTCGCGTCCTCGGCCTTAGCCGCAGCGCGCTATATCGCCGCCTGGAGCGCTACGGCCTCTAAAATGGACCATAAGGAGCGGATCCCGCACGAACGCCACGCCCAGTTGCTGGCACTAGCCGCGGGCCTCCCCTCCATTGTCTTCGCCGTCTACGTTCTTTGGACCGGCGACTATCCGGCCAAAGTCCTCTGGACCCTTGGGCTCCTTCTCGGCGGCGCTTGGCTCGGCTTCTCCGCCGCCGTTCGCAATCTCGTCGCCAGCCCGCTGCGAACAATCTCCAGCCTCCTCGAAGCCATGCGCGAAGGAGACTATTCCATTCGCGCCCGCGGCGCCAACGGCGATGATGCCCTCTCCGATGTTATGCAGCAGGTCAACGCCATGGGCGCAACGCTTCGTTCCCAACGTCTCGGCGCCATGGAAGCCACCACCCTCCTGCGCAAGGTGATGGAGGAAATCGACGTCGCCATCTTCGCCTTCGACGAATCGCAAAAGCTTAAATTGCTCAACCGCTCCGCCGAACGCCTTCTCGCACTCCCCGCTGAACGCGCTATCGACCTTCCCGCCGATCAACTCGATCTCGCCACTTTCCTCACCGGTGAAACCTCCCGCACGGTTCAACGTGTCTTCCCTGGAAGTTTCGGCCGCTGGGGCATCGCCCGCACGTCGTTCCGCGAGGGCGGTTTGCCCCACCAGCTTCTCGTCATCACGGACCTCACGCGCCCGCTCCGCGAAGAAGAACTGCAAGCCTGGCAGCGTCTGGTCCGTGTTCTCGGCCACGAACTCAACAACTCCCTCACCCCCATCAAGTCGATTGCCGGCAGCCTCGAGACCATTCTCAAGCGCGACCCGCTCCCCGAAGACTGGCGCGAGGACATGACCCGCGGTCTCAACATCATCGGCGGCCGCGCCGAATCGCTCGCCCGTTTCCTCGGCGCCTACGCCAAGCTCGCGCGCCTCCCCCGCCCTGTGCTCGCTCCTGTCCAGGTAGCCGATTGGCTCCACCGCGGTGCGCGTCTGGAAACCCGCGTCCCGGTCATAGTCGAAACTGGACCGGAACTTACATTGCAGGCCGATTCCGACCAACTCGAACAAGTCCTCATCAATCTGCTTCGAAACGCCGCCGACGCCATGGATTCTCAGCCGGGGCAAATTGTTATAAGATGGCGATTTGAACGGTGGCAGTTAGTCGTCGACATCGAAGACGACGGGCCCGGCCTCGCTGCCACGGCTAACTTGTTCGTGCCCTTTTTCACCACAAAACCCGGTGGTTCCGGCATCGGGCTTGTGTTGTGCCGCCAGATCGTTGAAGCACACGGCGGCGATTTGTCACTAACTAACCGGGAGTCGGCCCGCGGCTGTGTCGCGCGTCTTCAACTCCCCTGCCACGCATTGCCGGAGATACGCTAATCCGGTAAGGAGATCCCCATGTTTCAGCCCGCGAAGTGGTTACTCCTTCCTCTCTTGTCCGGCGCTCTGTTCGCTCAGTCCAAAACCACCGCCAGTCTCCGCGGCTATGTCGAAGACGCGAGCGCCGCCCGTGTCTCCAATGCGCGCGTAACGCTTCTCAACAACGCCACCAACGCCCGCTTCGAAACGGTCACGGGTTCCGATGGCGACTATCTCCTTCCGTTCGTCGTCCCCGGCCAATATCGCGTTGAAGCCGTCAAAGACGGGTTCGCCGCCTGGAAGCGCGATGGTCTTGAACTCACCGTCGGCCAGGAAGCCTCGCTTGATATTGAACTCGCCGTCGCCTCAGCCGAGATCGCCATCGCGGTCACCGCCGAAATTCCTATCATCGAGTCACAACGCACCCAGCAGTCCAACACCCTCACCCAGGACTCGGTCCGCAATCTACCTATCAATCGCCGCGACTATCTTACCTTTTCCCTCCTCGCCCCCGGTGTCGCCGACACCAAAGGCCTGGCCGATTCCAACAGCTTCCGCGTGAAACAAACCCCCGATTCCGGCCTCTCCCTTTACGGTTCCAACGGCCGTGGCAACAGCGTCAACGTCGATGGCGGCGAAGCCAACGATCCCGGCGGCGGCGTCCGCCCCACCGTTAGCCAGGAAGCCGTTCAGGAGTTTCAGGTCAACCGCTCCAATTACTCCGCCGAACACGGTTCCGCGCGTGGCGCCGTCGTCAACATAGTCACCCGCTCCGGCTCCAATCAAGTTCATGGCTCCGTGTTCTCCTTCTTTCGCCACCAGTCGCTCGACGCCTCGGACCCCTTCGCCATCGCCCTCGACGGCAACACCGCGCGCCGCGTCAAACCGGACTCCAACCGCCAACAGTTCGGCGGCACCATCGGCGGCCCCGTCGTCAAGGACAAGACGTTTTTCTTCCTCTCCTACGAACGCCTTCGTAGACGTGAGAACCGCACCGTTCCCGTACTGACGGACCTCTCCATCTTTGGCCCCACGCGCACCCAGGAAGCGATTCTCCAAAATCTGCCCGCCGGCCCCGCCGGTCAACTCCGCGCCGCGCTCTCCACGCCCCCCGCCGTCCAGGAAATGTTCCGCCGCAACAGCGGCATCTTCCCCTTTCAAACGGACGACCACAAAGGCCTGATGCGTTTTGACCACCGCTTCAGCGATGCCGATTCCATCAGCTTCCGCTACAACGCCACCAATATCAACGACTCCAACGAAGGCATCGGCGCGCTCGTCGGCCAGTCCCGCGGTTACATCCAGGACTTCCGCGATCACACCGTTCTTCTCAACTGGCTTCACAGCTTCTCTCCCCGCGCCGTCAACGAATTCCGCGCACAGTTCAACCACTACGTCTTTATTACCGCCAGCACCGATCCCCACGGACCTTCGCTCGACATCGCCGGTTTCGGATCCTTTAATCGCGATCGCTTCCTCCCCGCCACCACCCTCTCCCGCCGCAATGAAATTGCCGACAACTTCAGCGTCTTTCGCGGAAAACACGCCTGGAAGTTCGGCGGCAACATCCTCATTCGCAACGTCACGCAGGACTCGGCAACCTTCATGAGCGGCCGCTTCACCTTCGGCGCGCTGCCCGGCGGCATCGTCAATCCCGCTCTCGCCGCCACGACCGTCAACTCGCTCCAAGCCTTCAATCTGGGCCTGGCGCAAAGCTACCAGCAAGGCTTCGGTGACCCCATTGTGCGCGCCACCCTTCCGCTCTACGCCGTCTACGCCCAGGACACTTGGACGCCCCGTTCTGGCCTGACGCTCAACTGGGGCATCCGCTACGAACGCGATAACCGCCGCCTGCCGCTGCCCACCGACACCAATAACTTCGCTCCTCGCCTCGGCTTTTCCTGGGCGCCCGGCAAGGACCGCAAGACCATCGTCCGCGGCGGCTACGGCCTCTTTTACGCGCCTATCGATTTCCAGATCGATTACGTCGTCCAGGCGCTCAACGAGATCGATGGCCGCCGGCAAATCGCCCAGGTATTGACCACACTCAACCCCGCGGCCCCCGCCGCTCCTTCCGGCCCCATCAACGTCTTCTCAACGCTCCGCGCGCAAGGCGTCATTGGCATCCCCACGCCTCAACGGTCCATCGCCGCCGAAGATCTCCGCCAGTTCGGCATCAATATCAGTCAGACCGGCCCTCGCCCCCCGCTCACCGTTCTCTTCCGCCCCGCCCCCGATTACGTCAACGGCTATGCGCAACAGCTTAGCTTCGGCATTGAACGCGAAATCGTGAAAAACCTGGCATTTTCCATGAACTACGTGGGCGTGCGCGGTCTCCACCTCACCACTTCCCGCGACATCAATCTGCTGCCCGCTCCGGTCAACCCCGCGAAAGGCATCCGCGACTGGGGCGCATTCGCCGCCAATCCCACCGGCGCCGGCTTCTTCGTAAACCCCCTTGTCTTCCAGGAAAATCTCTACGAATCGAACGCCAACAGCGACTATCACGGCCTGATGCTGGAGGCCACTCACCGTGCCGGCCGGCGCGCTACGCTTCACTTCAACTACACCTTCGCCAAAGCCATTGATGAGACCACCGATTTCAACTCCGATTTCCAGCCGAACGATCAAACCAACCGCCGCGCGGAGCGAGCCCTCTCCAGCTTCGATCAGCGCCACAAGGCCGTCTTCTACGCGGTTCTGCAAACGCCGGAAAACGCCAACAAACTCTGGGCCGATTTTCTCTTCACGCCCATCTTCCGCTACTCCAGCGCGCGGCCCTTCAACCTCCTCGCCGGCACCGAACTCAACAACGACCGCCACAACACTACCGACCGTCCGTTCTTCGCTGGCCGCAATACCGGTATCGGCCCGTCGTTTGCGGCCTTCGATATCCGCGTTTCCCGCCGCTTCTCCGCCGGCGAGAACAAAAACTTGGAGCTTATGGCCGAAGGCTTCAACCTTTTCAATAAGCTCAACTACACCACGGTCAACAATGTCGTCGGCAACATCGCCGGGCCATTCAATCTTCGCGGCCGTGATGACCGGACCCCCAGCGATCCATTGGGCTTCACCGCCGCCGCCGATCCCCGCCGCGTCCAGCTTGGTGTGCGATTCTCGTTCTAGTGCGCCTGTTCCTGCTGCTCGCCTGCGGCTTATCCGCCGATGACCTCTGGCTCCGTAACGGCAAAGTCTGGACCGCCGATCCAGCCCGCCCCTGGGCCGACTCAATCCTCATTAAAGGCAACGTCATCGCCGCCGCCGGTACCGATAAGGACGTTGCCCCGCAAGCCAAAGGCGCCCGGGAAATCGATCTCAAAGGCCGTCTCACAATCCCCGGGTTCAACGACGCGCATCTCCACTTCCTGGGCGGCTCGCTCGGCCTCTCGCAAATCGATTTGAACGGGATCTGCACGATGGAGGCGATGCAAAAAGAAGTCGCCAGCTTCGCCGTCAGAAATCCAAACGACAAATGGCTCAACGGCCGCGGCTGGGAGTATGTCTGCATTCCGCAGGGCCGTCTCCCGCGCAAGGAAGACCTCGACAAAGTCGTCAAGGACCGTCCTATCTTCCTCGCCGCTTACGATGGCCATACCGCGTGGGTCAACTCGAAGGCGCTCGAACTCGCCGGGATCACAAAGGACACAAAATTCACCGGCTTCGGCGAAATCGTCAAGGATCCAGGCACCGGCGAACCCACCGGCGCGTTGAAGGAAGGAGCGATGGGCATGGTTCGCCGCCTCGTTCCCGTCCCCGATATGGCCCAGAAACTCGCTAGCCTCGAGGCTGGCCTTCGCCTGGCCGCCAGCCTCGGCATCACCTCCGCGCAAAACGCCAACGGCTCCATCGACGAACTCGAGCTCTACGAAGAGCTTCGTAGGCAGAACAAGCTCACCCTCCGCACCAGCCTCGCCATGTCCGTCGGCCCCATGGAGCCCGAAGCCACTCTGATCGAGTACGCCAATCTCCGCCAAAAATATTCCGGCCCGCTACTCCGCGCCGGCGCCATCAAAATCGGGATGGACGGCGTCATCGAGTCCTACACCGCCGCCATGCTGGCGCCCTACAGCAACAACAAATCCACCAGCGGCAAATCCGCCTGGACCGCCCAGCAGTTCGCAAAAACCGTCACCACCGCCGACAAACTCGGCCTTCAAATTTATACCCACGCCATCGGCGACCGCGCCGTCCGCATGGCCCTTGACGGCTACGAGACCGCCCGCAAAGCCAACGGTCCCCGCGACGCCCGCCACCGCATCGAGCACATCGAAACCATCCATCCCGATGACATTCCCCGCTTTGCCGCGCTCGGCGTTCTCCCCTCCATGCAGCCCATTCACGCCGACCCCTCCGGCATAGAAATTTGGAGCGCCAGCATCGGCCCGGAGCGAACAAAAACAGGCTTCGCCTGGCGCAGTATCGAAAAGGCGGGCGGGCGCTTGGTATTTTCCAGTGACTGGCCCGCGTCGATCTCCGTCAACCCCATCCGCGGCATCCACAGCGCCGTGAACCGCCGCACGATCACCGGCCTCCCGCCGCAAGGCTGGTTCCCGGAGCAGCGAGTCAGCGTCGAAACCGCCTTCCGCGCCTACACCATCAACAGCGCCTTCGCCGCCCATGAAGAAGATAAAAAGGGAGCCATCCGCCCCGGCCTCCTCGCCGACATCGTCGTCCTCTCTCAGGACCTCTTCACCATCCCCAACATGGACATTCACAAGACCGCGGTCGACCTGACAATCTTCGACGGCCGCGTCATTCATCGACGCTAGATCGGCTCGCGAATCGTCAGAAACTGGTCCGCCGTCACATCCTTTAATGTAATCGTGCCGCCGCCCGGCCAGCGAACGTCGACCGATGCCGCCCTCGTTTCTTTCCCAAGTCCAAAATGCACACGTGGATCGCTTGAGGAGAGAAATCCCACGCTGGGGCTCACCCAGTCATACAGTGTCCGTCCGGAAGATGTGGTCACGATGATGCGGGCGCCAATCGAATCGCGATTCGATTGGCGGCCCCCCACCCGAAGCGTAAGCCAGTGTTCGCCGCCGCTCGCCCCGTTCAACAGGATCGCCGGCCGCCGGTCGAGCGAGGTGACAATCAAATCCATGAATCCATCGTTATTCAAATCGGCGAACGCTGAACCACGCTGGTAACCCTTGCGTTGGAAGTGCTCTCCCATTTGGGCGGACACATCCACAAATCGTTTACCGTCGGCATTTTCAAATAGCGTGTCGTGCTGCTCGGCGTTGGCGCGCAAGGAGTCCACGTCTCCGTTCGCCGAGTAGAGGTCCTTCCAGCCGTCATTGTTGTAGTCGATGAACCCGGCGCTCCAGCCGGAAAACGGCGTACTGAGCGGTACAAGCCCCGTCGCGCCGGAAACATAACGAAACGATTGGCCCCGCAGATTCCGGAACAACCCCCATACCTGGCCGGTCAAATCATTGAAGAAAATGTCCGGCCACCCGTCGTTGTCATAGTCGCGAATGTCGGCGCCCATGGCGGAGACCGTGGCGGCATCGTCATTGTAAGCAACGCCCAGCAGCAATCCCCGCTCCAGAAAGCTGCCGTTCTTTTGGTTGATGTAGAGGAAGTTGCGCTCGGTGTCATTGGCGATGAAGATGTCCTCCCAGCTATCGCCGTTCACATCGGCAATTCCAATGCCCATGCCCTTCCCGCGCACATCGCCGAATCCGGCGGCGTCCGTTACGTCCTCAAAACGGCCATCGCCTTTGTTGCGATACAGGCGGTTCGGGACCGTCGGGTAGACCTTCGGGTGGCAATAGTAATCCACGCCATCATCTCGCACACAGCGCTGGTCGGTGGCTGCGGTCCAAAGGGTGTAATTGGAAAGCACCAGATCCAGATGGCCGTCGTGATCGTAATCGAGCCATGCGCCTTGCACGCTTAACGTACCCGCAGGCTTCACACCCAGACCGGACGTGGCGGTCGCGTCCTGAAACGTTCCGTTGCCCCGGTTCCGGTAAAGCGTATTAGTCCCGGCATTGGCGACGAACAGGTCCGTCCACCCGTCGTTGTCGAAGTCCGCCGCGGCGGCGCCAAGGCTATAGCCCAGGCTCTGTCCAGCCAAGCCGGCCCGTCCGGTAACGTCTTCGAACACGCCGCCGCCCTTGTTGCGGAGCAGTGCGTTGTGAAACTCCGGGCCGGTCTTTTTCAGTTCTGGAAATTGCGCGCCGTTGGTGAAGTAGAGATCCATCAGACCGTCGTTGTCGAAGTCGAGCACGGCCACCCCTCCGCAGAGCGGCTGGGGAAAGTATTTCCGGCCGCCCGTGAAACCATTGTGTGTGACATAGCTGAACGTGCTCCGCGCGGCCACATCCGTGAAGTGGGGCGGCGGCGGCGTGACTTGGGCGAGCAACAAGAACCACGCGGCGAGCCCCTTCATCGGCCGCCCCGGCATGACGCGGACATCCAATCCCGCAGGTTCCGGCAGTTCTCCCCGGCTTGCCCGGAGCCGAGCGCCGCGGCGGTTCGCAGCTTTTGCGCGCCCTCCCGATGGCGCTTCGCCTGCTCCAGCAGCAATGCGTGTGCCAAGTACGGCCGGCCCCATTCAGGCCATCGTTCTTCAATCCGTTTCAAACGCTGTTCGGCCTCAGGCACGCGGCCGTCCAGCGCAATCGCAATGGCCTCAGCGAGCAATAAGGTGCGGTTGCCTGGTGCGGCGGCGACGGTCTGGGAAAGCAACTGGGCCGCGTCTCGATAGCGGTTGTGTTTCACGAGCAACTCGGCCGCCTGCTCCCCGATTTGAGGGCTCGCGGTCTTCCACGCTGCGGTAGCCGTCAGCAATTGCGCGGCCTCCTGCGTGCGGCCCAGGCTGTCGAGTATCCGGGCCTTCATAAGCATAAACTCGCCGGATCGTTGGTCCTCGGGAACCCGGGCCAACGCCGCCAATGCCGCCTCCGCGCCGGCGGTGTTAAAAATTGCAATAGCCCGCTCCAGCGTGGCGCCGGACTGTTCCAGAAATGGCAGGGCCAACTCGAAGCGCCCGGCTTCCAGAAGGGTGCGGCCCGCCTGCGCGAAGGTCTGCGCATCGGCATTCAGCGTCAATAGCAGCCGGAACTCCTTCTCCGCCTCCGCCTCGCGGCCGTCGGCGAGCAACAAGCTGCCCAGGTGCATTCGAAGCACCGCGTCGTCCGGCCGGGAGCGCGCCATGGCGTAAAAGCGCTCGATCTCCCTGGGCCGGCGTTCCGCCAGCCGCAGCGTTGCCAATTCGATCATCCCCGCCTCCCGCCGCGGATCCCGCTGCCGGGCCGGGCGAAGCTTCTGATACTGGTCCAGCCACACGCGAGCCTCTTGCTCCCGGCCCTGCTCCATCAACGCACGGCCCAGATGAAGCCGTACCTCCCAATCCGCGGGTGCTAGCGCGGCGGCCTTTCGAAACGCCTTCTCCGCGTCCACCGGCCGGTCGAGCGCCACCAGCACCAGCCCATACTGATCCAGTGCGCGGACATCCGCCGGGCGCAGCGCCAGCGCCGTTTCCAAGTGGGTCAGGGCCTCCCCGTCGCGGCCATGCCGATGCAACAGCCACGCTCTTGCCGTGTGCGCAGGCGCGAGTTGCGGATCAAGCCGCACCGCCTCGGCCAAGTGTGCGAGCGAACTATCGGCATTGGTGCTCCAACACAACTGCGCCAGTTGAAAGTGGCCGAGCGGGTCTTGCGGTTCAGCCGCCACATAGTCGACCAACGCCTTCAATCCCTCGTCGCGCCGGCCCGCCGTGTTGGCGACGACGCGGGCGCGGTCCCGCCGCGCGGACGCGTCGCCGGGCCGAAGGGACAAATAGCGATCGTAGGCGATCGCCGAATCGCCGTAGTAACCGGCATCCTCGGCGGCACGGGCCAGCGCCAACGCGATGGCCGGCTGATCCGGCGCTTTTTGCTGAGCCTGCGCCAGCAGAAAGACGGCGCGCGGGAATTCCCCGGCGGCGGCATGTGCCGCTCCTAACTCCAGCAGCACCCCCGCGTCTTCCGGCCTTTGGCGCAGCGCAACTCCCAAGGTCTCTTGCGCTCTTGGCAAATCGCCTGCCCGCGCCGCCGCCCGGCCCAGGTTCCAAAGCGCTTGAAAATCGCCTGGGCGCGCCGCAACCACTCGTTGCAATGCCGCCTGCGCGAGTTTGAACTCTCCCAGGCCCGCATAGATCGCACCGGCTTGGGCCAACAGTCCGGGATCGTCGTGAGATGTCAGCGCCCGCAAAAAAGGCAGCGCATCCCTCCGCTGCTCGACAGCCATTCGCGCCAACTGCAAATTGGCGTTCGGATGCGCCGGGACTCGCTTGGTCAGCAGCTCAAAATACTCGCGCGCTTTCACCGCGTCGCCGCAAGCCAAATGATGATTCCCGGCATTGTTCAACAGCGCGGACGATGGCGTTCCCGCCGCCAGTGCCCGCCGGTAGATCTGCGCCGCCTCAATACACTTTCCCAACGAGTCCAGCCGCGCCGCCTCCCGCAAATCGACCGGCGGCGGTTGCGCGCCTGGAGCAACCGCCGTCAGGCATAACGGTAAGACCCAAATCTTAGAATTCAACGCGCCGGCCGAGTTGCGCCCGGCGCCCGAACAGGCCCGGACAACTGGTTGTTGCTGGCGCCGAACAGGCTGCTTTGGACGTTGGTATTTGGGTTTGCCCAGGTCATGGTATTCGCCGTGTTGAACACGTCCATGCGCAGTTCTCCGCGGAACCTCTCGGTGATTGGCATGCGCTTCACGATCGAGGTATCCAGGTTGAAGAGGCCCGGGTTTGTCAGCCCGTCGTACTGCCATGGATTGGTTCGCGGCGTGAAGTTCGGAAACCAGGAAAATGCCTGGGTATTAAACCAGCGGGCCGGAGTCGGATCTTCGACTAACGGGTCGCCGTTGACCGCCATCCCGCCAAATCGAACATAGAAGCCGGAACGCCAGGTCATCAGGCCAGTCACGTCCCACCCGCCGATCACCAGGTCCAACGCTTTCGGCATGGACGAAAGCAACTGCCTGCCCCTGCCTACCGGCAGTTCCCACGTTGCCGCTAGCGAGAGCCGTTGGCGCGGCTTGTCACTTTCCTGCCACGTGAACTCCCGGTTGAAGGCGGAGATGTCGTTGAAGAATACTTCGTCTTGCTGGCGGCCGTAATTGTATCCCATCAGCATGGAATAGCCGTTGGCGAAGCGCCGGTTCAGCCGCAACTGAAACGACTGGTAGCGCGACTTGCCGCCCTCGATCCCGTCAATCACTTTCAGGTTGCCGTGTTGCGGATACTGCCGGGCCAGGGAAGTAAGCCCAACCGTCTGCTGGTAGCGGAGCGCTCCAGGGAACTTGTCCACGGTGGAGAAGTTGTAGAACGGATTGGCGACCGCCCGGTTGGTTGCGTCTTTGAACTCATAAGCCGCCCGTGGATCCACTTGGTTCAGATTGAAGCCGCCAATCAATTGATTGGAAAAATTCACGTAATAGGTCACGTCCAGCAGCATGTTCTTTGGCAACTGGCGCTGGAAAGAGAAGTTGAGGCGGTCGCTGTAGCTGCGCGGCCGGTTAGCCGCCACGTAGGAGAGCGAATCGCCCAGCGACGTATAACGACCCAAGCTCTTTTCATAGGCCGGCACCACGGGCGCGGAGGCCGGGAAGGGATCCCGCAAACGCATTTGCGAAACGCCAAGCACCGCTGGGTAGGCGCCGGTAACATTCTTGAAGCCGACATAGATGGTGTCGAAGATGTCGATCGTTCCTCCGGTCCAAGGCGTCAGATAACGGCCATAGCCAACGCGGAACGAGGTGTTGGCGTTGATCCGGTACGCCGCGCCGATGCGCGGCGAGAAGCCGCCCTTGCCGGCGTTCCATTGGCCCCGGTTGTCTGAATCGGCAAACTGAAACGCACCGTTGAAGGTTGTTGGGCCTTTGTAGAACTGCCCGAGTTCGGCGGGCATCCGCGGCGCGCCGGCCCCTTGCATCTCAGGAATCGGCGAGGTCAGATCGAGCGGTCGGGTAAGGCGGTCCTGCGGGTCGGTATAGGCTGTCTCGAACTCATAGCGCAGACCCAGGTTGATGGTGAGGTCGCGGCTCACTTTCCAGTCGTCGTTAATAAACGTCCCGTAGAAGCGGTTCTGGCCCTGCGGCGGAATAGTGGCCGTCATTGATGTTGCCCCGCTGTCCCAGCTATCGGCGCCCCCGCCGGCGGGCTGCACCGCGCCCAGCAGAAACGTCGCATAGCCGTCGCCGGATGTGCGCAAGTCCGGATTTACGAAAGTGGCGGAAGTCGCGTCGGCCTGGAAGCCGAAGCCGGGATTGTTACTCACAATCAGACTCGTGGTGCGCGTCCCGCGCGTGTCCGGCCTTAGGACGCTGATTCCAGGTCCCGCCGCGCGGGCCCATCGCCGTCCAGTATTCGCCCGTCCCCGTTCCCATGATGGACATCCGGGGAAGCAGTTCCGGCACCGCCTTGTTCGCGAAGATTGTTTTGTGGAAGCTGGAATTCGGCCAGATCTTGTCCCATCCGACATTAGCGGTCGGCGCATATTGCGAAGCGTCGACGAAGCTATGATACGTGGCGTTGACATTCAGGATCGTGGTCGCGCTGAGCATGTACACCGCGTCGCCGGAGATCGACAAGGCGTCGCGCTGACTGCCCCTGTCGTTGACGTAAAAGTCCGAGCCCGTAGGGTTCGACGTGGTTACCGGTGTCCACAGCTTGCTGTACCGTCCATAGAAACGAAGCTTCTCGTTCAACACGTAGTCGGTCCGGTTCGGCAGGTCGTTCGAATAGTCGCGGCCGCCGCCGATCTGCTGCCGGTTGCCAGACCACGTCATATACGGTTCCACTTCGCGTGCCGTGTCGATCTGCACCACCGCGGGGTCGAGTCTTGCCAGCAGCAGCGGGTTGCGGGACATCTGCGGCAGATTGCTCACGAGCGCGCTATCGACGGTGGTTTCGAGCTTGCTGGTGTTGAACTGCACCGTGCTGGCCTGCGCCTCCACCGTTACGGTTTCGCGCACGTCGCCGGGTCTCAACACCGCGTCCACGGTTACGTCCGAGCGCGACTGCAACACCACGTTTGCCTGAACAAACTTGTTGAATCCCTGCAATTGCACCGCGACCGTGTACTTTCCCGGAAGCACCAGATCGTACAAGTAGCGGCCCTGTTCGGTGGTCTGCCTTGTGCTGACAACTCCGGTGTCGACGTTGCTTAGCGTCACCGTCGCCCCGCTCACCGCGGCCTGCGACCCATCCGTCACCGATCCTTGCACGCGGCCCCGGTACTCCTGCGCGGATAGCCCAAAGGCGAATGCGACGGCCGTAAGAATCTGACGCAATTGCTTTCTTGGCATACAACACCTTCCAGTTAACAGTGGTTCCCTTCCGTACGGAAAGAGTGCTAAGCGCCAATCGAGTGGCCTAGCGAGCCTGACTCTATCACAAATCGCCCCCTTAAACTTGCCGGTTTGGTACCGAATCCACCACTCAATTCGAATGCGCCGCCGCGCTTTTTCCCAGATCGTAAACTGATGCGGCGGAATTGGGACCCGTCCGCCTCTCCAAAACATTTTCCCCTGAAATTGTTGACAATCCAACTTTTCCCACCCTTTATCCGTCTTAAAATGGGACCTGGAGAGTTTGTTGATAATTTTCTTCCTCCCCGCCCTCACCGCCGCGGCCGGCCAGCCCAGCTTGTGGTCCCTCGTCAGCACTTCGAAGCCGATTTCCATCGCCGTGCTACTGCTCCTTGTTGCCGCCAGTTGCTTTTCGTGGGCCATCATTTTCAGTAAATGGTCCCGCCTCCGCAAGGCCCGCGATGAGAACGACAAATTCCTCCGCGCCTTCCGCAAGGCCGCCGGTTTCGACGCCATCACCGCCTCCTGCGAACAATTCCCCGCCGCTCCCCTCGTCACCGTCTACGACTACGGATACGCCGAAGTCGATCGCCAAGTCCGTACCAGGCAAAAGCTCAACAACCGCACCGCCGTCGAACGCAGTCTGCAAATCGGCGCCGGCGAGGAAATTGCCCGCTTGGAAAAGAACATGAGTTGGCTCGCCACCACCGCCGCCATCACACCCTTCATAGGCCTCTTTGGCACCGTGTGGGGCATAATAGACGCGTTTCAGGCACTCACCGGCGCCGGTGCGGCCAGCCTCCGCGCCGTCGGTCCCGGCATTGCCGAAGCCCTCATCGCCACCGCCATGGGCCTTTTCGCCGCCATCCCCGCCGCCATTTTCTACAACTATTTCGGCTTCATAATTCGCGATATCGGCGCGCGCATGGAAGACTTCGGCCTGGAATTTATGAACCTCATCGAACGCGTCTACGAGGCATAATTCATGGCATTTTCCCTGAAGCGCGGCGGTCGCGGACGGCGAGGCAATTTCGAGTCCCTCGCCGAAATCAACATCATCCCCCTTGTTGACGTCGTCCTCGTCCTTCTCATCATATTCATGCTCACCGCGCACGTCATGGAGTTCGGCCTCGAAGTCGACGTCCCCAAAGTTCGCCAGGTCCGCAACTCTTCCGAAGAACTCCCCGTCGTCTCTATCTCCAAGGACGGCGAAATGAAACTCAATGAAATGGACGTCAACATCAATGACGTCGGCAAGGAAGTAAAGAAGCGGTTTCCTAAGCAGAAAGCCGTATATGTTCGCGCCGATAAAGCTACCCCCTGGGATCCTATCGCCCAGGTAGTCAGCGAACTCGGCCAAGCCAAACTCGATGTCCGCATGGTCACCCAACCCGTTGACGAAGGCAGCCGCCGCAAAAGATGAGCACCACCGTCCAGCGCGAAGAGAATTTCAAAACCGGCGCCGCTGCGTCCTTCGTGCTGCATGCGGCAATCGCCGGTTTCGCCATTTTCTGGGGCTACGTCAATTTCGGCCCCCGCGATGTTTGGGGCGATCCCAACGCTATTCCCGGAGCCGGTTTCGCCGTCACTCCGGTCGATAGAATTCCGCTCCCCTCCCGCAATGTCCGGCCCAACCCCAAAGCCGACGACTCGGAATCCGAAGTCGAAAAAGCGGAACGGAAAGACCGCGACCGCGACAAAATCCCTAAAGAAGAGCCCGACGCCATCGCCCTCAACAGCAAGGACCAGCGGCGTCCCAACGAACAACAAACCAGCCGCTACCAGTACCGCTCCTCCGACGAACTTCGCAAAAATCAACTCCGCACCACCGTCGGCCAGGCGATGTCTAATCCCATGTTCGGCACCGTCGGCGCTGGCGGTGTCGGTGTTGGAACCGGCACGCCCTTCGGCAACCGCTTCGGCGCCTATGCCGATCTCCTGCGCCGCCGCATCTCAGAAAAATGGCGCACTAACGATGTTGACGCCATGGCGCGCAACGCCAAACCCGCCATCGTCAGCTTTGATATCCTCCGCAACGGCGAAGTACGATACGTGAAAATCGTCCAGTCCAGCGGCGTCGCCACGCTCGACTTCTCCGCCCGGCGTGCTGTCATCGAAGCCGCTCCTCTTCCCGAACTGCCGCGTGAATTCGAACGCGATTCGGCCAATGTAGAATTCACCTTCCAACTACAGCGATGAAAAAAATAATCCTTACTCTCCTCTCCTTCGCCGCCCACGCCCATGCCCAGCAGCGCCCGGACATTATCGGCGTCATCATGGGCTCGCAGAAGGCCGTAATCGCCGTACCCGACATGCGCGGCGCCGGCCGCGCCTCCGGCTTTATGGACTTATTAAACGGCACGCTCTTCCGCGATCTCGACGACGCCGCTATCTTCAAAATGGCCCCCAAAAGCATGTATCCCACGCGCGTCCCGCAACAACCGCAGGATTTCCGCAGGCCGCTTCAGTACGACCCCAACAATCGCAACGCCGCCCCCTGGCTCCAGGACTGGTCGGACCCGCCCGTCAATTCCGATTACCTCGCCTTCGGCTACGCCGCCGAACAGGACGGCCAGATCGTCCTCTTCGGCTGGCTCTTCAATGTCCGCCAACCCGACGTCGCCGCCGCTCAGGTCATCGGCAAAATCTACTTCGGCCCCCTCGATGAAGCCGGCGCCCGCAAAGTCGCTCATGAGTTCGCCGCCGACATCCTTAAACAGTTCGGCGTTCAATCCCTCGCCGGGTCAAAAGTCTATTTCGTTTCCAATCGCAGCGGCAATAAGGAAATATGGTCCATGGATTATGACGGAGCCGGTCAGAAACAAATCACCAGCTACAAGTCCATTTCCACCATGCCCGCCGTATCGCCCGACGGTTCCCGCATCGCTTTCACCAGCTGGGCCCTCGGTCAGCCGCAAATTTTGGTGCATTCTTTGGAGACGCTCCGGCGCATCCCTTTCCTCAATCCCCGGGCCGGCACAAACCAGAACGCTTCCTACACAGCCGATGGCAAACAGATTGCCTTTTCCTCATCCGCCAGCGGTTTTTCGCAAATTTACATGGCCAACGCCGATGGTTCCGGCATCCGCCGTCTCACCAACACCCGCGCCGTCGAAGTAGAGCCCAAAATCAATCCAAAGACGGGAAATGAAATAGTTTTTGTTTCCGGAAGAGGCGGCGGGTCCCCGCAAGTGTATAGAATGAATAGTGACGGTGCGGATGTTCAGCGCCTGACAACCGGGGAAGGGCAAGCCACGAATCCGTCCTGGAATCCGCAGGGTACTCATATTGCCTTTGCGTGGACAAGAGGATATGATCCCGGTAACTTCAATGTTTTTGTGATGGATGTGAATACACGCGAATTCGTTCAGCTTACCAGCGGCGCGGGCCGGAACGAGAACCCCACCTGGGCTCCGGACGGAAAGCACATCGTATTCTCATCCGACCGCGGCGGGCGCGGCCAAATTTGGTCCATGCTCGCCGATGGCTCCCAACTTCGACAACTGACCTCAGCCGGGATTAACGAAAAACCGGCCTGGTCCAAGTAAAACCGGGCGCTTCGGCGCTGGCAATAATTAGTATTCCGACCGCAGCAATTTTTTCAGGAGCAGAAACCAGGATGACTACCAAAAAAGCCAATGCGCTAGCGTTGGCTCTCTGTCTGAGCTTTTTCGCGGCGGGGTGTAAGAAGAAGGTTGGCGTGCCGCCGCCGCCGATGGCGGTCAAGGCGCCGGAGATGCCCAAAGGGGTAGCCATCGCGCGGCCTATCGTGAAGTTCTTCACCGCCGAGCCCTCCACCATAGAGCGTGGCCAAGCCTCATCTCTCAAATGGGAAATAACCGGCGCGGAGAACGTCAGCATCAATCAGGGCCTCGGTGTCGTTGGCAACGCGGCCGCCGGCGGCGCAACCCCCGCCGTTATCTCCGGCAATCGCTCAGTGTTCCCCAGCGCAACGACCACGTACACGCTTACGGCGACGAACTCCGGCGGCGCCGTCACCGAAGCCGTTACGGTAAGCGTCACCGCCCCGCCCGCCGTCACGCAAACCGCCACTCCCACACCGGCTAAAGCGAGTTTTGGCGAGATTATCGCGCGTGAAATCCAGGATGTTTTCTTCGACTTCGACAAGTCCGATGTTCGTGAGGACGCCCGCAACATTCTCACCCAGAACTCCGACAAGCTGAAGACCATCTTCCGCGATTATCCCAACGGCAACGTCACCATCGAAGGCCACGCCGACGAACGCGGCTCCGCCGAATACAACCTTGGCCTCGGTGACCGTCGCGCCACCGCCGCCATCAACTTCCTTGTCCAACTCGGTGTCTCCGCCGACCGTCTCCGCCCCCTCAGCTACGGTAAGGAACGGCCGCAGTGTACCGATAACAGCGAAACCTGCTGGCAGAAAAACCGCCGCGCCCACTTCACCGGGCAATAATGCCCGTTACCTGATAACTAGCGACGGGGACGAAGTTTACTTCGTCCCCGTTTTGTTAATCGTCGAAGTGATGATATGAAGCACCTTTTCACCCTCTTCCCCTTTTTAATTCTCTCCGCCATTCCCGCCTTTTCCCAAAAGGAAAAGATCGCCGAAATCCAGCGCGATATGCTGATAATTCAGGATCAGGTCCGCGCGTTGAAAAGCTCGCATGATGAAAAGATGGCCGCCATGCAAGTCCTCATCGGCCAGATTCTGGACTCCTCCAACAAGGCCAACACCGCCGTCGCCATGCTTGACGGGGCTCTCCGCGAACGCATGAGGGAACAGGAAAAACTCCTCGTCGGTCCCGTGGCCGGCGTCGGCGCCAAAGTTGACACCATGTCTAATGACTTCGCCGGTGTCCGCGAAGCGGTCACCGATCTATCTTCCCGCATGGGCAAGCTGCAGAACCAGATTGCCGATATCAACAGCGCCATAAAAATTCTCGCCGCGCCTCCCGCCCCGCCGCCCTCCGCCAATCCCGCCACCGCCGCCAATCCCGGCGCCGCTCCCGCCGGTGTCTCCGCCGAAACACTTTACAATGGCGGCATGCGCGATAAGTCCGCCGGAAATTCGGACCTCGCCATTGAACAGTTCCAGAACTACTTGAAGTGGTTCGGCAACACCGATCTCGCTCCCAACGCCCAATACTACATCGGCGAAATCAAGTACCTCCGCGGCGATCTCGACGGCGCCCTCATGGCCTTCGATACCCTCCTCGAAAGGTACCCCGATAACCCAAAAACCTCCGACGCCATGCTCCAGAAGGGCCGCGCCCTGGTCAAGTCCGGGTTCAAAGCCGAAGCCCGCCAGGAGTTCACGTCCCTCATTAAGAAGTTCCCCACCCACGATAACGCCGCCAAAGCGAAGACCGAACTCGTCGCTCTCAACGGCGCTGCCCGCACTCCGGCCCGCAACACCAAGAAACGCTAATGCGCTGGGCTCTCTTCCTTTTCGCCTCATCGCTTTTCGCTGGCGACTACCCGCGCTCGCTCGAAGCCTTTCGCGGCAAAACGCCCAAGCTCGACGGCGTAATCGCCAACGGCGAATACGCTGACGCCACAACTTTTACAGGCGTCAAAGGTGTCTGGATCTCTACTTTTTCCCCCGTCACCGACCCACAAGACCTCGCCGTCAAAGGCTACGTCAAACACGATGGCAAGCGCCTCTACTTCGCCTTCGACGTTACCGACGATGTGCTCTACGGGATCGACATCCCCCGCTGGGTGCCAACGGAGAATCCGAAAACCCACGATCTCACCCGCGAAGGTTTCCCGTGGTTCGGCGACGAAATGGAAATCCTCATCAACGCCTCCAACAAATATTCGACGCCCGAAGAAAACGCCGCCGGCAACGGCCAAAGCTGGCAAATGGTCTGTAATTTGACCAAATCGCGCTTGGGCGGCATCGGCAAGGGCGGCCTCCTCGAAGGCGAACCGCGCAAGGATCTCACCGCCTGGAACAACTACCAACGGTGGATTACTACCCACGCCATGGATTGCGCCGCCAAACCCAAGCCCGGCGGCAAAGGCTACGTTATCGAATGGGCCATCAATTTCGACCCCTGCCTCGAAGTCAGCCCCGGCGTTTTTTACGATACAAAACTGGGTGATCGCGCCATGGGCCTCAACATCGCTCTCGGCGACATTGACGAGAAGGAGCGCGGGCAGGGCAACTTCGCCAACTTCCATCACGAAGACTGGTTCGCCGGCACGCCCAAAGGCCGCACGCGCTTGAAAGAGTGGGGAACACTGTGGATCCGAACGGCAACATTCAACCAGAAGAACGCGCCCCGCTAATTACGTATGAGGACGTAGCCGGCCGCCTCGAACTTTCCCTCACGCGGCCGGATCTGAACGAAGAAGATGTCGATGCCGCCTGCCGCAAGGCCTTGGCCTACAACATCGGCGCCGTCGTCGTCCGTCCCAGCGATGTCGATATGGCCGTCCGTATTCTCGGCGGCGCCCGAGTCGCCCTCGCCAGCGTTGCCGGTTTCCCCCACGGCTCGTCCAACACCGGAACCAAGCTATATGAAGGCCGTGACCTCCTTCGCCGCGGAGTCAAGGAAGTGAACCTCGTCGTCAACTACGGCAAGATGCTTTCCCGCCAGTTCCAGCACGTGGAAACGGAAGTTCTGCAGATGAGCGAAAGCTGCCATCAATCCGAAGCTATTCTCAAACTGGTTTTCGAAAGCGCCTATCTCGCCGAAGATCTGAAGAATATTCTCTGTAAAGTGGCCAAACGCACGGACGCGGACTTTGTCGAAACCGACAGCGCCGCCGACCTGAAGCAACTAAAAGCGCTTTGCAAAGATTTAGTGAAGATCAAAGTCTCGGGCCCCTCCACTCTGGAAAAGTTTCAGGAAGCTTACCACGCCGGCAGCGAGCGCTACGGCGCCACGGACCCCTTCGCCATCGCCAACGAG
>Ga0163151_10003613_pt1 | contig 21973 bp, 35 predicted proteins | sample OliLakLV19MP5IB2_FD_145596 | JGI IMG/M metagenome (GOLD analysis project Ga0163151, IMG submission 145596) | Freshwater microbial mat bacterial communities from Lake Vanda, McMurdo Dry Valleys, Antarctica - Oligotrophic Lake LV.19.MP5.IB-2 | ecosystem: Environmental > Aquatic > Freshwater >... | reverse complement strand
GCATGGCCTGGCAAGACGAGGCAGGCGGGGCCAGGCGGGGCGCGGCTTGGCCGGGCAAGGCAAGGCAGGCACGGAAAGGCAAGGCATGGCCTGGCAAGACGAGGCAGGCGAGGCCAGGCGAGGCGCGGCATGGCCTGGCAAGACGAGGCAGGCGAGGCCAGGCATGGCCCGGCGAGGCAGGGCAAGGCAAGGCAGGCGCGGCTAGGCACGGCTTGGCACGACAAGGCAAGGCAGGCGGGGCGGGGCGCGGTTAGGCAAGGCACGACAAGGCAAGGCAGGCACGGAAAGGCGTATTCTTAGGACGGCGCAGAATAGTCTGCGCGGAAAATTGGAGAAAGCGAAAATGGACAGGACACAACGAGTCGCATTCCGAGAAGAATTCGTCAGACGGCACGCGGAACTGGCGAAGGATCTGACGCTGAGTCGGAGCCACGTCTACACCATGAAGCGAGACAAGATCAAAACGAGACTGCCATCGGTCACGACGGTGCTGGAGGCGATGATTCCGAAACCGTGGATGGGTCCATGGTCTGCGAAGATGCAGAAGATCAGCGACCGTAGCACCGCAGTTTTGATGGTGCAGGAGATTCTCCGAGACGGCTGGAGCATCGGAACCGAGGAACTGGCCCTACTCGCCGGGGCGAAGTTCGACGAACTGCTTCAACGTGAGACGGCGGCGTCGAAGTTCGCTCGGAAGACGGCGGATCTTGGGACGCAGATCCATGCACTGATCGACCAGCATTTGAACGCCTTGATCGGCGTGAAGACTCCAGACCCGGACGTGAGCGATCGGGCGCTGGAGTTGTTCGACCCGTGGAGGAGGTGGGCCGAGTCGGTCGAGATCGACCCGGTCGCGATGGAATTCAAGGTCTTCAGCGAAAAGCATTGTCTTGCCGGTACCGTAGACTGTCTTGCCTTCGTTCGAGGTCGGCTCACGCTGCTCGACTGGAAGCCGCCCGTCGAGCGCCATTCGATGCACCTTCAAAACGTCGCGTACCGGATGCTGCTCCGAGAGATGGGCTTGGTCGGTGCGTGCGACGGAACGATGATCGGCATTCCGCGGTATCGGGGCGACGAGCCGGTGTGTCGGGAGTTCCAGGTGGACACGTATCTCGACGAGGCCAGGTGGAAGATGTTTCAGAAGTTGAACGAAGCCCGGACCTTCATCGTCGAGGACGAGAAGGCGGTCGAGTCGATGAAGAGCCCGCTGAGCACGATGGAACGGACGCTGCGTTCTTCGATCCGATTCGAGGAGATCCTCAAGGAGCTTGCGCGATGAAGAAGACGCGGGTCGCGGACACAGGATGTCCGATTCAAGATACCGGAAGCGGGAAATGAGATATAATCCATGGAAGCGCAAAGGGCGAGGGCGGTTTAGCGGCCCCCTCGGAACGAAAGTTCGCCGGATCTCCCCCGGCCCTTTGCGCGGGCCGTCTTCGGGAGAAAAAATCTTCATTGCGGGGAGACGCGAGATGAAAGATCGATACCAATGAAGGCCCCCTCGCCGGCCTTCTCGATCTACCCGAAGGATATCGACTCGGATGAGCGATGCAAGGCGATGACGCTCCAGGAGTTTGGGATGTACATGCGCCTCCTGATGAACTGTTGGACCGAAGGCTCCATCCCGGCCGATCCGATACGTCTCCAGCGGCTCCTTAAAATCTCATCCAAAACCTTCAGATCGTGCTGGCCTTCTGTGGCTCCATGCTTCGCGCCGGATGGCGATGGCCGCCTGTCTCAGTTACGTCTTGAGAGAGAACGAGTTCTACAACGGGAGCGCTCCATGCTCAACTCGGAGAAGGGACGAAAGGGCGGAAGGCCAATGAAATCAACACCGGATAGAAAGCCGGGGCTTTCGCCGGGCTTTCCGCCGGGCTTTCATTCCGGAAAGCCCGGCGAAAGCCTTTCGTCTTCGTCTTCGGAGAGACAAGGAGTTCCACCGCGGGAGCGCTCCATGCTCAACTCGGAGAATGGACGAAAGGGCGGAAGGCCAATGAAATCAACACCGGATAGAAAGCCGGGGCTTTCGCCGGGCTTTCATTCCGGAAAGCCCAGCGAAAGCCTTTCGTCTTCGTCTTCGTCTTCGTCTTCGTTTACAGAAACGGATACGGAACAAACACGCGCGGGTGCGAGGCTGGTCCGTTCGCTTGTTTCTGTCTCGCCTGAAGAGTGCGCGGCCGTTGACGCATTCCGAGAAAACTGGGCTATCGAGGTGCGGCGGGTCGAGAGAGTCTTCCGCGCCGTCGAGGCGCTCGGCCAAGACCTACAAGCCTTCGTGGACTCTGTTCGATCCAAGGATCGCCCATCATTCTCGGTCCACCGCTGGCAGATGTGTGGTGACTTGGGCGTTCCGCAGAAGGACTCCGGACTGATCGTCCTGAGAATGCTGGCCGACTCACTGGAGGCCCGCCAACGCGCCCTATCGGCACCACAGCTTAATGCCAAGACCCAAAGCGGTTTTGATGCGATTGACATTGTTTTAGAAAAAAGAGCACAACATGAAAAAAGAAGAATTGGGCATCGGATTCAAACGTCTCCGCGCCAGCTATCCGATGGCGATCGTTTTTGATGAGGCTAACGTAGCCGCCTACGCGGAAGCCCTGGGCGGTCTGCATCATGCCGACTTTGATAAGGCTGTCAAGGCGGCCGTAAAGCAGTGCAGGTTTTTTCCGAGTATTGCAGAGATCTACGAATTGGCGACGGGCTTTCAGCGTGATCGTTTCAGCAAAGAAGCCGCACAGAGGCAACGCGAAGAGATCGCTGAGTGGGAAGCGGAAAAGGCGGCCCGGACTCCAGAGCAGATAGCGGCCGGAGAAGCAGCACGCCGAAAGTTCCGCGCAGCGATTGATGCCGAGGAGGCCAAGAACAATGCAGGCAACTGATCCGGTACCAGAATCCGTGGCCGTTCCTGAGCCGGATAATCCGCTGTTTCGTGATTGCCCAGAGCGAAAGAGCGTGGACGAACAGTGGGCCGGGGCGGCGCGGATCTTGGCGGCGTTTGCACTGGTGAAAGATTCTCGAGGCAGGGCTGCGATGAAAGCCTTGTGGCACATCCGCGCAGCGAAGGGAGACGAGTGATGCTTCCGGCCGAGCGTGCAATCCTCGGGGCCTGTCTCATCGACGGTTCGATCTTCGGTTCGGTAGTCGAGGCCCTGCGGGCCGATCACTTTGGACCAGACGCGCGGCTGGTCTTCGTTACAATTCGAGAACTTTACGAGCGGGGCCGGTCCATCGACGCGATATCGGTGAAGGGCTCGCTTCCAGAGGCGGAGCGCGGGGCTATTGACGCCCTGATCGACGACCTGCCCTATCCGACTGATAGCGCGGTTGAGGGGTGGGTCGAGGCTGTCAAAGAGGCCGGTAGGCGACGAAGGCTGGCCCAGGAGATCGCTAAGCTCGACTCCATGGCTCTAGACCCTGCCCTGGATTCTCAGCGGCTCCTGGCCTTCTTGCGGTCTCTCGCGTTCGGTTTTGACTCGGTGGCCCAAGACGGGACGAGCTTTGATCCGTTGGCGCTTTCTAGGCTCGGGATCCGGACGGTCGAAGAACTGGTGGCGTCTCAGGGGCGTCCGACCGGGATTCCAACCGGATTCAAGAGGCTGGACGAAATGACCGGCGGCTTCCGGGCCGGGCAGTACATCGCCATCGGGTCGAGGCCGAGCGTTGGCAAGTCGTCGTTGTCTCTCCAGATTGCAGACCACGCGGCGAACGAGGGGCACGTCGTGGCTTTTTTTTCGCTAGAAATGGAAGCGGCGGAACTTGCGGTCGTGCGGGCGTGCGGCGAGGCGGAGATATCTCGGTACGCGCTGCAGTGGGGACACGAGCAGCACATGGCTCGGATGGCAGAGGTATTCGGACGCCAGAGCAAGACCCCGCTCTATGTCGAGAAGCTGTACGCGCCATCACTCGGCCCGATTCGGGCTAGGGCGGCGCGGATTAAAACGAAGCACGGACTCGGGCTGATCGTGGTGGACTATCTCCAGTTGATGAGATCCGAGGGCAAGTTTAGATCGAACAGGAACGAGGAGATCACGGAGATCTCGTCCGGCTTGAAAGCAATGGCCGGAGATCTTGGCGTGCCCGTGATCGTGTGTGCCCAGTTGAACCGCCAAGCGGCCAACGCGGACAACGAGAAGCCGAGACTCTCGCACTTTCGCGACTCTGGTTCCATCGAAGCAGATTGCGATGTGGCGTTGCTTCTCCATCGCGTCAACGCGGACGCGGATCGGAGCTTTCCCGTGGCGGTGAACATCATGGTCGAGAAAAACCGAGTTGGACCATGCGGGACGGTGACTCTGATTTTCACGGGAAAGCATCAGCGCTTTTCGGAGGAAGCCGAGGAGGAGCCAGAATGACATTGATCGTCATGTATGAACCAACCGGAGAGCGCCCGGCGCTGGAGCGGCTTATGCTGTCTCGGAACCGAAAGGCGAAAGGAAAGTGAGGTACCTCGGTGTAGATCCCGGGAAAACCGGAGGATGGGCCTGTCTTGACGACTATGCGCTGATCGGGGGTTGGCCGATGATTTTGTGGGCAGCGCCGATTCCGATGCTCAGTCCGAAGGAATTTGACGTGGACGCCATCATCGAACGTGTCCACACGCTCGTGCCAGCAAGCGATTACAGCGCTGCGGTCGAGAGGGCGCATCCGTTTCCGTCTAGCATGGGTGGATCGTTCGCAAACTTTGGGCGCGGCGAAAGTGCGGCCTGGGAGTGGTTGCTTAGGTCCTGCGGGATTTCGGTGAGTAGGCCGGGGCCGAGGACGTGGCAGAAAGCCATTCTTGGCGGCGGCGCTGGCGACACGAAGGTCCGGTCGGTTCTTGCGTGTCAGCGACGGTGGCCGGGAGTGGATCTCAAACGGACGTCGCGAAGCAGGACCCCTGACCACAATATCGCGGATGCTTTGAACATCGCATGTTTCGATTGGATGGCGAGCGTCGGAGTATGATTTCAGAAAGTGACACGCTGGGTGTTCGCGAATTCAAAGGAGAAGCGAAAGACATGGCGACGAAGAAGAAGCTGAGTGCGACCGGCACGAGGGTGCTGGCCGTAAAGTTGACCGAGGAAGAAAAGCGTCTGCGCGGAGATGAACTGGCGCAGGCGGAGATCGAGCGGGACGATTTGGAGGTGACGTTCAAATTGACGGCGGCAACCTTCAGGGGCGAGCGGCGGCAGTTGACCGACACGATCATGAGGCTGGCCCGCATTCTTGAAGCCGGCGAAGAGAGCCAGGAAGTGAAGTGTGAGGAAAGTCTCGACTTTGCAACGAAGAAGATCACGCTGCGCCGCCTCGACACGAAGGCCATCGTCTCCACCCGAGACGCGAGCGAGGAGGAACTGCAAGGTGTCCTCGCCTTCGAGATCCCACCTGAGGAACAGAATTGATTGGTAGACGTACCGGCATCGAGCGCAAGCCGATCACGCGAAAGGGAACCCGCGCCCTGTCTTCGTTGGGCAGGAGCGAGTTCTCGCGTCTGAAGGAACGCGCCGACGATGCGTTTCGGAAGTTCATCGTCGGGCGTGATCGGTGCTGTAGCGGGTGTCGCGTCGAGATCAATCTTGAATGTGCCCATTTCTTCACCCGGAGCAGGATCTCAACCCGGTGGGATAGGAGATGCGCGACGACTCTGTGCCACGGCTGCCACGGGCATTACACGACGCATACGTACGAATGGACTGAGGGGCTGATCGCCATGCTGGGTCAGGCCGGATACGACAAGTTGCGGATGCTGTCTCAGTCGGTTCCTCCTGACCGGATGGGTCTTGCGCGGGCGGCGGTTCGGGACGGGCACGCCGAGATTGACGATGTGGGGAAGAGCGGCTAGGCTACATGATCGCCAACGGGCTCGAAGACGATCTGGCGGGGCGCAACTACGCCAAGGCCGTGAAAGCCCTTAAGAAAAGGGAAGCGATTACAGTATGGGTGCTGGAAATATTCGATGGCCGAAAAGGCTGGACCGCAATTCAAGCGTTCGCCTTCTCAGCCCGCTTGGCCGCTGCCAAGGCCGGGCAACATCGCGAACCGCAATCCAGGAGGAGGAGCAATCGTCGCTAGACGAGTGACCGTCCAACCCCCACGGATCCGCCTGCGTAAAAAACCAGTTTGACTTTTAGGGGATGGTTCGTGCTACCCTCTCTGCGACGGGTAAGCATCGGGCCTGCGACAAACAGCCCCCCGGCGCGTCGTAACGCTCGTTACCAGACGTTAGACCGGCCTCGGAGCCCTGCAACAAACAGCGCTTCGGATCGCAAGATCATGAGGCTTTTTTTTGGTGCAGCGAATGGCCGAAGTCGATCGCAAGGCGCGAAAACGAATCCGTACCATGTCCGAGCAGGGCGTGCGTTGGCTCGTCGGCCTTGAGGGTGGCGTAAAGCTGCGGGCGTACCTTGACGCGGGCGGGATCCCCACTGTCGGCGTCGGGCAGACGACACTGATGTGCCCAGGCGGCGAACGCCGAGTTACGCTGGCGGATCGCTTCGCTTCTGATCTGACGGCCGTAGCGTCCTTCCGGCTGCGGCTGAGTCGGGACGAAGTAGCCATCGATGCCTGTACGCGCGACGATATCGACCAGGCGGCCGTCGACTGTTTTGTGAGCGCGCGTTACAACATCGGACCCGCGTTCGACCGCTCGACAAGTATTGCCAGATACAACGCTCGGCAGCCTATTACGCTCGTGATAGAGGCTCTCCGCTGGTGGCGTTTTGCAGACGGACGGCCGCTCCTCGACGAGCGGCGGTCGTGCGAGGCCGACGTGCTTCAGCTAGGACTCTACAGACTACAGGGCGAAAAGTTTCTTCGCCCGCGGAACGAGCTACGATCATGAGACTGAGACTGATAACCGCACTCCTCGCGCTGAGCCTGACCGGCTGCGCATCCCTCGGCCTGGGAGGCCCCAATGCGTAAGACCCTCACCCTGGCCCTCGTGGTCCTCACGGCGGGCTGCGCCTTTGCAATGCGCGCCGAGCTGCTGAATCCCCTGAACAAAAGCGGGCGCATCGAGACATCCGCGCCGCAGGAGCCGAAGCCGGTCACCACCCCGCCGCCCGCCGCGACCCCGACACCCAGCCCCACCCCTGGAGGTTCGCGGTGAACCCGGAACGACGCAGCGGAGACGAACGGTTACGTCGGCTGGCTCATAACCAGCAATCAGTGGGTTCGACTCCCACCGCTGCTACCGCCCTGCTTGCCGCGGTGGTTTTCCTCCTGGCGGCCGCGTGCGACCTGGGGAACCTCATCTGCACCGGGGGCTCCACGTGCGCAACATCAACCGTAAGCGGTCCCTCCGCGATCGCCACTCCATCGCCGTCTGTCCGACCGACTGTGAGTCCGACCCCTGAGGCCGCTGACCCATGTCTCCCAACGCGCATGACGCTTGGCTTCCACTCCGCGGCCGCGGATGACCGGGACATCGCCCCGGGCGAATCTCGCAGACTTGATGCGACCCCTCGCTCCGGTGAGGTTCAGATTCCCGACTCGTGCAATCGCAACAGGTTCCCAATCTGGTACCTCGAAACGTCGCGGGTAGTGATGGGGGCACCATCGAGCTGCACGCTCACGGATACCGCGCAGAACTACACCCCCACCCTCCGGGCGTCTACCCGCGCGGGGGATCGGTGCATTGTGACGGCGGTGCTGGCGATTCCGTTGGCGGATCGCATCGAGCAATTCAATGCGATTTTCGAGGCGTCTGTCCGATGAGTGAGGAGATCATGGCAGACCGCGAGAGCCCGGCCTCCTCGGCCATCTCGTCTACCCGCTCATCGCACCGGGATATATCGGACTAGCATGCCTGGCATGATCGAGAAACTCAAGACGGGCCTCGCGATATCGCGGGCGGCGAATCAATACGACAAGGAGACGAAAATGGGAGCAGATCCTAAGGTCAGTTTGGTCAAGGGCGCGCAGGCCATCGGAGCGTTTCTGCTTTACGCGGTCATCTACGCGGTGGGCATGGGGCTCTCCGACGGGCAGGCCCTTGAGGCCCTCCTCGCTGGTGTCGGGATCAATGGTGCCTATGTTGGTATCATCGTACTCGTCGCGCGCGGCGCGTCGGTCGCGCTCATGAATTTCTGGAAGCACAACAACAAACCCATCGACGCGGCCAATAAGGTGGGCGTGATTGTACTCCTGGCTCTCCTACCCTCCGGAGCCTTCGCGCAATCACCCGCCGCCGCCTCCGCGCAATCACCCGCCGCCGCCTCCGGTGCTCTCTACTGCGGTGCTATGCAGTTCGCCTCGCGCGGCGAGCCTGACCATAGGGACTTTGTGTGTCGTGTGTCGCTGAGTGTGCCAGCCCCGGAGGGCATTACGGCATTCGCCCGAGTGGACTACACGCGCACCCAGGACAGCCCGACGGAGGGCGATGTACTGGACATCCAGACATTTCGCTCAGTGGAGGCTTTCGCCGGCGGTCGCAAGGACGTAGGCTCTGGCTTTTCGGTTCTTGCATTTTCTGGCGTGACATGGGATCGTGACGCTAACATTGAGCCTACCGATCCGAGACTGTGGACGGTCGCTGGTGGTGCACGGTTCGATGTGCAAAATCGCGGCTACATCATTGCGTCGGTGGGGCATCACGGCCCCGTTGGCGGCTTAGCGTTCCTCGGCTCGGCAGTCTACGAGATCAACGACGGTGCCTCGTGGTTCGGCGACGTGGCAATCCCGCTTGAGGCCTCCCGTTTCGCCGCGAAGCCCTACACGGTGCGGTTCGGCATCAGCGCACGCTTGAAGAGATGGAAGTTCTGAAGCCGTGTTAGACCTCGCCATCCTCACCGTCGCCTTGTTCGACCTCGCCATCGTCTCCGTCGACACGTTCAATGATCCGAAACTTTGGGTCGCCATCGGCACCGTCTTTGTTGCGATCGTAACTTCTTGGGCTGTCAATCGGCGGCAGGTCGGAATCAATGAGCAGCGGATCGAAAAGCTTATGGTGAGCGATGCCGATAATAGGACCTCGATTGCACTGCTCAAGCAGGAGCAACAGAGTCACGGGGCGCAGATTCGGGAACTGGTGCTGGAGCTGCGCGTGGCGGTGAAGAATCTGCAACTGGTCGCGATTGACCTAGCAACAGGGAGCAAGAGGGGGAACAACGCATGAAGATTCTGGCGGCGCTATTAGGGGTTCTCGTCGCGGTGCCTGCCTTCGCGACCGACCCCCAATTCGGCGCGATCCGAATTGAGGCGACCCAAAACGTCATCCATGCATTCGTGAGCGGGATGCCCCAGGGCGGCGATGCGACGAAAGTCTCGAAGGATGAGTGGAACGCTGCGCATACCGTGCCTGCGATCCTGATCGCTAGCGTGCCCACCGGGATCGTGTGGCCCATTCAACCCGCCGCTCTCACGGAGTTCTGCGGGGTGACCACGTACCGCTGGCGTGCGAACCTCGCCAACACATCGACCATTCGGCTCACGACTCAGGTGATCGCGGCAGGCGCGGCTACGTCTGCCCTGCGGCTCCAGTACACGACGGACACCACGGGCGCGAGCGGGTGGGCCTACCTTGACAGCGCGTCAGGGCCTTCGGTCGCGGTCGATGCCATCGCTATCGCCGTTTCCTCCTCCGTCTCTGTGGCGACGGCCGCGAAGGCTGATGTCCTCCTGCGCCTCGTGGGGATCAACGGGGATGGTGCGGGCGGGCAGGCGTGCCACTCGTCCATCCTGGCGTCGAATGCGACCTCCGCCACATCAGCCGCGACGGCTATCGCTCTCGCTGCGAACGGGACCAACTGCTCGGCGGGTCAGTTCCCGCTTGGGGTCGATGCCTCAGGTGCGGTTGAGACTTGCACGGCGCTGCCAACAACGATCACGGGGACCGCGAACCAGATCACGGCCAGCGCAGCGACCGGCGGGATCACGCTCTCAATCCCGACCAGTCCGACGCTTCCGGGCACCACCACGGGCACATTTTCGGGCAACGTGACAGGCAACGTAAGCGGCTCATCCGGATCAACGACCGGAAATGCCGCGACCGCTACCGCTCTCGCTGCGAACGGGACCAACTGCTCGGCGGGTCAGTTCCCGCTTGGGGTCAATGCCTCGGGTGCGGTTGAGACTTGCACGGCGCTGCCAACAACGATCACGGGGACCGCGAACCAGATTGCCGCGAGCGGTTCTACGGGTGCGATCACGCTCTCGATACCATCATCCCCGACCCTCCCCGGCACGACCACGGGGACATTCTCGGGCAACGTGACAGGGAACGTTACCGGTTCATCGGGCAGCACGACCGGCAACGCTGGGACCGCCACTGCCCTCGCTGCGAACGGTGCGAACTGCTCAGCGGATCAGTTCCCGCTTGGGGTCGATGCATCGGGCGTCGTGGAGACATGCACGGCGCTCCCGACGACGATCACGGGGACCGCGAACCAGATTGCCGCGAGCGGTTCTACGGGTGCGATCACGCTCTCGATACCATCACCAACCCTCCAACTTGGCGTAGATGTCAACGGCTCTCCAGTCGCGCAGACCCTAAAGGCCCACAACGGCATCACGGGAACGGACATCGCGGGCGCGAGCCTCAGCCTCGCCTCGGGCATCGGCACGGGCGCGGGCGCATCGCCTGCGGTGATTATAAAGACGCCCACGATAGGCGCATCCAGCACGACGCCGCAGTCCTTGGCGAGTACTCTGACCATTTCGAATACCGCCATTACCCCACTAGTCTCGATTCGTGGCGTCAGAAATACCACGGCGGGTACTCCTGCCTACGGATTCGTGACCGGAGATTTAAGCGCCGGTCTTTACTACACATCCTCCCAAGGAATAGTGAGCCTCTGTACTGATGCAGCTACATATTGTATTGGCATGAACTGGTCTGGGGAAGGACTGGTCGGGACTACAAATCTGAAAATAGGGTGGGGCACAAATGCTTCGGGACTTATTACCACCGGCCCAAATGCTTTTTTTATGAAAGACGCTGCGGCAGCTATCCAGCTTGGCGTAGATGTCAACGGCTCTCCAGTCGCGCAGACCCTAAAGGCCCACGACGGCATCACGGGAACGGACATCGCGGCATCTAGCCTTACCCTTGGCTCTCAGATCGGAACCGGCACGGGCGTGAACCAGAACAACATCAACCGGGCATTGACCAAGGCGACAGGCACCACGGCTCAGACTACAGCCAATGCCTTCACGGTATGCGCTTCAAAGATTCTGAGCAACACCAGCGCGACAGCCACCACATTCGCCACCATCGCTCTCGCCTCAAACTCGGGCGGTGGCGCGTCGGTTGAACTCTCCCTCACGGCTACCGATGGAACGAACTTCGACTCGGAAACGCAGTCGGCGAACCTCGCCTTTGTCAACAAGGCCACCGTGATGACCGTCTCAACTCCGACTGTCACGGCATCGAGCTCGGCGAACAACTCGGGCTCGGCCACCATCGGATTTACTGCGACCGGCACGTCGCCCACGATCTCGCTCAAGGTCACTCCAGTTTTCACCACCATCGTCCCCACCACCGTCACCCTCTACGCCATCGTGAAAAGCCATGGCGCAGGAGCGGTCACCTGTCAATAGAGGCCCACCATGAAGAAACTTTCCCTCTCCCTTCTCCTTCTCGCGCTGGTGCTTCCGGCTCAGTCTCAGACCCTTGCTGATGCCGTGGCCGCCGCACACCAGACCTACAAGGACAACGTATGCAACCGTGAGGGCCTCGATGATGGATGCCTTGACGCCGATGTCCTGACCGCGTGGTGCGTGTCCCACTCGGTGAGCCCTTGCACCGACGGCCGACTCCCGGCGGAGAAGCACTTTGGATCGGATCTCCTTTTCGCCCGGGCTCAGCAAGCGCAGGTAACCGCCGCCAAGATGGACAGACTCAAGGCCGCGCGAATCGAAGCCATAAACGCCGCCCTTGCCACCAAAGGCCCGGCCGCGCTTCTCACCATCTGTCAGGCGATCCCTGGAGCGGTTTGCCGGTAGATCGGTAGCGCATGGCTGATCCCGTCTTCGACCCGAACGTCTTCGACCCGAACGTCTTCTTCGCCCCGAACGTCTTCGAACCGCGCATTCACGCGACGATGTCGGTGAGTATCGCCGTGATACTGACGGCCGGAGCCTCAATCGCGATTATTTCCTCCGTTCCGGTTTCATAGGGGGTACCACACCATGGCTGAGACAGGAACCATCACGATCTGCCGCGGCGAATCGGTCACAATTCCTTTCGCCTTCACGACCGCAACAAACATCACCGGGTGGACGATTAAGATGACGGTAGCGCGCTCTCCAACCCTGCGCTCGCCAAACACGACGACCAAGCTGGTGGGCCCAGTCACTTGCACCCACACGAACGAGATAAGCGGAACCTTCGCTGGACCGATCACTGCCGCAGAGAGCGCCGTGATCGAACCGGCCACCTACATCATAGATGCTTGGCGCACGGACCTCGGGAGTGAGCGATGTTTGTTCGTTGGGCTATTGGTCGTCGAGGCTGTCGCGAGGCTTCCCGAATGAAAGGCCAGCAGGAAGGCGAATAGGCGATGAAGAAGAAATTGAAGGACTACGTCGTTGTCGGAGCAGTCGCGATTGCCTATCTGGTCGGATCCGCTTTGGCGACATTGATGGCGGAGGCTGGAGTTGGTAAAAAGTAACGTCGTATCGCAAAGAGCACAGCAACGGTCAACCCGTTCAGCCTCAAGTACATAAAAGAACGGAAACCAAATGAATAAGGGAAAAGTTACCGGCTCAGACAAGGCCAAAGGTAACAAGAGACGATACGGACCTGGCCCGATCAACGGGCGACCCAGGAAGATGCTCACGGTCGAGCAGATCGCCGAGCTTCGAAGGATGGCGAATGTGGGAGCAAGACGATGGGAAATGGCGCGGGCGATGGGGATGGAGGATCACACACTCGCGCATCGGATCAAGGATCAGTTTGGGGTGCAAGAAGCCATAGAGGGTGGACGGGCGGATCTGAATATCAGCCTGCGCCGGAAGCAGATAGTGGTGGCGCTGACGGACGGCCACGCAGCTCAGGGCACGATGCTGGTGTGGACGGGCAAGACGATCCTTGGGCAGAATGACCGGGTGTCAGTTAAGATCGAAACGGACGAGGAGGCGCGGCAGGCTTTGTCGGCGATCTTCCCGGATCTGAACATCCAGTCCTTGGTTGAAGACGGTGAGAGTGCGGGGGCGGAATGAGCGTCAAGAAACGACCGGCCAAGAAACAGAAGGCGGTGGTGAAGAAGAAGCCCGGTGTTGCGGTCCGATGTTCGTATAAAGAGATGCGCGAGGTGACGGCTCTCGTTCCTCACCCGAGGAATCCGAACCAGCACCCAGAGAAGCAGATCGAGCTACTTGCCAAGATCGTGAAGCATCAGGGCTGGCGGTCGCCGGTAGTGGTGAGCGCGCGGTCCGGTTTCGTAGTGGCTGGACACGCTCGACTCTCGGCGGCGATATCGCTTGGCGAGGAGCGCGTGCCGGTTGACGTTCAGGAGTTCGCGAATGAGGCGGATGAGTGGGCTCATCTTGTCGCGGACAACCGGATCGCGGAGCTTGCGGAGACGGATTATCAAGTTCTTGGAGTGCTGCTCAAAGAGATGGCCGAAGACATGGACAAGACCCTGACCGGGTACGACGACCACGAGCTTGAGAATCTGCTGAAGGCCGAGTGGGCTCCGGCGTTGGTCGAGGCGTTCGATGAGCATGTTCTGATGGGTGATCCAATCAAGCTGACGAAGGAACAGCGCGCGGTCTTCGATAGAGCGAAAGAGAAGGCAACACCCGACGCTGGAGAAGAGGCGAGCGATGGAAGAATAGTCGAGCTAATCTGCGCCGATTTTCTTGCGGGATGATGGTTGTCATCCAGAGGGGGGGGGCAACGTGGCAGTCTCGGTACGGTTGGGTTTGCACGTGACAGGAATTCTGGTGACTCAACCTTGAAGGAACTCTCGGTACGGTTGGCGCACGCACCAGGGGCGCAAGGTGATAATGTGTTGATGGGCAAGAATGGTGCTAGTCAGATTCCGCAAGAATCGAGACCGGCGCTGCTCGTGTCATACGCATATCTTGCTGGCTTCCTCAAGAACCAGCACCGTTATGCATACCGGGATTGGGTGCTGGATTCTGGCGCATTTTCGGTATACTATAGCGGCATTGAGATAAGCCTAGAGGCGTACATCGAAACGGCGAAGCGGCTGCTTGCCGAGGACCAGACGCTCACAGAAGTATTTTCTCTGGACGTGATAGGCGACGCGCAGGCTAGTCTCAAGAACTGTGAGCGAATGTGGCAGGCCGGCGTTCCCGCTATTCCTACCTTTCATCGTGGCAGCCCAGAGATGGACCTCAAGCACATCGCGAAGGACTATCCAAAGATTGCTCTCGGAGGTGTCGCCCTTTTGCGCGGAGCGGCTAAGATGAAGTGGGTGGAGCAGTGCTTCGCTCGCGTGTGGCCCGCCAGGATTCACGGGTTCGGCTTTGGGTCCGAGAAGCAAGTTCTTGCGGTTCCGTGGCATTCTGTGGATGCGACAAACTGGGAGATTGGTCCGTGTAAGTTCGGGCAGTGGAAGTCCTACGGAGATATGAGCGTGCGCGGCGGAAGTCAGGATCTTCGTTCGGAGATTGAATGGTACTTGCGGCTTGAGCGGAGGGCGAGAGCGAAGTGGGCAAAGCGGATGACCGAATTAAATGGGTTGCCCATGACTTGCCGTCGCCAGCAGGGCAGGACAACCACCACACGGGCACTCGGAACGACGGTCAGCTTCATGCTCTCTTCTGCATAGTGGGCAATTAGTCGAACCGGGCGTGACTCTTTCGTGAAGGCTATTTGAAAAGGTGCAGGACATGAGAATAGTCTTGATTTACAGCGGCGGTCTTGACTCGACGGTGTTGCTTTACAAACTGCGAGCGGAGGTGCATGAAGTCCTCACGCTTTCGGTTGACTATGGGCAGAGACATCGGCACGAGGTGGATCAGGCAAGTCTAATTTGCAAGATGCTAGGCGTTGAACATCAGGTGGCAGATTTGTCGGCGCTGAGACCATTGCTTGGCGGGAGCAGTCAGACTGATGATTTTGCGGTACCACACGGGCACTATGCAGAAGAGAGCATGAAGCTGACCATCGTTCCGAATCGCAACATGCTCATGCTCGCTGTCGCGGGCGCGTGGGCAATTAGTCGGAAGGCTGACTCCATCGCTTACGCCGCCCATGCCGGCGACCATGCGATCTATCCAGACTGCCGCGAGGAGTTCGTCGCGGCCCTAGATACAGCACTAGGTTTGGCCGACTGGTATGCCGTGAAGATCATTCGCCCGTTCGTCAAGCTATCGAAGGCAGACATCGTTTTGATGGGGGTGGCGCTTCGGGTACCATTCGGCATGACGTACTCGTGTTATGAAGGTGTGCCGGGTGTTCATTGCGGAGAATGCGGAATATGCGTAGAGAGGCGCGAGGCTTTCGAGGTTGCCGGAGTTGACGACCCGACCAAGTATGCGAAGGAGAACGCGGATGTTCAGGCTTGAAAAGCAAGTGAAGTTCGAAGCGGCCCACATGCTGCCGCAGCACGACGGAAAGTGCGCGCGCCTACATGGTCACTCATGGTTGGCGGTTCTCATTCTGGAGTCAATGGAACTCGAGGCCGAGGGGCCGAAGGCCGGAATGGTGATGGACTTCGGAGATGTCTCTGGTGCTATCAAGCCAATTCTTGACGAGAAACTAGATCACCACTATTTGAACGACACCTTGCCGCTGACGCACCCGACAAGTGAGGCAATCGCTCGATGGCTGTTCGATGAACTGAAGCCAAGCTTGTCACTGCTTGTCGCCGTTCGGGTTCACGAGACGTGCACGAGTTCATGTGAATACCGTGGTTGACCTGAAGATATCTGAGATTTTCTACTCACTTCAGGGCGAGGGCGGGCGGGCTGGCGATCCGTCGCTTTTTGTCCGGCTATCGGGATGCGATCTTACCTGCGGATTCTGTGACACCGAGTTTGAGAGCGGGAAGGCATTGCCGGCCGAGGCGCTGCTGGAGAAGCTCCGGCTTTTATCGTCTTCATGTCGTTGGATCGTCTGGACCGGTGGTGAGCCAAGCCTTCAGTTGACCGCCGAGGCGGTGGCGTTTTTCAAAGCCGCAGGCTACATGCAAGCGATCGAGACGAACGGGAATCACAAACCGCCGGCCGGTCTGGACTACATCACCTGCTCTCCAAAGGTCGCCGAACATGTAGTGAAGAAAAACATGCCCGCAGAGATTGACGAGCTTCGGTACGTACGGCATTCCGGGCAGCTTGCCGTACCGCGCCCATCGGTCAAGGCTCGAAGGTATTTCCTTTCGCCACAGTTTTCGGGTGCCGCGCCGGATCGAGAGAACATCAAACATTGCATTCGGCTCTGCTTGGAGAATCCAACATGGAGCCTATCGGTACAGACACATAAGCTCTTGGGGATTACATGACTGGCGAGGAAGCCGTTCGGCAGCTTTTGCTTGCAATCGGGGAAGATCCAGCCCGCGAAGGCCTTCTTGACACTCCGGCAAGAGTGGTGCGAGCGATGCGCGAGACTTGCTCGGGCTACTCAGAAGATCCGGCAGCGATTCTCGCACGAGACTTTCACGGCGAAGGCTATGACCAGATGATCGTGTGCAGAAATATTGACTTCACCTCGACATGCGAGCATCACCTGCTTCCGTTTTCCGGGGTGGCCCACGTCGCCTATATCCCGAAGCAGCGCGTGGTTGGCTTGTCTAAGCTGGCGCGGCTGGTGGATTGCTTCGCCAAGAGACTTCAGATTCAGGAGAGACTTACGGAAGCGATCTCGACCGAACTCGTCAAGCATCTTGAGCCACTCGGCGCAGCCGTGATGATTACAGCGCGGCATCTGTGCATGTCGTGCCGGGGGGTGAAGAAGCAGCGCGCCGAGATGGTGACCACCTCGCTGAAGGGCGTGTTTAGGAATGCCGAATGTCGAGCGGAGTTTCTGTCCCTCTGCCGATAAGCGATGAACGTTGAAGCGCTCGCGACCCTATCAGCAATAAGCGGACGCCTTTCTGGACTATCGGAGCGGGAGAAGGTCCGGGTCATCGAGTCGCTGAAGAGGATCTCGCTGCGGCGTAACGTCAGAGCCGCCGACGATCAAGAGTCAGTGGAGAAGGCGCGATCTTCACTCGCCTACTTCACGAGGTTGGTCTGGTCACTCATCGAGCCCGGCACGCCGATCAAATGGAACTGGCATCTTGACGTGGAGTGCGAGCGGCTCGAAGCGGTGACGCGCGGAGAGGTGACGCGCTTACTTGTGAACGTTCCGCCTGCGACAACGAAGTCGATTCTCTTCTCGGTGGCGTGGCCGTGTTGGGAGTGGTTCAGCAACCCGGAGTTGAGGTATCTGAAGGCATCGTACGGCGAGCACCTTTCACTCCGGGATAACCTGCGCGTCCGGCTCATTGTCCAGAGCGAGTGGTACCAGAAGAATTCGATGGTGCGGCTTGCAGGGGATCAGAACGCGAAGCAGCTTTTCAAGACGACGGCGGGCGGATGGATGTTCGCAACGTCGGTCGGCGGAGCGGCGACCGGAGACCATCCCGACCGGATCATCATTGACGACGCGCTGACAGCCGAACAGGCCCGGTCAAAGGCGGATCGAGAATTTGTGAATTCATGGTTCGATTCGACGATCACGACTCGCGGCGTGACGCGAAACGCGGCCATCATCGTAATTATGCAGCGCCTTCACGGTGAGGATCTCTCTGGACATCTTCTTGACAAGGGAGGCTGGGAACACTTGCGCCTACCGATGCGGTATGAAGCGAAGCCTGTCGAGTCCGGCGGCCGAATGTTCTATCCGGACCCGCTCGATCAGCGCACGGTTGAGGGCGAGCTTCTCTGGCCGACCCTATTCGACGAGGAGAAGGTGAAGAAGCTTGAGATTGCACTCGGCGAGGAGTACAACGTCGCCGGGCAGTTGCAGCAGCGTCCGTCCCCCGCTGGTGGCGGCCTGTTCAAGCGGGAGTGGTTTGGCATCATCGAGAAGCTTCCGGAGGGAAAGCGCCGGTCGGTGCGGGGATGGGATACGGCGGCGACCGCTGGTGGCGGGAACTACACGGTCGGGGTGAAGATCACGCAGATCGGTCCGACTTTCTACGTCGAGGACGTAGTTCGCGGGCAGTGGGGGCCGGCTGACGTGGACAAGATCATGCTTGAGACAGCGCGAGCCGACGGGAGGGAATGCACCGTGGCGGAGGAGAAGGAGGGCGGATCATCCGGTAAGGCGGTGGTCGAAGCGCGGGCGAGGGCGATGGTGGGCTTTGACTACGTGCCGGTCCAGATCACCGGAGACAAGACGGTGCGCGCGAGTCCATATCGGTCACAGGCTCAGTCCGGGAATGTTAAGCTTCTGCGAGGCGTATGGAATGCGCAATATCTCAGCGAAGTGACGGCGTTTCCGAGCGCGAAGCAGGACGATCAGGTCGATGGCTCGTCGAGTGCGTTCAACGAACTGGCGAAGACGAGAGTCGTGAAGCAAGTCGAAGTAAGCTGGGGGTAGCACAATGCTAGACAGAATCATCATCGACGATCCGCAAAGCGCCGGGCACCAGACGCCACGTGAGGCAGCGAATGCATGGCTCGACGCCACGATCAAAGCTCATCTTGAGGGGAGCGACGTGGAGGGGAGCGACGTGGTGCCCAGGGAGTATAGAACGCCATGCCGGTAAACACACCGCGTCCGGAATACAGCGAAGCGTACTCGCGATGGAAGCGATGTCGGGATTGCTACAGTGGCGAGGACGCCGTGAAAGCGGCCGGGATTGAATACCTGCCTCGCCTCGACAGCCACATCACGAGGCCCGAGAAGTACAGCGCGTATTTGCAGCGCGGAATGTTCTTCAACGGGACATCCCGAACCGTAAACGGGTTCTCCGGCGCATTGTTTCAGAAGCCCCCATTGGTGAGTTGTCCTGACGAAATTGTGGATCACCTGAAGGACATCAGCCTCTCGGGATCCTCGCTCGACACGTTCGGGATCGACCTTGCGATCGAGACGCTGCTCGTTGGTCGCGTTGGAGTCCTTGTAGACATGGCCACGGAGATTCGGTCGAACCCGCACGTGTCCCGCCCGTACTGGGTGAAGTACCTCGCCGAAGACATCGTGTCGTGGAAGACCGATAGAGTCGAGGGCCATGAAGTTCTGAAGCGTGTCGTTCTGCGCGAGTCGATCCGCATCGAAGATTCGAAAGATCGTTTCGTGATGAAGGACGACACGCGGTATCGGATTCTCTCAATCGAGGATGGGCAATACACGCAGACGGTGGTGAAGCCGGACCCGAACAACAAGATTGAGTTCATCACGATCGAAGCCATCACTCCGCTTCGGCGTGGTGCTCCGTTAGAATTCATCCCGTTCGTTTGCATCGGCCCGTCCTCAACGAACGTGAATGTGGATCGGCCGCCGTTACTTGATCTTGTGGACATCAACCTCTCGCATTACCGAACGATGGCGGACCTTGAACACGGACGGCATCTGACGGCACTACCGACTCCGTGGGTAAGCGGGCTGAAGACCGAGGGACCATTGGAGATCGGCTCCGGCTCGGCGTGGATTCTCGACATGGGCGGACACGCCGGGATGCTGGAGTACACCGGCCAGGGGCTCGGTGCTCTGGAGAAGGCGGAGTCGGAGAAGCGCAAGATGATGGCGGCTCTCGGTGCGCGTCTTTTGGAACCGGATACCAACGGTGGTGTAGAGGCGGCGCAGACGGTGGCGATGAGACACGCCGGCGAGCACGCCACGATTCGAACCATCGGACAGGTCCTTGAGCGGGCGATGAGCACGTGCCTCAAGTGGCACACGTGGTGGTCTGGACTTGTCGTGGTCAAGGATCCGCTGTCGGCGGAGTGTGAAGTGGAACTGAACAAGGACTTTTTTTCGGTGAAGATGTCGGCGCAGGATGTTGAGGCGCTGCTGCATGCGTATCAAGCCGGGTCGATTTCCTTCGAGACGTTTTACACGAAGCTGCAGGAAGGTGGCTGGGCGCGTGAGGGCGTCAGTTCTGAGAAGGAGAAGGCGGACATTAAATTGGATCCCGGCTTTACACTGCCGAATCCAGGTAAGAAGGCGGAAGAGGATCCGACCGAAGACACGCTGGAGGAGTAGGCGATGGATTCGAGAGCGCGACCGATCCTCAAGATCGCTGACGAGATAGAAGCCCGCTTTGACATGGAGATCCGCTCATCGTTCGTGGCGCTCCGTAATTCGGCGAAGACCGGCAAGATGGTGATACACGCTTCGACCGGTAGCGCCTTGAACCTCGTGGATATGATCCAGGCGAACATCGGCGAATCGACTGCCATTCTCGAAGCGAGGCTGGCGAAGGCGTACGCGGGCGGGAAGAAGCTAGCCGCCAGAGCCGCCCAAAGGAAAACACGGTGAGCACTCTCTCGACTGGCTTTCTCGGAGAGGTAGCGCACGGGAGAAGCCAAGCCGAGAGATATGCGGCGGATCGCGTGGTCCAGATCAACGCGGCGACTCGGGCCGGGATACGTGCGGCGGTCGTGAAGTCTTTTGCGGAGAAGATCACACCCTATCGAACAGCGCGATTGATTCGCAGCATGATCGGCTTGACGGATCGAGGCGTGACGGCGGTGTTCAATTACAGGCAGAGCCTAATTGGAAAGGACTTTGGACCTTCTAAAGTGGAAGCGCTTGTGGCGAAATACGCGGCGAAGAAGATCCGGGAACGGGCCATGGCTATTTCTCGCACGGAAATCTTGGGGGCAATAAATCGCGGTCAGCTTGAAGAATGGCGCAGTGCGATCAAGTCCGAGGAAATGTCCGACCGTTCTCAGAAGGAATGGATGTCCACGGAGGACGATCGGGTGTGTTATATTTGCGAGCCGATGGACGGAATCGTCGTCCCGATGGAGGAGCCGTTCGAGACATCGGTTGGGGAGCTTGACGGTCCGCCTGCTCATACCCAGTGTCGGTGCGCGATAGCGATAGCCGATGAGCTTGCGCCGAGGAAGACCGGCCGTTAAAGAAAGGACAGACGAAATGGCTGAAGAGAAAGCGGTATCCCGCCAGCTTGCGTATCAGCGCAGGAAGAAGGCGGAAGGCCGCTGCGCAAGTTGCGGGAACAGGAAGCTGAAGCATTCGGACAGCTCGTGCGGTCCGTGTCTTCTGAGGCGCAGGAAGTGTGCTCGGGAGAAGATGGGGCACAGCGCATGGACGCCAGGAGCCGCCGGGCGGAAGCCGATCCGGGTCAAGGGTGAAGGCGGTGGAGGTTGACTGAGAACCAGAATTGATGGCCGAGGATATTTATTTTTAATATCCGCTTGACACCGGGGTCTATTTGCTATATGCTCCTTTTTGTCGAGGGAATTTAGCCCTCCAGAAAGGCAAATATCATGACCACCACAATGAACCACCACTACACCGTAATCGTCAGAGACCCAAACTCGTGGAGCGCCAGCACCGGCATTCACACCGCAACCGATGAATGCGAGCACCGGCATCGCACCTACGCGGCCGCGGAGCGGTGCCGTACCAATCTCCTCACCGGCAATACCCGGCGCTTCAATACCTGCGAGCAGCCAAACAGCTGGAGCGCTCGATGGGACAGGGCCAAGATCGAGGTACACGGGGCCGGTCAGATCCTCGCTACCGGGTACGATGCAGAGACCTATCGCCGCGCCTCATAGTCCTCCAGCCAGCCTATTTATTTTTAATATCAGCTTGACACCGGGGTCTATTTTCTATATGATCCTTTTGTCGAGGGAATTTAGCCCTCCAGAAAGCAAATATCATGACCACCACAATCGCGTACAAAACCAAAGATGGCAAGAGCGGAATCACTCTGGTTGCTACGGACATGCAGAAGATCATCGCGGAGCATGCGCTGTGGCTTGGAGCATGGCTTGGAGCAGGCGGAACCCGGGCGAACTTGACCCGGGCGGACTTGACCCGGGCGAACTTGACCGGGGCGAACTTGAGCCGCGCGTGCTTGACCGGGACGGACTTGACCGGGGCGGACTTGCGCAG
>Ga0163151_10003609_pt1 | contig 21999 bp, 18 predicted proteins | sample OliLakLV19MP5IB2_FD_145596 | JGI IMG/M metagenome (GOLD analysis project Ga0163151, IMG submission 145596) | Freshwater microbial mat bacterial communities from Lake Vanda, McMurdo Dry Valleys, Antarctica - Oligotrophic Lake LV.19.MP5.IB-2 | ecosystem: Environmental > Aquatic > Freshwater >... | reverse complement strand
GAACGAGTGCTTAGTAATTCAGATAAAGCAATAGTAATTGATTGGATCAGCAATGGCATGACTGCTGGTGATACAAGCCTTGCCCCATCAGTACCTGTCTATAGCAAATCTCAATTAAAGGGAACCCCAGATGTGATTTATTCTTTGCCTAAATATACGAGTACTGCTAATACTGATGACCATTATTATTGTTTAAATGTGCCAAGCGGACTTACACAAGATCGCTATATCAGGGCTTTTGAATTTATTCCTGGAAATGCAGCATTAATACACCATGCTGTTATAACCATGGATACTTTAGGAACTGCAATAGATGATCTTTCTGGTCAATGCACCAATTTTCAAGGTCAAATTAATATCGGTGATTTTGCCCCAGGTATGGGTCCAACCTTATTACCAGGCGTAAGTCCAACAAAATTTGGATTCCGCATAAAAGCAGGTTCTAAATTGTCTTTTCAAATTCATGTGCCAGAAGGCACGGCAGGACAAAAAGATAGCTCTCAATTGCGTGTATATTTTTATCCAATAGGAGAGACAGGTATACGTGAAATGTATTTTGAAACAATTTTGCAAAATTGGAACTTTCAAATTCCTGCAAACACAGTGAGCAAAGTTATTCAAAGATATCCTCCTAGTTCGGCTGGTTTGCAATCTGATTTCTCTTTATTTGGCGCATTCCCTCATTCACATAACACGTGCACCTCTATTCTCAATTATGCCTATAAAGGAGCAGATACCATTGCGCTTATAAGAATTAACAAATGGGATTTTCACTGGCAAATGCAATACACTTTCAAAAGCTTGCTTAAGATTCCTGCTGGATATAGATTTTACGCATCCCATGTATTCGATAATACTATTAATAATCCCTACACGCCAGACCCTAGCAAACCGGTATTAGCTGGTTTAAATACCACTGATGAAATGTTATTTGATAGCTACTTATTTGCCTATTACCGTTCTGGTGATGAGAATGTAAATATAGATAGCCTTATTAAAACCGATCCATTATTTATAAGCACCGGTTTGAACCAATTACCTATTGCTGAACCAAGATTAATTGTTTACCCAAATCCATTCAGCAATTTTATTGAAATAGAAAATAGAAAAGGAAATGAAACATTTTCACTATTTAATTCTACTGGTCAATTAACCTGGAAGGGGCTACATATTGAAAAGGAAAATTTTAACGAGTTAACTGAAGGGTTATATATTCTTCAAATAAAAACGCCTAATGGCGAGCAATTTTTGAGGTTGATGAAAAATTAACTTAGTTCTTTTCTTTTAGTGTTTCATACAGTCTACTATCATATGAAATATGGATACAAGAATATAATTATGTGAGGCCACATTTTGCATTGCACCACTTAAAGCCGCATTTGGCAAACATGTGTGTGAAACCACCAACTGTTTAAAAAATGATTCAATTAGAAAAAAATATGGTTGCGAAATACCTGCGGATATTGGGGTTGATCTGTGTTTCTAGGCTAAATAAATATGCTTAAATATTAACTAAAAAATAAAATAATTAATTATACTTTTTATTTGTACTAGAAAAGGGGGTAAGGACAACTCTCTTCACAAAAAGAATTTATACTCAATGTGGAAGAGAAAATGACTGATAAAGAATTTACAAGTGATATTTGGGCTATTTAATAATAACAATTGGTCTTACCCCATTAAAACGAGGTCTTCAACTTGTTGTTTAAGTGCAACTTTTGGTTCAGACATAGTTGTGGCAAAGGGAACATATTTAGCAATGGTTAACCTCGATAATAAATAGCTAACTGTTGATTCGGCGCCTTGGTTCAGGTTAATATGGTGCTCTTCTAACCCGTCGTAACAGCCTCCTGTGCGGGGATTGTATATAATTTGATGAAGGTGGTTGTTTCCTAAGAACCAATCGAAGGCAATCTTCATCTTTGTTAAGTATGTTTCATCCTTAAATACTTGATAAAAATTATGCAATGCTAAAATGGTGTAAGCTACATCAATGCCTTGCTCCCCAAATTGATTGGTGGCTTTTCCTTTGATATGCCAACCCCGATTTGAAACCACTTTTATGCTGTTACCTTTGAATAAAATTGATAGGAGAAAATCAAAACTCTCTTTGGCAATATCTAAATATAGAGGGTCTTTGCACACTTTATAGGCGCAAAGCATGGCTTCGGGCAAAATGCTATTGGCGTAGGTTAAATAATTTTCATACCACTCCCAATTTACTTCACTTTCATGCTTATACATCTGAAGTAATCTATCTGCCAATAGTTTAATGTTAGCAATAATTTCTGGCGATTTAGTGCCATCATAATAGTAACTCAATCCTTTTATGGTAAAGGCCATAGCGCGGGGTGAATGGTTTAGTTGAATGTTTTTTATAGCTTCTTCCATGATGGCAATAGCATCGATACTCAAATTGGGTGGTAGTATATTTCTTTGCGAAATAATATATCCCAAAGCCCAAATTGCCCTGCCATTTGAATCTTCTAAATTGGTTTCGTAATTTTGACTCGTGAATTGGAGATCGCTGTTTACATAATTTAAAAAGCTACCACCTGGCTGCAAGCAAAATTTGATAAAGCCAATATATTTTCGGATTAAATTTAAATCTTTTGCATCTTTCGTAGTTTCAAAATGCATGCAAATGGCAATAAGTGCCCGGGCATTGTCGTCTAAAGTATAGCCCGATGATAAATCTGGTGTGCCTATTTTAGAAAATTGGATCATCCCAACATGGGTGGTTAAGCGGTGAAAATGGTTTAAATTTATTTCTGGGAGTTTATAGTTTAGGGTAATACCTCTCTTCGATAATCCTGCAAATAATAGGGCATGCGATAGGGCAGAATTCTCCCATGCGGTAGAAACAATTTTGTGTAAGCCATTCATGCGCATATCTTCCCTTAAGCCTTCATTTATTAAGAGCATGTTCACGGCTCTGCTTAACTGTGAGGCATTTTCAAAATCTACAATAATGCCAGCATCTTGTCCTAAAACCTCTCTGGCATGCGGAATGGGCGTTGAAATAATGGGACAACCGCAACTAATGGCATAAGAGAATGTTCCGCTTACTGCTTGGTTGCGGTCTTTGGATGTAAACAAATAAATATCTGTGAGCTGTAAATAATTTAATAATTCGGCTAATGGCAAATATTGGTTCACAAACAAAACATGGTTTTGTAGGTTCAATTCCGCAACCATACCACTAAGCAACAACCTATATTTTTCTCCTTCTGTTTTCAAAACATTGGGATGTGTTTTTCCAATAATTAGAAACAGGGCATTGGGATGCACCTTAACAATATTGACCATAGCCTCTAAAGTAGTTTCAATTCCTTTTCCAGAATTTAACAGCCCAAATGTTGAGACTATTTTTCGACCTATTACATTAAATTTCGTTTTTAATTCTAGTTTATTAATGGGTTCTACCAAGTGTGTGCCATGAGGAATAATGGCAATCTTGGATTGACTAACACCGTAATCTGAAACAAGAATTTCGGACGAATTTTTTGTCATTACCACTATTGATTTACAAGCCGAAACCATTTGATTTACCATGCGTTTAAAGGCCTCATCAGGGTTTGGTAAAACCGTATGAAATGCCATGATTATGGGTTTATTTAAAGCGGTTAAAAATTGAATAAAGGCACGTTCTTGAAAATGGAAAAAGCCAAATTCGTGCTGAACCAATACCATCTCGATATCATCGTTTTTATTGATACATTCTGCCAAAGGAAGATAGGCTCCTTTATAACTTGTATCCATTACAAATTGAACTTCATCTGAATAAATATGCCGCTCATTTTTTGCCTCAAGCGCACAAACTTGAATCTCAAAAGATCGATCAAATTTACTGTTTAATGCCTGAATTAAATCGTGGCTATAAGTAGCAATTCCACACTCGCGTGGTGGATATGAACTAAGCACTAAAACAACTGGAAGTTTTGGTTCGGCAGAATGGTTTAGATTATTTTTTTTTGTTGATGTGAAAAACATAGTAGTATTTTCAATTACATTTTTAATAGTAGAAGGACAAAGTGCTTTATGGTTTAATTAAAGGTCATATTGCTTTTTTATGTGAAACCAATTCGTCAATTAATTCTTTTAAACTGAGTGATACGCATGCAATGCGCTTATCTGCGGCTCCATAATAAATATACAAAGTATCATCGAACAACGCCGTTCCTGTGGGGAAAACAACATTATTGATATACCCTTTCAATTCCCATTCTAAATCTGGTTTAAACAGTGGATAGGGCAAACGTGCAAGTTCTATTTGCGGATTCTCTAAATCTAATAAGGCCGCGCAGGCCGAATAGACGTAGCCTCCTGGCGTGTCGTATACCCCATGATAAATTAGTACCCATCCGGCTACGGTTTCTATTGGCGGACAACCACTTCCAATATAACTTACCTCGTGTTTGTATCGGGAGGTTAATACTATTTTTTTATCAAAATGAAGGAAATATTCCTCCCAAAACGTTTGGGTCAGTTCTTGAAGATTATTAATATAGGTAATTTGAATATCGGGTCTAATGCGATGTAAGAAAACTAGTTTATTGTTAATTTTTCTTGGAAAGAAAACCAAATTCTTGTCCCATAATAACATAGTCTTATTAGGTCTATTAATGATGTTATTGTGAACATGAAATCGTTCATACTTTTCGTTGATTGGGCCACTACAATGGGCAAAACGTTTAAATTCCTCGTACGTAAACATAGGCAGTATAATGCCATGCCTTTCAAAGTGCACCAGGTCTGCAGAAGTTGCTAGGGCCCCTAAAGCATTAATGCCATCATAAGAAGTATAGCTTAAGTAATACAAATCGTCAATCTTTACGATACGCGGGTCCTCAATTCCATGTGCCTCATATTCGAATTCGGGAACGAGAAAGGGCTCCGAATGTCTCTCTACTAAGTTTAGGGGACCCTCAAATTTGCAATACCCAATGCTCGAATAATTACCTTTTCGCACTGCACGGTAAAACATGTGAACGGTATTTCCTACCTGCATAATGGCAGGATTTAATACGCCTTCGTCTTCAAATGGTAAATCGGTTTTTGAAAGAACTATACCTTCCTTCTTTACATGCATCATATTTTTATTATTAATATTGAAACTAGTTTTTGAGGGGCATTTTTAAAGCAATTTATCAGGAGCACTAAATCAAACAATATGATTGTATTTTATTCAATTGCAACATTTTCTCTCAGATTGTCTTGTTTTTTTAAAACTTAAACTCAACACAAAAATGATTGAATACGATGGACAAAGCATTACATGTTATTCCGTAAGAATTACATATATTTCATTTTAAAGAGAAATTTAAAACAATGGAAAATTGGACGACTAAGAAAAAAGTGTTTTTAGTCGCAATTACCTGCGCTTCATCACAAAAGGCATCAACACCTGATTGAAGTTGTTTTCTACAATGGCTTCATTGTAGTCTATTTTGTATTGTAGGCATTTTAACTTTAGTGCTTCTTTGTGCTCATTATAAGCTGTAAGGTAAGATTCTTTAACTGCATTGGGATGTAACTTTATTTCTTCTCCTGTTTCACTGTCTTTGAAGATATAAGGCCTGTGGCTAAAATTGAAATCTACCTCATTTTGTTTGTCGTGTACATCAAAAATGATCACTTCGTGTTTGTTGTATTTAAGGTGTTGCAAAGCCGCAAAAAGATCTTCATCGCCACTTTGAAATAGGTCGCTAAATAAGATAACCATGGAGCGTTTATGGATGCCTTCTGCCAAATGGTGAAGTACTTTACTGATCTCGCTTCTTTTGTTTAAAATGGGCTGGTTGAGACACAATTGAAGTTTGGAGAAAAGCAGTTTTTGGTGACTTAATCCGAGTTTGCTTGCACTGTGAAACCAAAGATCTTCATTGAACAAAGAAATGCCCGCAGCATCTCTTTGTTTCTTCATTAACTGGATCAAAGAGGCTGCGGCAATTACGCTAAACCTAATTTTATTAAGACCTTCCATTGGGAAATACATAGAGCTGGAAGTGTCTATCACAATCTGACAACGGAGGTTGGTTTCTTCTTCAAATCTCTTTACAAATAACTTGTCGGTTCGGGCAAATAATTTCCAATCTATATTTCTTGTGCTCTCGCCATTGTTATATTGCCTGTGCTCTGCAAACTCAACAGAAAAGCCATGGTACGGACTTTTATGTAAGCCTGTTAAAAAGCCCTCTACCACTTGTAGGGCCAGTAGTTCTAAGTTAGAAATCTGTAATAAATCGGCCTCAGTAATAAGTTGTTTGCTCATGTTTAATTCGTCTTGCTTAATCCCAAAATTTCGAGTTGTTTTAGCTCCGCATTTAAATCAGTATTGCTTTGTATGCGCAGCGATAATTTTGCGTTTTTAAACTCTTCTGGAACCTCAATATAAAAACTATACGCATTGATTTGGTTTGGTATTGCACCAGGATACGTTAACCTTACTTTGTTCTCTTTGGTAATAGAAGCACCTTGCAATTGTGAGATGATATATCCGCCACCAAAGCCAGGCTCGGTTAACAGTTGGGCATTTATTTTTAAATAATTTATGCCTTTTTCAAGTTCATGATTTAGGTAAATATAATTGCTAGAATCTTTGGATATTTTAAAGCTCAGCGACTCCTCATTTTTAAATACCAATTGTTGGGTAAAGTCTTTTTCGTTGCTGATCCAATCTGGGTTATCGAGCAAACTTTTTTGCAACGGACTCGGATTTGGATTAAGGTAAATCTGGCCATAATAAGCCCGGTTCATATCATAATAATGTAAGGTAGTGGTATTGTATTGCCATATTTGAAATAGGTTCAGACCAATTAAATATAAGCCTAAAATAGCTATAATTATTCGGTTTGAACCAACCCAAAAGCGCTGTAGAAATGCGCCAAGAGCCAAGGCGAAAACAGGGTAACTTTGCATCAAAGCTCTTGTGGTATAACTGCCGCCATATTTCCAATCGCTCCAAGAAATGATGATCCAAATATTTAACAAGCAAAACCACAACAACGATTTTCTAAACGGGAAATTCTTGATATAAAATAATCCCAAAACAAAAAATATGGTCACCGGCGTATAGATAAACCAACCTTTTTCGAAGCCAAAAAGCACCCTAAAAAATGGCGTTAAAAAGCGCCAAGCACTTCCAACATCGTAGATGAAAAATCCAGTAACATATTGCCAATAAATTAACTGGGGTAAAATGCCCAAAACACCTCCAACAGCCACCAAATACACCAAGGGCATATTGGCTTTAACTAAGGCCCATTTTTCCTTGGCGCTATCCTTGCTTTGGGTTCCCCATAAAATTGGAATCAACACCATAATAGCCTCTGTGGGCCTAGAAATAGTGGCCAATCCTATGATATATCCAACAAAAAATGCAACAACATAACTAGGCTTTTCATGCCATTTTATGGTAAGCCACAACACAACCGTGTACAATAAAAATATGGGCGCATGACTCTGGCAATTGTCGATAGAAAAATATTGAATGGCATTAGTAGCAGCAACTGTTAATAGCAGAGTAACGGCAGTAACCTCATCGCTATAATATTTTAGCAGCACCCTTCTTAAAATAAAGAGTGCGAGGATGCCATAAAGCACTACACCAAATCCAATGGCATTTTGGTAAGGTGCAGAAAATCCATCAGCTTCATAAGTGCTGTTTAGCGCATACAAATGCGCCGCAACAAAAAAAGGCAAATGCAAAATGGCTATTCCGCCTAAGTATTTAAAAACATAGTTGCCCGACTTTTCATCCATATTGGCTTGGTAAAAATTACCACCCGATAATTGATATTTTTTGTCTAGGCTGTCTTGAAAGGTCAAGGTCTTTACATCGTGATAAATGAGGGTAGAAGGAAGGTACAGGTAATATCCATATGCATCCCAAGTAGTTAGTTTTAAGGGCTCTTTTGAGTTAATGCCTGGGTAGCTAAATCTGTAAAAGAGCAACAACAAGCCTAAGACAAAACATGCAATAAATGAAAGTTGGTTCTTCATATTCTTTTATCGAAAGTTTATTTATTTTTGTGTAACCGAAATTGGACCCACCTATATTACATCAACATCATCCCTTTTTAAACTCATACCGAAAAAACAAAATTCAATTTCTACAAATATCTCATTGTACTATTAGTTTGTTATATCGGCATTTACCATTTTAAAAATTATCAAATAGCTTTCGGCAATTTAATAATTATAATTGGTGTAAATTAGCATCCAATTAATAGCATCCAAATGCATATTATAATAGTACAAATATTGTACTAAACAGCTACTGAATTGTGATTAGATCAGAAATGTTTTGTTTAATAATAAATTCAAATTGGTACAATCTGCAAAATAATTGAAATACTGATTAAACCAAAAGAATTCTAAGCGCTTTATGGCAAAAAAAAATGCAAACCATTATCTGGCTTGCATTTTTCCTATAATTTCGGTTCAAACCTATGCCAATTGGGCGTTTAATTTACCTGCCAAAACATGTTTTGGGACTGCACCTACTTGTTTGTCTACTACTTTTCCGTCTTTGAAAAACAACAAAGCTGGAATGCTCATAATGCCAAATTCGGTAGCTACCTTAGGGTTGCTATCAACGTCTAATTTGCCAATAACGACCCTGCCTTCGTACTCTTTTGATAATTCTTCTACTATTGGACCAACCATGCGGCAAGGACCACACCATTCTGCCCAAAAATCTACCAATACTGGTTTGTCTGATTTTAGCACCACTTCCTCGAAGTTGCTATCTGTTATTTCTAATGCCATATTAATTTTAAAGTTTTGATCTTGCAAGATAAATGCCACCAGTTAAAAAGCAACATTTTGTCAGTTTAATTAAATTTATATTTTAGTCCGTTTTCATCTAGCCACTTAATTACATCGTTGTTGGGACTAAATTTCACCTTGGTTGAAAGCATTCTTAAGGAGGCATTTTCCTGGCTGTCAATAATGTCAAAGTTTAAGCCACAATTGCCAGGAATGGTTTTACTCAATCCCTGAAAATGGGTCAACATCTCTTTGCTTACCTTATCCAATTCTAACTGAATGGTAATTTTATTAAAGTATTTATCGCGCACCTCACTCAGCATTTCCATGCCCATTACCTTTAATTCAAAATCATTTTCTCGCTGCCAACGGTTATCTACCCTGCCTTTTATATAAATAAAATAACCCACCTCCATAAACCTGCGGTGGTTAATATAAGTGTCTTGAAACAACACCAATTGAAAGGTTCCAGAATAATCTTCAATGGTAATGCTGCCATAATTCTTGCCATTTTTTGTTACCCTATGGTCTGCGGCAGTTACTACTCCGGCCACCCTAACTTCCTTCCCTTTTAGCGGACTTAAGTCGTTTAATTCTCCAAGTTTATGCGAAGTAAGTTTGTCAATTTCTATTTTGTAAGGATCTAATGGGTGACCAGAAAGATACATGCCAATTACTTCTTTTTCTGAATTTAATTGCTGCATTAAGCTCCATGGCTCGGCTATAGGCAAAGGTGGTTCGGGTAAAATTACGCCAGAAACGGCGCCAAATAAACTCATCACATTGCTGGCTGCGTTGGCCTGAACCGAATTGCCATAACGTATGGCTTTTTCGATGGTGTTTATCTCGTCTGTTCCATTGGCAAAATATTGCGATCTGCTTGAACTCTCGAAACAATCGAAGCCTCCTGCCAAGGCCAAAGCCTCCATTGTTTTTTTGTTAACTGCCCTTAGGTTCACCCGTTTGGTAAGGTCGAAAATACTCTTAAACGGGCCCTTTTCTCTTTCTAGAATAATGGCTTCAACGGCGGCTTCACCAACGCCTTTAATTGCGTTCAAACCGAAACGTATTTGCCCTGCTTTGTTAACCGAAAAGGATGAAAAAGATTCATTTACATCAGGACCTAAAACAGGAACTCCCATGCGCCTGCATTCTTCCATAAAGAAGGATACTTTTTCTATATTGCCTAAGTTGGTTGTAAGCACTGCCGACATGTATTCTGCAGGATAATGAACTTTTAGGTAGGCGGTATGGAATGCTACATAGGCATAGCAAGTGGAGTGAGATTTGTTAAATGCATATTGCGCAAAAGCCTCCCAGTCTGTCCAAATTTTTTCGAGAGTTTCTGGTTTAAAGCCTTTTGCTCCTGCACCTTCCATAAATTTACCCTTCATTTTATCGAGGGTATATCTATCTTTTTTACCCATTGCCTTACGCAGGGTATCGGCGTCGCCTTTAGTGAAATCGGCAATTTTTTGTGAAAGCAACATCACCTGCTCTTGGTAAACCGTAATACCATATGTAGGCTCGAGGTATTCTTTCATTTCCTCTAAATCGTAGGAAATTTCTTCACGGCCATTTTTACGGGCAATAAAGTTGGGAATGTATTGAATTGGCCCTGGTCTGTACAAGGCATTCATGGCTATTAAATCGTCGAATTTGTCTGGTTTGAGGTCTTTTAAATGTTTTTGCATGCCGGCACTTTCAAATTGAAAAGTGCCATTGGTTTCGCCTCGTTGGTAGAGTTCGTATGTCTTTACATCGTCTAGGGGAATATCCTCTAGAACGATTTCAATGCCATGATTTTGTTTAATTAAGGCCATGGCATCTTTTAAAATGGTTAGATTTTTTAAGCCCAAAAAGTCCATCTTAATTACCCCAGCCTCCTCAATTACTTTTCCTTGAAATTGGGTCACCAATAAATCGGAATCTTTGGCCACCGCAACTGGAATAAGATCGGTTAAATCGCAGGGAGCAATGATAATTCCGGCGGCATGCACGCCTGTGCCCCTAACAGAACCTTCTAGTATTTCTGCCTCTTTTAATACCCTTGAAATTAAATCGGACCCCGCATATAATTCTCTAAGTTTTTTAACATTATCGAGTTCCTCTGATTGGAGGCCTTCTTTTTCCTTTAAGCTTTTACTTCCATCGAGTGGCGCATTTAACAACCTGCCTAATTCAATGCCTGGTTTATCTGGCACTAATTTTACCAAGGCATTGGCTTCTTGTAAGGGCAAATCCAACACACGCGCCACATCTTTGATACTCATTTTGGCCGCCATGGTGCCATAGGTTACAATTTGTGCAACTTGGTTTCGACCATATTTTTTTACTACATAATCAATCACTTTTTGTCGGCCCGCATCGTCAAAGTCGGTATCAATATCGGGCATTGATTTGCGATCTGGGTTCAAGAAACGTTCAAAGAGTAAATCGTATTTTATAGGGTCTATATTGGTAATGCCAATGCAATAAGCAACGGCAGAGCCCGCCGCAGAACCACGTCCCGGACCAATAAACACGCCTAACTCTCTGCCAGCTTTAATAAAATCTGCTACAATTAAAAAGTAACCTGCAAAGCCCATTGTTCTAATGGTGAGAAGTTCAAAATTGAGTCGTTCCTCTACCTCGGGTGTAATGTCTTTATATCGTTCCTTTGCACCCGTATAGGTAAGGTGATTTAGGTAATCGTCTTGTGTAACAAAGCCAATTGGAATTTCGAAATTGGGCAATAGGATATCGCGTTTTAAATCCAATGTTTGGATTTTGTCGACAATCATATTTGTATTATCGATGGCTTGTGGAATGTCGCTAAAAATTTTCGACATTTCCTCGGTTGTTTTAAAATAGAATTGGTCGTTGTAAAAGGCAAATCGCTTACCCTTTATGCTCACCTCATCGTCTAATTCTTTTACAGTGGGCGTGCTTTGTTTTTCGCCTGTATTAATACAAAGTAGGATATCGTGTGCGTTGGCATCTTTTTGATCTACATAATGCGAATCGTTTGAAGCAATAACGGGCACATTGTATTTTTGTGCAAAGCGCAGCAATACTTCATTTACCTTATTTTGATCTGGTATATCGTGGCGTTGGAGTTCAATATAATAGTCTTCTCCAAACAAATCGAGCCACCATTTAAACTCAATTTCGCCAGCCTCCTCGCCCTTTTTAAGAATAACTTTTGGAACCGAGGCACCTAGGCAACAAGTGGTGGCAATAATGCCTTTGTGGTATTTTAAAATAAGTTCCTTGTCAATTCTTGGGTACTTGCTATACATGCCTTCCATGTAACCAAGCGAACAAAGTTTTATCAGATTTTTATAGCCTTCCTCATTTTTGGCCAGCATGAGTTGGTGGTAGCGAATATCCTTGTCGTCTTTGGTGAAAGCGCGTTTGGTTCGATCCGAAACCACATAAAACTCACAACCTACAACAGGTTTAACTTTAAGACTGCCATCTGCATTCTTGTGTTTATAGGCTTCTGCAACAAACTCAAAAGCGCCAAACATATTGCCATGATCGGTAATAGCCAGGGCGGGCATATTATCGTTAATTGCCTTTTTGTATAGTTTGCCAATGTCTGCTGCACCGTCGAGCAGAGAAAACTGTGTGTGAACGTGTAGGTGTGAAAACTTCATTTTTTATTCTGGATAGCGAATGTAAGGCTTGTAAAAATGATAGGGTAGTGGTGTTGAAAAGTAGATGCTGGAAGCCTGATATATAAGGGCACATAAAAGTTTTCAACTTTTATGGAAATTTCCATTTTTCTATTTGTGGTAATTCTGGAGTTTCGTTTAAATACATTCATTTGAATGTGTGGAGTTGTTTTATTAAGAAAGTGCATTTGGTTTAGACCCATAAAAAGGGATTTTTCGCTTCGACATTTACCGTAACTTAAATCAAAGAAAAGTTTGATCCAAAATATTGTTTCAATTTTTATAACTTGCATTATGTTAAAAGAATTAGCGCTATTTTTCTGTTTATTTTTCTCTTTGCATGGCTTTGCTCAAAGCTTATACTTTCCTCCTTTAGTTGCAAAGACTTGGGATACTACAGATGCCCAGAAATTAGGCTGGTGCACTGGTTATGTAGATAGTTTATACACCTACTTAGAATCTAAAAATACCAAAGGTTTCTTGGTGTTAAAAGACGGCAAAATTGTGCTTGAGAAATATTTTGGAACATTTGCACAAGACAGTTTTTGGTATTGGGCTTCGGCCGGAAAAACTATGTCGGGTTTAATGGTAGGCATTGCGCAACAAAAGAATTTGTTATCCATTGATGATATCAGCTCAAAATTTTTGGGCAAAGGTTGGACCAGCGAGATTGCTGAAGAGGAAGACAAGATTTCCATTAAAAGCCAGTTGAGTATGACAACAGGTTTAGACGACAATGGCGTAAATAAAGATTGCACCCTTGATTCGTGCTTGGTTTATAAGGCCGATGCGGGTTTGCGGTGGGCCTACCACAATGCGCCGTATACCTTGTTAGATAAGGTGATAGAGGCGGCTAGTGGCCAAACTTTTCAGCAGTTTTTTAACGTAGAGGTAAGGAACAAAACGGGTATTAATGCTTTGTGGCTCAAGGCAGATTTTAACAATGTATTGTATAGCAATATGCGCAGCATGGGACGTTTTGGCCTTCTTTTATTGAACAAAGGCAAATGGGATCAAACCGAAATTCTTAAAGATAGCGTGTACTTTAACCAAATGACCACTAGTTCGCAAGGCATAAATCCTTCGTATGGTTATTTAACTTGGATAAATGGCAAGTCTAAATTAATGGTGCCAACTAGTGAAATTGTCTTTAATACTTCATTGGCGCCAAATGCTGCACCCGATATGTATGCGGCTATGGGCAAAAACGGGCAGTTAATCAATGTGGTTCCTTCCCAAAATCTTGTGATGGTAAGGATTGGTAATGCCATGAATCAAAAACCAGGAAATAGTGAGAGAAAGGACGATTCAAAGTTAAGATATGGAGTATTTAACAAAAATGGATTAGGAGTAAAACCATGAAACTAACTTTTAATATATTGATTTTTGGTATTTTTATCAACCTTCTTTTACCTAGTTGTAAAACGGATGAAATAGAGAAGAAAAAGATAATTCACAGAATTATTGATGATGGTGAGTGGTTTTATGACCATGATGTCCCAATTAAATACGTTTTTTACAAAGACGGAATTTATTATACAATGTTTGTTAGTTATGATGTGATTACAAAAACATATGGAATTCAAGCAATTTATACCTGTAAACCTTACTACAGGAATGGAGAATATTTTAATTGTGTTGGTGATGGAATTGTTATTACCTATTCTGGAGAAAGAACAGATGTTTTTGAGATGAAAAGTGCAGAATCCGATTGCATAAGTTCGAGAAAAGACATGAGTCAAAGAACTGGATGGTATTTTTCAAAAGATTCTAAAAATAGGATTTATGAAAAAGGGGCATATAAAAACAGAAAGAAGGAAGGTATTTTTATGTATTTTGACACCTTAGGTAATATCAAACAATTAGATAAATACCACAATGATTCATTAATTTCAAGTATTCAAAAATGATGATAAAACAATTATTTGGCAATTCTGAATAAACTTTTAATACTTTTGTTGAGCAAATTAAATTAATGCCTATTCGATTAAATTTTGTTGCAGTTCAGCGTTTGAGGTATACTTACAAAGTTTTTCCCAGTTTTTTAATGCATAATCAATTGCTTTGCCAATTGGAGTTTGTGGCAACACTTGATTCCTATTGATTTTTGACCCAAATTAATCAGTAGGAGGTTTGAAAAACCGAACGATTTAATTTAGTTGGGTTTAACCCTAGGTAATGATCGTTTTAATATCATGCATATAGGATTAAATTAAAATCATTTATTCGATTCAGCATTATTCAATACGGAATTTGGGTTCAACCTCGTCACTCTGATTCCTAAAATGGAACTATGTCTTCAGAAAACTAGAATTTCTTGAAAGGCTTATTGTTAGGTACATTTTTTTTATTAAATTTGATTGTGGTAAAAAAACAAATTTACTCCAATGGTTCAAATACCCCACTCTCAGGGATAAGAGATTTATATAGAGCTTCCACAAGCAATTGTGCTATTTCACAAAACAATCAGGACATTGCTTCAAGATTAAGTGCTTCTTATTTGGATTTAACCTGGCAATTATTACTTCAAACTAACTCTAGTGCTAATTTATTAGCGTGGGAACGGGATAATGATTTATACACCTTCACAAACCAAGCTGTAAAATACCAAAAAAGCACATTGGCAAGTTATCAAACAAATAATAATCTTTATGGTGGTCCTTTTGGTGGTATGGAGAATTACTTTGCCAATATCAAAACTTATTTTGGCCAAACTAAATACGATCAAATGATTGAAGGATTTATGCGAGCTAGTAGCCTTTATATTGATACCATTAAATTAGCCGAATGGCATATTTATGGAAGTTCTAGAATTGGTATCTATGAAGCCAATCTTTGCATGGCCTCAAGAAGTGTGCGTGTAGAAAGTGGCACAGAAACGCAGGTAAATTCAACAACCATTGCACTTCAAAGCTATACCTACTTTACAACAGCGCGCGGAGCCAAACGCTTTGAGCTAACTAATCACCTTGGAAATGTACTTGCAGTGATTACAGATAAAAAAGTTGCCATTTGCTCAACGGAGGTATTTTCACATTGGAAAGCAGAACTCGTGAGTGCCACAGATTATTCACCATTCGGTGCTCCTTTGGCAGGGAGAACTTTCCAATCTAGTGAATACAGGTTTGGGTTTAATGGTAAGGAGAAAGATGACGAGACTTATGGGGATGGGAATGAGTTGGATTTTGGAGCTAGAATTTATAGTCCAAGATTAAGTAAATGGCTGAGCGTAGATCCTATGCAGCAGAAGTATCCTAATCTTAGTCCATACAATTTTTCCATGAATTCGCCTATCTCTTTGATGGATCCAAATGGAAAATGGGTTGAAAGGAGTATAAAAAGATATGACGGTAATGGAGCATTAATACCAGCGTATAAATTATGGGTAAAGGCCAAAACAATTGAAGTTAATATTACTATTCACAATGCAAAGTTATATAATGGATCCGATATTGAAGTCAGTCCTGACGCAATGACTAAAGTTGCAAATAACATCCAAAGTGATATAGAAACAACTCTTTCCAAGTCAACAACTAATGCTAAGGGACAAACTATCAATACCAAAGTTACGTTCTCAGAACCTATTAAGATTATTGATGATTTAAAGGATGTGAAATCTGAAGGATTAAAATCTGATAATTTGATCTACGTGGCAGATCCACGTGCAGTTCAAAAAGGGGCAAAGGACGTTGATGCAATTGGATATGTCCCTCGATTAGGCTCAAATCTAATGGTATTAGATGTTAATGCAGCAGGATTTAATAAAACTATTACACCTGCGGCAACAACCCCAGCGCATGAGCAGGCACATGAATTTGGCATAAGTCATAACCAAGACGATCCTACCAGCCTAATGTATAGCCCTAAACAGAATAATAGGGAATTGAAACACAAGGATTCAAAACAATCACTATATACACAGATCAACAAAGGTTATAGTGTAGATTTAAAAAGAATTGATATGATACAACAGAAAGGAAAAGCTCGATGAAAATAGTACTAACTTTTGTGATTTTATTGGCCACTATATTCGAGGTAATTGCAAGCGATTCTTTACGCATATTTATTCAAGGTATGATGCGTGGGGAAAAGTACAAGATATATTACAATCACCAATATCTTAGAAAAGTAAAGTGCAGGAATGAAAAGTGCTCCGAATATTTGAGTTTGAGTATTGATCCCAGTATTAGTAAAGGCAAAATTTTGCCAATTGAAATATATAGGAAAGGATTCATGGGATTTGTTTATAGAAATACATTCTTTTCAGTTACTTACAATCCAGAGTTTAAGTTCCTGATCATTTTTAGAAATCAGAGGTTAAAAAAACGCTATGCATTGGAGCCTCTTTGGCGCGATGAGAAATTAAAATACGACTGAATTAACTGTGAAAATTCGAGTCCGATTGTGAACACAGTTTGAAGAGTATATTATAAAAAGTAATGAAATAGTTATTTTGGTGCTATTTTCAATGGGTAGATGTTTATTAAGAAAAATGGCTGATTTTTAAAACATTTTGGAATTATTTTTCTTTCAAAAAAACATGTTTAGTGACTATATGTTTTTTCTAAATAGGATCATATCAATATTGGATTCAAACCAGTATAATGCATTAAATTTAGCATAAATCAATCTCGCAAAATATTTTATATCCTTCTTCAATAAAGGGCTATGGCCATTTTGAACATTTCCCAAGCAAATGCATTATGACCCAAAATTTGGCGCAAAAATCCGATATAGAGCTCTACCTTTACGGGTTTAATGGTCAGGAAAAGATAGACGAAATAAGAGGAAGCGGAAATCATATAAGTTTTGATGAGAGAGGATATGACCCAAGAACTAGAAGGTGGTGGAGTGTTGACCCACTATTTGCAAAATATCCTTATCAATCACTTGATAGTTTTGTGGGAAATAATCCAATATTAAATCGTGAAATAGATGGGCGAGATTATGGAGTATATATATGTCATAGTACCAAAACTATAATAATCAAAGCAACCTATTATACGGTAAAAGGTAATGAAAGCTCACACACTTCTGCTGTCCAAGCAACACAATTCTGGATTGAACAAAGTGGTAAATATCAATATACTGTTGGAAAGGAGGACTCTGCTGTAACTTATGATGTTAAATTTGAATTAACTGTTACAGAAGTTGATAATCCAAATAAAGAAGTGAATGCAGATAGACTTTCAACTGAAACAGCATCAAGTTTAGGAATAACACAGCTAACACCTGACTAGTCAAATAATACATTTGGAGTTCTTCCTGATGCTGACAAAGCATTTGAAAATGGAGAAGAAGGGCAAAGTACCAATGGAACTAGTCGAGGTGGTGCTTTAGTTAGTATTAAAGATAGTCGCAAAGCAACGGAAACAGGCTCACACAAAGTTGGTCACACTCTTGGCTTGGGGCATTTCTCAAAAGGCGTTCTAACAGCAGCGAGTAATGATCCTAACCGTTCTAAAACTATAGGCGGTGGATACATTAAAGGTATAATTAGTAATGCCTTTAAAAAGAGTGATGAATCTGTTGGAAAGGGTACAGTCCATGAATCAGGAACGGCACCTGAGAAATTTAGTAAAGGAAAAGTCACAGAGAAAAAATAAAAAAACATCTATGACAACTTCCCATCTAAACACAGTTCTATTTTTTGGATTACTTATAGTAACAATGTCTTGCTCTGTTTTAAAAAAATCGGAAGGAGAAATTATAAGAGGTGATTATAAAGTAGTTAAAACAGAAAAATTAAACGAAGGGACATCTCAATTAGTTTGTATTGTTTATGATAAGAAAAATAATACCCCAATATCCCAATGCTTCAGTACAAGTAAATGAATTAAAAATTGGAGGATTTACTAAAAATTATGGGTCTTTAGAATTGAATGTACCAATAGGAAAATATAAGATAACAGTTGTGAATGTTGGAAATACAACTATCCAAACAACTTTTATCAAGTTTGCCCATGATACTAAAACTGAAGTTAAATTTAAATTAGGTACAACAATCATTCATTAAAATCAAAAGCCTCGAAATAGTCGGGGCTTTTGCTTTATCCAATCTGTTGCACCAAATCTTTGAACTTCTTTTTTGAGAGGGCTAAATCAATAACCTGTAAAATCATATTTTTTTCTGTTCGGGCAGTTCATCAATCAATCGCACTTTATCAATAAGGGTTTTGTCTTTTATGGTTATTTCCTAGATTTACCCATTCTTGATTTTCGATTACCATTGGAATTGAATCACCATTATTAAATCTGGTTACTCGTAAATTTTCGACCATCCAAAGCCTCTTCCCAAATAATTTAGTTTTATAAACATTGCCATCTATATCCCTAACTTGGCCGAAAATTATTTGGGAGAATAATATAAACAAAGAAAAAGAGGCAACTTTTATCTGATTAATGATCCGTCTTTCATTTCAATTATTGATTAAATATTGTTTGTCTCCACAACTCCATTGAGTTATAAAACTGCCTATTTTCTTAACACTTGAACATCTTCACGTTTTGCAATAATAAGTGTTTCTTTGCTCCTTCTTATGAAATTGTCCCGATATTCTTCATATTGATTTCTTGTCTTTATTGTTTGTGGTGTTAGTGCGTTAATAAAGTCCCTAAATGATGTTAGAAAGACATTTAAATTGCCTTGATGCATGCTAAATTCGTAATGATTAAATTCATCGTACATCTTGTTTAGAAATGTTTCGAGTTCGTAAACATTCTTTGCTTCAGAGCTTTCGTTTAGTTTAACGTAAACCTCATTCCATAATTTGAAAAATACTTCTTTGTTATCTATTGCTATCATATTGTTTAAACTAATTTGCTTTATACTTTACGTTTGGTTCCTATTCTACAATGTCAACAGCAAGACCTACTAGCTTTTTAATCTCTTGTAATTTTTTGCGCAAATTTAAACATTCTCTTATGTCATTTGCTGTTTCACTTTCCTTTCTTATATGTGGATGAATATTTATACGATGACTCTTTGTGCTGTAATTGTCTAAAGAAAAACTAAATTCCTCTCGGGAAAGGACTGTGTCGGGTATATATCGTCTATGCGCACAAATATTTCTCATTTCAATAAGTTTGGTAAAATAAGCCCCAAATCCATTACTACCATTAAGTGATTTATTGCTTTCTAGAAAATCCCTAAAATTATTTGTTAAAATGTAAAGTATGATTTCCTTTTTCCTCATCAATCCAAATTGCTCTTGTCCTAATATGGTATGGATAAATTCACGTCTTTTTTCCATACTGTCACCGCAATAATATTTTGCAATAATATCGTCAACCAAACATTCGTTCATAACCATTATGTTGATTATTTGACCCCGGTAATTGCCTACAAACTTGTCCTTTGAATTAACAATTGAAACTTCATCTTCTTTCATAATTTAATTTTTAAAAAATCCCGGTCAATCTGTGAATGGTTATTTTAGCACAAATAGCATGACCGCTAACTGTTTTGGGGCTGCCGCAGTTGAGGATACAACCTCAGTTCAAACTTTGAGCAGCACTTATTCAAATGTAACTTTTATTACTTAGAATGCAAGGCCCAAATTAAGGTAGAGCCGTGTTAATTTTTGGTTTTAAAATTGGGGAATAAGCTAAGTTTTTGGCGTTGAATTTGAGCGTTGCCCTTAAGCACTAAACAGTCGCAACATTTTCTATTCAGTCGCTTAAAGGTATGCACTCGCTAAAGTACATTTTTTAAGTTAGGTTTTCATTTCTAGTTAACTGGTCGTCAATGTTGTTTGCCTTTCTTGAAGCTATTTTATCTAATACATCAATGAGCCAATGTTCTGGATTAATATTGTTCAATTTGCAGTTAGCAAATAGAGTATACAAGATTGCTGCTCTTTGGGCTCCTTGGTGGTTTCCAGCAAACATGTAGTTCTTACGTCCGATAGCAATTGGTTTAATGAGATTTTCTATTAGGTTATGATGCAGTTGCAGTTCAGCGTTTGAGGTGTACCTACAAAGTTTTTCCCAGTTTTACAATGCATAATCAATTGCTTTGCCAATTGAGCTTTTAGGCAACACTTGATTCCTATTGATTTTTGACCCAAATTAATCAGTAGGAGGTTTGAAAAACCGAACGATTTAATTTAGTTGGGTTTAACCATAGGTAATGATCGTTTTAATATCATGCATATAGGATTAAATTACAATCATTTATTCGATTCAGCATTATTCAATACGGAATTTGGGTTCAACCTCGTCACTCTGATACCAAAAATGGAACTATGTTTTCAGAAAACTAGAATTTCTTGAAAGGCTTATTGTTAGGTGCATTTTTTTTATTAAATTTGATTGTGGTAAAAAAACAAATTTGCTCCAAAGGTTCAAATACCCTGCTCTCAGGGTTAAGAGATTTAAATAGAGCTTCTACAAGCAGTTGTGCTATTTCACAAAACAATCAGGACATTGCTTCAAGATTAAGTGCTTCTTATTTGGATTTAACCTGGCAATTATTACTTCAAACTAACGCTAGTGCTAATTTATTAGCGTGGGAACGGGATAATGATTTATACACCTTCACAAACCAAGCTGTAAAATACCAAAAAAGCACATTGGCAAGTTATCAAACAAGCAATAATCTTTATGGTGGTCCTTATGGAGGAATGGAGAATTACTTTGCCAATATCAAAACTTATTTTGGCCAAACTAAATACGATCAAATGATTGAAGGATTTATGCGAGCTAGTAGCCTTTATATGGATACCATTAAATTGGCCGAATGGCATATTTATGGAAGTTCTAGAATTGGTATCTATGAAGCCAATCTTTGCATGGCATCAAGAAGTGTGCGTGTAGAAAGTGGCACAGAAACGCAGGTAAATTCAACAACCATCGCACTTCAAAGCTATACCTACTTTACAACAGCGCGTGGAGCCAAACGCCTTGAGCTAACTAATCACCTTGGTAATGTACTTGCAGTGATTACAGATAAGAAAGTGGCCATTTGCACAACGGAGGTATTTTCACATTGGAAAGCAGAACTCGTGAGTGCGACAGATTATTCACCATTCGGTGCTCCTTTGGCAGGGAGAACTTTCCAATCTAGTGAATATCGATTAGGGTTTAATGGTAAGGAGAATGATGACGAGACTTACGGCGATGGAAATGAGTATGATTTTGGAGCTAGGATTTATAGTCCAAGGCTAGGCAGATTTTTTAGTATAGATCCTGATGGTTTCAAATATCCGTGGAATAGTCCGTTTGACTACGCAATTAACAATCCAATAAAATTTATTGATGAACTTGGAAAAGGCCCGATTGACCCAAGAACATGGCAGAGAACTTCCAGTGTAATAATGGCGGTAGATGACAATATAATATTTAGAACATATCCTAATTTGCCAGTTTCTGGCTACTCAATGGATATAACCATGCGAAATGTTGCTATTGCTAAAGGGTATTTAAGTAATTTTACTGACGCAAGCATTTTCCCATCTTCCTGTCTTGTGCGATGGGGTGACCCAAATTAAATTTTCAGATTAAAGTTGCTCACTATTAGTTTTTGTTCCTCTGTATTAATTATTAATTCATGGTAAGTTTTATTTGA
>Ga0163151_10003608_pt1 | contig 21999 bp, 28 predicted proteins | sample OliLakLV19MP5IB2_FD_145596 | JGI IMG/M metagenome (GOLD analysis project Ga0163151, IMG submission 145596) | Freshwater microbial mat bacterial communities from Lake Vanda, McMurdo Dry Valleys, Antarctica - Oligotrophic Lake LV.19.MP5.IB-2 | ecosystem: Environmental > Aquatic > Freshwater >... | reverse complement strand
GAAGGCAACCACGCTTCTTCCTGCGATCACCTCGAAATGACCTTGCTTGTGAGCCGCCCGCACGTAGCCGCCGTCAATGCCTACTGTCATCGGACCGTCCGGCAAGGGGAGTTCAGCGATTGCATCCAGCGGCGAGAAACTACGGGGTTGCCGTTCCTCTCCCAACTCCTTCTCCATACGTTCGGCCACGGCTTGGAGGTGTTCCCGGACGGTTTCATGATTGGTGGTCTCTCCCACCGGCAGCACCTCTTTCATCAAGTTCACCACCTTCTCAAATGGAATCAGCGAGGCCCACTTCGTCTCCAGGTACAGCAACTCTGGGCTGGTGCAGGCCCCCTGTAGCCAAGCCGTGGCCGGACGGAATGTCCGCGTCCCTTCGGTTTGGCAGGGGCAACGCTCCCACCTCGGGTTCGACACCTCGATGGGTCCAAACACCGTTTTCACGGTATGCTTGCCAGCCTCTTTACTGTGATAGCGCTCCGCACAGCTTGGACACACGCGCTTGCGCTTCAGATCTTCGGTGACTTGTTGGGCAGCCATGAAGTTCTGCACCCCGTGCAGCATCGCCTTGCCGTCCTCCAGGCTCATCCCAAACGTTTCCAGAGCCAACTCCGACCTCTCCATTTCAACGACACTACACCGCTGTTCACTGCCGTCGTGGAGGCACACGACTTCCACCCGGAATGTCATACGCGCCGCCACTTGGTCAGGTCCTCGTGCCGCGCCAGGCGTTGGTTGGCTTCTTCCAAGCTGAAGCGTTCCGGCTCCAGTGGGCCGTACTCCTGCAGCCGGCGGTCGATGCTTTGGAAGCCTTCCTGGAGGATCTGGCGATAGGAGCGCCAGGTCTCAGGCGGCGCTTCGGGATCGGAGGCGGCCAGCATTCCCAAGGCAGCCTCCATCTGCACCGGCGTGCACATCGCTTCGCCCATCCTTTGGCGTTTCAGCATCAGCCGGTAGCCGGTGGGCCCGCCGCAGAATGGCGGTGGCGCGGCGCCCCGGCCACCCACACACAGCGGCGCGTCATCATCCTGAGATCCGGGTTCTTCGTCCAACAGCCGCACTTCCCATTCCCAGAGATCGATGACACCGCAGGTGTACAGGAAGGTTTCGGTGGGACGCAGTTTGAACTCGCGCAGCGTGCGGGACCGCGTGGCCCGGCGAAAGCTGTTGAACTCCTGGCCGTGAACGCGGAAGAGGAAGCCGATGTTCTCCCAACCGAGGACGGCGCGGAAGACGGCATCGAATTCGTTGAGGAGGAGTGAGTCGGGCACGGCGAGGATGCGGATGACCATGGGACTCACGTTACGGAGAACGGCTCTAAGAATCAATCGTTTGAAGGGGGTGTCTGCGCTCATGCCTCCAGGCTAACTGCCGCCGGACCACCAGACCCCCGACTTGCTGCTGCTCTCGTTCTTTCAGAGTTTCGTTGTTGTTGTAGTCCGGACTGCGCGGGGACATAGCCTGATAAATTTCAACAAATGGTTAATGTTTAAACGATTGTTGCCGATAGAGTCAATGTGAGCGGCCTCGTTGTTGGGCCTGATACCCAGGCTGGCGTTCAAGCTGAAGTCCGGTTGTCCACATTGAAGGAGGTTTCTAGAACTTTATGAGTAACGTGACGCCCGTGTTGCCATACGTTTTCTTCGCGCCAATCGCAATAGGCGCAGCGTTGTCGCTCGCATTTTGGTTGGTGCTTGCAGGACGAATCACGAGAGAGGCACTGGCGAGCTGGACTTTGCGGGCCGCGGAGCGAGTTTTGGCCTCGCCCATCGTGTTTCGATGGGCGAACTCAAAGCTCGGTGTCCGTGTCATTTCCCATCCAGGCGTCGCGGCGCCGAGCAAAATGCACTTTTCCTAACCCGGGAGTCCGGGCCATATCGGGGGCTGGCTGCGGCTTGGCGTAGTTGATACCGTTGGCTGTCATGGATCAGGCTACGCCTTCCCGCGAAATCCTCCAGTTCCGGGCAGACCAAGCCGCATGCGTGGGGGCGTCTGTTGGTCCGAAGTGGTTGTGCCGTCATCACTTTTCACAAGATTGTTCAATGCGCTTTTGGCTGGAGCGCTCGTCGGGCCTTCGTCGCCGACATAAAAGTTCACCGCTCGAAAGCGGCGGCGGTGAGTGACCCAGCGCTGATCACTTTATCCGCGAATGGCGGCTGAGCCAACCGAGACCACGCTGGCCTTCCTAGCCTCTGCCCCCGATATGGCCCGGACTCCGGGCGCGGCGTCACACAGGAAAATTGGGGGGGAACCTTCAGGGGGAACCGAGGCTTCCTGTTGATCGCAAGAAGCGCCTGCGGAGGGCAGGGGTCAAAGTTGCACGGAGGGAATTCGGAACGACTGAAGGGGATTGCGCTGACACCTCTCCCTTGAAACGGCCACTAAAACCGGCACATCTATTCTCTTATGAACGGGAAGTCGGTACTTGCGGAATCAAGCGGCGTGGAGTCATCCTAGACTCGGAAAGGGCACAGCCGGAAAACGTCATGAAGGAAGCAACAAGAGCAGAGCGGCGGCGGCACGATCAGCGTATGAAAACCCGCGCACGGCGAACTATGCGGCTATGGGCCGGGCGGCGAAACGTGCCGGTCGATCCGCGCGACTTGGGCGTGAATGCTTCGACGCATTGCCGCCCCTGCGCCTGCTGGATGTGCCAAGCCCCAGGCAGGGAAGTTCCGCAACGTAGAGAGAGAGCTGTTTATCATGAGGAGATGCTATAGCTCACTTCCGCCGCACGCTTACGGATGGTGATTGCGTGCCGTCGATGTTTGGGGAAACGCCCTTCCGCAATGTTTCCGTGGTGCTCAAAACGAAGACGTTATACAGGGTTCCGGGTCTGGTGTCGTTGTCGCCAAAGTCTGCCGTCACGCTCCAATTCGTCCCTCTGAGAAGCCGCCGGTCCGCAATAAACCATTGCCGATGGTCAACATCGACGACCACAAGATAGTCTTTGCAACGACAGTACCACTCGTTTTCTTGGCCCCTCTTCCCCTCGACAGTCTGCCTCTGCACCACTTCCTCATTCTTCGCCGGAGATGTAATCGTGATTCCGAGGCCACAATGTGCCTCGTGACCGAACCATAAAAAGGAAGCGAGAAGAGAGCCAATGAGGATGAACATTGCGGCGATAAACAGCTGACTTCGCCAGAATGGCCGTCTCATCGTCCCGGTAGGCGGCGGAGGTGCGAGTGGCGGCAAAACGGGCCGGGATTCCTGTACACCCTGGGGCTTAAAAACAGGCGCATACGTTCCCATGGGCAGCTCAATTCGAAGCGAGTTGTTCCGGCCATCCCCCCCGTAATACTCGCCAAGACATCGGCGAATTTCTTTGGCCGACTCCCGGACGTTGGAATGATCGACCGGGTTGAAACGAGGGTTCTCAAAAAATTCCACGCCGACAGAAGTCTCGGTTATCTCTGCGCCCGGATGGTCAAGATTTCTTTTGACGAGGTATTCAAGAAGCGGCCGGAGAGTCGTTTTCTTCTTGAAGGATTTGCTCACCAGGACTCTGTCCAGTTCGGCGAGCACCTGCTGTCGATCTGGGTGTTGATCTAACCCATTCATTTGAAGAAGTTTACAGGTCGCCGCGGCTGTCAGTCAAACGTACTGACATCACTTCTGACGGCTCTGACGGCTTCAGACCTTCCTTTGTAGGCGTCCCGGACGCAGTATAGGGACATGAAATGGCTCATCGCAATTTGCTTCATGTTCCTGTGTGCGGCCCGACTAGGTTCACAAGACACAGGCGAACGATCGCCCCCGTTGCCGGGAGAGAGTGCACCTCGCGTCATCAAGTTTTCCGGCTACGAATGGCAGGTGAAGACGAGCCGGGGGAACGTCGGCCCTGGTCCCAATCTTTTCGGCTCGGAAAGCGTCAAGGTCGATCCGCAAGGTTACCTGCATCTAGCGATTCTGCCGAGCGGAAGACGCTGGATTTGCAGCGAGGTAATCTCGAAACGCAGTTTCGGCTTTGGCGAATACCGCTTTGTCATTCGGGATATCGCAAAACTCGATGGGAATGCTGTTTTCGGCATGTTCCTCTGGGACACCACTGCGTCCCAGCAGCATTTCCGTGAAGTCGATATTGAAATTTCACGCTGGGGTGAAACAAAGCCCAACGCGCAATTTGTGATTCAACCCTATGTGCGGCCTGAGAATCTCGTCAGATTCGAGCTTCCTTCAGGCCGCGCCGAACTCTCGTTCAAATGGACGCCCGGACGGCTCCTCTGCCGTGCGCGAGTGGGCGGCAAACTCGTCCGCGAATACCTCTTCACGAAAGGAGTCCCCGAGCCGGGTCAGGAAAACGCCCGGCTTAACAATTGGCTGTTCCGTGCTGCACCTCCGTCGGATGGCAAGACCGTGGAGGTCATCGTTGAAAGCTTCAAATTCTTGCCGCTCAACAAAAGGAGATGAGATATGCGATTCATAACACTGCTGCTCGCTTCGACCATGCTGGTCGGTTGCGCGCATTCGGCTCCGCCCGCGTCCGGCGAGGTGCGTGGCGATAACTTGAGAGAGATCATCGAAAACCAAATCCGGGACAATGTCCGGGAAAGTTTCGGCGAACTCTCGGGACAAAATTTCAGCGATGCCGATCTAGACCGGTTCACACGCGACAAGGTTCCGGAACAGATCGTCGCGATCCTTCAAACCAACAACCGCTTCATCGCCGCTCTCGACAAGGTTCGAGCGATGGCGCCGGGTGACCGCGAATCTTACTTGAAGCGCTGCCGCCTCCCGTTGCGCAAAACATGGGCAGAGCTTGGTGAAATTTCACCGAAGGGGACGACGGACGCGGGTCGGAAAGCTGAATTGGCTATCAGTAACGCCATCGTAGATCTGGCAGAAAAACTTCTTGCCAGTGCCCCGAAGCCGGCACCGAAGGCGGCCGTATGAGCCACGCTTCCCCTGCTATGACCGAAAGAACGCTTGATGTCGCGATCCCCCACCGAGGATCACCTATCGAGTGGCTCCGTGAGCGAGGGCGCGCCCGCGCCCTCGGCACGGGAGCGTTGGAGCCGCGTGATGAAGACATTTCGTCGCTCACCGCGCTCGCCCGTGCGACGGCCGCATTTGTGAGCCGTGACGAGTTCAATCCTGCCTCTAATCCGCGAGACGGCATTCGGGAGGCTCTATTCCAAAAAGTGTGCGGTGAAGTGAAGCAGGTCGATGAAGCCTCACGCATCGCCATCACACGCTCCCGTGAGGTAGCCGATCAGGCAGCTCGGAAACGGGCCTTGGTCGGACAGAAACCGGAGCTTCCGATTATCGCGATGATGGCTGCCGTCAGCGTGCTGGCAATTTCGGTAGCGCCCACGCTTCACGACTTTGTTTTTCAAACACTCCCCGATGACATTCTGAACTGGTTTTTGTCCATAGCGGTGTCGGCATTACTCGGCGTGATGCTGGCATGGGGCTTGTTCTCTACTTCGGTGACAAGCTCTCGCACACCAATCGTTGTCGGCATCGTCATCAGCGTTGGTCTAGGCACGCTGCGCGTATCCGCAGCGGAGACCCTTCGGGAAGTGCTATTCACCGTGGGGCTCACCCTAATGGAGATCGGTGTGGTTTTGTTTCTTGACTGGCGCGCCGGTCTCTACAACAAGGCAGTAACGGATTGGCTTGGCAACGGCCAGGCGGCCGAAGAGGCTGAGGCTTCGAGCAGCGTGCAACAACACGAGGCCGCACGGTTGGCAGGGGAGAAAAAGAGGCTTGAAGCGCAGGTTTCCGATCACCTCTCCTACATGGAGCAACGTGACGAATTAACGCGCGACGGCTCCGCCCGTGAACAAGCTTATGTCGGGGCCACCTGCGACAGCTACCTTCAAGCCGTGGCAGAGAATAGCGGCAGGCTTCAGCAGTTCAATTAAGGTGTTTTCCTATGAACAGAACTATTGCTTTACTGGGCAGCGGCATCTTCTTCATGACTGTTTTTTTCGCGTGGCGGATATATGAGGTCCGCCACGCTGGCCCTTCTCCACATGTGGCTGTCGTACGGGATTCTTCGGATTCTGAGGCTGTCGGCTGCGATGCTGTCCGGTCTCTCGTCATGAGCGCATTCACTCTTCCTGGCATCACGCGGGGCTCCAAAGTCGCGCTTATTTCCACCGGAGACAAGTACAACGGCTACGAAGGGAGGCTGGGCGGCGTCTTTGACATTCCCTTCACCACGCGGGTTATGGAAGGCCAGGGAGCCACGCGGCGGCGGCAACAGCAACTCGGAGAATCCATTAAACAAGCTTGTGAAGCGACGCCTAAAACCGGGCAGTCGCCGATCCTGTCGGCTGTAAAGAGCGGCGTTGACCATCTCCGGGCAAACGGGTGCTCAAAAACTTCATCGTGCTTCTTGTTCGTCGTAACGGATGGCGCGGAGACTGTTGACGGCGTGCTGCGCTCGGCGCTAAATGGATCGAAAGCTTCACTCAGCAAACTGCGCGGAACTATCGTCAATGACGGAATTAAAGTCAGCTTCTGCGGATTTTCGCAGACACGCATTATTCCCGTCGTCCGCAGGTCGCCCCAGCAGGGTATATCCGCAGATCGACTGAAGGAGGTTTGGACAACGTTGTTTACGGCTCCCGCCTTAGTCGGAACGGCTCCATATTGCCCCAACTAGCGTGATGCCAAGATCGGCGCAAAGAAAAGCGTCTCCGTTCGACTAGACGGGGGAGAGGGAATCCCGGTCACAGGTGCAGCGGTGCAGCGACGGGCGGCGGGGTTTCTTTGATGCCGCTGACACGCTGGCCGGGGCCTGGCGGCGCATGAATCCGGGAGAAGTTTTGACGGCGGGGCCGTCAGCACGATGGGGTTGGCCTTCACGCCACCATCCATCCGCTACGGCTTGGAACGTTTCCCGAAGGTTGTTCGGGGCGGACTACCCTGCCAGCGCCTCTCGATCAAGTAGCGCAAGTTTGCACTGCCTTCCATGTACACAGCTGGTGAAGTAGCGCGCCTTAGGCGATGGCGCACGGTTGACTTCCAGCTGAAAATGCCGCCGAAGGGCAAGCTGCCGCCTGTCGTACTTTCTGTGGAGCAGCGTGCCGGACGAGGAGTTATTGACGGGTGGCGGCGAGACGATACGGCATTGGATCGCGAAGCACAGCGCCAACCTCATCTGCGCCTCCTGCCATGACAAATTACGGCGAACACTGGGGCCGCCATTGGCTCGATGTGGCCCGCTTCGCAAAGTCTGCCGCTATCGCGACTGGGTGATCGACGCTTTAAAAAGCGGACATGCCATACGACCCGTTCGTGAAAAAACAGTTCGCGGGCGACGGCGGGATCGACTAAAAATAAGAGCCTGCCGGGGTTAGCGCCCCGGCAGGCATATCGGAATACCCTTTGTTTCCAGCGTTTACCGCAAGGCTTGGGCTCGGCTGGGAAGCATCCCAAGGGCATTATACAGAGAGCAGCAGCAACCCGGGGGTGAAGCTCCAAGTCATTGATTCCTTAAGCAGTGTCGTTTTGGATTCTGGAGTAGTCGGCGGCAGAAAAACATGGTGGTTCGGCGCGATTGGTTGACGGGCGGCGTAACGGAAAGGACAGTATGTGAATTGCATTACGGTGCTGACCCCCGGGTTGCTGCTGCTCTCGTCCTGGGTTGGGGCGAAGACTTTGCGAATGGCATGAAAAGGTGCCATTGCCTTCACAGATTAAAATACTCTGGGCGCAATGTGGTTCCACCCCCGTGCACCAAAAGTGCGGATGACCCAATCGCTGTCGTGAAAGTTTGCACGCTATTTGGGCTCATCCGCACTTTTGGTGCAGGCCATCGCGTCTCATTGTCCGCGGAGGAGAAGCTCAGGCCTCCAAGAGTCCCGGCACTGGCTGGTGGGAATACTTTTCGTTGGTTCGGGGGGAGGCCTGCTCAGTGCTCCAGTATGACGACAGCCCTGGTAATGGCGCCAATTAAGTTTTAATCCCAGGGGCAATGGCAGAATTCGGCCCGAACTGGACTCTCGGCGGATCAATCTATCCTCGCAACCACGGACGCCCTTTTTCGATCTGCACCAAAAGTGCGACAGACCCCATCTGTTCTGCAACCTGGACTTCGCCGGACTGGTCGATGATGCGCCTCTGCTCGAAGGGGTGGCGTTCTTGCAGGACATCTTGCGTCAGGGTAAATCGCTCCGCCTGCCCCACACGCCTGCCGGCGAGACTTTCCCAGAGGATTTCACTTGCCAGACGAAACATACTTACGAACAGGTCTCCCGCCCATGCGCCACGGCGGAGTTCGGCAGCGCATGGCAAGTCCGGAGCAAATGCGTTCGATCTTCGATCTCGGCAGGATTGGTCTGGTCCTTATAGTATGCCCGGATTGAGGTCACCAAAGCAGTCGTGGAAGCCGCCCGCGAAACCTTGTAATCGGCGAGACCTGACCGGGCGCGCGTTACGCAAAAGTGCCTGCAGAGCCTTACGCCAGTTCATCCGCAAAGTGATATCGCAGGATGCCGGCTCACAAGTAATAATCAAACTGGTTCCGCAAGTGCTAGACTGGCGTAATGTTGAAACCCGCACCGGATGAAGAGTCGGACGTAACACGTCTCTTAAATGAGCTGCGGGCCAACAATCCGGCCATCGAAGCAACGCTCTTTCCGCTGATTTATCACGAGCTACGCCAATTGGCGCATTCCAAGCTGTCGCGCGAGCGGCCGGACCATACCCTCCAAACCACCGCCCTCGTTCACGAAGCATTTCTAAAACTCTCGCTTGGCCGGGAGAATCATTGGGTAAGCCGCGCACACTTCTTTGCTGTCGCTTCGGAAGCGATGAAGCAGATACTGGTGGATTATGCGCGCCGTCGCATGGCCGCCAAACGGTCCGGCGTAAAAGTGGAACTGACAGACTCGCTGGCAGTTTCAGACCAGGCGCTGGAACGCGTCCTCGCCGTGAATGAGGCGCTGGAGCGGCTTTCCGCGATTGACCCGAGGCAGGCCAAAGTCGTGGTGCTTCGATTCTTCGGCGGCTTAGACTACGCCGAAATTGGCGACGCCTTGGAGGTATCGGAACGTACCGTAAAGCGCGACTGGAAGCACGCCCAAGCCTGGCTGTATGCGACTCTGGGTGGAGAAAAGCTCTAGTCGATGTCCCTTTCCGTGGATCTTCGCCGCTAGATTAGCTAAGCATGGCTTCAAACGACATATCTCGTGCTTTGTCAATTGAAGAGAGCCGTCGCGACCGGCTGAAGGAATTGTTCTACCTGCTGACAGACCTCCCGGCTCCCGACCGCGACCTGCTTCTCGATTCCGAGCCGAGCGTAACTCCAGAAGAACGCGCTGAGTTGCGGATGCTTCTCTCCGCGAACGCGGCCGAGGACTTCTTCGAAGAGTTGAGCAAATCGATCGGATCGCTCGCGATGGCGGACCGCTCCTTTGCCCCCGCCGACCTGGTTGCATCTCGTTTCCGTGTAACTCGTTTTCTTGGCGCTGGAGGTATGGGGGAAGTCTATTCGGCCCAGGATCTGGAACTGCACTGCGAAGTCGCTTTAAAGGTGTTACGCCCGTTCCTGGCTTTGCAGCCGCAGTTCGTGGAGCGCTTCCGCTCCGAGATTCGCTTGAGCCGTAGCATCGTAAGCCTGCACGTCTGCCGGGTTTTTGACGTTGCCCGTCACACTACTCCCCACCGCGCCGATACGGTGTTCTACACGATGGAACTCCTGGAAGGAGAGACGCTTGCCGCCAGGATTCGCCGTGACGGACCTCTCCCCGCCGGGACCGCCCGGCGTGTTGCCGCGCAGTTGCTCGAGGGGATGGACGCCGCGCATCGCTGCGGTGTTTTGCATTGCGACTTCAAAAGCGCCAATGTCATGCTTTGTGGGTCCGACCCGGAGTTGCGCGCGATTGTCACCGATTTCGGCCTCGCGAGATTATTGATTGAGCCGGCTCTTGAGGAGGAGTGCGCCTATACGGCCGCCTATGCCGCCCCCGAGCAGTTGCAACGCCGCCCGTTGACCAGGGCCAGTGACGTGTTCAGCCTCGGCGTCGTACTGTATCAGTTGACCACCGGACAGCTTCCGTTTGACGGAGAAGACCGCACAAGTCCACGCCCATTTCCATCCGGTGCAAAATCCTCCTCCCGGGAATGGGAGCGGATCATTCTAAGCTGTCTGGATCCGTCGCCGGAAAAGCGGCCTCGGGATCTTTCGAACATCGCCCAGGAACTTCGATCGCGGCCCAGCCGGCGATGGTTTGTAGCCGGTGGCCTGGCCGCCTCCGTTATTCCCGCCGTTGTCCTCTGGAGAACAAACCGGAGTGCCCCCCTCCCGAGTATCGCCGTCCGTCCGTTTGACGCCGACGGCTCGGAGTTAGGAGCTCGCATTGCGAACGCCACTGCCAATCGCATCTCCGATCTTCTTACAAAGATCCCTGGACTTCGCGTCGTCTCGCAAATGGTGATTGCCGCCGATTCGTCTCGGCGGACTGGCGTGGATTATCTCGTCGCGGGCAAGGTGCGATCGCTACCCGCTGGCTTCGAGATGCGCCTCGAACTCGTCGAGGCCGGCGGTACGTCCCTTTGGTCGCAGACGCGTGCTGGGCTGCCGGTACAGTTGGAAAGCATGTACCGCGAGGCAGTGCTTATGGTCGCGCAGAAGCTGCGCTTGGGCAGCGGAAGCCTTCGGTTCCAGGCAACACCCGGTGTCGTGCCGCCCGAGGCCTATGCAAACTACCTCCTTGCACGATATCACGCAGAAAACCGGGATCTGCCCTCGATCAAAGAGAGTATTCGGCAACTACAGGAGGCAATTCGTATCGCCCCGGAATTTGCCGCCGCACACGCCTGGCTGGGGATGTGTTATTACCTTCAAACCGCCGAGGATAACCAGGAAAATCGATTTGCGCTCCACGACCAAGCGGGCCGCAGCGCTCGCAAGGCTCTAGAACTCGATCCCCTCGAAAGTGACGCCCACATTGTACTGGGGCTCAATGATCATCTTCACAACTTCAATTGGCGAGGAGCCGAGGAGCATTTCCGGCGTGCCGTTGAGATTTCCCCCAGTAAGTCGCTGGCCCATCATCGCCTCGCGCGACTTTTATCCCATCTCACCAGGCATTCGGAAGCCATTGCCAAGATGGAAATTGCCAGTACCCTGGATTTTGGTTCCACCACGAAAATAGGGCGCGGGATGGTGCTCCTTACCGCCGGGCGTATCGCTGACGCCATTACTGAATTGGAAGGAGTGGCGAGTGCCGACCCCGGCCACTTCAACCTTTATGTCCCGCTGTCATCCGCTTACTTCCTGGCGGGACGCCTTCAGGATGCCCGGGAGGCGGCCATGCAGGCCGTCGTCAAGAGTGCCCAGGCCACCAGCGACCGTCAGCCCATGACTTTCGCGCTCGCCCAAGCCGGTTTTGTGAACGCGCGCATGGGACGCGCCGCTGAGGCCCGCATGACCCAGGCCGAACTGGAACGCCGTTATGCAGCGGGGACCGCCGAAGCGTGCGAAGTTGCCTTTCTTCCCGCCGGATTCCAACTGCCGGATGATACCGTCAGTTGGCTCGAACGCGGCTACACCCAGCGGTCGATGTCGATGGCGACCCTTTTGTCCGACCCGATGTACCGTTTTCTCGCAGGTAATAAGCGATTTCAGAGTTTGCTTTCCACGCTCAACCTGCGAACGTAATCACGCTTGCTAGCCAATCAAAAATCCAGGAGACCTTATGCCACTAACTATGTTGGGCGAGTATGTACGAGCTTTGGGAGACTACCCCAGATGCCGCCGCGGCTGCCAAATAGCGCCCTTCCCATCCGGGACCCGCGAATATGAGGCGGATATGACTTATACCGGTCCCCGGCTGAATTCCGCCCAGATCGTGATTGTCGACGAGACAGTGCGGATCGCGCCCGACCCCGCAAGTCCGGTACTTCTATTCCACGAGCCGCTGGCAGAGGGAGTCGCATTCGGCGGCATGCGTGTGCATATCCTTTTCGATATCGATCCAACCACTGAACCGGGACCGGTAGCGGTAAAGGTTACGGGAGTAGACAACGAGTTGGGTGGTACGACCTTTGAAGTCCGAAGGCTGGAAAAGACGCAATTCATCCCAACCCTCTAGCGAAAGGTTTGAAAGGCTTATGACCGCGCACGCGCAAATCTCCAGGGCCCAGGCTCTCCTTGAAATGTTTCACACGCAAGGCGGCGGCCACCATGGCATGGGGCACTCCAATCCTTTTCAAGCTCATGCGGATTGGCACGCTCGCCACGTAGCCCCGCTCGGACCGGAAGAGCCAAACGGCAAATGGGGTTCCGATTTGCCGTTTGGAACCCTGTTTCTCGAGATGCATCATGAAATGGTTATGGCGCTCCAGCACTTCTATAAGGAACAGCGGGAGCCCTTTCCGCCAGAATGGGACTTGATCGGTCCGATACCCGAGGAACTCTCCTACACTCCGCGCCTAGAGGCCTTTCCGGCCGATATAAGGGCGGCCCTCGTGGAGCGGTCGGGATCTTTCGGGATGAGTGTCGACGCCTTCCTCTCGCGAAACAACCCCGCAAACGGCTTCCAGCTTCCGCCTCATTACACCTTGTCCGGAGGCTCGGGTTCAAAAGACAAATACACCAACGTGAGCAGATTGGGTGACTTCCTCAATACGAATCAGTTAGGTTGTTGTATGGCCATGCCCCATGCGGCGTGGCACGAACGCATCGGCGGCGCCATGTTGTTCGCCGACACTTCCATCGCCGACCCCATTTTCTATTGGGGCGTCCATCTAACGATTGATCGAATCTATCAAACTTACTTGAAGGTGAAACCGAACGAGAAGGACTGGCCCCATATACTGATGGCGCCAACCGGTCCGCCGATGGACCGGGCGCAATACAGGAAAGAGAGGGAGGAGGACTTACGCCGGCTTCGATCGTTCGAGAAAGGGTTAACTGCTCACCAGTACCGGGTATGAAGAACCCGCAGTATGGTGCTAACTTGTCCCTGGAGGTGGAGTTGATTCAACTGGCGGTTCTGGCAGACGAAAGGCCAGAACAGCTCTCGATCAGGAGGCCAATCCCGGCGCTGTTTATCGCATTAAAGCTCCCGTTTCCCGCGAAATCGTCGCTGGCATTGTGTCACTTTGCAGATGAACTGGCGTAAGGCTTTGCACGCGAGTTGGGATGTTCCGCAATTTTGGTGCATATGGTCAGGGAATTGATCCAGCGGCGTCATAGGCCAGGCAGTAGGGAAGAACCCGAGCCCTCAGAAGGGCGAATCCGGCCCGGCCATACATCTGCCGCTTTACCGTCTTGAGCCGATTGATCTGGCCTTCTGTTTGACCGTTGCTCCAATCTGTTTCGACGGCAGCAGTCACTTCGGCTATATCTTTCTTCAGGTTGGTGGCAAAACGTGCGATAGGTTCGAAGCCGGATTCGGGGGCTCTGGCGATCCACTTATGTAGCAACTTGGCATCGCGGCTCTTCAGAGCTCTGCGAAAATCGAGCACTATCGTGCGTAACTGAGACAGCCGCGGACAGTGCGCCGTGAGGCAATCGAGCAGTTGCTGTTGTTCCCCATTGAGTTCATTCGACCATCGCGTCATAAGAATCGAGACTTGGTTGGGCACGATCTACGCCGACCCCCTTCGGCGCTAACGAAAACTTACCCACCCGTGCCAGCGAAAAGTTGACCACCCGATAGGCGCGCCGATAGAGGGGGATGCCCCGAACGCGGAAGCGCCCTTGCCGGAACTGTCTGCGGTGGTTCTATCCGGATCCACGGGTAGGCGAGCGCCAGCGAAGTTGCGGCAAGCCGGAATGCCAGGCCGTCCGCCGCCAAAAGACACAAGCAAACTGGCGGAGGAGAAACCCCAGCTACGCCGCCGGCTACCGAATCGATCAGCGCCATTCCACGCCGGCTGCCGACCCGGAACCCCTCCGCGTTCCAGCCCCATTGCAAAAAATCCCCTGGGACATCGCGAAAGACCAGTTCGGCGGCAAAGGCGTTGATTTCATTGTGGTTATGAGTAAATACCTGCTGCGCGCCGCGAAAGACCAGTCACACGGCTATCCCATTGAGCCAAAAGGGGTTCCAGACAACAACCCGGCACTACCGCGAAAGACCAGTCCGGGCGGCGCGCATACTGAAACCCAAGCGACGCCACACCATGCCGCAAGCTCTGGAGTTTCATCAATTGGACCGCCGCCTGGCGCATCTCCGGGTCCGCCACCCGGCCCGGTTCCGGCGGCTGCTGGCGTCTCTGGCTGAGACCGGACAGCAGACGCCCATCGTCGTCATTGAACAAGCCTCGCGGTATCTGGTGATTGACGGCCACCAGCGCATCGCCGCCCTCGGGCAATTACGCAGAGACACCGTCGATGCCATCGTTTTGGACACCGTGAGCGAAGCCGAAGCCCTGCTACTCGTCCGTTCTCTGCGCATGAACAGCGAGCCGGAAACGGCGCTCGAACAAGGCTGGTTGCTGGCGGAGATGGAAGCGAAACTCGGCTACACAATCGACGATCTCGCGCAGCGTTTCGACCGCAGTCCGACATGGGTGGCGCGCCGCTTGTCGCTGGTGGAGACGCTCTCGGAATCGATCCAGCAACAGGTGCGCGACGGCCGCATCGCCCCGCAGATTGCCATGCGCTATCTGGCGCCGGCGGCGCGCATCGATACCGGGCAATGCGAGCGCATGGCGCAGGTCTTCGCGCAACAACATTGGACCACGCGCCAAGCCGCCGATTTCTACAACGCCTGGCGCAACGCCCGAGGCCTGGCTCGTGCGCGGATTCTGGCCGAGCCGGAACTGTTTCTGAAAACGCGGCAGCAACCGCAGCCGGTAAAAACAACGCTGGAAGGCGATCTCGATCAGATCGTCGCGATCGCCCGCCGGGCATTGGCGCGCGCCGAAGAACCGGCGCCGGATAGCCAGATCCTCGGCGGCAGGATCCAACACGCCACGCGGTTATTGAACCAACTGGCCGAACGAATCGAGGAGAGAAAGACAAACCATGCTGAGCCAATCGCAACGCACGACGATTCTGGAGTTATCCATCGCGGGCAAGAACAAGCGGGAGATCGCCAGGCTGCTGGGCCTGTCGCGTCAGAGCGTGCGCAAGGTGCTGGCGATGAATGCAACCGCTGTGCCGAAGATCGAGCGCGACGAGAAAGCCGCGCCGTATCGCCAGCGGATTCTCGAGTTACTGCACACGTGCAAAGGCAATCTTGTGCGAGTCCATGAGGAACTCACCGCCGATGGCGTGACGATGTCGTATCAGACATTGACGGCGTTCTGCCGCCGGCAAGGCATCGGTCGCGCACCCGTCGTGCCCGTTGGCAGCTACGATCACCAATGCCTGCCCGGCGTCGAGATGCAGCATGACACGTCTCCGCACGAAGTCATCGTCGACAGCCGGAAGTACAAAGCCCAGACCGCTTCGGCGGTGCTGTGTTATTCGCGCCTGCTCTACTTCGAGATCTGGCCGCAGTTTCAACGTTTCGACTGCAAGGCGTTTCTCACCGAAGCGCTGCGTTATATGGGCGGCGCGCCACACCGCGTGATGATCGACAACACGCATGTGGTGGTGCTGCGCGGCAGCGGCAAGCTGATGGAGCCGGTGCCGGAGATGGCGGCGTTCGGCGAACGATTCGGCTTCCGCTTCGTGGCCCATGAAATCGGCGACGCCAACCGTTCGGCGCGCGTCGAGCGCCCGTTTCACTTTATCGAGAATAACTTTCTTGTCGGCCGGACGTTCGCAAGCTGGCAGGATCTCAACAGTCAGGCGCGCCAGTGGTGCGATCGCGTCAACGCCACATACAAGAAACACATCCGCGCCATTCCGCGCGAGCTCTACGCCGCCGAACGATTGCATCTGAAACCGCTGCCGGCGTGGATTCCAGAAGTCTACCGGTTGCATCAACGCATGGTCGACACCGAAGGCTACGTGGCTCTGCACACCAATCGCTACTCGGTTCCGGCGGACTTCATTGGACGCCGCGTGGAAGTGCGCGAATCGCGCGAGAAGATCGAGATCGAACTCGACGCCCGCCGCATCGTGACGCACACGCGCCTGCTCACAACCGATCAACGCGTTACGCTGCGCGAACACCGTCCGCCACGTGGCGAAGGCCCAAAACGCAGCGATCCGCATCCGGACGAACAGTCGATTCTAAACGCCGCTCCAGAGATCGCGACTTATGTCGAGGACCTGAAACGCAAAAGCCGCAAGGTCATCGGACTCGTCTTGCGGCAACTGCTGCGGATGGTGCGCGAGTATCCGCGCGAGCCGTTTCTGGGCGCAATCGGCGAGGCTGCGCAATATGGACTCTACGATCTCGACCGCGTCGAACGCATGATTCTGCGCCGCGTTCAACGCGACTTCTTTTTGCTGGAGGACAATACCGATGACTGAAGAACTCGATCAACTACTTCGGAACCTGAAGCTGCACGGCATGCACGCGGTCTACGACGAACACCTCCGCGCCGCCGAGCAGCAACAGATTACCTATACGGATTTTGCCGCCGGCCTGTTGCGTGCGCAATGGCGCGACCGGCAGGAGAATGCGCTCGAATGGCGCATCCGCCGCGCTTGCCCTGCCCTTGACCCGTAAATAGTGCTGGACAAATATTCTGGCTCGGCGCATACTCTTCCCATGTTTGCGCAGAACCAGATCAAGCGGACGCTGTCGCAGCCTCCTGCCATTGCCTATGTCGCCGGGCTTCTGAATGACGGCGGCGAGTTCGTCCACCGGACCGAGTTGGCCGATTTCCTGTGTGAGGAATTCGACTTCCACGACGCGCGTGGCCACGCGCAACGCGATGGGTGCCTGAAGGCGCTACGGGAACTGGAAGCATCCGGCCACTTTACACTCCCGGAGGCGCAAGGCAAGCCCGGTCCGAGCATGCCCAAGCGGTTGGCGGCGGCGGTGGCCGATCCAACGGGCGTGCCCGCCCAGGCGGGTGAAATTCTTGGACTGGCGTTGATTTTGGTGAGCGGCCAGGAGCACATGCGGATCTGGAACGAGATGATGATTCGCGAACACCCCCGTGGTCATGGGCCTTTGGTGGGACGCCAGGTGCGTTATTTGATCGAGTCCAAACACGGGTGGCTGGGCGCGATGGGATTTGCCGCGCCGGCCCTGCAGTTGGCCGACCGCGACGACTGGATTGGCTGGACGGTGGACCAGCGGCGGGACTCGCTGCACACGGTGGTGAACATGAGCCGGTTTCTGATCCGGCCGAGCGTCCACTGCGCCAACCTCGCCTCGCGACTTCTGGCGATGGCGGCGCAGCAGCTACCCGAGGACTTCGAGCGGCGCTACGGCTACCGGCCGTTTCTCCTGGAGAGTTTTGTGGATAGCGCCCGTTTTGCGGGTACCTGCTATCGGGCCGCCAACTGGATACGGGTGGGCCGGACGCAGGGCCGCGGCAGACAGGATCGCTTCCGGCAGGCTGGCGAGACAGTCAAAGATATCTATGTGTACCCGTTGGAGAAAGACTTCCGATCCCAATTGGGGCTGGCGGCCGATGCCGGCCGTAGCGCCCTCCGTCCGGCCGACGGATTGGAAGCCGGGACGTGGGCGGAAAAGGAGTTCGGCGGCGCGCCGTTGGGGGATGAGCGGCTGAGCAAAAGACTGGTGAACGTCGCCGGCGCCAAGGCCGGCACCCCGGGGCGGGCTTTCTGCGGCGTGGCCCAAGGAGACGCCGCCGCCGTCAAGGGCTACTACCGGCTGATCGATATGCCGGAGGATTCGGCGGTGACGATGGACCACATCCTGCAACCGCACCGGGACCGCACCATACGGCGCATGCTCGGGCAGCACACCGTGCTGTGCGTGCACAGGACGGCAGCGATCTGAACTACAACGGCCTGGCCGCGTGTACCGGGCTGGGAGAGATCGGCAGCAACCAGACGGGGGCCAAGAGCCGCGGATTGCATCTGCATACCACGTTGGCGATCTCACCCAGCGGACTGCCGCTGGGTGTGCTGAAGACGCAGTGTTTGGCCCCGGAGCCGAAAGCGCCGGAGGATAAACGGCCGGCATTCGCCATCCCGATTGAGGAGAAGAAAACCTTCGTTTGGATCGAGCATCACCGCGACATGGCGACCGTGGCCGCCGACATGCCCCATACCCGCCTGATCGATATCTGCGACCGCGAGGCGGACTTCTTCGAGATGTTCGACGAGCAGCGCCAAAACAACTCTGTGGAGTTGTTGGTCCGCGCCAAGCATAACCGCAACATCGCCGAGGAGCCGGTCAAGCTGTGGGAAGCGGTTGGCCAGACGGAGGTGCAAAGCCGGGTTCGCGTGCAGATCCCGCGCCAAAGCGCCCGGCCGAAGAAGAGCAAACAGCACGCCCGTCCGTATCGGCCCGGACGCGACGCGGATCTGGCGGTGCGCTATCTGCGTGTCCAACTCCTTCCGGCGCACTACCATGCCGGCAAGGCGCCGATCGATATCTGGGTGATTCATGCGCGCGAGGAAAATCCGCCGCCGGACACCGAAGCGGTCGAGTGGTTCCTGCTGACGACGATTGCACTCGGCTCGCCGGAAGATGCCGAGCAATGCCTGCGCTGGTACTGTTTGCGCTGGCGCATCGAGGACTGGCACCGCGTACTAAAGTCGGGATGCCGCATCGAGGATATCGCGCACGAAACCGCCGCGCGTGTACGGCGGGCGATTGCGATCAATCTGGTGATTGCCTGGCGGATCATGCTGATGACGCTGCTGGGCCGCGAGACGCCGGGCCTGCCCGCCGAGGTTTTGTTCTCCGATGTCGAATTGCGCACGCTACGCGCCTACGCAAAAAAAAAAGGCCTGAAGCCACCCGTGCTGCTGGGTGAAGCGGTACGCCTGGTCGCCAAGATCGGCGGATATCTCGGTCGTAACAACGATCCGCCTCCCGGTCACCAACTGATCTGGCAGGGCTACGCCGCTTTGCAGTTCATGTCCTCCGGGTTCGCGCTGAAAGAGGAATGATTCTCCAGCGTCGCTTACGGGTCAAGGGCAGCGCTTGCCTGCCGGAACGTTGGGCTTTGGAAACGTTTCCGTTTGCCAAACAGCCGGGCGTGAACCGCAAGCAGATCCGGGCCTTCGCCGAACTCGACTTTGTGGCCAAGCACGAGAACCTTGTGTTTATCGGCCCGACGGCCGTGGGCAAGACCGGACTGGCCTCCAGCATTTTGATGAAGGCCCTGCAGAACGGATTGCGCTGTCAGTTCATGAAAGCGCAGGATCTCTTCGACGACATGTACGCATCGCTCGCCGACCGTTCCACACGGCGGCTGGTGGACCGTCTGGCGCGCCTGGACATCTTATTGATTGACGAGCTCGGTTACACCAATCTCAAGCCAGAGCAGGCCAATGTGTTCTTCAAGCTGATGGAGGAACGGTACCACCAGCGTTCGACGATCATTACGACCAATCTTGCGTATGAGGAATGGGCTGGCCTTCTGGGAAACAAGCCGATGACCGAGGCGTTGTTGAGCCGCGTGCGGCATAACTGCCACACGGTGCGCATTGAGGGTCCGCCGCTGCGCGAGCCGCAGGGCTGATTGATGGACTTCGAGTATGTGCGCCGCGTGTTGGACGCCTACCGCGCGACGCCGGGAACCTGTGGCGCGATTCGCCAGCCGGATCGCGCCTTTGCTTTGCAGTTATTCGCGCGCGGCGTGCCATTGACCGTGGTCGAGAACGCGCTGGTGCTGGCTTGCGCGCGGCGGCTTCTGCGGCCCGCCGATGCGCCTCCATTGGGTGTGATTCGCTCGCTTGCCTACTTTGGCCCGGTCATTGATGAGGTGCTCGCGCTTGGCGCCAATGACGCTTACTTCCAGCATCTTCGTGCGCGGTTAGGGCGCCTGCGCGGCCAGCGATAGCTGTTGCTCCGGCACGCCTTCGGCGTGGATGATATTGCCCCCGCCCGCAAGGCGGCGGGACCCGCGCGCCTGCCGGCGCGGATGATGACGGGCCTCCAGCAGCATCTGCCGCTCCCAACAGTGTTTCCAATGGTGGCAACTCTATCCGAGCGTACCTGGGTAAGTTTTCGTTAGCGCCGAAGCCGACCCCCGACCTTGGGCTGCTCCATCAGCACACCGATCCTTCATGCAAGGTCGCGCATATCCCGCGTTCCAATCTCGATTACTGGCAATTGAAGCTAAACAGGAACCAGGCTCGGGACGCCACGAACTGTGACGTCTTACGGGCCGATGGCTGGGACGTGCTTGTTATCTGGGAGTGTGAAATCAAAGATAGGCTGCGCCTCGCCGCGCGCATCCAAGAACTTCTGGGACCCGGGCGGCGATAACGTAGGCCTCTGACTAGACAACATTCCCCGCAGCACCTTCCATTCGCGCCGCCGGTTCTCATTCCAGGTTTTCAACCTTGCGCCCTCGACGCGGAGGATTATGCCAGTAGCGACAGCTTCAAAAAATGTCGATGTCGACGGGATAGGCCTAATATTCTAATACACTGTGATCTGACTCATGAATGCTATTGGCCCCAAGTCCTCTCCGCCAGTACACCTCTACGGGAGAAAGAAGTTCGTGGCGGAGGTCGTTCCGCTGCTTCAATCAGGCAATGAAGCTGCGATTGTCGCGCTTACGGGCAAGTCCGGAGTTGGTAAAACGGCGCTGTTAAACCAGCTTGCCGAAAATTGTCGCAGCGCCGATGGCATTGGCCTCGTTGTTCAGCATCATGTCGAGTCGCAGGCCTACTCGGTTCAACACTTTTTGGGAATGTTGACGGTCCAGATTATTGAACAAGGGGCGATACCAAAACGAAACTTCCCTGGTTTTCGAGACTCCCTAAACCGCCTCTCTCGAGATCATGCGATCGCATTGGCGACAGCGGGTCTAATAGATGTGACCACCAATCTAGCGCCAACGCTGAAGCGCACGACGGAGTCTCTGCTATCAGTCCTTATGCAAACTGACGCGCTGTCCGCTCCCAAAGCCGCCGCAGAGACAATTGTCCGCAAGAGCAATGATGATCTCCTGGCCGCATACATCCGACTGATCAACTCGATGGCTCAATCGGGATTCCGAGGCGTTCTGCTGTTAGACCAAGTAGAACATGCTTCGCAAGGTGTACTGGATGCGCTCATCGCAATTCTTCGGGGATTACCCATCACCTGGGGGTTGTGCCTCGCGATAAATGACGAACTTCCTGAAGGCCTCAGTGCACTGACAGCGATCCTCCCCCCGCTGAAGTACCGCGGCGGATCAGTGCGAGAAATACCTGGCCTAGACATCGGTGCGCTCGAGGCATGGACACAGGACGTTCGAGGGCGATTGCCTACTACAGCTGAATTGGCCAGAGTTCTCGAAAACTGCGGGGGCCGTCCTCTATTCCTTAAGGATTGGGTTCACGGGCTCACGACAGTGCCAGAGCGATCACTCCACACAAAACTGGGTGCATATTACGACCAACGGCTCCGCACCCTGTCAGGCGAGTCTCGAAGGCTGCTTCGCGCTCTCTCGCTACTGCCTGCGAATACACGATTCCCATTTGATTTGTGTCATGCTTTTCTTTCGCAGGGCACACCCGGTAGAACCACAGATTTCGCAATGGACATTCTAAGTGAGTTGCAGGACAAGCACCTTATTGAACATGTGGCCGGAACAAATGAGAGTTACCGCCTTGTTCATGAACTGACGAGAAATCACGTGTATGATGCGATGCCACATTCTGTGGTACGTAGCACGGCCATCTCATTGTTCGAGGTGCTACGGAATGCCGCCCCGCCCACTGATGTCCGCGACCAGCTAAATTACTTGATAGTAGTTGATTTAGCGGAAAGGAACGAGCTAATGCGAGACATCGGCTTACAGCTCGCGCGAGACTTTCTAGCTTCTGGATCTTATGAAGCGGCGAGATCCGCCTATCAGCTGTGTTTGCGGTCCGAGGACCGCAGCTCAGGATCATCAGAGGACATCGGCTTTCGAGCGAGCGCTCGGATGTAACGGGCCACAATATTAGCCCCCATACCGGGCGGTTTTTCTCACATTAACCCCCGCCGGTACCGGCCAGCATTGTGACTCAGCGCGGGGCTCGGGCATGGCCCAGGCGGCGGG
>Ga0163151_10003606_pt1 | contig 22002 bp, 17 predicted proteins | sample OliLakLV19MP5IB2_FD_145596 | JGI IMG/M metagenome (GOLD analysis project Ga0163151, IMG submission 145596) | Freshwater microbial mat bacterial communities from Lake Vanda, McMurdo Dry Valleys, Antarctica - Oligotrophic Lake LV.19.MP5.IB-2 | ecosystem: Environmental > Aquatic > Freshwater >... | reverse complement strand
GGGATGTAGTGTCCGACAGTTGACTTTCCGCGAACGAAATACTGTTTCGCCACTCTGGCGACATCCTCTTTCGTTACGGCCTTGATGTTTTTCTCAAGGTCAACCCACCATTTCCAGTCGGCCACAGCGATTGCTTCTGCCAGCTGAGATGCCATTTGCATCGGGTCTGCAGCATCGAGCTTCATTCGCTTCCAAATGCTCTTCTTTGCTTTATCCAGCTCTTCGTCGGAAATTGGCTCAGTGCTCAGCTTCTGTGCTTGCTCCAACAGGGTGCTCTCCAGTTTTTCGTTGGCAGTGCCCGGGGTTGCCGTAGCCAAAAGCGTGAACAAACCTGGGTCGCGCAGCGAATAGTTGTAGGCGTAACAGTCCGAGGCAAGCCCGGTATCAACAAGCGCCTTGTAAAGTCTGCTGGATTGTTTGTTTTCTGCGCCAAGCAAGGAGGCCGCCACTTCCAGTGGATAAGTGTCCTTGTGAGTCGCTTCTGGAATATGGAATCCGAGAACTACTTTCGGCAGGTCCTCACCTTTTTGCACGGTAAACCGGCGTTCGCCAATTTGCGGCTGCTCTGTCGTATAGACCGGAGGAAACTTTCGCGGCGCCTTTGGCAGTGGTGCGAAATAGCGATCAATTTCTTTTAACGCTTCGGCAGTTTTGAAGTCGCCGATAACGACAAGCGTTGCATTGTTCGGATAATAAAAGTCGTTATAGAACTGTCGCAGTCGCTCTGTGGGAACGTTTTCCACATCTGAACGCCAACCAATTACAGGGTGATGGTATGGGTGTGCCATGAAGGCATGAGCGAACATATTCACATCCATGATCCGGGCCGGGTCGTCCTCATTTCGCTCTAGTTCGTTGCGCACAACAGACATTTCATCATTCCGGTCTTTCTGACGCAGCAATGCGTTGCGCATGCGATCTGCTTCAAGTTCAAGTCCGACAGCCATGTATTGGGCTGGTACCGTTTCGTAGTAATTCGTGCGGTCATAAAAAGTGGTGGCATTATTGATACCACCGATGGGCTTCAGAATGTCATCGATGCCGGTGCCCTTCAAAGGGTCATGCTTGGTTGTGCCTTTGAACATCATGTGTTCAAGAAAGTGTGTAGAACCTGTGTAACCTACAGCTTCATTGCGCGAGCCTACGTGATAGACAACCATGACCGTGACAATCGGGGAATGGTGTCGTTCTGCAAGCAAGACCTGCAGCCCGTTGGACGGCAGCTTGTACTCGGTAATTCCGCTAATGGGATCAGTTGTCACCTTTTGCAGTTTTTGTCCTGCTGCAGTTGCACGAACTACTTCAGTTGCCGCTTCTGTGGGCGCTATATTCAGGCTTCCGGCAATCAGCGCAGAAAGAACAATGGCAGCACTTCTTTTCATCTAATCACTCCAACGAACGAGAGAGACCGCCAATTTAAGCACATTCATCGTGAATGTTTGCTCTGTCAATCGCTGTTGGTTACTGCTATTCGCCGGTATAAGGCTTCACCGGTAATGCTTGCGGGTCGCCATAATTATGATAGTGCTTTACGTAATCATAGTAATCCGCTTTGCGGCCGCTAGTTGAGGTTGGCAGGTGGCGAGGTTTTGACCTATGGCGCACTGGCGACACTTTTTGAACAGGTGCTGTGTATTGGGTCGGGGACACTGTCCGGCTTTGAGAAGTTTGAATACTGGGACGAGTGGGTTTTTTCGGTGGTTTGGTTGGGGCCCGCAAGAGCCTATTAGGCGCAGATGTGTCTGGCGTTATTGGTTTGGGCGCAATGTCCTTTGCTTGCGGTTCGACCGTAACTGGCGATCCTTGCTGGACGGCTGGAGTTGCAACAACAGCTTGGATTGCCGCTTGAGCCTTTTGACTCTGGCACCACATTGAATATACACAGCTAGTGCTGATTGCTAGTGCCACCACTGCAATTGCCGTGATCACCCATGGCATCATTTGTCCTGATTCGGCGGGAGCAGCGGCGTTGGTTCTATCTACTGTTTTGATGGCGGCTCGGCTGGTGAGCGCGGTCGGTGCTATTGTTGCTTGTCGTGAGGAATTACCAGGTATTGCCCGCATTTGCGACGTGGAGTTGTTGAACGTGCCCAGCGCGAGCGCATTTTGTAGAGCTCGCATGTCCGGTGGACGCTTCTCTATGTCCTTTTCCAGCGCTTCGAATACAGCCTTTTCCAGCCAATCCGGGATGTAAAGATCTGGACGAGCCTCGGCAAACGGTTGGGCCGGACTTTGCATCTGTCGGGAAATCGTCTCCAGCACGGTTCTTCCGCAATGTGGCAATTTTCCAGTGAGCGTTTCATAGATTACGCAACCGAGCGAATAAATATCGGATCGTGGCGTCAGTTCTAATCCCTGGCATTGTTCGGGGCTCATGTACACCGGACTTCCGAACAGTTCTCCTGTGGCTGTTAGCCGCTGTGAGTCTATCTCATCTTCGCCTTCAAACATTTTGGCCACACCAAAGTCCACCACTTTGATGGATTCTTTCTCGTCTTTTTTCTGGACGATCATGATGTTGCCGGGCTTAAGATCACGATGGATGATACCCAGTTCGTGAGCGTGCGCCAGTGCATCGCAGACTTGTGTGAAAATGTGGGCTGTGCGCTGCACGCCAAGCTGACCTTCGTTCTTAAGTATATCGGCTAGGCTTTTACCGTCGATATAGTCCATGACTAAGTAGGGCAAACCGTCTTCAGTCAAGCCGAAATCATGCAAAGCGATGATGTTTGGATGGTTGAGACGACTGGCTGCTCGCGCTTCGCGTTGAAACCGTGGTAGAGCATTTTCATCGGCCAGAAGCTGTGGCAGCAGCATCTTGATCGCCACAATACGTTCCATGAGCTCATGTTCGGCGCGATAAACTACGCCCATGCCGCCCCGTCCGATAAGTTCTAGTATGCGGTATCGTTCATGGACAAGTGTGCCAATCAGCGGATCCGGCCTGCGTGTGCCGCTTGTCATAGCGCGCTTAACGCCGCCGCCTAGATTTGCTTCGATGTCGCCGACCATTTGCTAATGAGCCTATGCCTTTTGTGGCGCCGCCTAATGCCAGCGATGCCCGAACCAAGGTATATGTACCCGGAGCAGAGGGCGTTTAACATAGGCAGGACTACAGTTACTCTTAGCTAGGCTTTTTTGGACCGCGGTCTGCCGGCACGAAGCGGCTCAGCCAAAAGGCAGCCGGTGGGCAAATACCGGCGATGCGTTCCATCATCTTTCCCGGCACGGTCAGAACTATTTCTTGACAGCCGCCGCGCTCGCAGGCTTTGACGATTTCGAGTGCCGCTTCTTCCGAGCTGATACTGATGAAGTTTTTCAACAACCAGCCCTGTATATTTTTTTCCTCGGCCATGGCTGTGACGTCGTTGCTGTTGCGATTTTTGCGGAAGAACTCCGTTCGTACAAGACCTGGGCAAACAGTGATTACGTCAATTCCTTTGGGTCCAAGCTCGGCAGCCATTCCTTCCGAAAATCCGGTCAGAGCAAACTTCGTTGATGCGTAGCAAACACTGCCGGGAAATGCCAATTTGCCAGCGACGGAGGCTATGTTTATGACTTTTCCAGCATGGCGCTCGAGCATTTCCGGAAGCACCGCGTAGGTCAGCTGAAGGGGTGCAAAAAAGTTGACTTCGAAAACCTTGCGCCAATCATTCACCGAAATTGAGCCCATAGCGCCTGGCATAGCAAATCCGGCGTTGTTGATGAGCACGTCGCACTGACCGAAGTTGGTTTTTGTGCTTCCCAGCAAATTCTCAACTACTTCCGGATTGGCAATGTCACCATATACGGTGATTACCTCACTGCCCAGGTCCCGTGCCCTTGCTGCCGTTTCATCCAATGCTTCTTTGCTGCGTGCATTGAGCGCAAGTTTGACTTTGTATTTTTCGGCAAGCTTAAGTGCAAGGGCGCGTCCGATGCCGGTTGAAGCGCCAGTAATTATGACTACGCTACCTTGTCTGATACCTTTCATGGGACACTAGCTTAGCAGCCAGAGTGTCTCAATTCCATAGCAGGCAACCAGATGTGAAAACGTCGGATCATAGCTGCCGTCGCCAAACAGTTTGGTAAAACTCTGAATAGGTGTAACCTGCGACAGCACATTTTGCACTTCTTTGACTCGCCTCAAGGCTTCCATGCTGGCCTGCTCACGCAAACTCAGGCTATGCCAATCGAGCGCCAACGCCACCATCACAAGCGACAATATTGTGGCGGGAATTATGACGTACAGTGCCGGTGTTGGCGGAATGTACAGGATGAACGTGCTGATTGCCAGTTCTGCTGCCAGCAAGACTAAACAAATCAGCCCAATCAGGGCGTAGAGAATGAATTTCCCTACTTTCAAAATCGCTCGTATTGCCGTGAGCCTTACACCACCGCGCTTAAGTTCGGCTGACACTCTGGCGAACTCGTCATAAGTAGGTACGAACCCAGGCAGCGACGCGACCAGGCGTAGCACCATGGCGTTTAGTGCTCCCAGCAGCAGATAAACGGCTAAAGCGCCCATCGGAACAGCGTTGGCTGCATAATTGACGAAAAATGGCCCTGCCACCAGAAATGGTATCAACCAGATCAATATCTGAGCGAACTGTTTGCGTCGTAATTCCGGAACAAGAAGACCTGCCCGAAGCAGCTCCTCGCGCATCTCCCGTTCAACGGCCCCACGCACGCTAGAAGTATAGAGCTGTACGGAAAGTCTGGCAATTCCAGCGATGCTGAAGTACTTGCGGATGTGCCGCGGGTCTTTGACCAGTTCGACGACAAACGAGCGCAACGATTCACCCATAAATCGTTTTATTGAGTTGGCTCGCATTACCCATTTTAGAGGATTTTTGATGTCTGAAATGGGGACGAGGTGACCCGCTTTTTGCTCTGCAAGTTGTCTCAGAAAGTCTTTAACGCTCAGCCAGACCTGCTTTTCGTACGGACGCAGCTGGGCCGGCACGGTCTCGGCCGGCATTTTCACAGCCCGTTGCACAAGGTCCACGCTCATTACTATAAGTGTATGGGCCATGTCGCCGTCGCGCAAAAGGTATGCAAGCTCTGCCGGGGCAAGTTGTCCGGCATTGCCGTTGCCCATCCCGGGCAATCGACGCATCTGTTTCAAGAGGGCGTCTCTAGCTGAAAACGAGACCAGCGCCAAAAATATGAGAGCGCTTGCCAGTAATAAGATAGCTGCGCTAACCATGTTTGCTCATTGGTCTGTCGGTTCTATCGCCCGGAAAGATAATTTCATAGATAACCGTTAAGCGTCCGTAGAGAAGAGCGGTGGCGGTTCCGGCTTTTCCAATTGATTTGTTGGAACCGCCCTAACATAATAAAGTATATTGACCCGGGTATAAGGTGCTTAGAAGCCTGATATCCCGCGGCAATTGCACTGTTCAGGTTACCACGACTGCATAATTTCGGAGGAAGGAGCGATGCTGCAAATGCATAAACGGATGATTGCCGTTCTCGCAGCGTGCTTAACATGGGGCTCGATTTCGATGCCCGTTGACGCCAATGTCGGCGCCAATCCCGCTCTTGGTCGCGACGTCTCTGCCACGTTGACCTCCAAGCACGGCACGGTGTTTAAGCGCAACTTCCGCGACTGGAATCGCGAGCAGTGGGGTGACCCTGAACCGGCGCAAGTATCGGACGAACTTAAAGAAGGTATGCAAATTGGCACGGGCAATGAGTCCTGGGCAGAAGTTACCTGGCCCAACGTTAAAACTCGCGCCTGGTCGAATACCGTATTTGCAGTTGCTCCGAACAAAAGACTGGTCTATCTGACCGGCGGAGAAATGTTGTTCCGTCTGGATAAAAATCGCAAGGATAAAGAGGATTACTTTATCTGGACGAAGGTTCTGCAAGCCAGAATCAGAGGCACCACAGTTCTTGTTCAGGCCAAAGGACCAGTGACTCGCTTTACTGTTCTTGAAGGTGTGGTCGAAATCAAGAATCGGCTCGACAACAGTCGGGCGACGTTGAAGCCGGGCGCAGTGTATGAGATTAAGGGCTACAGCATCACCAATCGGACACCGTTGCCGGCACTGAACAATGTTGAAGGTTCTACTCAGGCTGAGCCTTCCGTTCAATCACCACTATCGGCGCCTAAAAAACTCGATGGGTCGATAAACGACGTTGCTTACGATGCGGCTAACTATCTACCTTTGTTTCAAGACAAGTTTGCAACAACCAACCTCTATGCCTCCAACAGCGATGCACTGTTGAACCATCCACTGCTCACCGCCGGCGGCACTATAGACAGCTTGCCTTTGATTCAAGCGCAGCAAAAAGAACTGCCTGGGTATTCCAAGTTTTTTCCAATCAAGATGGCTGATGACGCGCGTTTGACCAAGGTTGTCTGCGGCAGTGTGCTACCGGTAGCGGTGCCATCCAAAGCTGATTACTTCGTCGGCCAGTCAGTTGGCAGCGACATCAAACTACCTCAAACTGCCTATGGCGATCTTCCCCCAAAGGGTGTTGTCTTGAACCCTTCATCAGTAGTTGCCACACAAAGAACAACTTTTCCAACAGCGTCAATTGCACCAAAACCAGCGATGCCACCGATTCCTGGTTTGATGTTGCCGGTTCCTGACGACAGTGCACCAGCCAAGGGGTTTGGCGAAGCGCCTACTCCGCTGCCGGAAGCTCGTTACACTCCGCCAGCAGATGATAAATCTGCGCTGGATTCGCCAACTCTGGGAGATGCCTCATAAATCTGCCGAAGGCTTTTTGAGCAACACGCTGAATTGACAAGACTAACTGAAGAAGCGCAGCAGAGGCTGCGCTTCTTGGTCTTTTGGCGCAGCGACTGTGTCCGCTTGTCGATTTTGTTCGACAAAATGCTGTGATAGCTCGCTACATTCGGTTTTAGCGCTGTTGCCCACGGGTATTTGATCAATTGGAGCCTAAGGAGACCTGCGATTTCGAACGTTCTACAGTCGCGGCGGAAATTTTTCCTCAGTCTATTTGCCATCTATGTTGGGGTGGCAATGGCTTTGGCTTTTGTTTTCTATGCAACGCGATTGTTTGAAGGACAAGAGCTACAAACGATCAACCGTCGGTTTGAAGCAAGACAATGGTTGGCATGGGCTCCGGAAAGCCTGAGACGGCTGAATGTGCCTATGCTTTGGCAGTATCACGAAAGGCATGAGTTTCCGCGTGTTTGGTATCACTGGGATTGGACTCTCAGTTGGCTGGTGGAAAACAATCACCCGCCTGTCGTCAACAAGATTGTGATCTTTAACCGCTCACTGCAGGATGAGCCGCCGGATGAGGCCGTAGAACAGATTCCCTGGATGCGACCGCTTCAGCAGTATCCATTGCCGCGCAAGTCTGTCGCTCAGATGGTGGACGTTTTGGCCTCAGCAGGTGCAGCTGCAATCGTCCTGGATAATGATTTCCCACAGCATGCTGAGGGAGACGCGGATATTGCCAAGGTCATTCACAAATGGTCCGAGGGCGTCAACGGAAGGAAAGTCCCTGTTCTTATGGTTGGGACAGTCAACTCCGGTAGCAACAGCCACCTGGTCGAGCTTGGCGTGCCAACCCGTCCTGCCGGCGTTCTTGCTGAGCTGACTAAACTTGAGCCTGGAGTTGATGTCGCCGATAAGTACCTGGGCACAACTTGCATCTCGCAGGATTCTGACCAGGTTGTTCGCGGACTGTTCTTAAATCGTGTGGTAGCTGGTAAAGACTACGAATCAATTATCTTGAAATTGCTCGACCGGCTGGGCAAGCCAAAACCGGCCAACCTGCCGTTTCAGGTGATGGATATAGACTTTGGTTGTCCTCCAAAGTCTGACGTTTATCCGGTGCGCCCACTGCACTATCTGCTCGATCCACAACTACGGGAGATGCTGCAGAAAGGTACTTCCGGTGGTGACGTAAATGTAAAAGGTGCCGTTGTCTTTGTCGGAGACGAAATCACCGACATCTACAGCACTCCATTCACTAATGATGGCAACAATCAAATGAGCGGAACGGAGATTCTTGCTCACGCACTTGAAACTGTCAGTCGGCAATCATGGCCGATTCGTCTTACTCGTTCGGAAACTTGGGCATACACGCTTGGAGTCTCAATCCTGGCCGGTTTTTTCTGGATGCTCTGGAAGGCTTTCCAGATGAGCGCGTTCTCGCGTGAAAAGCTGCACGGAACCTCGACATTTTTTCGCTTACTAGAAGATTTGTGCGTGTGTGTGGTTATCCTCGGTTGCGTTTATTTTCTTCCCTGCCTGGTATTTGATTGGACTCGGCTGTTGTTGCCGATGTTCGTACCGACTGTGGCCTTGGGCTTTGGGACGCTAGCGGCGATCGTGCTTGAGCGCGAGCAGGAGCGCGAAGAAAAGTTTCAAGTGGAGCTTACTTCCACAAAAGAGAAACTGGCGTTGACTCAAGAAAAGTTTGGCGCAGAACTCAAGACTCGAGAAGCAGAGGCCAGAACCCGCGAGATGCTTGTTGATAAGAAACGGCGGCACGAGTTTGTTCGCCGAATCAATCATGATTTAAATGCTCCGGTTAGCGTACTTAACTGGACGGTGTCGGAGTTGCAAATGATGGAGTTGCAGGATCTGCAGGCCAAAGAGAAGGTTGCCCGATTGGTGAAGTCTTCCGACAAGCTTTGCGAGTTGATCGACCAGTTAGTGCAAAGTTATGACTATGAAAGTGTGCCCAATGAAATCAGTAGCACCAAGACGCTGTGTGATTTGACTCAGGTGGTGCATGATTCAGTTGATGGGCAGATGCCGCTTGCGGCCATTCATCAAGATACGCTTGAGTGGAGCAAGCCAAACACTTCGTTGTACGTAATGGGCAATGAGTTGGAATTGACTCGGGTAGTGGATAACATCGTGCGCAATGCAATTAAGCACAACCCGCCCGGCACAAAGATTTCTGTCTCAGTAGAATCGAATGGTTCTTTCAACATCGTATCGATTTCGGACAATGGAAAGGGCATTGCCGAGGAACATCTAGCGAAGATCTTCAAACCCGGATTTCGCGTAGAACCTTCAGAAAAAGATGGACAGGGGCTAGGACTAGATATTGCCAAGACGCTGATAGAGACTATGGGAGGTGAAATTCTGGTGACCAGCGCATTGAAGAAAGGGACGACTTTTAGGTTGAAGATTCCGCTTTGCGCGCCGGGCGATTCTATAGTTTCTGATTTAGACGGGCGTCATGAATATGTGCGCGCGCAAGCGAAAGTGTTAGCAGACGGTTCTTTGGAATTAGTATCAAGTAAGAGAGAGGGCAATGGAAAATCAAATGGAAGTGGTGAATAACACCACGAGAATTCTCATCATTGAGGATGACGAAGATTTCTCCAGTATTCTTCGTCGGGTGATAGAGCAGGACTCCGAGCTACAGGTGGTCGAAGTGATCAACTGTGAGGAGGATGCCCTGAATCGAGTCAAGTCGCCGAATATACACCAGGTCGATTGCGTGTTGCTTGACCTGCAGTTGCCGATGTCTCGTGGTGACAAGACTGTGAGCTCGTTGGCAGGCATCCGCATACTGGAAGAACTCAGGCATCAGCAGGGATTTTATGGCACGATCATCGTGCTTACCAACTCGAAGTCCCCTGCCGACGGCCAGCGGGCTCTGGCTGCTGGTTGTGATGGATACTTGTGCAAGCGAGCGAAGATTTCCGATGTGCCGGAGATGCTTGCTGAACTGAAGATGGCAATTAAAGGTGAAGTAATTTTGGTTGCAAGCATGATGCGCCATGTCTTTATCCGCGATGACATCTCAGCCAAGGAAGCGCGATTGCTGGATCTTTTGAGTGTCGATAAGAGCTGGGCGGAAATTGCCCGGGAGCTTGGATACAAAACGCCGAAAGCGGCCGCCAATGTTGGCGATCGCATTTTCGATAAATTACTGACGCCGCAGGATCGGCAGAAGCTTACCGCTGAGGGCAGTAAGAAGCGCCACAAAGCATTGGAAATATGGCAATCACGACGACTCAGTCACTCACGCGGATAGAGACGAAATTGTCTGGAAGGCGAAAGTACTGTTTCCGCTAGACGGCTGCTTGTATCCGCGGCCCGACAAAGGGCGTAGTGGATACGTCCATCCAGCCTGAACTGGTCTGGGAAACATAATAGCGCTTCAAGAATTCGCCGTCGTTTGCGCGTGGATAGTCTGTGCGCCAGTGGGATCCACGAGATTCTTTGCGGGCCAAGGCGCTGCAGGCAATCAACCAGCCGAGCAAGGTGATGTTCTGACGCTCGCCGGCTTTGCGCGTGGCAGGCAGGCAATATGAAGGCGCCGAATCGAACGTCCCGGCAATTTTCAGCAACCCTGCATTATCGCGTTCTAGTCCTACGCACCTGAACATCGATTGGCGAAAATCGTCAATTGATACCATGTTTTCAACAGCTGATGTTTTGCCTGCCGCGGCATAGTCGCGGGAAATAATGAAAGGAATATTGGCACCGCTGATGGTGTTAGATAGCTCTATCGCCATAACGCCACCTTCAAGCAAAGAATTGCTCGCAAGCCTGTTAGCTCCATGCAGTCCAGTGGAGGCGGACTCTCCAATGGCATAGAGTCCGTCCAGCGATGTTTTGCCGCTGACGTCTGTCCATATACCGCCCATAAAATAGTGGGCCGCAGGAGCCACTGGAATTGGTGTCACCCTTGGATCGAAACCGCGCTCGATGCACTTCTTAAAAATATTTGGAAATTTCTCAGCAATCGCTGAGGCGCCAATGGGGCGCATGTCCAACATTACAGCGTCAGTTTCTTGCTCCATCATAGTTGTATAGATCGCTCGGGCCACGATGTCGCGCGTTGCCAGCTCTCCGTCCTTGTGGAAACGGAAGGCGAATCTGCTACCTTGTTGATCAAGAAGAGTAGCGCCGGCACCGCGAATGGCTTCGGAAATTAAGTCTGCCGGAGTGCCAGGCAAAGACAGTGCGGTCGGATGGAACTGAACGAATTCCATGTCGATTAATCGCGCCCCGGCTCTGTAGGCCATGGCGATGCCGTCGCCTGTGGCAATCACAGGATTTGTTGTGCGGCTGAAGATTTGCCCAATGCCGCCGGTTGCCAGCACGGTGTGAGCGGCCGTGACAATATTGCTGGTTCTGTCAGGGAAGGCGAATAGCGCTCCGTTGCAGCGACCGTTGGTGACGATCAATTCAGAGGCAAAGGCGTTTTGCCAAATGGTGATTTTCTGGTGCTGCCGGATTACGTCTATTAATGATGTCGAAATGGCTCTGCCAGAAGCGTCCTTACTGTGTAGCACTCTGGCTCTTGAGTGACCACCTTCCAGGGCAACGTCATGAACACCACTATGCTTGTCGAAATTGACTCCCAGCTGATCCAGCATGGAAATGAGATCGCCGCCGCGTGAGACGATTGCTCTTGCTACCGACTCATCGGTGAGGCCGGCTCCAGAAGATAGCGTGTCCTTCAAATGCAGTTCCGCCGAGTCCACTGGATTGGCGCCCGTGACTGCCGCTAATCCGCCCTGGGCATAGGAAGTGTTTGAATCAATCAGCTGCCCTTTGCAGGCCAGGAGGACTGACATACCCTTTTGCGCCAACAGTTGAGCCAGCACCAGTCCAGCTATGCCAGAGCCGATAATCAAGGCATCATAGTTGAAAGAAGTAGTTTGCTTTTTACGCATTGTCCGACCTCCTACTGGCCGCACCTAATAAATCGAAATCATCCGTTCAATCGACAAGCGAGCTTTATCGGCAATCTCGTCCGGCACAGTGATGTGGTACTGATCTTCTTTCAACGCGCTGTGCAGTTTTTCTATGGTGATCATCTTCATGAACTTGCAACTCATTTCATCGTCGATCGGGTAGAAAATCTTTTCTGGATTTTCTTTGGTCAAGCGGTGAAGAATGCCAATTTCTGTCGCTATTACGAATTCTTTGGCCGTAGAGTTGTGGGCTTGTTGAATCATGCCTTCCGTGGATCGCACTTTCAGTTGAGATGATCCATTTTGTCGAATCACGCGATCAAGGTATGGCGTCAAGCAACCGCACTCGGGGTGAATCAGCAATTCTGCTTCCGGGTGTTCCTTGAGCTTTTCATCGATTCTGGATGGCGGTATTGCTGCGTGCACATGACACTCGCCCATCCAGATGTGCATATTTTTTCTGCCGGTCATCTTTTGCACCCAAGAGCCAAGAAATTGATCGGGCAGGAATAGAATTTCCTTCTCTTCCGGAATCGATTGGACAATCTTCAAAGCGTTGCCGCTGGTGCAGCAATAGTCTGATTCAGCCTTGATTTCTGCGGTGGTGTTGACGTATGAAACTACGACTGCACCGGGATGCTCGGCTTTCCAGGCGAGCAACTGTTCAATGTTGATGCTGTCTGCCAGGGAGCACCCGGCACCGAGATCCGGCAATAAAACGCGCTTGCTCGGAGACAGTATGGCTGCCGTTTCTGCCATGAAGTGCACGCCGCAAAATACGATTACGTCGGCATCTGTAGTAGCCGCTTGCTGCGACAAACCTAGCGAGTCACCAACAAAGTCCGCGATATCCTGTATCTCAGGAATCTGATAGTTGTGGGCGAGAATTACTGCATTGCGCTTTTTTCGCATGCTATAGATTTCCGCCACCAGGGCGGCGGTGTGCGCTGTTTCAGTGATTGCTGCCATGGCATGAGCTGTCATTTGACTAGGCCTCGATTTCCAAGCTGATGTCTAAACTGCGCACAGAGTGAGTTAGGGCACCGACGGATATTGCGTTAACGCCCTTGATGAGATACTTATCGATGTTCGACAAGTTGATTCCGCCCGATACCTCGATGAAGCAGCGACCGGCGACGATTTGAATCGACTGATGGATTTGAACTGGATCCATGTTATCTAGCAATATTTTTTCGGCGCCACATTCCAACGCTTCACGCAGTTCCGCTTCATTGGTCACTTCCACTTCCACAGGACGCCCGCGATACTTTGCGCGTACCTTCTGCACTGCGTTTGTGATGCTGCCTGCGATGCCAATGTGGTTGTCTTTGATTAAAACGGCGTCGAACAGCCCGATTCGGTGATTAGTGCCGCCGGCCGTGTGCACCGCGTACTTTTCCAGAAGGCGCATGCCGGGCGTGGTTTTTCTGGTATCTAGAACCGTTATGCCGGCCGGTGTCAGTTTGTCTGTGTACTGTTTGGTAGCTGTAGCGATTCCGCAGAGCCTCTGAAGAATATTCAACGCTGTCCGCTCAGCCACAAGGATTGTGCTTGCCGACCCACTTACGCGGGCAATGGTGGTGGGAATTTGAGAAATTACAGAACCTTCCTCGAAGAAGATTTCAAACTGGATAGAAGGGTCAATAGTCTCGAAGACTTGTTTGGCTATGGGAAGCCCTGCTATCACCCCGGGTTGCTTCACGACAAAATCGGCAGTGGCGGCGGCGGCGGGCCCAACTATGCTTGTAGTGGTCAGGTCGAACTCGGTCATTGTCCGCGACCCTGCCAGCTTCGCCACCGCTTCCGGAGATATGCCTAAGTCCTCGGCAAGCGCATGATGAATTACGCGTGTAATCTCCAGCTGAAGAGCCAGGCCGAGCTTCATGACGGTATTGTTGGATTGGGTGGTTATCGTCGACATGGTTGGTGTATCCCCTAGCTGCCTTTGCTTTTCGGCTTTGTTACTGATTGCTAATCCAACGTCCCGGCGGTTTGCCACTTAGCGTACTTTCTACGATTACAAGACAAGTTTATCATCTTTTACTTTGCAGGGCTATGGTGATTTCGCCAATCCTAACTCAGCTTAATGCTGGGCGTGGGCCCTCAAACGCTTAGATGCCAATAGCGCCGGGCGTTTGGTCTTGCGCACAAGAGTAGGTTAACCAAGCAAATGTAAAAGCGACGTTACTTGGCGGGAAAGGGGTACTTTACAAGCTAATTCATTCTTTATCTCTTTGCTATAGAAGGATTTTGGCTGTTACTCTTGAAGGCTCCGGTTGTCTATTTGGCAGCATAACGGCGGCTTGAGGGGTATCAGCGTGAGAAAATTGATCATATCTAGTGTGGCTATGGTTGCACTGTTATTCACTTTCGGCGCATCTAAGTCTTCCGGTTACGATTCCTACGTTTATGAAAACCTTCAGCGCTCCAGAGATGCGTTGCTTACTCAAAGAGCCGGGCTGGAGCGCAAGCGCGAAGAGTATGCGCAAAAGCTGGCGCGGATTGACCAATACCAACGCCAGGTAGATAGTTCTTTAAAAGATGTCGAAGACGCATTGAGAAACATCCGCTAATAACAGTTTCGAGGATTATTTCGTGAAAACCCAACATTTCCTGCTCGCTGCTCTGCCACTCCTTTGTGTTGCCGCTATGGCTGCACCATATACGATGGCAGGGACGCCGACAGAAGCTCCTGATGCGGTAAAAGGCGCGCCATCTAGTGCCGAAGATCACCAGTGCAAGGTGAAATGTACCGATATTCACGCTGAATGCGATGAGTCCAAGAAGGTCATTGAAATACTTCAAAAACTTACGACCGCTTATTCGGCCGGCGATATTGGAACCTACGAAAAATATCTCGATGACAATTGCGTGGTTTTCGATGCTACAAATCACGACGTCATTTCTGGAAAAGAAAAGGTTCTGGCCCGGCTTAAGGCACACTTCACCGAGCATCTACCAGGCGGGCAGAAGCCCTTGCTCTCTTTCCACATTGATCAGCCGTTCGCCAAAGTGAGCGACAAAGGCGATACATGCACAGTTACATTCGTTGCAACGAAGGAGGTGGGCGGGAGCAATCCTCATACCGAACGTGCTAACGTGACTGATATATTTGTCAAGCGCGGATCCGATTGGAAGAAGCTGCATTGGCAAGGCAAATGGGAAACGGTTGCTGACAAATAGATGCCTGAAAGATTCTCCACGCAAATGAAGATAACTGCTGTAAGCCTACTCAGTATTGGCAGCACCTTGATGCCCGCCAGTACCGCCAACGCGCTTCCTGGTTCCTTGTTCGACAATGTGATCTTGCGCCCGACAAAAAGTGCAAAAAAGTATCACGTGTCACAAGTTGAAGGTGTGAAGGCCGAGGACGTATTCTTTCCCGCCCAGAACGGGAGAATGCTCCACGGATGGTTCTTCCGAACGCCACAAGCAGAAAGAACCGTCTTGCTGAGCCATGGCATAGGTGGCAATATCAGTTCGCGCATTGACCTGGTTGAGCTTTACCTGAAAGCTGGCACGTCGGTATTCATCTACGACTATCAGGGCTACGGACGCAGTGGCGGCAATGCTTCTTTGAGAAACATCGTTGAAGACGGATATTCTGCTTATAAGCACCTGACTGATGCGATGGGCGTTGAAGAGAATCAAGTTATTCTTGCCGGAGAGTCACTTGGAACCGGTGTTAGTTGCGCGCTATCGAGGCGCGTCAAATCTGCGGCGTTGATTCTTCAATCACCTTTTAGCTCTCTTGCTCGCCGAGTGGGCGAAGTGGTGCCATTCTTCAAAAACAAGCCGACCTGGATTGAGCCAACGTCGGGCCTGGAAAACGATGAAGTGTTGTCGGCGCAACATCCGCCCGTTCTTATCGTGCATGGTGACAGAGACATGACTGTTCCTGTTTCGCATGCTCATAACCTATATCAATCGGCAATCGGTGAGAAGCAGTTGCTGGTTATAACTGGTGCCGGGCATACCGGCGACCCGTTACTGATGCATTCCGTTGAATATTTAGAAGCTGTGCGAAGCTTTTTGCACGCTTTAGAGCCTCAAGCACCACTGCACACGAGCCAAAGTGTTGATCACGAGCACCATATAGCTAACTCGGTACCGTTGGGACTCTGAAGTTGATTAGAACTCGGATGCTGGGATGGCTCTGGTGTCGTTCGTGGTGGCGGGAGCGCTGACTTTGGGAGCGTCCTTCGCTGCATTTTCAACTTCGGTTGTTGGAGTGGAAAATGCTTTCGGCTTGTTTTTGACCTTTGTTTCGCGTTTGACCTTAGGCTTTGCGATCACTTCTTCCTTCGGTTGTTTGGTCGATTCAAGTACTGGCTGCGGTGGCGGATTTGGCTCTTGTCCGATATTGGCTAGCAACGGCGAGATCTTTACGCCGGGAAGCTTGTTTTGAAATTCTCGTACATATGCAGCTCCCTCTGCCGCCTTCCCGTCCATTGCCAATGCCCGCGCCAGATGCAACAGGTCGACATAGCAATGTGGTGCCCTTTCCAAAACTGCTTTGAAAGATTCGGATGCGTTGGCGAATTCGGCTTGTGCCATCTGAGCCAGAGCCAATTCGCGTAATACAAAAAGGTCGCGCGGATCTTTGACAAGGATGTCCTTTGCCGAGCCAATTGCTTGCGATGCTTTTCCTTGTTCCGCCAAGGCAAGCTGTTTATCAGCGTTTGCCGCGTCTTGCAACCGCGCTGCCAGCAAATAGCCATTGTCCAAGCTATCTGCTTTGAACGGATCCCAACGAAAATCGCGCTGCAGGGGAATGCCAATTTCGGTCATGGAGCGCTCTGGAATACTTCGTCTATTGGCGGTCGTATTGTATTGCTGAGCTCTTTTCAGTGCCGAAAGTCGGTCGCCTTGAAGTGCATCGAGTTTGGCCAGAATGAGGACTACCGGTGCATATGGCTGGATGCTTTGCGCGCGCTCTGCCGCGCGCCTGGAACCGGAAAAGTCACCCTTAAAATATTTTGCCAAGGCAATACCGTGGTAACCAAACTGCGAATTCGGTCGGCATTTTACTAGCTTCTGGAACAGTTCATCAGCTTCGCTGAATTGCCCCTTTCGTAGGTGTGCAAAACCAAGATCGCCCCAGACCTGGCAATTCTTTGGATTGGCTTCGATTACTTTTGTCCAGGCATTGATTGCAGCATCATAGTCTCTCTGCAAGTAATAGACGATGCCTGTGCTAAGCAAGGTCTCTGTTGCTTGACGCAGTGAATAGGACCTTTGCAAAGCGTGCAGCGCTTCGTCCAGCTTTCCCTCCATTGCCAGGGCCAGCCCTAAGGCTGAATAGGGGTTGGGATCTGTGGGGTCGGTTTGTGATGCCTGCTCAAACGTTGAGATTGCTTGGGCTGTTTTCCTTTTCAGCAGCATGGACATACCGGCCGAAGTTGAGCGTTCCGCCTGTTCTCGAGCTTGAACATTCCAGGAGTGCGCAAGTTGTGCCGAAGCGCAGGTGTTGAAACCGAGCGTCATGGCGGCGCACAGTGTGGCTATTCTTTGTAGGGTTTTTGCGGAGCGATGCATGATTTAAAATACGAATACCGGTCGATCTGGTAGTTTCTCGAATTCGGCCTCAGAAAAAGCATACAGCCTGGCCGGACGGAATGAGGCCTCACGGCTTGTTTCATCAAGTTCTTTCAGCACACCGGACCCGAGGAATTTCTTGCGAAAGTTGCGATTATCAATGCTGTGACCGATCACCGCTTCATACACCGTTTGCAGGTCTCTTAAAGTGAATTTATCCTGCAGCAATTTGAATGCCGCCGGCGAGTATTCGATCTTATACTTTAGCCGCTGGTAGGCATAGTTGATGATCTGCTCGTGATCGAATGCCAGAGTCGGCAGCTCGCTCAAAGGCCACCACGCAACACCACTGGCATCGGCACTGGCTCGCAGCGCAAACTCTTCTTCGCGCAGCAATGCAAGATAGGCAACTGTGACCACGCGTCCTCTGGGATCTCGACCGACATCGCCAAACGTATATAACTGTTCGAGATAGACATTGGAGACGTTCGTTTCTTCTTCCAACTCTCGTTCTGCTGCATTGACGAGGTTATTATCCTCCTTCAGCACGAAGCCGCCCGGCAATGCCCACTGTGCCTTGAAAGGATCGTACTTGCGCTTAATAAGGAGCACCTCGAGCGTTGCTTGGTGCACAGCGAAAGCCACAGTATCGACGGTTAGCTTGGCAGATTCTACAGTCATCACCCAAGCTTATCGTACAAGCTACGCTTTGGGAAGACTTGTAAATATGATTTAGTCCACTGCTTGTAGGGGAGGGCGTCCCTCCCATCGTAGCAACGACAGCGCCCCTTAAACAATTCAGTCAGCTAATTCCAGCCCCTGGGCAGCACACTGCAACTGGGGCGCTCCAGGTTTGCCCTCAATGGCTCGCTGTGAAAAATCGCTGTTCGACTTTCTCGGCGCTCAAACGGATCTCAAATGTAGCAAATAGAGTACTCAGTACGGTTTGCCACATTGGGGTTCGAAAATGCCAATAAAAATTCTCTTTACTATGCTCAGCTTGGTTCTCTGTTTGCTCTGCGCCCAGCAGCACTGCATGGCCGCAGGAAAATGGTTTCAGTATTGGAAAGCAGGAGCGGCAAAATCCGTCTCACTCAATCCATCCGATAAAAAGCTCGCCATGCGTTACTACGTCGGTGCAATCAGCGAAGTAATGGCCATGCGCTCGATCCAGCAGGACTTGAAGAACTCCTATACCGATTTTTCTAACGATGTATTCGCCACTCAAAAACACTTGGAGCCGAAGGATTCTATTTACTTAGATGAGCTAATGGTGTGCATGGCTGAGCGTGTTAACGGTGCAAACTCCCCAAAATGCTTGCCAGCTCTTGAAGTGTTAGGCGCCGCGTACTTCCGCGCCGATAGATTTACTGAGTCAGCAGCTGCATTTCGTCGCATCGTGACAATCTGGGACGCCACCAACAGCCAGCTCACCATCGCAGATCGCGCTGACTTCAAAGATGCTTTTCAACAATATCTCAATCTACAGACATCAAATCCACAACTGGACGCATCAATAGCACGCCGCAAAATCGCTGAAGTTGATGCTAGCATCCGTGCCAACTCCTGATTGTTCTGTCAAGAACCACTTTGTCGATCATTTATCCCCTAAAGTGAGTTCATAAAGTAAGAAGCGCTCAGCAGCTCTTCCTACCTGCTGGTGCCGTACAGCCAGTTCCGTGTCGGCTACGCTTGAGTCATTGAATTAATGGGTGAAATTAGGATTGAGGCCAATGGAGATTGTTGTGTCAAATCTACGAAAATTCGTTTTGTCGGCCGTCTTATTGACCAGCACTCTATCTGCCCAGGCACAAGGGTTCAAGAGCACGCGCACTTATAACCCAATTGCAGACCCCTGCCAGGCATCAGAGATTCCAGCCACCTTTGGTCCTTTCAAGGCGCAGTCCACCAGCATTGGCGTTTACAAAGCGCGGCTCAACCTGCTTCCCAGCGATCTCAATGAACGGCTTTATGTTGTTGTCCGCACCCAGTCCGATAAAAGCCACCGTTTCGGCTGGGTTCGAGCTTTCGTGAACAATCAGCTCGTAGCCACGGAAGCGGAACTGCACGGAACTGGCATTGTCAAAAACATCACGAAATCCCTCAAAGCCGGCGAAGTACAGCTTTCCGTCATGGGCGCGGCATATCCAGGCACGTGCATCGATTTTTACGTGGTCCCGGAGAACGGCGTTATGAAGGTGCTCGAGAGCCCACCGTTGGGCGGAGTTGTCGGCCTGGCGGGCCCGTTTGTAACCACAGGTGGTTCAAAGCAGGAAGCCTTTTCTAACGACTTCAGCTTGTCTGCTTCCGAGAACAAAGGGCGGGCCCTGCTCTCTATCAGGGCAGAAAATAACAATACGCACCGGTTCTCATTCATCCGTGCGTTTGTGAACGGAACCGAGGTGGCAACGGAGTCAAGTTTCAACGGCGCAGATGCCACAGTAGACATTTCCGACAAGACAATTGCCGGGAAAAATAAACTGGATTTTGTCGGTATCTCCTCACCCGGCACGCATCTTGGCTGGCACGTAATGCAACTGCCGAAGTTTAGCAAGTCCGCCAGCAACTCCGAACGGGGGACAGGTAGCGGAGTTTCGCATGCAAGGCCGCCGCTGATAAACCGGCTTAACCCGGCAACTGAAATCGTCGCCGGACAAACACTGCAGATTCAGGGAGAATATTTCGAGCCGGCAGCGGCAGGCAATAAAGTGCTCTTTGACGAAAGGTCAGTCGACGCCACTTCATTGAAGAACAAACTGCTTTCGGTGACAGTACCGCAAGACATCATGAGCGGTACTTACAACATGAGCGTCGCTGTTAACAACCAACAGTCCAACGCCATGCCTCTTACTGTCAAAGGGCGTCCCCGTGTACTTACTGTCAGTGAACCTCAGTGTCAGCCTGGCTACGAACTGGAAATACGAGGCGACAACTTTCCGGAAACGCTCAGTCAAGTTCGAGTGAGCTTTGGAAGCATTTCGGCCCGAGTACTGCAAACTTGCAAGCATCGGATCCTTGTCACCGTACCGGATTTGCCTGAAGATACCGTTTGTCCGATAAAAGTACTCGTCGGGCAACTGCCATCTAACGATAACATCAGTGTCAAAATCGTCAGTCATTAGTGATACCACTTACGACATCCGCCACGTGATAGAAACTACAATAACCTCCCCGGGAGCGAAAAACCTTCTATGATCAGTTTCAACAACCCCTCATCTGCAAAGGCTTTAGCCTCCGTATGAACATCATCTCGTCGTTAATGCGCTTGACCCGTTCTTCCGCGGTGGTGCCCCTGGTCGGATTTCTAATCTTTTGCACTATTGGCTCTAGAGATCTTATCTGTCCAGTCACCGCCAGCGATGCTCATAGCCATTTACCGTCCCAGTTTGAAACTGATAAGAGCAGCAAATTCAACCAGGACAAATGGGCGACTCTAACCAATGACGGACTTTCTGCTCTTGACCAGAAGAAGTTCAAGTCTGCCGAACAGTACTTTCAAGCGGCGGTGCGGGAAGCTTCCAAAGCTCCTTGCATGACCACCTACATGGTCGACTCTCTGGTCCATACTGCTGAAGTTTACAGGCAGTTGAATCGCAAAAATGAGGCAAAAGAATACTATGATCAGGCGCTCGCCTTCGTGCAAATGCTCGAGGCCGAGAAGTGCCCGCTCTGCGAATCTGCCAAGGAATCGGTGCCGGTAATCTATGGGCCGCACTCTGAAGAGTTGGCAGCATGGGCTAAAGCGCAGGCCGCCCAGCTTGGGGACTTCAAGTTAGTGACCAAGAAGCGCAAAAATCGCCCGCTTTGGTATTGCAAAATGTGCGAAAAGGCTTATTGAACGTTGATAGCGCCTCAATCCGTAATTGGGCGGCGGGCTACGTTCCTTCCAGTTGGAATTCTGTGTTGTTTACTGTTTGCCGGTACAGTGCTCAAATTATTCTCAAAACTGGCAAATAAAATCGCAAGCATGGATCGTTTACTAGTTCGCATTACTACTTGCAAGAAAAAATAGGCATGTTCAATTAATTTGGGCATGTGTTTGATAAATGATCACGGCATCCCCATGTCCAATTGCTGTAAAAACACAACGGAGCGTGTATGTACTTGAAATTGCGCAGAGCACGGAATGAGCGTGGATCAATCATCTTTGTCGGAGTGGGCTTTTTGATTGTCGTGCTTGCGCTCGGAGCGCTTGCATACGACATTACCCTTGTTCGCCAGCAATATAATCAGCTGAAGGCTGCCACCGACGCAGCCGCTCTGGCGACCGCATCATGGCTAACCAACTCGGACAACACAGACACAGGTACCGATGTACAAATCAGCGCAGACGCCATACAAATCGCCTTACCTTATTTTACAAGTAACGGATTGGCAGCGGGTCCTAAATACAAAGGCGACTTGCACAACACAACGGTGTCGACAACAGATATAACCAACGATAAATTGACCAAGTTGGGGCAAAGCAAAATTTATCTGAAGGTAGATACCGTCAACCGTACAGCTACCGTGGAGTCTGAATTTTGTGTCCAGCCATCCATATTGAGCGCTTTGGGGCTGTATACATTGCATGCTCGTTCAGTTGGCGGACCAGGTACTGGACCGATAGGAGACGTCTGTTTCGTAGTCGATTTATCAGCGACGATGACATTGGCTACACCAGCCACAAATGTTGTTGAATACGTCTTTCCTCCGGGCTCTCCAGGCTTCCCCCCGGGCGTTTTCAGAGAGATCGGGGAGTTGACTTTAAAAGGGGATCCTAACGTTTTGCAGAGGCTCAAGGTTCCTGGTCACCTGGTACTAAATACGGCGCCTCTAACTAAAAA
>Ga0163151_10003602_pt1 | contig 22011 bp, 19 predicted proteins | sample OliLakLV19MP5IB2_FD_145596 | JGI IMG/M metagenome (GOLD analysis project Ga0163151, IMG submission 145596) | Freshwater microbial mat bacterial communities from Lake Vanda, McMurdo Dry Valleys, Antarctica - Oligotrophic Lake LV.19.MP5.IB-2 | ecosystem: Environmental > Aquatic > Freshwater >... | reverse complement strand
CAGATCCGCAGTCACGTTCCCGCCCGGAATATTCGAGTTCTGCCGGGCGATCGCATCGCGCACGCTGGTGATCGGAAGGCTCAAGGCCGACAACCGGTTGGCATCAATCCAGACGTTGATCGCCCGTTGCGATGCACCGACCAATTCCACCTCCCCCACCCCTTCCGACCGTTCGAGCTGCACTTTGACCACTTTATCCGCGTATTCGGTCAACTCCCGGAGCGAGCGGTTTCCGTGCAGGGCAACGGTGAGGATCGGAGCGCGGTCCATGTCCATCTTGCTGATGGTCGGAGGATCGATTTCCCGTGGCAGATCCCGCATCACGGTGGCAACACGGTCACGGACATCCTGGGTGGCGGTGTCGATGTCGCGATTCAGGTTAAATGTCAGGATGATGAAGGAGCGGCCCGCAGCGGAAATTGATCGCAGTTCGTTCACTCCTTCGATGCGGTTCACCGCCTCTTCGATCCGCTGGGAAACCAAGGTTTCCATCTCCCATGGAGAAGCCCCGGGAAGCTGGGTTTGAACGAAAACCGTGGGGAAATCAACGGCTGGAAACCGATCTACGCCGAGTTTAAAATATCCGGCCACTCCAACCACGACCAACGCCAGAATCATCATCGAGGCGAAAACCGGCCTCCGTATGGACAGGTCGGCCAGCTTCATGAGTTGGGGCTCACTTTTTCCCCTGTCTGCAGACCGCCCGGAGAAAGGATGATAAATTCACCAGGCTGAATCCCCTGCAAAATCTCCAGGGTACCGTTCGCACGCCGACCGGTTGTCACCCGTCGTTCAGTGGCAATCCCTTTTTCGTAAACAAAAACTTTTTCAATCCCGGCGAAGGTGACCAACGCCTCCTTGGGCACCACCGTGGCCAGTTCGTTGGTGCTGGTGATGATTTCCACACTGACAAAATAACCGGGGCGCAGCTCCCCTCCGTTCACCACATCGGCTTCAATGGTCAGCATCCGTGTCTGCAAATCGAGGGCCGGACTGATCCGGCTGATCCTGGCGCTGTATCTGTTCGAAGCATTGGAAGTCACCTGCCCCTCATGCAGGCGGTGCGCCTCCCTTTCCGATACCTCGGCCCGCACTCTCAAAGGATTCATCCGCACCAGGGAAACAATCGGAGCCGCCGCCTGCAAAAACTCGCCCAGATGCGCTTTTCTTTCCTGAATAACCCCTTCAAACGGGGCCATGATCCGGATGTCTGAAAGTTGTTGCTGGGCGATTTCAAATTCCGCCCGTCGCTGGGCCAGCAAAGCCACACGGTTTTTGACCTCTTCCTGCGCGTCTTGAAATTTGTTGCGAAGAACTTCGTAGTTGGCCACCGCCACCTCAACCTCAGCTTCGGAGCTAATCCCGGCCTTCGCCAACCCTTCGATCCGAGCTTTATTCTTCTCCGCTTCCAGCAGAACGGCCCGGGCCTGTTTCACCAAGCTGGTTTGATCCGGATCGACCCGCTCGTTTTCACCTTTGGGATCCAGTCCCAGCCTTGCCCGAGCCTGACCCAGCATGGCCTCGGCCTGGCGCACCTTCAACTGGTAGTCCTCCGATTCCAATTCGGCCAACAGATCCCCCTTCTTGACCGAGGACCCGACATCCACCAGGAACCGGCGCATCCGCCCGGGAACCTTGGCGCTCAGAAGCGCTTGATCGATCGGGACGAGACTTCCCAAGGCGGCGATCGTGGTGTCCATGGGAACCTTTTCAGCCTTAAAAATCCGCACTGTGCGGGCGGGCGTTTCAGCGGGACGCACGGACGAAGGTTTGTTTTCGCCGCAGCCGGAAAACAGCAATGTTTGAAGAAGCAGCAAAACCAGGAGTGAACAGCTGCGCAGTATCCGGAAGATTCGCAACGCGCCAAGATGCTTGAACAAAAATTCCATTTGAAACCAGGTTGTTAAACTAGCAGGTGAGCAACCTTGGTTTCCAACTCTTTGTGAGTTTCTTTGGCCCGCACCAACCGGTGGTGAAAAAACCCGTACGGAGAAAATTATCCCGTTGTGATGCTGCAAAAACAAGAAGCATTAAATCTGCGGGACGATTTCATATTTTCTGCTCAAAGGCTTCGCCGCCTGGCGTTGTTGGGCCACGACGTCCGATTCGAGGTCGTCCAGCGCCTTGAGTGCGGCGGCTTTGTGTGGAAGCGAATCCTCGGTTTTCACCTGAACCTGCCGCCATCTCAAAGCATGAAGTTCATTGTGCAGGAGTGTGAACCGGTGCACCTCCTGGGCCTGCTTGACCATCGGGGTGGGCAATGCCGCGAGGTTCAGGCCGGCGGCAAGTTCCTCGTGGCTGAAAACACCGACGGAATCCCCGTCGATCTTCAGATTGTAATTACCTGTCTTCAATCCGGTTACTTTAATTCTCTGTTGATTCAGCGTTTCCATCAGGTCTGACGAACTCATCGCCAAAGAATAGACAGAATCCTTCAGGTCCACCGGCATCGGCAGGGAGCGATCGGCTTGGACCCAGCTTAAACCTTGGGAATTTTGCAGACCGGTGACGGTTGTTCCCTCCGACTTTGAAACCTTTCCTTCTTCTCCGTTTATTTCAACCGCTGTCACAAGAGCAGGAGCTTTCCAGGCCTTCACCAGTTCTGCCGCCATCAAAAGCTGGCCCGGGCCGGCGGGATGAACCCGGTCGGGGTTGAACTTGACCGCCAGCTCCTTGTTTTTCTGGTTGGCCTTGACGGTGGCCTCGGTCACCGCGGTGTTCAAATCTGCCACCGTGGCTTTTTCCCGTTCCGCCAGCTCCTGGATATATTTTCCATACCGCACCAGCACCTCGTTGTATCCACCGGGAAAATTAGGGGGCCTCGTGACATCATCGAAAGGCGACGGCTGAATCAAGGTCAGGCGCAGATTTGGTATCGCCTGTTTTAAGGTGCGGACCATGGATTCATAACCGTTGGTGTATGTATTGAAGACGGCCTCGTCGAAAGCCCTGTAAGAAGCGTCGTTCATGCCAAGCATGATCGTCACGACCGTGGGGTTGTAGGCCAGGACGTCTCGTTTAAGGCGCTTGTCGATGTTTCCCCCTCCGCCACCTGTCACCCGGTCACCGCCCCAGCCGGAGTGGACAAAATTCACCTTCAGGTCGGGGAACCGGGTCACCACGAAAGTTTCGGCAAACGTGGTGTAGAGCCGTTGTTCCGTGATGCTGTCGCCATAAAAAACGACGCGGTCGCCGTCTTTAAGATAAAATTCTCCGCGATCGGCGGCATTGGTTGAAGGACTTTGGGCGAGCAACAGTGCAATTGTCAGGAATAGAATGGAGCGCATAAAATGGATGGAACTCAAATAGACGGCACTCTGGCAATTCTTCTTCACTGAATACTGCGTTCACGGGCGTGATTAAAAGCGGGTGAGTACTCCGGCGGACCGCAGTTCTGTGAACCGCAGCAGTGCTGCAAAACCTGAACGCAAGGAACCTCTCACAACCCCGACAATTGTCACCGGGTGAGGCTGATCGAGGACGATACAGCTGCGGTCTGCGGCCTCACCCGTTTTTAATCGCGCCCTGCGTTCACAGACCGCCGCAACGCCGTGCCCAAACGGTTCATTTGAATTTTTTCGAAATTCCCCTTGTCAAGCCGCTCAAGATTGGTAGGTTTTCAGCCCTTTGTTATATGAAAGCTGACATACATCCACGCTATCTGGACGCGGAAATACGTTGCGCCTGCGGCAACTCGATTAAAACGCGTTCCGTCAAGCACACGACCATTATTGGTATCTGCAACGCTTGCCACCCTTTTTACACCGGCACACAGAAATTTGTGGATACGGCCGGCCGCGTTGATAAATTCCAGCAACGCATGGCCAAGACCCAGGCGGCCCAGGCTGCGGCAGCCGCTTCCAGCAAGAAAAAGCGCAAATAGATTTTCGAAAGTCAACCGCCCGCAGGGATTCTCTCTCTGCGGGCGGTCTCTTTTTTACAGTCCATGGATCTCAAGCCGCACATAGACCGTTTCTGCCGCCGGTTCGAAGAGGTGGAAGCCGCCCTGACCGATTCCAAGGTCTTCGAGAATCCGCAAAAAGCGCAGGAGCTTTCCAAGGAATACGCCCGTTTGAAGGAACTGGTCACGGATGGACGGGCCTACCTCAAAGTGCTGGTTGAGCTGAAAGAGAATCGGGCCATGGTTGAAAGCGAACCTGCGGGTTCGGAAATGCACGCGATGGCCCAGGAAGAGGTCACCCGGTTACTGGCGGAGGACGAACGGCTCGTCAAGGTGGTGCAGCAGGGCATTCTGCCCCCAGACCCCACCGATTCGCGCAATACCATCATCGAAATCCGGGCCGGGGCGGGTGGTTCGGAATCGGCGCTCTTTGCCGCCGACCTCTATCGCATGTACACCCGCTACGCGGAAGGCAGGGGATGGAAGGTGGAAACCATGGATACAAGCCCCTCCGACCTTGGAGGGTTTCGCGAGGTTATTTTTAATGTCACCGGCAACGATGTATTCAAGCGCTTGAAGTATGAAAGCGGAGTTCATCGGGTTCAGCGAGTCCCGGCAACTGAGGCCCAGGGCCGTATCCACACCAGCACCGCCACCGTGGCGGTACTTCCGGAGGCGGAAGAAGTCGATATTGAAATCCGCCCTGACGAACTGGACATCACCTGTTGCCGGGCTTCAGGCCCGGGCGGACAAGGGGTCAACACCACCGATTCCGCAGTTCAAATCATCCATAAGCCGACCGGCCTGACCGTCCGTTGTGCCGACCAGCGGTCACAACAGAAGAACAAGGCCCGAGCTCTGACCGTGCTTCGATCCCGTCTTTTGGAGCGAAAAATCGCCGATGAAAACGCCAAATACGCGGCGCAACGCAAAGCCCAGGTAGGCACTGGAGAACGCAACGAACGGATTCGCACCTATAATTTTCCGCAAAACCGGGTGACCGATCATCGGATCGAAGTCACCCTTTATAACCTGCCTACTTTTGTCGAGGGCGACATCGACTGCCTGCTGGAGCCGTTGATGAATGACGATCTGAACCAGAAGCTGGCGGCGTTAAAACTTTAAAAACGTGAATCATATACGCGGATTGATATTTGATTGCGACGGAACCATTGCCGACACCATGCCCCTGCACTGGAAAGCCTGGCAGACCGTTTCGCAACGGTATAAGCTTCATTTTCCAGAAGATCGTTTTTACGCGCTGGGCGGGGTTCCTTCGCGCGATATTTTCAAAATGCTCGGTGAAGAACAGAGTGTGGAACTCGACCACCTGGAAGCCGCGCGCGAAAAAGAAGAGACTTACCTGCCATTCCTCCCCCAGGTGCAACCGATCGAGTGCGTGCTGCGTTTCGCCCGTGAACATCACCAACGCATCCCCTGCGCGGTGGCCTCAGGCGGCACCCGGAAGGTGATTGAGGAGGTGTTGCAGCATCTCGGAATCCGGCACTTTTTCCAAGCCGTGGTCACCAGCGAAGATGTCCATTACCAGAAGCCGGCCCCTGACATCTTTCTTGAAGCCGCCCGCCGCATCGGGGTCGAACCCCAATTCTGCCGCGGTTTTGAAGACACCGACTTGGGGATGAAGGCCCTGATTGCGGCAGGGATGGAAGCCATTGATGTGCGCCCTCTTATTGAGGAAGCTAGAAAACTCGGGGCCTGCCGGTCTGATGATGCCGCAGGATGCAATTAAAGTCGGGTGAGTTGAAGTTAGGAGTCCACGGCTTTAGCCGGTGGAACTGGAATGGACAAAGGCATCTCAAGTAATAAGTCGAGTGGCTGGCATAAGCTTTGCCGCCTGAAGGCGGAACTCCGTACACGGGAACGTTCCCGTTCCCATCCATCTCGTCCGCTTCCAATCGCACCTGAGCCGAGGCTGCAACTTGATGGACGTTGATCTACTTGGTTACGTTACGGAAGGTCATCAGAAGCTTCTGTGCCTGGCTGGGATCATTTTTAAAATAGTCTGAGGTGAAACTGTTGCCCAGAAAATCGTTGGTGCCATGGGGGAGAACGGCTTCTTTGTCCAGATTGCTGAAGCCCATGGTCCAATCCTTGAAGTGACGTTCCCCAAGCGGTTTGTTCAGCAGGACAAGGATGTTCCGATGTCTAGGGTCCCTTTCGATACGTTCCATCAATACGGCGATCTGTTCGGGAGGGCCTTCCAGCGCCTGCATAAAATTTCCGCCCTTGTAAAGAAGCATGCCGGTAATTTCCCGATGAGAGTTGTTGCCACGGCTTTTTTCCAAGATCTGCAATAGATCCTTCTCGGACATTTCCTTGGTAGCGGAGCTGACATAAACGAGGGTGATCATATTTTCGCCAGTTATCGGAAATCCGATGTTTCATCTTGAGGGTTCATTCAAAAAAAACGTGTCTTGACGCGACCGTTTCACTTTGCCTTCAAAATGCACCTTGATCTGACTTTTTTTTGAAGTAGTTTTCCTGGAGTGCGCAACGAGACCGCCTCCACCACACCCACGAGGGCCGGCGAGGTTCCTGAATTCCATGACCGTGTCAGGACCGCCTATCTTGACTTCGCGGGGAGAAAGATCCTGGCCTTCATGGAAACCATCCATGGATTGGGGGCGTTCGCGCTCATTACCTTTGGAGTGGCCATAACAAAGGCCGGAGTCTCAAGGAAAGTGATCGAGCCGCTGATCAAAGATCAGGTTTACAAGGCCGGCATCAAACTTCTCCCCATGATCAGCTTTATGGCCGTGGCCCTTGGTCTGGTGGTCATCGGACAGACAGTTTCCCTCCTTTCAAAGGTGGGAGCGCAAAACTATGCGGGAACGGTCATGGTTACGGCGGTGTTCCGGGAACTCGGTCCGTTGATCACTGCGATCGTGGTTCTGGCCAGGGTTGGTGCCGGAAACGTGATCGAACTTGGAACAGCCCGTGCGCTGGGCGAGGTGGAAACCCTGGAATCACTGGGAATCGACCCGATTCACTACCTCGTCGTGCCACGGGTGATCGGCATGGCTCTCTCCATTTTTTCCCTGACGATTTACCTGATCATCATCGCGCTTTTCAGCGGATACCTTTTTGCCTTTGTCCAGGATGTTCCATTGCAACCCGTGGAATATTTCAATCAGCTTGCGGGGGCGTTGAATTGGCATGATTTTGTGCTGCTGGCATTAAAAACCTCGCTTTTTGGCATGATCATCGCCGTGGTGACCTGCTACCAGGGGCTGGCCCAACCCCTCAGCCTTGATGACGTGGCCGGCGCAGCCACCAAGGCTGTGACGCACAGCGTCATCAGTTGTGTCGTTCTCGACGCCCTGTTCATTGTTCTTTACCTGCTTTTGTGAGCGATCAGACCACCATCATTCCAAGGATTGTGCTGGAACTTTTCCAGGTCGCGGTGGAGTCGCCTCTTCATCCCGGCGAATCCGAGGTGGAAGGAATGGATCTAAAAATGCGCGCCGGAGAATTCTGGGTCATCAGCGGCGTCTCGAACAACGCCAAAAGCAGCATTCTGCCAACTTTGGCCGGGCTGCAAAAACCACTGAGCGGACTCTCCTTATTATTGGGCCAGAATTTCCAGGAACTTTCCGACCAGGAGATGATTGTGGAACGACGACGCATCGGCACCGTTTTCCAAGGAGGCGGCAAAATGCTCAAAGGCTTGACCGTATGGGAGAATATCTCGTTGCCGATCCAATATCACCTTGAACTTTCCTGGGCGGACGCCGCACCGAAAGGGATGCAAATCATAGAAAAGGCCGGATTAAAGGCCTTTGCCTCACGGTTGCCGTCTGATTTTCCAGCAAGCTGGCAGCAGCGGGTAGGCTTGGCGCGGGCACTGGCGCTGGAACCGGAGATTGTGTTGATCGACCGTCCGCTTGGCACCCTGGAATTCCGACATTGGAATTGGTGGTTGAAGTTTTTGACCCGGCTGCAACACGGGGAGATTTGGGGGAAAACTTGTTCAGTCATTGTGACGACCGACGACCCCGCGCCATGGGCCGATTATGCGACTCACTTTGCCGCGGTGGAAGGGAAAGCCTTCCGGGTTTTTGCTACGAAACAGGAGGCCCTCAAATCGCCGCAGGCTTTGGCCGATGAGATTTCCCCCGAAGATTTCATGGGTGATTTTTAATTTTGATCGAGGAATTTTTTTATGCCCTTACAGGATTTGACACCGCAATTGAGAACCCGCCTGAGCCGCGTGGAACGAGCGGTCGGTTTGTTCATCACCATCGCCACGCTCTTATTGCTCGCGGCTTTTGCGTATTACATCCACCACACGGCCCGGACCAAGGGCTGGTTTCTGACCAAAGTGAAATATTCGACAAGCCTGAACAACGCCATCGGACTTAAAGCGGGCGATCCTGTCAAGCTGATGGGATTCACCGTGGGGGAAATCACCAAGGTCGAGGCCAACGCTCCCAGCGAATGGTACAATGTGACCGTCTATTTTCAGATCAAAGACCCCTATTACGGTTATATCTGGACCGATTCCCAGGTCCGTGTGGCTTCAGGAGATCTATTGGGAAATCGATTTCTCGAAGTGATCAAGGGCAGGAGCGGCATTCCCACGGTCCTGACCGACAGCAACAAGGTCGCGCGCATGGTGCTCAACAACGAAAAGCTCAAATCACAGATCAAAATTAAAACAGAATCCTTGAAATCCTCGGGAACCATCAAGAACACCAACGATATCGCCGGGGCGGTCCAAGCGGAAATGGCCTTGCTGGCAGCAGCCAAGCCCGATTCCGTGTATGAATCGATCAAAACCACCAATTCTTTTTGGGTCACACCGATCGAGAATCCAGCGATCACCGAACAATTGGAGGATCTGGTTAAGATCGTGCAGAACGCGCTTCCGAGCATCCTCAACCTGACCAATCAACTTGCAGGTGTTCTCACCAACACCACCAGCGCCACGGCGAAACTTGAAGCTGTCCTGAGGGACGCACAACCGCTCCTGACCAACCTGACCTTGATAACCGGCAACATCACCAACCCGGTCGGATCGCTCGGAACCTATCTCATCCCCACCAACCTCAACATTTCTCTGGAACAGGTTCTCAGACGGACCGACACCACCCTGGCCAGCACAGATACAAACATCACAGAATTGGTGGATGGCATCGACGGAGCACTCATCGGTCTGGCAAATCTCACCAGCAACCTGAACGCCCAGGTTCAGGCCAATTCGAATATTGTCAGCGAGGTTTCCACCTTGATCGTAAACGCCGATGCAATGGTCCAGGGTCTCAAACGGCACTGGCTCCTGAGATCAGCGTTCCGGACGAACAAGCTTTCAAAATCCCGCTCCCCTTCTGCTTTTTCCGCTGAAGACTTGAAGACGCCAAAACAGAAACGCTAATCCACAGCTTCCGCTTCCAACCGATTATGAACATCGCCCAGGCACGCGAACGACATGGTGAACTTGCCAGTCTGATCCGACACCACGACCACGCCTATTATGTCCTGGCACAACCCGACATCTCAGATCCGGACTACGACCGCCTCTATCGTGAATTGCTCGACATCGAGCAGGCCTTTCCCGAGTTGGCGACTTCGGACTCACCCAGCCAGCGCGTGGGCGGCCAGCCGTTGAAACAATTCCAGCAGGTTCAACATCTCCAGCCGATGATGAGCCTGGACAACACCTACTCGGAAGAGGAAGTGAGAAACTTTGTCGTCCGGGTTCAAAAACTTCTTCCTCAAGAAACTCTGACCTGGACTGTTGAACCCAAGATCGATGGCGTCGCGATCAATCTGCGTTACGAGGGCGGAACACTTGCCATGGGCTCGACCCGCGGCGATGGGACCACCGGCGACGACATCACGGCAAACCTCAAGACGATCCGTTCGATGCCGCTCTCCTTTTCGAGGAGCCTGCATTCCGCCTTTCAGCCGGGTTTGCTGGAGATCCGCGGTGAAGTTTATTTTCCGCGCGCCGGGTGGGAAAAAATCAATGTTGAACGCTCCCAATCGGGCGAAGAAACCTTCGCCAACCCCCGCAACGCCACGGCCGGATCACTGAAACAGCTCGACCCAAAAGTCACCGCCAGCCGACCACTGGAAATGGTCTGTTACGGATTTGGTTTTTCCGACCATCCGGGAAGGCCAAAATTACATTCAGAATCCATTACCTGGCTCAAGGCCTCTGGTTTTAAAACACCGGAAAAAATCTGGATTTGCGAAACCATTGAAGAATTGCTCGCGGCAATCCACGAGTTGGACAGGTTGAGAAAAACATTTTCCTACGACACCGACGGCGCGGTGATTAAACTCAACGAGCTGTCATTGCGCGAGAAGGCTGGATCCACTTCCAAGGCTCCGCGCTGGGCCATCGCATACAAGTATGCGGCGGAACAAGCGGAGACTGTTTTGCGCTCCATCACCATCCAGGTCGGGCGGACCGGCGCGCTCACACCGGTGGCCGAACTTGAACCGATCTTCCTGGCCGGAAGCACCATCACCCGGGCCACCCTTCACAATGAAGATGAAATCCGGCGCAAAGATATCCGGACAGGCGATCACGTGATCATCGAAAAAGCCGGTGAGGTGATACCGGCGGTGATCCGGGTGGTGACGGAAAAAAGAACCGGCGCGGAACAGGTGTTTCAATTTCCGGATTCCTGCCCGGCTTGTCATGGCGCGGTGCTGCGGGAAAACGGCAGCGGCACCGGAGTGGTCTGGAAGTGCACCAACTCCGATTGCCCGGCGCAGGTGCGTGGTAGACTGGAACATTGGTGCGCGCGGGGAGCCATGGATGTTGAAGGCGGCGGGGAAGTCTTGATGGCCCTGTTAGTAGAGAAAGGGTGGGCCAGGGATGTTTCCGAAATCTATCGCCTGACTGTGGATCAGATTGCCGGCCTCGAAAGGATGGGCCAGAAGTCGGCGCAGAATTTCATCGATGGGGTCGAAATCAGCAAAACACGCGACCTCTGGCGCCTGCTCTTCGGCCTCGGAATCCTTCATATTGGAGTCGGTGTGGCAAAATCCCTGGCACGGGAGTTTCCTGATTTCGATGCGCTGATGTCGGCGACTCAGGAACGTTTTCTCAAAATCCCGGATATCGGGGAGGTGATCGCCAAAAGTCTGCACCAATGGTTTTTGGAGGAACCCAACCGGCAGTTGATCGAAAGGTTGAGGCAGTCGGGGCTGAACTTTAAATCCTCCATTTACCGGGGGGAAAACAGCGGCGGATCTTTTGCCGGAAAGACTTTTGTTTTGACCGGAACATTGCCCACCCTCAGCCGCGAACAAGCGACCGAAAAAATTGAAACACTGGGGGGAAAAGTCAGCTCCAGTGTCAGCAAAAAAACCGACTACGTACTGGCGGGAACGGAAGCCGGATCGAAGCTGGAAAAAGCGACCAAGCTGGGCGTTGCCATCATCACGGAAGAACAGTTCCTGCAAATGACTCAGGCGGGCTGATTTGAACCGGGACGAAAACCGGCATTACAGCTTTCCGCGTTGGTAAGGATCCCAGTAATCAGAATTGATCAGGGCTTTGGCCGAACCGCTGTAAGGATCCACCGGCGGGTTGATGGTGGAACTGGCCCTGGCTTCGGAATGTCCGTCCGAAAAGCCGACATTGCCACGACCCAAATGGCGGTTGGGATCAATCCCCTCAAACCCTTTGGTGGTGCTGGCCTTGGCATCCATGCAACTGGCGGGCCACCAGAGGCTGCTGCTCCAGTTGAGCGAGGTCGTGGGCATAGAATCGCCGACCATCAAATTTTGCGCCGGATTGACTATCGCGCTTCTCTTAAGCCATGGTTTTGTGGTGAAAGCGATGCCGGAGACCGTAACCGAGTCCGAGGTGTAGGGGTGCAAACCTAGAAAATAAGCGTTCATCCCGTAACCGACCTTGTGCACATCAAACTTCCACTCCCAGCGAACCCCATTGTCCAGGCGTTTGTTTTTCAGGCTCGGACAACGAAATAAGTTGGAGCTTCCCTTGCCATAAGAGACGATTGTCGTTCCCCACCAGTTGGTCAATGAAGGAGCTTCGGAGCTGTCGAACAATCCCTGGTTTCGATGGCCGGGAAAAACATCGTTGTTGTCGTCCGTATAAAACTGCATGAACAGGCCGATCTGCCGCAGGTTGTTCAAGCACGAGGTGCGCGAACCTTTTTCCTTGGCCTTGGCCAGCGCGGGAAGAAGCATTCCAGCGAGGATGGCGATGATCGCAATCACCACCAAAAGTTCAATCAGCGTAAATCCGACGCAACGAATCGCAGCAGCTTTTCGGTCACAACGACCTGGATGGGAGGAATAGATCGGGCGCATGAGAAAGGATGGTTGATTAACTGACAGCTTCGCACCCGACCCTATTCAAGCAACCTGAAAACGAAGCAGTCTGCTGAGACGGGCGCAACTCACGGTTTCGGGTGTATGAAAAAACAGCACTTTTTATTAGCGCGGAGTTGTGGAGCGGAGCAATTGAATGGCTTGTTGTGCCCGCTTGTCGCCAGCGGCTGCAGCGGAAGCCAGATCTCGTTGCAGGGTTTTCATTTGAGCCTGGGCGGCCCAGGATTGTTGTTCGCTTAACTTTGGATTGTTTTGAATTTGCATCAAAGCGACAGCAGCCCGGTCATATTCTTTCCTTTTAGTTGCCGCCTCTGCTGCTTCCAAAGTTGGATTGGCGATTGGCTCGAAGTTTAACTCCGGCATGACCTGTGTTTCCTGAACAGCCACTGCCTCCGTTTTGACCTCGGGAGCAGCCGGGGCACCGGGCGCGGTTTTAGCTGCTGGTACCGGAGCAGATTCAGCCTCTTCTTTTTTCCCGCACGCGGTTAGAAGGATTGCGCCTGTCAGAACCAGCGATGAAAAGGATAATAACTGTCGCAACATATTAATTCTCAGTTCCTCTCTTGGTCAGCGGACTGCACCAAAGCTCGTTTGGCAGTTCTTTGACGGCTGCACCACGTCCATTCGGAGGGCCCGCTAGTTCATAAAATTTCGCATATTTGATGCTCGATGTAGATCCGCCAAACAGCCCGACGGTTGCACTGCCACCGACATCTTTGCCGGTTTTACCTTTGCCGTCACCGCCGTGACGCTGGGAAATTCCCTCGTCTGGGAAGCTGGAGCAGTCATTAAAGAAAAAGGGAGTGGTTTCATCCGTTTCCCAAAGCACTATGGCACTGGGATTAAATGCGCTTAATTTGGCCGTTTTACCACCGGTCATCTTGCCATAACCACTGACCGCACCGTTCATCACATAACTGCTGATAAAGACATTGCGCTGTTTGAATAGAGCGGTATTGGTGTTATCAGACGGGCACAGGAAAGATTTGTGACTGTTAATGTAAGGCCAGAGTTGAGCATTTTTCTGAGAGAGAATTTGCTTTCCATAATTTGCATTTAGATTTCCCACAGGCATGTTGGCACCATGTGCCCAAGACGCATCTGTGGTCCCCCATCCCGGCGCGGGCATAAAGTCATTGTTGTCGCTTGTATACATATGAACCGCCAACAAAAGTTGTTTATTGTTGTTCATATCGATGGTTTGTTGGGCCCGGTTTTTGGCTTTTCCGAGAGCGGGCAAAAGCATTCCGGCGAGAATCGCGATGATGGCGATCACAACTAATAACTCGATGAGTGTAAAAGCATTGGATTTTCGGCTGACGGAAAATAAACCGACGAGTCTGTTGGTGGTAGGCAATTTCATAGGGTTTTTACAGTTTAGTGATCCATTCCCGTAGGTCAAACCGATTATCCCATAAATCTGGCATGACAAGAAAGGAGCTGGTTTACCGTTGCAAAACTATCATGCTGATTTCCGGGAAACAGTGTGCGTCTCACGGCACATGAATCGCAGCCTGCCCCATAAAAGGCAGGTCTGGCGTCTGTTAAATCAGGTGGATGCTGATAGTTTTTTTTGCCCCTTCAATCTCGACAAAAAATTGGTATTTTCGCCATTGTGAACCAACAGCATGCTCACTGAGTCACTTCAATTCCTTCAAGAACTCCAACTTTTTGGAAGTAGTTTTGGATTGGAACGTACTTTTCAGCTGGCTGAATTGGCTGGATCCCCCCATTCGGCGGCATCTCAGTTTCGCGGCACAGATTCAAAGCCGTTGCGGTTTGTCCATGTCGCCGGAACCAACGGCAAAGGAAGCGTATGCGCCATGCTTGAAGCCGTTTATCGCGCCGCGGGCCTCCGGGTTGGATTGTACACGTCTCCGCATCTGGTGCGGTTTGGCGAGCGTATCCAGATCAATCACCAGCCGATTTCAGACCATTGTCTGGTTCAGCTGGTTCAGGAAATGAAGGGATTGCTTTCAGGCTGTCCGGAGCTGCGCCCGACCTTCTTCGAAGTGGTCACCGTCATGGCTTTGATCTATTTCCGAAAGCAAAACGTGGATCTCGTGATCTGGGAAACAGGATTGGGCGGGCGGCTTGATGCTACAAATATAATAACTCCGCTTGTTTCGGTGATCACCAATGTGCAGCTGGACCACACGGAATGGCTGGGATCCAACCTGGCGGCGATCGCCGGCGAGAAGGGGGGGATCATCAAACCGGGAGTTCCGCTCGTGACTGGATGTCAGGAGGAAGAGGCGCTGGCGGTGTTGAGGCGTATCGCTCAGAGCCAGAATGCACCATTTCATCAAGCCGTGCCGGGGAGCCCGTCCTATGATGTCGCGGCAGGTCTCACATTAAATCTGCTGGGAAGACATCAGATTTCCAATGCGGCCCTGGTTTTAAAAACCACGGAGTTGCTGCGGTCCCATTTTCCGGTTGACGGAGCCGTGATGGAACAGGCTTTAAGAACAGTGGAATGGCCCGGACGGTTTCAGGTGTTGCCATTTGGCGAGGGTCGATTAATTCTGGATGGATGCCACAATCTCGACGGTGTCCAGTCTTTCAAGCAGGCCTTTGTGGAGTTGTTTCCAGGTCACAAAGCCAGTTTTATAGTCGGGATGTTGGAGGATAAAAATTGGAAATCGATGGTCCGGGAAATCGAACCTTTGGCCTCGGATTGGGTTGTGGTTCCGGTGAACAGCAAACGGACGGTACCTGCTGAGAAATTGGCGGATGAATTGCGCTCCATCCGACCTGGAGTGGAGGTCACTGTTTCTGCGGCGGCCCGTGAAGCATTGGACCTGGTTTCCGGAAAAAAACTGGCTGTAGTGGCTGGTTCACTTTATTTGATCGGTGAAGTCCTGGAAATATTGCAAGGTGCCCGGACTTCCGAACGCGGTTTGAACGAATGGTCGGCCAGATTAAAACCATGAAAAGCCATTGGAAACACTCGGGCGCGATCATTTGTGCCGCAGCCTGCATCGGCCTTCTGGCCTGCCAGACCGGAAATAGAATGATTGAAACTCGTTTAAAATATCCTGAGACCCGGCGTGTAAGCCAGGTGGATGAATATCACGGTGTCAAAGTGTCCGATCCCTATCGATGGCTGGAGGATGACAACGCGCCTGAAACGAAGTCCTGGGTGGAAAGTCAAAACCAGGTCACGTTTTCGTATCTGGAAAAAATTCCAAAACGCCAGGAAATCAAAAGCAGGCTCACTGAGCTTTGGAATTACGAGCGGTTCGGACTGCCCAGCAAGCTCGGAAGCCACTATTTTTACAGTCGCAACGACGGGTTGCAAAACCAGAATGTGTTGTTTTGGACCGAGAAGCTGGAGGATCCCGGTCAGGTGCTGCTCGACCCCAACAAACTGACCAAAGACGGGACCGTGGCGCTCAGCGGCACCGCCATCACGGAGGACGGAAAATGGATGGCCTACGGACTTTCGACCGCAGGATCGGACTGGCAGGAATGGTTTGTGCGCGAGGTGGCTACCAGTCGTGACCTTCCGGACAAAATTCAATGGGTGAAATTTTCGGGTGCTTCGTGGACCAAGGACAACAAGGGATTTTTTTACAGCCGCTATGATGAGCCGACCGAAGAACAAAAGTTGCAGAAGGTAAATTATTACCAAAAACTTTTTTATCACCGGATCGGAAGTCCCCAGAGCGCGGATGAACTGGTTTACGAGCGGAAAGATCAGAAGGAATGGGGGTTCCACGGCGGCGTCAGCGAGGATGGACGATACCTCATTATCAGCGTCAGCCAGGGGACTGATCCGAAAAACCTTTTGTTTTACCAAGACCTTTCCCAACCCGGTTCAAAAGTAGTGGAACTGGTTGGTCGGTTCGAAGCTTCGATGGATTTCGTCGGAAACGAAGGAGGCCGGTTTTGGATACAGACAGATTTAAATGCGCCGAGGGGCCGGTTGGTGGAAATAGACATATCCAGACCCGAAAAAAAAGACTGGAAAGAACTTATTCCACAATCCGCGAACAAGCTCCAGGGGGTCAGCTTGGTGAACGACCAGTTCATCTGTTCCTATTTGCAGGATGCCAAGTCTCTGGTTGAACGCCGCAAACTCGATGGGAGTTTGATGGACCAGATCAAACTGCCTGGCATCGGTTCGGCGGGAGGATTCGGAGGCTTGCGGACGGACAAGGAGACCTTTTATTCATTTGTCAGTTACACCCGCCCCACCACCCTTTATCACCTCGATCTGGAAACTGGAAAATCGACCATTTACAAATCTCCAAATGTTTCGTTCGATCCCGAACAGTTTTCGACGGAACAGGTCTTCTATCGCAGCAAAGACGGCACCCGGATTCCGATGTTCATTAGCTATCGCAAAGGGCTCAAACTGAATGGGGATAACCCATTGTATCTTTATGGTTATGGAGGTTTTAACATCAGCCTGACCCCCGGGTTTTCTCCTGCGATCCTGGCTTGGATGGAAATGGGGGGAGTCTATGCGGTGCCGAACTTACGGGGTGGTGGTGAGTACGGAGAAGAATGGCATCAGGCGGGAACCAAACTGAGCAAACAAAAGGTTTTCGACGATTTTATATCGGCTGCGGAATGGCTGGTGGCCAAGCAATTTACCAATCCAAAGAAACTGGCCATCGGTGGCGGGAGCAATGGAGGTCTGCTGGTGGGGGCTTGTATGGTGCAGCGACCGGATCTTTTCCGGGCCGCCCTGCCGGCGGTCGGAGTTTTGGACATGTTGCGTTTTGAAAAATTTACCATCGGCTGGGCTTGGACGTCCGACTACGGTTCGGCCAAAAATCCGGAAGAGTTCGCGGCGCTCTACAAGTATTCCCCCTATCATAATTTAAGAGGCGGTGTTTCTTATCCTGCGACGCTGATCACCACTGCGGACCACGATGACAGGGTGGTTCCGGCGCACAGCTTCAAATTCGCGGCCGCATTGCAAAAGGCGCATGCCGGTAAAAACCCGGTTCTGATCCGGATTGAAACCAAAGCCGGGCACGGAGCCGGGAAGCCAACCGCCAAGGTGATCGAGGAGGCGGCGGACAAGTGGGCATTTCTATTCAGGGAATTGAGCATGAGGAAAGCGCACCATGAAAGAGCAACCGAACCGTTACAGCGGAATTAAGGCGGTCACATTTGATGTGGAGGGAACCCTGCTGAGACCATATCCCTCGGTGGGTCATATCTACAGTGAAACAGCCGAGTCCGCAGGCTTGGGCCGGATCGATGCCCAGGACCTAAACCATTCATTCAACCTGGCCTGGAAACACAAGACGAAATTTGAATACACACAGTCTGACTGGTTAGAAATTGTGCGCGCCACATTTGCCGGTTTTCACTGCGAGGTCACTCCCGATTTTTTTCAAACTTTGTATGATCGCTTCGCCGAACCTGAAGTCTGGGAGGTCTTCGGTGACGTCATCCCGGCGTTGGAAACGTTGCGAAAGCAGGATCTGAAGCTGGCCGTGCTTTCCAATTGGGACCAGCGTTTGCGGAGGATTCTTCGTGGTCTCGGGCTCGACAACTTTTTCCAAGTCGTCATCATTTCCGGCGAGATCGGATTTCACAAACCTCATCCAGGGATTTTTTTCGCTGCTGCAGAAGCGCTGGCCATGCATCCCCAAACAATCCTGCATGTGGGCGACAAGGATGCTGAGGATGTGCTGGGTGCGGAGACTGCAGGTTTCATGGCGCTGAAAATCGACCGCCTTGGGACCCCCTCCAAAGGTCGTGTAAATGATCTGGGACAAATCGGCTGGCTGCTGCAAAATCCCCAGGAGCTGTAAACATCGACCCTTTTTGACCATGGATACCCGTGAAGCTTTTGTCGCCCTGAACATGATCGAGCATGTCGGGCCTATCCGCGTCCGGCAGTTGTTGCAGGAAATGGGTGACGCCCCTTCAATTCTGAAAGCATCCCTCACCCGGTTGAAAAAGGTTCCCGGCATTGGCGAGGAGGTGGCTGATTCCATTTTTAACTGGGAAAAAAAGGTCAGGCTGAAGGAAGAACTGGCCAATATCGAAAAATTTGGCTGCAAGATTTTGATCCAAGAGGATGAAAGTTATCCCGAACTCTTGAAGCAGATTTATGATCCGCCGGTGGTTTTGTATGTGAAAGGTAATTTGGAGCCGCGCGACAAAAATCCGGTCGCACTGGTCGGATCCCGGTTGACCACCAGTTATGGAACTGAAACCGCCCGAAAGCTCGCTTTTCAACTGGCGTATGTCGGTGTGACCGTGGTCAGCGGCGGTGCCCGTGGCATTGATACCGCAGCCCATCAGGGAGCGATCAAGGCCGGTGGCCGGACGATCGCCGTCCTGGGCACCGGCATCAACATGGTGTTTCCTCCCGAAAATGCCGGGCTGTTTGAACAGATCGCCGGGAACGGCGCTTTGATGACTCAATTCCCGTTCAACCGGCCGGGGGACAAACAATCTTTTCCCATCCGGAACCGGATCGTCGCCGGGATGTCCCTGGGTACGGTGGTGGTGGAGGCCAATCTGACCAGCGGCGCTTTGATCACCGCCAACATGGCGGTCGAAAACGGACGCCAGGTTTTTGCCGTGCCCGGCCGCATCGATTCACCTCGCAGCAAAGGATGTCACGAACTGATAAAAAAAGGGGCAAAGTTGTGCGAGGGACCGGAAGATATTCTGTCGGAATTTGAGTATCTTTTCCCTCCATCAAACCGTCCCCCCGCACTTTCTGAAACCGGTCAGCTCCCCTTGATCCAGCTGAGCGAACAGGAACAAAAAGTTCTGGCTGCTCTGGGCGAATCCGAGGTTCACATCGACGAGGTAATCAGGGCCAGCGGACTTGCAGCCGGGTCTGTCTCCGTCAGTCTTTTGGGCTTGGAAATGAAAAAGTTGATCAAACAGTCTCCCGGTAAAATTTTTCTGCGAATCCGGTGAGGCCTGTTTTTACGGAGATCCTCTGAGGGAATTGAAATGTCATGGATCGCGCAATTTTTCCTGGCAGGATTCACCTAACTTTTGTCGTCCGCTCGCAAGATGTGAAACCGCAGGATGGTTATTTTGCCATGAATCCTCGAATGCAACTCCCACCAGGAAATCGTGTAACACCGCAGGCCGCGGTGGCGTCTCTATAGATCAGCCGACCCTATGAAACCTCTCCTGACATCATTTGTTCTGGTTCTTTTGACCTCTTTTGAAGTGTTTTCCCAGCCTTCCGCTCCTGCCCCGTCTGGCACGAATGCGGTGCCCCGGGGAGAATCACGCCGAACTCCTAATTCGAACGATCTGTTTTATGTGCTTGGACCCGATTCCAAACCGATGAACGGAATCCCCAAAGGGAAGTTCAGTGAGGCCAAGGTTATTCCCAGCAACGTTTTCCCAGGCACCCAGCATACCTACTGGGTTTATGTCCCCGCACAATATGATCCGTCGCAACCTGCGGCGGTGATGGTTTTTAACGACGGCCAGGCGATGATGGCCGAGCCGGGCGATGTTCAGGGGCACAACGTTTTGGACAACCTGATTTTTCGCCGGGAAATCCCAGTCATGCTCGGGGTGTTTATTAGGGGTGACACCTACAATGAGAAGCGGGACTGGTTTCATCAAAACGTCCGCCTGATGCAGGCCCTGACCAAGAAAGGTTACGAACTGAACTACACATGGGGCATTGGGAATCACGGGCAGAAACAGGGTGGGGCGATTTTTCCCGAAATGATGCGGTGGCTCTGGCGCGATCAACCGGTATCCACCGACCCCAAAGACATGGTCGAACGTTCGTTCAGGCATCCAAAAGGCTCCGGGATTCCGGCGGCTGAATGAACGGAATCATTCTCGACGAAGGTTACGCGCCCGAGCAGGTCGGTTTCTGCGATATGCGTTAGCAGCTTTTTTTCCAAGGCCTGTTTTAAAATCAAAAGGATTCTGTTTATGAACAAATGCCAGGAGTTTTTTTTATGAAATGGTTTGCGATTTTGATTTCAACCCTTGTCTCGCTTGGTCCGGTGACTCATGTGATGGGGCAGGCCCCGGTCACGAATTCAAACCCGGGCCTTCCTTTGGGAATACCACAGCCGGGGCCGACGAACGACGCCCCGTATGGTCCGCAACCGATATTGCAGGGAGGCGTGGTGATTCCCCTTTATCCTCACGGTTCGCCCTTTCTTAAAATGGAACGGGTGCGCGAAGCGGAGCAATACAACATGAGCAAGGCCGTTCCCGGGCGGATCAGCAGCATCGTCAACATTCATAATCCATCGATCGAGGTGCATACGGTGGAAGGCGGTCTTAATACCGGCGCGGCGGTGATTCTTGCTGCCGGCGGCGGGCACAACACCCTGAATGTCGGCACCGAGAGCGCCGATTTTGTTCCCTACTTTTTCAATTATGGCGTCAACACCGTGATCCTCAGGAACCGGTTGCGGCGGGATGGTTACAATGCAAAAACGGACGCGGTAAACGATGCCTTTCAAGCCATCCGGCTGGTGCGGTCCAATGCAAAGGCCTGGAACATTGATCCCCAAAAAATAGGCATCGTCGGTTTCTCGGCCGGGGCGGAACTCGCCGCACCAACGGCGGTTTTTTTTGAAGAGTTTGATAAAACCAACAACATGCCGGGTGATCCGTTGGCCGGGGTTTCTTCCCGCCCGGATTTTGTTGGGATCATTTATCCCGGTCCGACGCCGTTCACACGAGGGGCCAATCCCCCGATCCCTCGCAACACCCCGCCGGCATTCATTACCTGCGCCGGATCAGGGGACCGCGGCCACGCCATCTGGGCCAATGAATATTTCACCGCCATGCTGAATGCCGGCATACCCAATATCGAGATGCACATATACGGCAACGGCCGGCATCCGGGCGATCCGTTGAGTGACGGCAGTCGCATGACCGGCGGGCTCACGCATCGCAACGGAATTCCATTCGGAACCTGGCAGGACCGCTATATCGACTGGTTCAGTGACCTCGGCTTTTTGCAGAAGCCTGGTGTTGAGACCAAGGCGGAGCAGGAGATCAAAGAATTCCTGGCTCAACCGCCAAGAACGGTCGGACGCCGTGGAGGAGCACCTGGTGAGACCGGTCAAAATCAGGGCTTGGCAGGCACCAACCGGCCAGGTTCCACTGGCACCGCCCGCTGATTAGTGCGAAGAATTCGAAGAGGTAACTGCGTAGATCCGCTCGGCCGCGCGGCAAGCTCGGCAACCTTTTGCTTCCTTGGTTTTCTCAGAGTTGTTACAACTGCCAGCCATGTCGGAAAAACTGAAGATAGGCTTCCTGGGGGCTGGGAAAATGGCCACGGCCCTGGCTCAAGGGTTCGTCAAAGCAGGCTTGGTCGCTCCCGCTGACCTTTCAGCCAGCGATATCTCAGCCGAGGCTGGGAAGGAATTTGAGAAGAAGACCGGTGGAAAATTTTTCACCGGCAACCGCGATGTGCTTGAGTCGGCGGCGGTCATTGTCCTGGCGGTCAAACCCGACCAGGTCACCGGCCTTCTAAACGACCTGGGCGGCGCCTTGAAACCACATCATCTTTTGATTTCGATCGCGGCCGGTGTGACTCTTGGCAAATTCGAAAGCTTGATCCCCACCACCCGGGTGGTCCGGGTGATGCCCAACACCCCCGCCCTGGTCAACGAATCGGCCGCCGGATATGCGCTCGGCAAACTGGCGACACCCGAGGACGGGGCGATGGTGCAAAAATTATTCACTGCGGTGGGCGTGGCCTATTCAGTCAAGGAACCGCTGTTGGACGCAGTCACCGGTCTCAGCGGCAGCGGTCCGGCTTACGCGTATTTGATGATCGAAGCGCTCAG
>Ga0163151_10003601_pt1 | contig 22026 bp, 25 predicted proteins | sample OliLakLV19MP5IB2_FD_145596 | JGI IMG/M metagenome (GOLD analysis project Ga0163151, IMG submission 145596) | Freshwater microbial mat bacterial communities from Lake Vanda, McMurdo Dry Valleys, Antarctica - Oligotrophic Lake LV.19.MP5.IB-2 | ecosystem: Environmental > Aquatic > Freshwater >... | reverse complement strand
GGTATCCTGCGTGGATTCGACCGCTCGAGAAAGCAGCGTGTGATTATGCCGACTGGTGCGGCGCACGCGATGGAGCAGCAAATTCACCTCCCTGATCAACGCTTCCATGAGCGGACGCACGTTGACTTCGATGAGCGGCAGCATGGAGCGAAGTGAAGCTGTACTTGGCTGGCCGTGCGACTCGGCGAAGGCGGAGACCGCCACCTCGCGGCGCGTGCGGGTTTCCGCGAGCGACCGGGCATGATCTTCGATTTCAGCCGCGAAGTGCAGAACCGTGTCAGCGTCGCGATTGAACAGCGCCACTTGCTGGTCCTCAAAAAGACGCAAGAGCCCGCCGTAAGCAGCAAGTTCGTCGCGCAGACGTTCTGCGATAAATTCCCAGTGAGTCGTCATCAGATCGAAGGTAAGGTGAGTGTCGCGGCGCCGGCCACGGGGGTTTTCGGCGCCAGTTGTTGTTCGAGAAAACGGCCCAAGCCCAAGCCCGGGCCCGAGGTGAGCTGTTGTGAAATCGTATCCGACAACATGTCCCCGTAGATACTGCCGGCGACGCCGCCCTCTTCGCCGCCCAACATCGAGGTCATGGTCTTGCCCAGGAGCTGACGAACGAGGATGGCTTCAAATTGAGCCGCGGCGGCTTTGCGTTGTTCCTCCGGCGCGGCGTTCCGCAGCGCGGCCGGATTAAAGGGCACGCTGCGCGAACGGGCGGCAATGGCCGCCTCGGCCGCGTGCGCCGAAGCGGTGGATGATGCAGAAATGACGGACGTATTCATCAGTTGATGACGAGTTCAGCCTGCAGTGCACCCGAGCGTTTCAGGGTTTGGAAAATGGCCATCATCTCGCGGGTGGAAACGCCCAGCGCGTTGAGCGCGGCCGCAAGGCGTTCGATGGTCGGAGGCTCGTTGATGATCTGGAAACCACCCTTGGCCTCGTTCACATTCGTCTGCGTACTCTGGACCGCGGCGGTCTGGCCGGAGTTGTTGAACGCGTTCGGTTGGCTGACGCCGATATTCGAACTGACGGTGATGGTGAGTGAGCCGTGCGCGATCGCGACTTGCGACAATCGAACGGTCGACGTAGCCACAATCGTGCCCGTGCGCTCGTTGATCACGATGCGCGCCAGCGTGTCGGGAATGGCGTCGATCTGGCCAAGGTCCGCCAGAAACGCGACGTCGCGGCCGCGGTAGGACTCCGGCATCGACACCGCGATGGTGGCGGCATCGACCGGCAGCGCGGTCGAGGCCCATTTGAGATTGATGGCATCAGCCATGCGGGACGCCGACGTGAAATCGGGATTGTGCAGCAGCAGACGAACCGTGTTGTCGCGGACAAACATCGCCGGCACTTCACGCTCCACGATGCCACCGCTGGAAATATTACCGACCGTCGGATGATTCTTCTGCACCGTTGATCCACCCGCACCGCCGGCTCCGCCCAAAAACCCACCGATCGCCACCGGCCCTTGCGCCACTGCATAAACGCGGCCGTCAGCCCCGATGAGCGGAGTTTGGAGAAGCACGCCACCCTGCAGGCTCTTCGCATCGCCCATCGAGGCGACATTCACATCGATCCGCGCACCTGGCTTCAGGAAAGCGCCGATCTCAGCCGTGATCATCACGGCGGCGGTGTTCTTCGCTTTGACGTCGGAAGCGTTAATCGTGAGGCCGTAGCGCTGCAGCATGTTGGCGACGCTGCGCAACGTGGCCGTGGCATTGCTGTCGCCGTCGCCAGCGAGACCCACCACCAAGCCATAGCCCACCAGTTGATTGTCCCGTCCGCCCTCAACGAGTGTCAGGTCTTTCAGCCGTGAACCGAGCAACGTCGACCCGCCGACCTGCACCGCCCCCAAAACCACCAGGAGGCGCCAGGCGATCAGCGGAAACGAGCGGAAGAAAAATATGCGGGGGAACCTCATGTTCTTAAAAATCATTGATCAGCGTAAATTCGCGGACGAATCAGAGGGGACGGACCTTCTCGTAAACCTTCGCCAGCCAACCGCGTTTCTGAGCGTCAGTGAGCGAACCTTCGGCGTAAAATTCCACCCGGGCGTCCGCGATGTTCGTGGAGATCACGCTATTGTCGCGGGCGATGTCGTCGGCGCGAACGATGCCGCGCAGGACAAAGTATTGGGTCTCACCAGAAAAGGTCACCACGCGCACGCCCTCGAGTACCAGGTTCCCGTTGGGCAGCACATCGATGACCGTCACCGCCGCGCGGGCCGAGAGGCTCTGGGAATTGCTGACGTCTCCGCCACCTGAATACGAGGCGCTGCCGGAAAAACCGAGGCCGGGGAGCTGTCCTTTATGGGTGCCGAGCCCGGGATAAATGAAACGCGACACCGCATCCTGCACGTTGGACTCGCGATTGGCGCTCTTGGATTGCGAGCTCTGAGCCACCGCAGATTCCGCGATAATGATGGTAAGGATGTCGCCTTTGCCGGCGGCCTTGCGATCGGAAAACATACTGCGCGAAGGCTGACCAGCGGAGGGCCAAAGAGAGTCAGCGCGCGCGTTGGACGTCAGCAGAACGATGGCGAGAACCACCACCACAAATAACCCGAGCATCCAGGCGGCATGCCAGGGAGTGCGATCCGCCGGAGCCTTGCGCGGGCCCTCCGGCGCCTCCTTTTGTTTCAGCAGAGTAGACATGATTAGAAGCGGACTTGAACCCGGTTTTCCTCGACCACCAGAGCGGCGAAATCGCGGCGGGAAACCGGATTGCGCACGGTGACCGTGTCACCCTGGGCTCCGTTTTCCATGGCGAGCGCTTTCATGGTGACGGCGAGTCCACCATCGATGGCGGAGACTTCCACGACCTCACCCTTTTTCACGAGCGGACGCCGGGTGATATCCCGCCAGGTGAGAAGCCGGCCGGGAGAAACGCCCCGGGCAAAAACATAAGACCGATCTCCCGTGGCTACGGGCACGATATCGCGTTCGCGCAGGGCATCAACGCGGCGCACTTCAAGCGAAGCGGGGTCGAAGGAGGCGCCCATCGCGACGGGCTGACGAGCGGCCCACACGTCACGCCAAAGTTGCGCCCGAAGGACAAACGTAGTGTCCGCCACCACCGCGCCATCAGCCAGGAGGCGGCACCGCAGTAACAGGGATGAGGATACAACGTTGGGAAACTCCAAAACGGCGACGTCCCACACCGCCGCGGTGCGGGCGGGCGGCGCCCAGTTCCGGAGGAGTTCCAGCTGAAGTTCTCCATCGAGATTGAAATGGGCGGTGATCTTGCGGCCGACGAGCACCAGCAGTTCGTCGCGAGTGAACGACGCGACGTTGACGGTGACGGCCGGTTTCAAAATAACCTCCACGGAGGCAACCGGGGCGAGGCCGGCCGCGGTGGCAAGCGACGCGAGAGCAAAGAAAATGGTAAGGAAGCGCGTCATGAGGATCAGCGTTTCATGTTGGCGATGTTCTGAAGCATCTCGTCCGAAGTCTGGATCGACTTCGAATTTATCTCGTAGGCGCGCTGCGCGACGATGAGGTTCACCATTTCCTCCACGATATTCACGTTGGAGGTCTCGATGTAGCCTTGGATCGTCCGACCAAAACCCTGCTCGCCCGCCTTGCCGACTTCAGGGGTGCCACTGGCGGCGGTTTCCTGATAAAGATTACCACCAAGGCTGCGGAGGCCGGCGGGGTTGGCGAAACGGGTAAGGGTCAACGAAAACGTCTGGTTGCCATTCGGAGCTTGAATGGTGACCTGACCATCTTCGGAGACAGAAACGGAACCTGTTCCCGGAGGAATGGGCTGGAAGCCGCTGAGGACAGGCAGACCGTCAACCGTGACGACCTGACCTTGAGCGCTGAGTTTGAACGAACCCGCGCGCGTGTAACCAATCGTGCCATCGGGCCGTTGAACCTCGAAAAATCCGTCGCCTTGGACGGCGATGTCGAGCTTCTCGCCCGTGCTGTTGAGCTGACCTTGAGTGAAAACTTTGGACGTCGCGGCCACCCGGGAGCCGTTACCGATTTCTATGCCAGTGGGGACGAGATTGCCGCCACCCGAATCGCTACCGGCCGCGCGTGGCTCTTGATACAGCAGATCTTGAAACTCGATTTTGCTGCGCTTGAAACCCGGCGTGTTCACATTCGCGAGATTGTTCGCGATCGTGTTCAGGTTGAGTTGCTGCGCCTCCATGCCGGTGGCGGCGGAATAAAGCGAAAGGTTCATCGGCGAGAGTGTTGGGGACGAAAAGTGAAGGGAGAGATCAGCCCAGGGCTTCCAGCGTCTTCTGCATCTGCTGGTCGATGGTGGTAATGATTTTTTGATTGGCCTCGTACGCGCGGGAGATGAGCACGAGGTCCACCATTTCCCGCAGCGGTGTCACATTGCTGTTTTCCAAGTAGCCCTGCATCAGCTCGGGCTCAGCGACGCGCTCTCCTTCAACTCCTGGTGCTGGGATGAAATAGCCGTCTTTGATCGGAATGAGTGCAGCCGGATTCGCGAACTTCTGAACCGAGATTTTGCCGAGCGATGTCTCGCCCTGAAACACCGAGCCATCGCGGTTGATCACCAGCGCTCCGCCACCGGCCACGAGCGTCATCGGTCCGCCCGACTCACTCATCACCTCATGATTGCTGCCGTTAACCAGCGTACGATCCGGCCGCAGTCGAAATTCGCCCGCTCGGGTGTACGCCTTCGAACCATCCTGCAACTGCACCTCGAAAAATCCTTCACCCTGAATCGCGACATCGAGTTCGCGGCTGGTCGGGTGCACTTCGCCGGTGTTGAAATTAATTCCTGCATTCACCTTCGGGAACAACATCGGCATCGAAGTCTCCGTCTGGTTCGGCCGACGCGAATCCGCCCGGAGCTCGCCCGCACTTTGGGTCGAGAAATTGATTGTCCGCTTCCGAAAGCCCGTCGTCTGGCTCGACGTGATATTTTGCGCGACCGAATCCTGCCAACGCTCTAGCGCCGAGAGAGCAGAAGCGCTTTGGTAGAGTCCGATATTCATGGGCGGGTCCACTTAAGCGAACATTGTGCCCAACCACATCTACCTATCGCAAACTCGTGGTAGTCAAGAGAGATAAAGTTTTGTATTATCGTCCGTAAAAACTTTCCCAGGCGCCTTATCGGGCTCATCCCGGCGAGCGGCAGTAATTGCCGAGGTGCAGAATGGCCACCCGCGGCGAGGACTCGCCCTGCCCTGCCTACCGACCCGCGGAATAAAGGCAGTCAATTTCCACCCGCTCACCGCAGGCGCAATTTACGATCAACCGGACGACTTTGTCGCCCTCTTTGATAACCTCGACCTGCGTGCCCGCGCCGGCGGTTATGCCCGAGGCAGTACCGTGCAGCTTTTCGAGATGAGGTGAAGGCGCTGCACCGTGAACCGGCGGCTTCAGCGACTCCAAAGCGACCGATTTTTTACCCTGCAAAAATGATTTCATGGCGTCGAATTCTCAGATTCGACGATGGCAACATGCTTGTCCACCAGCTTGCCGTCTTTGAATCGATTATTCGCCGTCAGCGTAAGATTGAGCGTCACACGATCATGAGTGGCCGCGCCGCTCTGCTCATTGGGCAGAGGTTTGGTGTCGGCATAGCCGGTGACGCGCTCAATCAGCTTCGGCGCGACGGCGTAATGCACCAGCATCCGCCGCGTGACATTGGCGCGGTCCGACGACAGTTCCCAGAGCGAGTAATCCTTTCGGGCTTCGAGAGCTGCTGAGGACGTGCTCGCGTGACCATCGATCGTAACATTAAACTGATGTCGGTCGATCACCCAGGCGAGGCTCTGCAAAAGGAAACTTCCCCACGGTGTGAGCTCCGTCGTCCCCGGGGTAAAGAGTGGACGTTTGGCTTGATCAAACAACGTCACCCGCAAGCCATCGGTGGTGACTTGGATATCGATCGGTTTGCCCTCGAGGTTCTGGTCGAGGTGCAGCAATCGATAGAAGTCCGCCGCCACCGCGTTAAGAAACGTCATCTGAATCTGCTTATCGCGTTCCACTTCCTTCTCCGTGCCCTGGTCATCGCCCTTCCCCTGCGACGTCTTGGTGGTGTTAAACGGCAAAACCCCCGAAGTCGCAGGTGTCGCTGCCCGGAAGGGACTCTGGAAGTACTGCGACGTGGCAATGACGATTTCCTTATCCTGCGCGGAAATCCACAGCACCATGAACAGTGCCATCATAGCGGTGACGAAGTCCGCGTACGCTACCTTCCATGCACCTCCGCCAGACATGGTTCAGGAAAGTTGCGCTCGCAATGTAGCGAAACGCGAGTCGGTGAACGATGAAGCCGCAACCTCAGCGGCCATGTTCTCCGAGGTTCGGAAAGCGATTGCGCTCATTTAGCAGGAGCCAGGGCCTTGAGGGCCGCTTCGAGAGCGCTGCCGCCCGGCTGCACGTTGCTGTCGAGCGAACGGCGCGCGATTTCAACCGCGGTCAGAGGCGCGAGTCCTTTGGCAAAGGCGGCGACCGCCTGCTTGATGCATTTGAGAAATTGTTCATCCGCGGCGTTGTTGAACTTCACGCGATTGGCCACGGGATTCACAAATCCGTACGCCACAAAAATACCGAGGAGGGTTCCCGTGAGCGCCGCTGCAACTTTTTGCCCGACCATCTCCGGACCTTCCGCGATGGAAGCCATCGTGTTGATAATCCCAAGCACCGCTGCAACGATCCCAATACCCGGCAGCGAATCTCCAACCAATTGGAGGATGTGCACGGGATGCTCAGCTTCTGCCGCTTTCGCGGCCAGTTCGGCCGTCATCAATTCATCGAGTTGGTCCGGCTTAATCTTGCCGTCAATTACCGGCTTCAAGCCGTTACAGAGAAATTCCATTCGTTCCTTGTGCTTCAGCACCGACGGGTAACGGGTGAAGATCGAGCTCTTCTGTGGTTCCATGACGTGCTCTTCGAGCGCGATGAGTCCATTGCGGCGGCCCACCATGAACACTTCATAGAGCAACTTCAGCAGATCAGAAAATTCCTTTTCCCCGTCCGTTTTGCCGACCACGCAATCTTTCACCTTGTGGAGCACATGCTTCAGGACGTGAGCTGGGCTCGCGATGACGAGTACCCCGGCCGCAACGCCGAGAATGACGACGAATTCCGAGACGTGCAAAAGCACCATCGGATTGCCGCCGGCGATCATGAATCCGCCGATGGTCGAAGCCATCACGATCGCTGCACCGATTAAAATCAGCATGATAAAATTACCCAGAGTCTGGGCCAACGCTGGCCGCAGTAGAGGGAATGATCTCCTTTGAAAGTGGACCAGGAAGCCGGGTTAGCCTCGCTGTGCCTGACGTGCGCGAGGACATCGGCGGATAATCGGGTTACCGATTGCGGGCACGCTGCATCCAGGCCCGCAAACCGAGGATGGTTTGAGCGTGAATCTGGCAGATACGTGACTCCGTCAGTCCGAAGACCGTGGCAATTTCTGCCAGGCGGAGGTTTTCAAAATAGTACATGGCGAGGATCTTCTTCGGTATATCGGGCAACTCCGCGATGCGTTGAGTGAGAAGTTGCAATACCTCGGCCTTTTCGAGGCTGTCGCGACCGGTCCGATCGGACTCGTCAGCCAGCAGCTCGTGGAGCGAAGCACCGCCGCCGCCTTCGCTGTCAGCGTTCTGATCGATGGCGATGAAAGTAACCGGCTTCGCTTCCTCAACCCACTTTTCATATTCCTTCCGGGTCAGGCCGAGAGCGGCACACACTTCAGAATCAGCGGCCGCACGACCGACCTTTTGCTCCACGTCGAGAATCGCCGCCTTCAGTTTGCGGGAACGAGCGCGGGCCCGGCGCGGGCACCAATCCATGCGACGAAGCTCATCCAGGATCGCGCCGCGGATTCGCATCGAGGCATAACTGGCAAACGTGTTGCCCTGATTGGGGTCGAACCGCCGCACGGCGGCAATGAGGCCCGTAATCCCGACGCTGTAAAGATCATCGGCGTCGACGTGCGCAGGGACGTTCAGCTTGATCCGGTCGACCACGTTGCGAACGAGTGGAAGATAACGTACGATCAAATCCTTTTCATCGACCGGAGCAGCCGGGGTTACTCCTTGGTACGCGCGCCAAGCCGTGGCAGGCGTAGCAGCATCCATGGTGGGAGTGGTGACAGTTTCTGTATTCATGGAACAATGACGGAGCAGTTACTTGGTTTTTGCCGCGGCAAGTGCAGCGGCGTTGCGAGCTAGAAGAGTTTGTCGGATTCCGCCCACGAGGACGGTCCAGAACCAACGAAAGAGCAGCGCGCCACAGAGGCAGCCGACGGCTCCATCGAAGAAAATGCGATCAGGGGGATGACCGGCCCAGACACTGCCGGCGCCGGCGAGGACAAACCCGGCGGATCCGCCGGCGAGAAAAACGAATTTCATGAGAGGGATGTCGGGCGCACGGCCAAATCAAAGGGCTTCACGAGGCATCCTCCGGCAGGGTTCGGCGCATGATGGCGCCGGCGACGTCTTCCTCGCAGTCGCCGGTAAGGGACGGGCCCGTCGCAAGGAACAGCGGCTCGACTTCGTCGTCGAAAAGATAGTCCCAAAGCTTGCCCCATTGCGGCACCTCATCGAGGTGCGTGAACACCAGGTGAGTCGCTCCCAGATCGCGGCCCGCCGCATAAGCATCACGGAGCGAAGCGCGATCGTAAGCGGCGTTCAGCACGAGCACGCGCTCCTTGATTTGTTCACGATCGAGAAACTCCGCTAGTGGAGCGTTGTCCCCGGGGCGTCGGGATGAAAACGCCGGAAGATCAAAGTACACAAAACCACCAGGAACCGCCGCCTGGGTTTCGCAGGGGAAATGCGCCAGCGGCACTCCGAGCGCCTCGCTGAAAACAGGAAGCGGGCCGAGCGCATTTGCCCGATCAAATTCAACGCTCACCACATGGCCCAGCCGGGCGCGACGAAAAACTTCCTGCGACAGCCATTTGCAGAGCGCGGTGGTTCGGCCCACTCCGGGGGCGCCGAGAAACGCCGCCCGCGACAATGGTGGCCGGGCCGCCCGCGCGTCGGCCTGCGTGCGCAGCAGACGGGACGTTTCCGCGAGAGCGCGATGCAAGGGAAGCTCGTTCAGCTCGTTCCAATTTACTCCCGCCTGCAGCCGGTTCAGCGCCGTTTCCGTAATCCCGGAACGCCGCAACAAACCACTGAGACCGAGCGAGGACGGAAGCGGCGCGAGCCGGTTCCGCGGGTCCGTAGCGGCGGATTCGTCGCGGGATGGTAAACCTTCCGGCAATGCCTCATCCGACGAAATGGCATTGAGGGCCGCGCTCGCAATCTGACCCGGTAAGGCGGGCGACGGATCCACCTGGGCCACGACTTCGAGCCGGGGTGCGCCAAAAAATTTCTTTAGCCCGCTCCGCTCCACCGCGCGGACGGAGAGCACGCGGGCATGGGGGCCAAGCCGCTCCCGAATCAGCGCCACGGCTTCCGCGGTGTTCTTCACCGTGAATTTGTAGGCGCCAGGCGCGAAATGTTTGCCGGATTCGGATTTCATGCGGCGGCTTTCAAGGGAACGTCAACGCGGGCAAGATGCGTCGGCACCGTGATGATCCCGGCGTTTTCAATTTCGGTGGCAACCGGCAATTCCTGGTAAGCGAGCACGGCCAGACGCGGGAACGACGACTCGAAGAAACGTTTCAGCGGCAGACGAATCTCGGCCGAGACCGTCATCACCGCCGGTTGTCCCTGCTGCACCATTTCGCTCGTCAGGCGGGTGATCTGCTCCAGCAGATGACGGCCCGTCGCGGGATCGAGCCCCAGACCAACTTCCGTCGGGGAGCGATGCACCTTCGACGAGAGCCACTGCTCCAAGCGTGGATCCAAGGTCACCGCCCGCACCACCCCGCTCCGCACTTCGTATTCATGTACAAAATACATCCCGAGCCGCCGGCGGACGAGTTCACTGAGGTCGTCAGGGTTTTTCGAAATCGAGGCAAAGTCCGCAATGCCTTCGAAAATCAGCGGCTGGTTGAGCACCGGCACGTTTTCCCGCAGCAGATTTTGCAGCACGCGCTGAATAATGCCGAGCGTGACGAGATCGGGCAGCAGTTCGGCGACCAAAGCCGGTTGCGTCTGCTTGAGGTGATCCACCATCGCCTGCACCTCCTGGCGGCCCAGCAGATGATGCGCATTCGATTTGAGTGTTTCCGACAAATGAGTGATAAGCACCGAGGCGGGATCCACCACGGTGAATCCATTCAGCTCAGCGGTGGTCTTTTCGGCTTCGTCGATCCACGTCGCATCCAAGTTGAAAACGGGCTCACGGGTCGGGACACCCTTCAGGCGTACCTTGCTCCCGGATACGTTCATCGCGAGCCAGCGACCTGGCATCAGCTGCCCGCGGGCCACCAGGCGTCCCCGGAGAAGAAAGCGGTAATCGTTGGGCTCGAGCTCGAGGTTGTCGCGAACCGACACCGGCGGGACCACAATCCCCTTTTCGCGAGCCAGCGCCTTGCGCACTCCGGTGACCCGACCCAGCAGTTCGCCGCCGCTGCGGGCATCAGCCAGGCCGAGCAGGCCATAGCCGATTTCAATGGCGAAGATATCGACGTCGATGAGCTTGCGCACTTCTTCGGTCGAACCTGAGGCCGGCGCTGTCGCTCCCGCTTCACCGGGCTTGCCGCCCTTGCCGCCAGCCGCGGCAGCCTTCACTGCTGGAACTTCGGTGCCAGCCGGCACGCCCGACTTATTCTCCTGATCCTGCAGAATTTTGCCGAGATACGCCGCGAGGCCAGCCAGCCCGAAAAATGGCAGCACCGGCATTCCCGGCATCAGACCGAAGCACGCAAGCATGCCGGATGAAATCTTCAACGCCCGCGGGTAGCGCATCAACTGCCCCGCCAATTGCGTGCCGAGGTTGGAGTTGTCCGAAGCCCGCGTGACCAACAAACCTGCGCCTACGGAAAGAATCAGCGCGGGAATTTGTGAAACCAACCCGTCACCGATCGAGAGCAGCGTGAATTTTTGCAGTGACTCCGCCAGCGACAGACCCATCTGGAGCACACCGATCGCAAAACCGCCAATGACGTTTACGAGGGTAATGATGATGCCGGCGATTGCGTCGCCGCGAACGAACTTCGAAGCACCGTCCATCGCGCCGTAGAAATCGGCTTCTTTTTGCACCTTGATGCGGCGAGCGGTCGCGGTGGCTTCGTCGATGATGCCCGCGTTCAGTTCGGCATCGATGGCCATTTGTTTGCCAGGCAGCGCGTCCAAGGTGAACCGCGCACTCACTTCAGCGATACGGCCGGCACCCTTGGTGATGACCACGAAATTAATGACCACCAGGATCAGGAACACCACGGCGCCGACGATGTAGTTACCCTGAATTACAAAGTGCCCGAATGCCTCGATCACTTCGCCGCCATACCCGTGCACCAGGACCTGACGGGTTGTGCTAATGTTGAGGGCGAGCCGGAAGAGGGTCAGCGTCAGCAACAGCGTGGGAAAACTGGAGAACTCCGGCGGATCCTTGACGTACGTGATCGCGAGCAGCACCAGCAGGGAAAGTCCGAGATTGAGCGCCAGCAGCGTATCCAGCAGGAACGACGGGATCGGCAGGATCAGCAGGAGGACCGTGATGAACAGTCCGCCCGTGAAGATCAGGTCAGCGCGTTTCAGCAACGCGGTCACAGGATTGTGCGGAACGGGCGTCATGGCTTAGACGGCTCCCCGATCCGTCGCGTCTTGAGCCGATGGAAATAATACCGATGGGTGCGGTAGACGACGGCGAGAATCTCCGCGACCGCCTGATAAAGCTCCGACGGGATCGTGGTCCCGACCTTGCCCAGCGCGAAAAGCATCCGCGCGACCGGCTTGTTTTCGACGGTGGGCACACCGTTCTCCGCCGCAATCGCCTTGATGCGTTGGGCGAAACGATTCTCACCCTTCGCGAGAATCACCGGCGCCTGGTCCACGCCGCGCTCGTATTTCAAAGCGACCGCAAAGTGAGTGGGATTGGTGACAACCACGTCCGCCGTCGCCACCGCGGAGAGCATTTGCTTCTGCATGAGCCGGCGGGCCATGCGGCGCATCGCGGCCTTGGTCTGCATGTCACCTTCGCCCTGCTTCCGCTCGTCCTTGATTTCCTGGCGCGACATCATCTGTTCGCGGGACTTTTTGAACTTCTCGTAACCGTAGCTGATTGCCGCAACGATCCCGAGCGCCAGAAGCAGCCGGGTCAGAAAGAGGATCGTGGCACTATTTAGGAAATGCCCAAGATACGCCGCCTCAACCGGCGCCGAGAAAAGCGGATCATAGATCAGCTCCTTGGCTCCTAGCCACAGCGCCACGGCGATCGCGATCAGTTTAAGAATGTCGATGCCTCCGCGGGCGAAAACGGACTTCGAAAACACCCGGGCGAACCCGGCAACGATGCTGAGATTTTCAAATTTAACCGCGGCGGCTTTGGGCGAGAGACGAAAACCGCTCTGCAGACCGTTCGCCAACAGCACCGCCAAAATAACGCTCACCAGCACGGGAGTAATGATGCCGCCGAACGTAGCCATCGCCTCGCCCAGCTGCATCACGACGGTCTCCCGCTCCACGGTCGTGACCGCGAAACGCGTGAACATCGTCACCGAATAGTCGGCCACGGCGCGCGCGGCAGTATGTCCCGTCAACGCCAGCACACCGAGCACCGCCGCAATCGGGAACATGACTGTCAATTCATGCGACTTTGCGAAGTCACCACTCTCCATCGCCTCGGAGAGACGCTTCTCCGTTGGCTGCTCTGTCTTTTGATCTGGATCTTGGTCCTCCATGCTGGAGCCACCCGTTTAGCAACGGCGGTGCCAAGCAATCGGGCGCTGAGTCAAGTAAAAGCAGAATAACGCTTTAAAGATATCAGGAATGGGAAATTTTACATTTCCGATTGCCGCCCGACACCCGTCAAAGACTCAGCGGCAATATTTGCCGACTGGTTGACCGTTGGACACGCCGCGACGGCAAAACGTCCAACCGACACCCCGGGCAGCCATTTCGGCTTCACCCGTACGCCTACTTTATCGGCAGGAGCTGCAACATCCGGAGCGGGGTATCTCCTAATTCGATGTAAAGATACCGCGCGATCAGACCGCCCGCTCCGCTCAGGAGGCCGAAGCCGACCAGCGCGCGTGCTGAAAAACTCACTACAAACACATTCATCTTCGGCACGGCTCGCCCCAAAACTGAAAACGCGAGCGTCATGAGAAAGTTCATGGCGATAAATGGAGCGCTGATCCTGAGGCCGAGTTCGATCACGTGCGCCGTCGCGCGGATCAAGGTATCGGCGACCGCGCCATCAAATGCTGCATTTCCCGCCGCCGCCATATGAAAGCTCCGCGCAAACGCCGTGATCACTCCGTGATGTGCGCCGCAAAGGAAGAACATCAGCACCGCAAACGTGGAAAGCAGCGTGGCAAGCGGTTCACTGGTTGGCTCCGGCGCGCCCATCCCCGGACTGGCCATGATGCCGATCTCCGTCGAAATGATCCGTCCCGCCATTTCCACCGCCGCAAACGCCAGCCGGGAGACGAAGCCCAAAGCCAGTCCAAGCATGATTTCCATCGCAGCCGCCGACGCGAGACCGACGAGCGCCCCCGGCATCGGCACCGCTGGAACGATTCCGGCGATCAACGTCGCAAGACACGCCCCAATTGCCAGGCGAACCGGAATCGGGATGGGACGCCCAGCCAAGACCGGCAATTGCAGAATGATCCCGATCGAACGGAACATCACCATCATCCAAGCGAAGAAATAATCTACGCTCATGGTGGGTTCAATTGGAGGTCAGAGGCCTCAACCATGGTCTCGCGAAATTTGATCTAAAACGGGTCGAAGTGCGGCGCACCGGCCGAGAAATCAAATCCCGAGGGAGCCCATCCGGGTGATGATGGTGATCGTAAATTCCGACAGCGAGCGAAGCAGCCACGGGGTCAAAACTAACATGAGACCGGCCATGGCCACGAGCTTGGGCACGAACGTCAGCGTTTGCTCCTGCATGCTTGTGACTGACTGGATCAAGCTGGCGACGAGCCCAACGATCAGCGCCGCGGCCAAAAACGGCGCGACGACATAGAGCGCGAACACCACGGTGGATTTAAAAAGATCGATCGCCAGATCGGGATTCATACAAAAAGGAGGCGGTACGGTTGAACAGGCTCAGACGCCGAAACTCTGCACCAGGGAGCGCACTACCAGGTGCCAGCCATCGACGAGCACGAACAAAAGCAGCTTGAGCGGCAGCGAAACCGTGACCGGCGGCATCATCATCATGCCAAGCGCCATCAGGACGGAGGAAACCAGGAAGTCGATGACGAGGAATGGCAGGAAGAGGAGAAAACCCATTTGAAACGCGGTCTGTAATTCGCTGATGACAAACGCCGGAATCACCACCCGCATCGGCAGGTCCTTCACCGCCGTCGGGCCATAGCCGCCGAGCTGCAAAAAATATTCGAGGTCGCGGGTCCGCGTCTGTTTCAGCATGAACTGCTTCAACGGTACCGTCGCCTTATCAATTGCCTCGATCGAGGTGATTTTGCCATCGAGGTACGGACGCAGCGCCTCGGTTTGCACGCGATCAAAGACCGGCCCCATCAGGAAGAACGTGAGGAAAAGCGAAAGGCCGACGACAATTTGATTGGACGGCGCACTGGGAGTGCCGAGCGCGGTCCGGACGAAGCCGAGGACAATTACGATCCGCGTGAAGCTCGTCATCAGCAGCACAATCGACGGCGCCACGGAGAGCAGCGTCATCACAATCACGATCTGCAGCGCGACACTCACCTGCCCTTGTTCGCCCGTCCCTTCCAAACCGATGTTCAACCGGAAGGGCGTCGAGGCTGCAGTGGTCGCCGCGGGGGTCGTAGCCTGGCCCACGCGCGAGTTCACGCTGGCAGGCGCAGCAGCGGGCGGACCGCCCGCTTGCCCAACCAAAACATTAGCCGCTGGCGCAGCGGACGGACTCGACGCCAGCTGCGCGTCCGCGCCAGGAGCAGCGAAGCTCAGGCACAAAAAGAGGAGACCGATAGCGCGAAGCCAGATGGCGACATTCCGCCTCAGCAGGCGAACGCATCCAAAAACCGGTGACGACGTCGCGTTCACTCGCGGGTTTTCTCCCGGCTTAAACCAGCCGCCGAATCCAGAGGTGAAAGTAAATCGATCCGCCCGGGACAAACTCCGAGCAGAAATTTCTTACCTTCATAGGACGCGACGACCAGATATTGCCGGTTGCCCAGCGTGCGGGTTTCGTCGATTAAAAGCGCGCGCATCTCGCGGCCCACTGGCTTGCCCTGGCGATTACGCCAAACCATCCAGCCGCCCGCGCCCGCCAAAGCGAGGCCGAGGAAAAGTGACATGGAATGAAGCGATCCACTTGCGGTGGCTACCGGGACGGTATCGGCCGGACTACCATTTCCCGGGAAGATCACGCGGCTCTCATCTGCAGCCCGCACCGCGGCGCCGATCACGAGCGCGGCGCCGATGGCTGCGCTCCGCCTAACGAGACTGGAAAACGTCAGGCTCATGGCTTGGCACTGCCCACCAATTCGGTGATCTTGATGCCGAAATTATCTTCAACAACCACCACCTCGCCGTAAGCGACCAGCTTGTCGTTCACGAACAAACCGACCGGGTCGCTGGCATGCTGCGTAAGCTGCAGAATCGACCCGGGCGCGAGCTCGAGGACATCGCGCATCGGCAAGAGCACCGATCCGAGCTGGACGGTGACCTTAACTTTAACGTCGAGTACGATATCAAGAGATTTTTCGTCCATCAGATTTGCCATGGTAAATTTCCTCGTTGGGGAGCTTGCGGGTGATCTGCACAGCTACGCGGTCGGTGTTGAGACCGACGGTCCCGACAAACTTCGCCGAGCCGTTAAGCAGCACGCGGGTATCTGCACAAATTGAAGGCTGCATCTCGATGATATCGCCGACGCGCAGACTGGTGATTTCGCGAACCGAGAGTTCGAACGCCTGCCACTCCGCCCGGACCGGCACCACGACGCGATCATACGCGGGCTGCCATTCAGCACGCTTGAGCGGCGGCGTCATCGCGGTGTCCTTCTGCCGGCGCGCCTGCATTTTTTTCACCACCGGTTCGATCGTGTAGTAGGGAACTCCGATTTGAATCTGCTCCGAACAATCGCCGAAATTACACTCGAGCGTCATCGCCAGCATGATCGCATCGCGGGGAGAAGTTTGCAGGAAGCGGCCGTTGTTCTCCTGCCCAATGATCGATGGTCGAAGCTCCTGCTCCGACTTCCACTGAGCGCACCACTCTTCCAATAAAATTACGATGACATCCTCGATCAACGCCACCTCGATCTCCGTCAGGTAACGCTCGGCTTTAACCGAGTGGCCGCGGCCGCCGAGCAGGCGGTCCGCAATCGTGAGGGCCAGTCGCGGATTGATGTCGAGGACGCCAATGCCGCTCAATGGCTCGACTTTGAAAAGACTGATGTGCGTCGGATTCGGCAGCGATTCGGTAAACTTGGAAAACGTGAGCGTGGTCAGCTTCGCCATTTTCAATCCGAACTCCATCCGCAGATACAGCGACAAACGCGCACTAAGATAACGGATGAAATCCTCGTGCAGCAGACGCAGTCGGCGCAATTCCGCCTCAGAAAGGAAAGCCGGATTCCTAAAATCGTACGACTCGATTTTCGGCGCGGTGATATTCGCCGCGACCCCAAGCACCCCGCCCGACTTTGGCGCGGACGCCTCCGCCGATTGCGCCATGATCCGATCAATCTCGGATTGATCGAGAAAGTCGGCGGCGGGGGAATTCGTGTCATCAGCCATGACAGAGTTTACTGGACGACGAAGTCGGAAAAATAAACCTGCTCGGCAATTTTGCGGCCGAGCGCCTGATTGTATGCCATCACCAGTTTCTCGCGAATGACGTTTTTCGCCCCTGGCTCCTCGAGGTCGCTGAGCGTCAAAGAGGAAAGCACGTTCAGGGTAACGTCGGTGAGTTTCGGTTTGGCCGCATCAAAGACTGCCTTGATGTTCGCATCGGCGCCGGTGATCGTGAAACTGGTTTTCAGATACCGGGTGCCCATCGTGCCCGCCAAGTTCACGACGACATTCTGAAATTCAAAACTCGGGCCGGTGCCTTTGGCGTCCTTCCCTTTTGCGGACGCTGAACCATGACCGCCCGAAGACGGAGCCGGAGCGCTCGCCGATGTCTCGCCGTGCGAGGGTGCGGCCAACTTATGCTGCAGGCGGGGCACGAGCAGAAACTCCACCGTCACCCAGGTCGCAGCCGGTGCCAGGATCAGCGCGGCAATGACGGGAAGCCAGGCTTTGATTCCACCGGAGGCGGCTACGGGCGCCGCCACCGCGGTCGTTTCGGGCGTATCCGGTTTGGCCCCACCTTTGGCGGCGGGATCGGGTTTGGCAGGGGAAGACATAACGGCGTGCGAAAGGGAGGCGTTTGAACGCGCGAATCGGCGCTGCGGGGAGGGCTAGACCGCTCCGCCGCGTGCGCTCAACCCACCGGACTTAGCGCTTCAGATTTACGATGTCCTCGAGCAGCGTATCGGACACGGTAATCAGACGTGACCCGGCTTGGAAGCTGCGTTGCGTGGTGATCAGGTTCGCGAATTGATCCGTTAGATCGACGTTTGAAAGTTCGAGCGTGCCAGCCTGGATGTTGCCGAGGCCATTGCTGCCGGGATTGTTCCCACCGGAGGCTAGCAAAGCCGTACTTCCCGTCGCGGCGCCAACCGGTCCTGCGGCCAGCAAACCTGAATACAAGTTATTGCCCTCTTTGACCAAGCCCGACGGATCCTTGAAATTCTGAATCAAAACGCGGTTCGTGGTCGCGGAGGACCCGTTGGAATAAAACTCAACGACATTACCGCTCTTATCAATCGTCACCGACTGGAGTTGCGTCCCCGTCGGCGGCGTCGCGAGTGCAATGTCACCCACGGTGGTGAGGCCCGTGCCCGTCGCACCTTGGACGCGCAGGCCTTGGGGCGATACCAGGTACCCTTGATCCGTCCAGCGGAAGTCGCCTGCCCGGGTGGCAAACTCGGAGCCATCGACCGAGTTTTTCACATGGAAAAAGCCCGAACCCGAGATACCGAGATCCGTATCGCGACCGGTGCTGGCCAGCGAACCTTGCGAGTAATTGGTGGCCACGCCGGAGAGCATGACGCCGGTGCCGACGCCAATCGAAGGCGTATTCGCAGAAGCAGCACCCGACGGCGCCGAGCGCTGGAGGATGTTACTGAAGCTGTCCGCGTACTTCGCCTGCGAAGACTTGTACCCCGTGGTATTCACATTGGCGATGTTGTTGCCAATGACTTCGAGACCTTTCATGAACGTCCGCAATGCGCTGACGCCGCTGTCCATAGTGCCGATGAGTGACATGGTAGTTGATGCTGAGTTGGAGGATTAGGCTGCGCCGGTGTTCACCGGTTGCGGAGCGGGAGGGGTTAAATTGCCGGGCTCTACGCGAAGCACCGACGAAAGAGAATAAGTGAACTTGCCAATCGCGAGGCGGGGCTGGCCGTCGATCATCTCGATCGCACTGACTGGACCCGAGATGACTCCACCGTCGCCATCGGCCACCGTCACTTTCTGACCGAGATAGGAATTAGCCGTCGCCAGTTTTTGCTCCGACCGGAGCTGCGCAATTTCGGACGACATCGCGCTCGACTGCTCGAGGGAGGAGAACTGGGCCATCTGGGCGATGAAGGCGGTGTCTTCCATGGGCTTCATCGGGTCCTGAACCTGAAATTGGACCGCGAGTAACTTGAAGAAGTCATCCTTGCCGAGCGACTTTTGGGGAACCCTCGATGCCGTCGAGTCCTCAGAAGTCGGATACGTAACGGCCGGAGTCGATGAAATGCCAGAGATGGAAGCCATGAGGATTAAGCGAAGCTAAGCAGACGATGAGAAGTGAGCCTGGACCCAGGCGTTGCTGACTGCGCCGCTGGAATCAAAACCGGTTCCGCGCGCGGACGTTCGGGGCGCATGAATTCGGGCTGATAATCCGAACGGCGCGGTTCGCGTTCGTGCTGCTGCTGCGGGGAACGCTCAGAAAATTCGTTGGCCGATGTCGTGTTCGAGCCGGTAATCGAGGGGGCCGCGAACCGGAGGATTGTATCCCCTCCAGCAGCCCGCGCACTCCACTCCTCAGCCAGAGCGGCTCGGAGTTCAGGGGAGTCGGTGCGAAACGACGTCCGTACCTCTTCACCATGCAACTCCACGCGCACCGCCAGTTGAGCGTCACCGACGGAAAAATTCAGGTTCACCGAGCGCTGTTCGCGGGACGTGATTCTGTCCGTCGCTTGCAAGACCGCCTCTACCGCCTCACCCGCGGTGCTCACTACCGACTCGGCCGAGGAGATGTCCGGGCGAGTCTCCCCTGCCGCACTCGGCGCCGACACGCGATCACCGGTGTAGTCAGACCCGGGATGCGGTTGCGATGAAATGGTGAAGCGGGAAGCCATGGACGCCTCCAGTTTAGCAATGGCGGTGCCAAGCGACTTATCAATATCCACAACGTCCTCTTTATTAGCATCTAGAAAAGTTTTATTCCTGGTGCTCTGCAACGGCTTCTCTTGGAGTTTCGAGTCCGCCTCCACCACGGCAAATTTTGCCGCTGCCGCCCGAACCGCTCGCAACGGCACGCGATCCTCCGTCGCATCCTGGGGGTTCACTTGGTCGCTCCCGAGAAACGGTACACCTTGTGCCACCACGCCCGCGGGACCACGTTGCGCCGTCGCAACCGCCACGGCAGCTCGATTCCTGCCCGTCGATTCGGTGAAGTCGTTAGTTCCTTCCACCACCAAAGGTTCTTCCAGGCGATCATCGCTTGGGCGTTCAGGACGGACGGTAACGGCGGACTGGCCGCTCGAGGCAAACTTCGCATCCACGTCGGCGATACCACGCGTTTTATCCGTGGTCGGCGAATCGGCGATCGACGGAACGTTTCCCGAGCCTGTCGGCCCCTCGGTGAACTCCCCATGCTCCGCCGCACGCGCGTGGATTGCGGGGTGGTCTCCGCTTTTCAGATACGCCCCACGCTTGCCTCTCGCTGAGGCTTCACCCGCAGCGGATGAAGGCGATGCGACCGGCTCGGGAATGCCCATGTCGCCGGGAAACGTCGCCGTTTCTTGATCCGCTACCCCGGGCTTTTGCTCGCTGGCTGCGAGCATCAACGGGAGCAGCGCTTCAGGCTGCGGCAACGGCGCATCTGGTAAAGAGGCGTTGAGGGGCGTTTCAGTTGCGGGGAGCCTCTTCTCCGGCAAAGGCGGCAGTTCCGGCATCGCCGATTGATCCGTGGCGGATTCCGTCTCGGGCGCTCCGGCAAGGAAAAAGGATGCGTTGGCGCCGAAACCCAGCGGAGGTGGTGTGATCAAATCCGACGCTGGAACGAACGACCCGGGTTGCTTGACGGCTGAGCCAGCTCGCACTGACGGCTGCGATGCTGCGCGTCCTGCGACCGGGGTGAGCAAGCGTGGCGCCGCTGAGGGCGTCAGTTGAGCAATCAGCGATTCAAATCCGCCGGACGATTCCGACCTGATGCCGGAAGGGATCTCGCCGCTTATGCTGGAAAGAGGGGCCGGCAGCGGAAGCGCAACCAGGGCAGGGTCGGATACAGGTGTGGACGAAGGAAGCTGCATATGACTTCACCGTCCATGGTAGTCAGCCGCATCATCCATGATGCGGCGGTTAAATGAATTTAGGAAGGATTGCCGGCAGCCTTGGTGGCCTTGATTAGCCGAAGCTTTTCAGAAAGAAGGGCGGCCCGTTGCGCCAGCGCTGCATCGCCCTGAGCGGCTCGACCCATCTCTTCAAAGATCGGTCCAACCACGTCCGGCTTCATCAGCGAAAGAATCTTCACGGCAGTGCCGTCCTCGAGTTCGCGCACAATGGCCACCGCCGCCTTCGGCGAGAGGGTCGCATAAGTTGCCGCCAGGGTCTTAAGATTTTTGCTCTCGTCGGCCTTGATCTCGATCACCCGATCGGTGATCTGCCGACGCAGCGCCTCCACCTCGGAGCGCAGCTGAGCAAACGCTTTCTCCTCAGAAGTAAGTCGGGCAGCCCGCTGGTCCAGCAGGTCCGCCTGTTTGCGTAACCGCGCCCGCTCGTCCTTCAGTTCGGCCGAAAGGTTCTCCATCTCGATTGTCCAGAAATCCCACCCTTTTCGTTTCAACTCCTCGGTCTCCGGGGCGGCGGGAGCGCTGAGTGCTTGCTCCGTGATCACTCGCAGCGTGCGCCAGCTGACGGCCACACCGAGCGCGACGCTGATCATCACACTCAAGCCGGCGGCGAGGTTCGGGTTTTGCAGTTTTGCGATCATGACTTGAAGGGGGACGGGCGCATCGCGCGGCGACTCGAAAAATCATCAAATTCGGCCTGCTCAGCCCGCGCGTTTTCCGCCCGATGCGCGGTGCGCGCCTTGGCCTCGAGCCGATGAACAACCTCGAGATTACGATGCGCGGCGATATAGTCGACCCGACGTTGCTCCATCGCTTCACGCGCGACTTGCACGGTCTGCTCCGCTTCCTTCTCCAGACCTCGTTCTGACCGATAAGCGTGGAGCGCCGCTGCGGCGGTGGCGGCGGAAAACGCCCGCTGCCGTCCAGCGTTCAGGGCGGCCTCAAAAGCCGCGATGCGCTCTCGCGTTCTGGCGAGGTCCTCCTCGGTCTTGGCGTACGCTTGCACCGCGGAAGCGAAAATCGCTTTTGCTTGCTGCTCACGGTGCGCGCGCACCACGGCAAGAGGTTGAAGTGAAAAACGAAAGCGCTTCATGTCACAATTTTCCTCAAGCTCGCAAACGTCTGGGCACGCGGCGTGTGTTCATGCGTCTCCTGGCGAAGGAAGCCGCGCAACGGATCATGCAGCGTGATCGCATGATCGAGCGCGGCATTCGCGCCCTTCGTATAGGCCCCGATGGAAACCAGGTCCTCGTTTTTCTTATACAGCGCCAGGTGCTCCCGAGCCTTGCCCGTCAAAGCGACTTCGTCGGGCGCACATACATCGCGGGTGAGCCGGCTGACACTTTCAAGGATGTCGATCGCCGGGTAATGGTTGAAGTGGGCCAGTGTCCGGGAGAGGACGATG
>Ga0163151_10003598_pt1 | contig 22034 bp, 24 predicted proteins | sample OliLakLV19MP5IB2_FD_145596 | JGI IMG/M metagenome (GOLD analysis project Ga0163151, IMG submission 145596) | Freshwater microbial mat bacterial communities from Lake Vanda, McMurdo Dry Valleys, Antarctica - Oligotrophic Lake LV.19.MP5.IB-2 | ecosystem: Environmental > Aquatic > Freshwater >... | reverse complement strand
CCTTAAGGTCCAAGCCGAGCTTTGTGGGCAAGCGCAGCAAGCCCCGCAAGAATGACGGCCGCGACCGTCATCCGGCGCCCCGCCCCGGCCGCTACCCCAAGGAAGAGGAGTACACCCCCTGGCGCATGGAGCGCATCGTCCGCAAGGATTCCGACGAATCCTAGCCAACCGCGCAATAAAAAACCCGCCATCCGGCGGGCTTTTTGTCGATATGGTTTTCCGGTCCGCTACTGCATCAGGGGCAGGGGATCCATGTAATCGTCCAGGGCGGCTTCGGTCTGGACGTAGCCCAGCAGGGCTGGCTCGGCGCCCCTATGGATGCCCAAATGGAGGTGCTTGCGGGTCAATCCGGATTCGGCGCTCTTGTCATTTCCCAATTCGGCCAGCTTCTGGCCGCGGGTTACGGGGTCGCCGATTTTCCTGGTGAAAGAGTCGGGGTCCATGTGCCCGTAGAGCACGGTCACGGCCTGGCCGCCTACGGTGCACGTATGGACCAGGACGCCGCCGTAGCCATCGGCGGTTCGCGCCTCGACCACCGTGCCGTCGCAAACCGCCACGACCTCGACGGCCACCCCGGCCTCGTCATCAAAAGTCTCCACGTCCAGTGCCGTGTGGTATCCCACGAAGCGTTCCGGCGGGTCAATCGGGTTCTGGTCCGGGTTGGGCGTGACGTACAAGCCGAATGTCAGGAGCTTGGGCCTTTCCCTGAACCGGGCGAGCGGCTGCCCCAATGGCGTCCGCGCGGGCTCGTTTCCCTGGCCCATGAGCGACCAGGCAACCAGGACCAACAGCGCCGCCATGATTGCGGCTCCAGCCCATTGTTTAGGGGATTCTATTTTCATATAATCTAACGGTACATAACGGCAGCAATGAGCGCAATGAGCAAATCGTCCAAAGCCAACCCGCCAGCCCAGGTCAGGCCATCCCGCAACGGGCTGGGCCTGTTCGCCGTGTCCGGCATCCGCCGAGGCGGCCAAGCCTGCGTCTTGGACGGGAACCTGGTGCATTGGGAGGACCTGATCGATATCGGCGGCATCATCCTGGACAACGCCTACCGCTATTCCGACGATTACTACCTCAGCCCGTCCGGGGTCGGGAATTACATCAACCACTCGTGCGAGCCGAACATCGGCATCCGGAAGGTCGGCAGGAAGCTGGTCATGGCCGCCATCCGCCAAATCAGGGCCGGGGAGGAGCTGGCATTCGACTACTCGACGGTCACCGGTGACGATGACTCCTGGACCATGCGCTGCAAGTGCGGCAGCGGGTCGTGCCGCAAGCTTGTCGGGCCGTACGGCCGCCTCCCTCGGCGGCGGCGGGAGAAGTATTCCAGGCAGGGGATCGTCCCGGACTGCGTGTTGATGGCCTCGCTGTCCAAGGAAATCTGACGGTGGCGTGCCGCCACAAAGGTTCTTTGTTGGCCTGTTTTGCGGTATAATTAAGCCATGATTATGGAAAACCTCGGTTTGGCCGCGAGTTTCTTAGGTGTTTACATGTCCCTGTGGTTCATCCTGGCCTGGGCCAAGGGCCGGAACGACCTGGCAGACCAGGCATGGGGGCTGGGTTTTGTGGGCGTGGCCATCCTGTCCATGCTGGTTAACGGGGCGTTTGGCCCATCCAATCTGGCCGTGACCGCTGCCGTAACCGCATGGGGGACCAGGCTGTTCATCCACATCCACGCGCGCCACCGCGGCAAGCCGGAGGATTTCCGGTACGTCCAGATGCGCGCCGCCTGGGGCAGGATGGCGCCGCTCTATTCCTTCCTGAAGGTCTTCCTGCTGCAAGGCGTCCTCCTCCTGGCTGTGGCCACGCCAGTCTGGTTCCTGAATTCGGAAAACCGTGACGGCCTCCCCGGGCTGGCCGTGCTCGGCCTGGCCATCTGGGCGGTCGGGTTCCTGTTTGAGGCCGTCGGCGACTGGCAGCTCGGGAGGTTTATTTCAGACCCGGCCAATGCCGGCCGCATCATGACACGGGGACTGTGGCGCTACACCCGCCACCCCAATTATTTCGGCGAGGTCACCCAGTGGTGGGGCCTGTACCTGGTGGCCCTGGCGTTCGGCGGCTGGTGGACCGTCATCGGGCCGCTGACCATAAGCTTCCTGATCCTGAAAGTCTCCGGCATCCCCATGCTGGAGAGGAAGTACGACGCCAATCCGGAATTCCAAGCCTATAAGAAATCGACCAGCGCATTCTTCCCGCTGCCGCCCAAAAGCTAGTTATTTCCTAACCATCACCAATGTACAACAGCGTCCCTTATTACTTTCTCCTGTTCGGCCACCTCATCAGCCTGGTGGTCGGGTTCGGCGCGGTCATCGTCATAGACACATTCGGCCTGCTCTGGCTGGCCAGGATGTGGGGCGTGGACCTGACCCTGGTCCGCCGGGTGGCCAACATCACCCAGCGGCTCATCTGGATCGGCTTCACCGGCCTAATCCTGACCGGCATCCCCATGCTGTACATAAATGGCACGGTCAGCGACATGACCATAATCAAGCTCTCGCTGGTGGCCATGATCGGCCTGAATGGCGTGTTCCTCCATTTCATCAAGAAGATGCTGGACGCCCTGGGCGAAGACATCACCGACGTCCCGGCCAAGGTCTACTTCCGGATCAGCCTGGCCTCGGCCATTTCCCAGATAGGCTGGTGGGGCGCCACCGCCATCGGGTTCCTCAACCGCCAGGTCGGGCACAAGCCGGCTTGGGCGTCCAATTACCTTTTGATACTCGGCCTCCTGATTTTTGCCCTGGGCCTGGCCGCCGTAGTAGGCGAGTACATGACCAAAAGCAAGCCGAATCCGCCCGCCCCAGGCAATCCGTCCGGTTCCGCCAATAATCCCAATAATGCAAAGCAAGTCTAAAACGGTCGCCGAATACCTCAAGTCCCTGCCGGTCGGCCGCCGGAAGGTCGTTTCCGCCGTGCGCTCGGCCATCAGGAAGAGCCTGCCAAAGGGATACAGGGAAGCCATGTCGTACGGCATGATCGGCTATGTGGTGCCGCTGTCCGCCTACCCCAAGGGCTACCTGGATAACCCGGCCGTCCCGCTGCCGTACGCCGCCCTGGCCGTCCAGAAGAACTATTACGCCGTTTACCTCACAAACGTTTACCAGAGCACAGAGGACTACGAGGAGTTCAAGAAAAGATATATGACGTCCGGAAAAAAATTGGACATGGGCAAGTCCTGCGTCCGCTTCAAGAACCTGGAGGACCTGTCACTTGACGCGGTGGCCTGGGCCATAGGCACCACATCGGTGAAGAATTTCATTGCCGACTATGAACGCAACAGGAAGGGCAAACAAAGATGACGCTGAACGATTTGGGTTGGGACAACTACCTCAAGCAATCCGGCTACGCTGCCGGTGATTTCGATTACGGCCGGGTGGCTGTGGAGAACAAGGAATCGTACTCCCTGCTGGCCGAGGGCGGCGAGGTCACCGGCATACTGCGCGGCAAGGTCCTGGGCGGCATGGAGGACGGCGGGTTCCCTAAGGTCGGGGACTGGGTCCGCTTTTCCCGCCTGCCGGGCGAGGACAAGGCCATCATAGACCAGGTCCTGCCCCGGTACAGCAAGATTTCGCGCAAGTCGCCGCAGGACCGCGAGCAGTCCGAACAGGTCATAGTGGCCAACGTGGACGTGGTTTTGGTGGTTCAGGCGCTGCCGGATGACTTTTCCCTGCGCCGCATGGAGCGCTACCTGGCCGTGGCCAGGCAGGGCGGGGCCAAGGCCGTTGTCGTCATCAACAAGGCCGACCTGAAGGAGGGATTTCTGGAACAGGTCGAGGAGGCCAAGGCCGTCGCCCTGGATTCGCCGGTGGTCGCGGTCAGCGCCAAGAGCGGGCACGGCATGGATGACCTTAAGTCGTTCCTGACACCCTCCTCGACTTTTGTCCTGCTCGGCTCGTCCGGCGTGGGCAAGTCATCCCTGGTCAACCGCATCATCGGCTCGGAACGGCAGGCCACCAAAGAAATCCGCGACTATGACAGCCGCGGCCGCCATACCACCACCAAGCGGGAGATGATCCTCCTGGACAACGGCGCCATCCTCATAGACACCCCCGGCATGCGCGAACTGTCCTTATGGGCAGATGAAGCTGAGCTGCAGGAGTCGTTCACCGACATCGATGACCTGTCCCTGCAGTGCAGGTACACGACCTGCGACCATGACAAGTCCGAAGGCTGCGCGGTCAAGGCCGCGCTCGATGACGGGACGCTGGACGCCGGGCGCTATCAGGGCTTCCTCAAGCTCAAGCGAGAGGCCGCCTATCTTTCCACCAAGACCGACTTTGCCAAGCGCCGCGAGCGCAAGGAAAAGGACAAGGGCATCCATAAGAAGCTCAAGAAACACCTGAAGGACAAGCACTAGGTGTCAGCCAAGACGAAGATGGCCTTGTTCGGCCTGGGCGCGGCCTATTGCCTGTATTATTACGGCATCTCAGGCCCCGGCCAGCGGCATTTCATAGATAGCGTCGATTTGGTCATCCACGAGGCCAAGCGCCTGGTCAGGTCGCCTGAGGGCAATTGACCCTGGATTTTTTAATGCCGGCGGATTATCATTAGTGCATGCTTAGAATTTCCCGCCCGGAAGAGGAAGTCCCTTTGCCGCCGCGCCGCGTGACCAGGATCCGGCCCAGCGTTGGTGTTCCCGCGCGTAAAGCGCCGCCAATGAGAACAGCGCCGCAGGCCAGGTCGATGCCGGCCAGGCCCAAGCCCAGGGCCGCCACCTTGACGGCGGCCCCAGCCACAGCCCGCTGGTCTTGGGTGTTGCCCGCCCTCAAGCGCCTGACCTTGGCCATCCTCCTGATGGCCGCGGTTTTTGTGGCCCTCAACTGGCCGTACTTCCAGCGCCTCGGGGCTTACTACCTCAACCCGCCGTCCGCCGAGGATCTGGAGGTCCAGCTGCCGCAGGCCGGGACGCGGGTGGAACCCAACCGCCTGCGCATCAAGGCCTTGGGGATTGAGGCGCCCATCGTATACACCGAAGCCAGTGACGAGGACGGGTTTCAGGTATCGTTGCGCACCGGCGTGGTCCATTATCCTGGTACGGCCCTGCCCGGCCAGGCCGGCAACGCCTATCTCTTTGGCCACTCCTCCGACTACCTGACCGCCCCCGGTGACTACAAGACCGTCTTCGCCCTCCTGCCGCAGGCGCAGGTCGGGGACATGATCGAGATCAGCGACCCTGACGGCCGCCTGTTCGTCTACTCGGTGACGGAAACGGCAGTCATAAGTCCCGACGACTTCAGCCGCCTGAGCCAGGACCGCACCCGCCGCCAGCTGACCCTGCAGACATCCTACCCGATCGGCACCGCCCTGAAGCGATTCATCGTCGTCGCGGAGATAGTCGATTAAGTTCATGATTTAGCGCGTATCTCGCCAAGAAAAAGTAACTCAAGGACCCCTATGACTGACCAGCCCATGCCCCAGGATGAGGAAGAGTGGAAGAAGCGCCTGACCCCGGAACAATACGCCATACTGCGCGGGAAGGGGACAGAAGCGCCGTTTTCAGGCGAGTACGTCGATTCGCACGGCCCCGGCATGTACAAGTGCGCGGCTTGCGGCCAAGCCCTGTTTTCCTCGGACACAAAGTTCGATTCCGGCACCGGCTGGCCGTCTTTCACTGATCCCGTAAACCTCCAGAACGTGGAATTGCACGAGGACGGGTCAGCGGGCATGGCGCGGACGGAAGTCACGTGCAAGCGCTGCGGGTCGCATTTGGGCCATGTCTTCGACGATGGTCCCGCGGACAAGGGCGGCAAGCGCTATTGCATCAACTCCGCCTGCCTGCTCCTGGAAAAGAAGCCGTAGGCTAAATAAAAAACTCCGCCACCGGGCGGAGTTTTTTGGTTGTTATAGGCAAGCTTCGGTAGGGCAAGACGTCCGCCTGTCAGGGATTCCGTCCCCGCTGTCCGGAAACTTGCCGGCCGTCATCACCCTGGCGGGTTTTGCGGCGGACGTTGCCCGGTTCCGGCTCGCTGCTGCCGCCCCATTCCGTGGCCGGGAAGGCCAGGACGGGTGCCGGCGCAGGGCGGTAGGCGTCTCTCTCCTTGGGCACGGCATAGTCAGCGAAAATCTCGGTCACGACGTCACGGGTGTATTGCGTGGCCAACCGCCCGGATGACCTGCTTATGTTGACCTTCTGGATGCCGGCCGGGACCCGGAATTCCTCGGGTTCCAGCTTGAGCAGGGCATGGGCTTCCTTCATGAACCGGTTCCAGATGGGGGCGGCCGTGAACACGCCGTCCGCCTGCTTGCGCATGAGCCGGCCGTCGTTGTTGCCGGCCCAGACGCCGGCCGCTATCTGCGGGGTGAAGCCCAGGGTCCAGCCGTCCTTGAAGTCCTGGGACGTGCCGGTCTTGGCCGCCACCTTGCGGTCAGCCAGGATCAGGGGGCTGCGCGAGCCGAAGATGAAGCTGCGGGAATTGTTGTCTGACATGATGTCGACCACCTCGTATGCGGCCTGGGCGTTGATGACCTGGCTGAACGTGGTGATGTGGCGGTAAATCTCGCTGCCGTCCCTGTCCGTGATATGCAGGATGGGCGCCAGCTCGACCTTCTGCCCCAGGTTAGCCAGGACGGAGAACCCGGCCACGTGTTCCAGCAGCTTGACCTCGCAGGCGCCCAGTGTCAGGGACAGGCCGCAGGAATCCATCGGCGAATTTATGCCCATGTCGCTGACGGTCTGGGCCACCGGGATCGTGCCGATCATGGACAGTGTCCGCACGGCCGAGATGTTCAGTGATCCGGCCAGTGCCTGGCGCATGGTGACCTGGCCGTACTGGCGGTTGTTGTAGTTGTCGGGGCGGTACGGATCCTTCCTGGTGCCGAAGTTCTGCGCCCGGTCCAGGATCTTGCTGGCCGGGGAATAGCCGAACTCCTCGCCAAATGCCGTGACGTAAGTATAGGGCTTAAAGCTGCTGCCGGGCTGGCGGTTGGCCAACGCGACGTTCATGGCCGGGTCAAAGGTGCAGTTGATGCCTGGCTTGCAGCCGGCCGGTTCCGGCTGACCGAAGTAATCCTTGCCTCCGACCATGGCCAGGACGTGGCCGCTCTTCGGCTCGACGGCCACCAGCGCCGCGTTATTCGCCCCGTACCGCGTGGCGTTGGCCTTGGCCCCGTCAGCAACCGCCGCCTCCGCCAAGTCCTGCAGGCGGGCGTCCAGCGACGTCTGGACCAGCAAGCCTTCGGTCTCCAGGAAGCCGCGGCCGCCGTACTTGTTTATGAGCTGGGCCTCTATCCACTTGACGAAGTGCGGGGCGGCCAGCCCGGTCTTGGTGTTGGTGAAGGCGACCCTGGTCTGGCGGGCGGAGTCGTACTCGCCCTGGGTGATCCGGTCCTGGTCGAGCATCTCGTAAAGGACCAGGTTCTTGCGGGCTTCCAGCTCGCCCGGGGTCGAGCCGCTTGGGCTGTACATCGACGGCGCCTTCGGCAGGGCGGCCAGGTAGGCCGATTCGGCCAGGTTTAGGTCCTTGGCGTGCTTGGCAAAGTAGGCCAGGCTGGCGGCCTCGGCGCCGTAGGTGTTCCGGCCATACGGAATCAGGTTGAGGTACATCCCCAGGATTTCCTGCTTGGAGTAATTGTCTTCCATGCGCACGGCCAGCATGGCTTCCTTGATCTTGCGCGTGTATGACTTCTCGTTGGTCAATAGCGCCAGCTTGGCCAGCTGCTGGGTGATGGTCGAGCCGCCTTGCGTCACCCGCCCGGCCCGGTGATTCTCCCAGGCCGCCCGCGCGATGCCGACGGGCGAGACGCCGCCATGGCCATAGAACCCCTTGTCCTCGATGGCGATGGTCGCGGACTGCAAGTACGGCGCGATTTCAGATAAATTGACGGGCGTGCGCTTGGCTTCGCCGTGAATTTCGTACAATAAAGCCCCGTTTCGGTCAAAAATCTTTGACGATATGGGGCCTGATTGGGGGAGGTTGCCGATGTCCGGCAGGTTGCGGCCGTAGACCGCGAATGCGGCGAGCGCGGCGACGGCAAATCCAAACACCGAGACTAGCAGGAACTTTGCGGGCCGGGAAAATCCCGGGCGCCGCACTGTCGGGGTTGGTGATGGCATGGCAAGTTTCTTAACTTGATTCAATGTTACACCAAAAAATATTTCCGCAATAGGTCCGCAAGCGGTGACTTCTCCACAACTTGCGAAAAAAATTCTGCTTGATCACTCGCGGCGCAAAAATATCATCTCATGGTTGTTAAAACGTCCGTGTCAGCGAATAAAATTCGCCGCCAAAAAAATTCTTGGCCAAGAAAAAAGCCCCGACCGTGGCTGGTTTTCTGTCTGGCGGCTATTCTTGCGGCTTGTTCTTGGCCCGGATGCTGGACTGGTGGTCCTCAATGAGCCTCATGTAGACCTTCTCATAGCCGGCGACCATCGTTTCTATGGAAAAGAACATTTCAGCGCGCTTGCGGCAGTCCTCGCGCCTGATCTTGCCGATGTTCTGGATGGCGCGGGTCATCTCGTCCACGCTGTTGACCACGTAACCGGTGTGCTTGTCCTGGATGACCTCGGAAACGGAGCCCTTGTTCCAGGCGATGACCGGGGTGCCGCAGGCCATGGCCTCGATCATGACCAGGCCGAAGACCTCGTCATACTGGGTGGGGAAAAGCAATCCTCTTGCATTGCGCAGCAGCTCGATCTTGGCCTGGAATCCGGCCTCGCCGACGTAGCGGACGGTCTCGCCATCGATGCTTTTTTCCATCTGCTGGTGCCAGTAGCCCTCGTTCGGGTAGCTGCGGCCGGCGATGACCAGCGGGACACCCGCCGCCTTGGCTGACTGGATGGCCAGGTGCACGCCCTTTTCCTCGGTGATGCGGCCCAGGTAAAGGAAGTAGTCCTTGGGGGTGTCGTTATACGTGAAAATCTTGGTGTCCACGCCGTGGTAGATGTTGGCCACCCAGTTGAGCTCCGGCATCTGGCGGCGCTGGGCCAGGGAGAAGGACACGTAATTGTTGTCCTTGTAGATGTTCAGGAACGGCTTGAGGTGCTCGTCTATCGGGCTGTGGACGCCGGTTATGGTCGGCGTGTCGACCAGGCTGGAGTAGAAGGCTGACAGAAGGGTGAAATGGCTGTGGATTATGTCGAAATCGCCCGCGTGTCGGTAGCACTGGGACATGAGCAGGTGCAGGTAGTTGCGGCGGAATTCCTCCGGGGCCTCGCTGACAGCCTTGTCGGATACGGAAAACAGCTTGCCGGCCGTCTCTGAGTCGCCGCTGCCGAACAGTGTGACGTCATTGCCGTTGGCGACCAGGCCGTTGACCAGCCAGGCAGCGTGCGAGTACAGGGCCTGGGTGGACAGCGGGGAGACCTTGTGGAAGTTAGATGTTAGCTGGGCAATCCTCATTCGGGTCTTGAATTAATGGCGGATTTGAAGACTTTTAGGTAACTGTTGTAGATTACTTTGGGATTGTTCTGTTTTTTGATGTTTTCCAGCAGTTTTTTGGGTGGAGCCTGGTCCATGGCCGCTTCCGCTATTTTAACTGTTTTTCGGGGATTTTTAAAGTCCGTCACCCAACCGGCCAAGCCGGAGCTTTTGAAGGTCTTGGCCCAGGGGATGTTGGGTGAAACCAGGATTGGCCTGTTCTGGAGGATCGTCTCCATGACGACAGCAGAAAAAGTCTCGTATTGGGAGGCCAGGACGATGAGATCCTGGTTTTGGATGAACTTTTTGAGCTTGCCGGGCGGCATTTGCGGGACGACCTTTACGTATTTCAGGTATTCATCCTTGATGCCGGCGTAGGGAGGGTAGTGGTTTATCTGGGTCACGGCCGTGAACTCCCAATCCTTTCCCGCTTCCTTGGCGGCCTTGGCCAAGCCCAGGAAGGCCTCATGGTTCTTGATCTTGTCCCAGCGCCCAATGATGGAAATCTTCCGGGACTTGTTCTTGGGGCGGGGGATGGGCCGGCTGTTCAGGTAAACCGGGTTGTAGGGCAGGGTGATTATCTCGATCTTGCCCTCGGGGACCTTGCCCAGGCCTTTTTCGTACGTATCGAGGCTGTGCCGGTTGAGGAAGACATCCTTGTCCGCTATCTGGGCAATCCGGCGCTCCAGGGATTTACGCAGGCGGAACCCCGGGACCTTGACCAGCTTCCGGATGACCTCGGTCTCCCGGAACCACATGCCGTGGTGGGCGGCGACGATCGGCAGGCCGGCTTTCTTGGCCGCGGCTAAAAGGAGGTAAGCCATGGCTGAAAATCCGTTCAGGAAAAAAACGTCGGCCTGTTCCTGCCTCATGGTCTCGGCTAACCGGTCGACCAGGCTCGTGGCCACGGGAGATGGGTGACCGCCGGCCAGCGACAGGATCTCGGCGGTGGTAATCAGCGTGTTTATGATCAGCCAGCGGTTCTTGCCGACCTTCTTGACGTTGACGCGGAAGTTGTCGGTCAGGGCATCCTCCGCCCTGAGGTAGGCGATGCCAGCATAGGTGTGCTTGGTGCCCTTCAGGAATTCCAGGAAGTCGTCAGCGAAGATGTGCGCTCCGGCAAAAGAGAACTTCTGGTCCAGGAACCTGGGGCTGCCGTTGAGTAATATCTTCATTGTTATGTTAGGAAAAGTGCTATAATTATAGCAATTAATGGCCTTTATAACAATGTCGATGAAGAAGAATATGTTTTCCGTACTGACGGCGACCCACAACCGGGCCAAGGGCTTCCTGCCCCAGATGATTCAGAGCGTCATGAACCAGAAGGAAGAGGGCTTCACCCACGAGCACATCATTGTCGATAACCTGTCCACGGACGCCACGGAGAAGGTCGTCCGGGAGTTCATGAAGAAGGACAAGCGCATCAAGTACGTCAGGAATAAGCGCAATCTGGGCGCGGCCGACGCGCTGAACGTGGCCTTCAGGAAATCCAAGGGAGAGTTCATGGTCCAGGCGGACGACGACGACCTGCTGCCTCAAAGCAGCCTCAAGCATCGCTTCGCGTACTACAAGGACCATCCCAAGGCCAAGTGGACCTATTCCGACCTCCTGTTCATCGATCCCGACAACCGACTGTACAACGGCGGCTGGGAATACCGCACCACTTACATCAAGCACAAGACGGTCCTGCTCAGTCTTTTGGCCAGGAATTTCATCCCGGGCGGCACTGCGACCTTCCGCCGAGAGTGCATTGAGAAGGTGGGCGGCTGGAACCTCGACCTGAAGACCCAGGATTACGACATGTCTCTTAAGCTGGCGCACGCCGGCTACGTCCCGGAAAAAATCAACTCATACCTTTACCTGTACCGCGTCCATCCGGCGCAATCGTCCAAGAAGCAGCAATTGGATGAGACATACGTCAAGGAACGGCAATACTACCTAAGCCTTTATGGCGTTAAGGAAAGTGAGATAACCAAAAATTGATTTTGAGTAGCGGTCTGTCGTATAATATATAAAATAGTTAAGCTTAAAAAATGCGAAACAAAAAGCGATTGGGGTATGCGGCCGTCCTGGGCCTGGCCGTGCCTTTCTTGGTATTTTCCATGGTTTTTGCGGAAGATTCGGTCACCGATCCAGCCGCTGACGCGGAACTCCAGAAACTCGAGGAAACCGGCAGGACTTATAAGGAAAGGATATTCGAGCAGGAAAAACGGGCCATGATGGCCCGTGAGGCCCAAAAGACGCGCCTGGAAGAGGCCAGGCTGCAGGGCCAGGAAGTCAAGGAAGGCGTCAAGGAACGGGTCGGGGAGCGCGCGGACAAGCTCGGCGAGGTCATGGAAAAGACCCGCGATATGCGCGTCCAGGCCATGACCACGGTCATGGCCAACATGGTCCGCCGGGCCGAGAACGTCATTGCCCGGATGCAGAACGTCATTGACCGCCTGGACAGCCGCCGCGAAAAGCTGGAGGGCATGGGCGCGGACATGGATGACGTCGACGCGGCCATCGCCAAGGCCCAGGCGCTCAAGGAGGACGCCCAGGACAGCCTGGATGACGCCAAGGCCAAGTATGCCCTGATCAAGGACAACGAAAACCCCAAGGAAGCCGCCCAGGCGTTCATCGCCGCCATGCGCGAGCTGAAGAAGGACCTGGTTGCCACCCGCAACGCCCTGTTCGAGGTGGTCAAGGCCATGCGCGCCAGCATTCCGCAGCCTAAGGAGCGCGCCGAATCCGACCGGCCTGAGCCCGAGGGCGAGCAGGGGCAGGAAGAGGAGTCATCTAACTAACCCATATGAACCATCACAAGCTTGTACTTTTCGGGATCGTGCTGGCTGGAGTCGTCGTTTTCGGGTTCCTGTTCTGGGGCGACCTCTGGTTCAACCAGCAGGAGCTGGCCAACACGCCGATGCCGGTGACCACCGATTCAGACTTGACCATGCCCGCCTCAGACAGTTCCGTGGAGGAATCGACGACCCAGTCCATGAGCGCCTCGGACGATTACGACGCCATGGAGAATGACCTCAACCAGACCAGCCTGGAAATCGACGCCGACATGGCCGAACTGGAATCGGGAATGCAGGGGTTGTAGCCTGCTCTTGACGCGACTTTCTCCCGGGCGTAAGATGACCTTACGATAATCAGCAGAAAAAAGGCGGCCCATTAATTTAGGCCGTCTTTTTTATGACTGAGGAGATAAACGAGGTCGTGCCCGTGGCCTGCCTGTTCAAGAACGGGGAGGCCCGGCCGCTGAAGTTCCTGTGGGGCGGGCGGGAGTACGCGGTCAAGGCCGTCAACCTGGCCTACTCGCGGTTTGAGGGCCGGTCCAAGGTCTATTTCTTTGCCGTGTCTGACGAGACGGGTTTCTTCAAGCTGCAGTTCGACTCAGGTTCTTTTGTCTGGACGCTCCTGGAGGCGCAATTCCAATAACATGGGGTCATTCATGCCTTCCCCTTCAGGCTTCTCCACGCCGAGCGCCCCGGAAAGCGCCTTCCCGCGGTTCATGCTGGTGGACATGAATTCCTTTTTTGCGTCCGTCGAGCAGCAGGCCAACCCGTTCTACCGCGGCCGGCCGATTGGCGTATGCGGGTCCCTGCACCGCGGCAGCTCCTTGATTGCGGCCTCAAAGGAGGCCAAGGTCCTGGGGATAGGCACGGGCACTCCCAACTGGAAGGCCAGGCAGGTCTGCCCCGACATCATCATGGTCCAGGCCGAGCCGGCCAAGTACCGCCAGGTCAACCGCATGTTCAACCGGATCTTGGAGGATTACTCCGACCGCATCGAGCATTACAGCATAGACGAGTCGTTTCTGGATTTGCGCGACTCCGCGGCCAACCCGCTGGCCATGGCCGCGGAGATCAAGCGACGCATCCGCGCCGAGGTGGGGGAATATATCACTTGTTCCGTCGGCTTGGGGCAAAACCGATTTTTGTCCAAGATGGCCTCCGGCTTGCAGAAGCCAGACGGCCTGACCGTCATCTGGCGCAGCCAGTTGAAGGAAGTCTATAAGAAACTGGGTTTCCGCGACTTGTGGGGGCTGAACCGCGGCTGGGAGCGGCGGCTCAACCAGCTGGGCATGAGCGGCCCCGCCGACCTGCTGGATTACCCGCTGGCCAATATCGTTGCCGCCTACGGCAAGCCGGGCTATTACATCTGGAACCGGGTCAACGGCCTGGAAGTGGACGAAATCGCCACGTCCGGGCAGGAAGAGGAGGCGCCCAAGTCATTCGGCCATTCCTGGGTCCTGAACTTCCGGAGCAGGGAAAAATTGCGCATTGAGCCGGTCATCATGCGGTTGGCGGAAAAGGCGGCGCGACGGATGCGGCGCGGCGGCTTCAAGGCCCGGGGCGTGTACGTGACCATCAGCGAGGCGTCCGGCCGATACCACCACCAGTCCAAGCGCCTGCAGTACGACGTGACCACCGGCACCGACCTTTACCAGCAGGCCAAGGTCATCTGGAAGGATTGGGAATTCCTGAGCGAGGTCTCCAAGGTGGCGGTCGGGTTCTTTGACCTGGTCTCGCACCAGGAGCAGCCGCCCCTGTTCGGCCACGGCGACCGCGAGCTCAACGAGTCGATCGACACCATCAACGACAAGTACGGGGAGTTCACCATCCGGTCCGGACTGCTGGCCGAGACGGCGGATTATGCGCCGGACGCCATCGCGTTCGGGAAATAAAAAAGCCGTCCATATGATAGGCGGCTGCGGGTTGGCGGGGGCGCCGGGGGCGTTACCAGTCCAGTCCGGGGTCGCACAGGTCGACTTGGCCGATTTCGGCGAGGTACGGGAACATTTCGCTGACCGTCGTGAGGTTGAACGCCGGCATGTCGATCATTGTCGCGTTCTTGAGGATCCTGACGTCGCTGTCGGTCATGAGGGCCAGGATCATGAACGGTTCGCCGATCTTCAGGCGTTGCAGGGAGTCGAGCACCGGGCCCAGGCTGCCATTCACGTCCTGCTGGGTGACGGCCGGGTAGAGCTCGTACATCATGCCGCGCAGCTTCAGGAACGAGCGGCCCAGGTCTGACTGCTCGAAGCTGACCCTGCCGAGTTCGGCTGACTCTATGACCAGGCCGGCGATGGCCGTGCTGGTCCGCTGCCGCTGGTTTTGGCCGAACGAGTTGACCAGGTCCACGAGTTCCTGGCGGACCGGGTACCTCACCCGATTCACGATGTCGTTGTAGTCGTGGAAGATGTAGGCGAACTTGTCCGCGTGGCGGAGCACCCAGGCCTCCTGGGACATGCCCTCGCGGGCGGTGTTGCCGCTGTGGCGCATCATCGCCTCCAGCGTGTGGAATGTCAGGTTCAGGCCGCGCCCGCGCCGCTCGATCCGCTGGGCGGTGATGACGCCCATGTGCTCGTGGCAGAACGGCCGGCCCATGGCCTTGGCCAGCCAGGCCTCGCCCTGGTGCCCAAAAGGCACGTGGCCGATGTCGTGGCCGGCGGCCGCCGCCCGGACCAGAGAGGTGTTCAGTCCCAGCATTTCGGACGTCATGATAGAGCAGGCGACGACCTCCATGACATGCGACAGCCTGGTCCTGATCAGCGGGTTGCTGGTGAAGGTGAAGACCTGGGTCTTGTCGCGCATGACCCGGAAGGCCTTGCTCTGCAGGATTCCGGCCTCATCGCTGAGGAACTGGTCGGTGACGTCCAGCAGGTTGCCGCTGTCGGCGTACTCATCCGTGTCCCCGTGCCGACGGCTGGTCAGCGTCTTCTGGCCAGCCAGGCAGCCCTTGAGCCTGTTGGCCTCATCCCAAACCGACTGTATTTGCATGATTCCTCCGTATCAATCTGTCGCTTGAACAAGGTATTTATAGCCCCAATCGGGTGGGCAGTCAAACCGCACAAGGCAATGTTAAAAGACGCCTCGTGGGCGTCTTTTATGTTTTGGCCTGTCAAATCACCCTGTGGATCCGCGAGGATTTGCACCCCGAAGATTCTCATTAGTAGGGGAGGGTATTTGCCCCGCCGTAGAACCATTGGACGTGGTCGCCGGGCTGGAGTGTGTATTCTGACGCCGCGGCTTGCGGGATGCTGCTGTTTACGGAATAGAGCCAGCCTTGGGCGCCAAGCGGGGGATAGCCGTTGATGCTGCGCACGAACGGGCCGAAGGACAGCGGCTGGACCTCGTAAAGGAGGTTAATCTCGCTTGCGGCGCCTATGAGCGTGCCGATCGCCCGCGGCGTGCCGTAGCTGTAGTTCTGGCCGCCGGCCGTGAAGCTGGTGGAGGAAAACGACATGCTGCCGGCGTAAATGGCATTGCCGGGGTAGCTGATGGACACCCTGTATGCGCCGGACGGGACCGGGGTCGGCACGGGAGACGGCGTCGGGCTCGGGGTCGGCGTAGGTACAGGGACCGGAGTCGGGGCTGGTGATGGGACTGGCGTAGGTGCTGGTACAGGCGTCGGCACGGCCGATACATTGACGTTGCGGCTGCATGTCTCCCCGAACCATTCCAGGCCCTCTTCCAGCATCCTGGCAGCCAGGGTCTGGTTTCCTGCGGACGAAGGCGCCAAAAGCGGCAGGCTGAAGGTCAGGGTCTGGCCCGGCTGGACCGACGCTATCGGCAGTCCGGAGCGCGAGCCGCCCCAGTTGGCGTTATCCTGGGGGGATTGCGATCCCAGGCGGTGCGGCGTGGAATCAGTGGTCCAGGGCTTGGTGCCGTTGTTGCGGAAAATAATGGTCGCGCTGAAGGATTGGCCGGCCTGGACCTGGCTGGGCGCGGAAATGCTGACGCATTGGGCATTGTTGACCAGGGGCGACGGGGTGGGGTTTGGAGTCGGAGTGGGCGAGGGCGCCCGGGAAGGTGTCGGTGTCGGCGATGGTGTGGGCGTTCCGGAAACAGTCCGGATGGGCAGTGTTTCGCCGTCCAGGGCCATCACGGCATAGGCCGTGACCAGGCTGGAGCCGTTGGCGTCGCCCGGGCGCCAGCGGAAGGAGCCGGAAGATGTCTGGAGCTGGTCCAGGAAACCGACTGCCGCGCCGGGTATGGGGCTGCCGTTCGCCCGCAGGCCCATGATGACCCAGGAGGTTGAGGCGCCATCCGGCGCCTGGCCGGGCGTGTAGCCGTAGCCGCCGCCTGCGCCCTGCGCTCCTTGCATGTAAGAGATGGCGCTGGCCGGCGCGCTGCCCGTGGTGCGGAGCGCCGCCACTGCCATGGCCGTCGTGTTCGTGTCGGAGCTGCCGCCCACGGAGAACGACCAGCCGCCGTCGCCGTTCTGGTTGGCCAGGATGTGCGCGCGCAGGCGGTCGACCGTGCTGCCGGACTCGCCGGCCGACCTCAGCGCGAGCAGGCCGAAGATGTCGTCGTTGAGCAGCGACGCGTCACCCATCTGGCTGCCGTCAAAACGCGTGAGCAGTGACGCGACAAAATTCTCGCTGCCGAACGTCCGCGGGTCCTGGCCGATGGCGGTGATGGCCAGGATTCTCTTTTCGTAATCGGTGGCCGAGCCGCCGCCCAGCGCGGAGCGCAGGTAGCCCTGGTCCACACCCTGGCCGATGGCGGCACGCGCCATTATCGACCACTCTTCCGCGCCGGGCAAGGTGCCGGTTGCCTGCGGCAGGTTGGCAGCACCCACGTGCGTCACGGTGATTAAGATCCCCACGGCTACGAGCAACGACAATAATTTCTTCATGTGTTTGGTTCGCCGGAATGCCGGCGTTAAGGTTTATAAAAAAGAGGGGAGCAATGGGCCTCCCCCTAGCCGCACGTGTCCACGGTCACCCCGCCGCTGCCGGCCGAGCCGGTCCGGTGACGGCCGGAGAATCGGTACACCGCGTACGTGTCTCCCGGCGCGACGCGGACCTGGTCCATCGAGCTGGCGAAGTACTGGCCGCGCACGAGCACGATCAGCCCGAGCGCCGGCGAGTTGCCGTCGAACGAGACGAGCTGTTGGCCGAGCAGCGCATGCTGCCTGAAGGCCGGTGACTGGCGCGCAGCGGTCATGGCGTCGCTGATCGTCCCGCCGACTTGTGCCGTGTGCGCACCGCCGATTCGCGTGCCCCAGCAAGTCTCGCTCGGGTAGAGCGATTGCGTGGGCGGCGCCACCGGGCTTGGGGCCAGCGGCGAATCAGGCGAACGGCTCCCACCGCAGGCGGCATCGAGCGCCGCGAGCGCCAGCAGGCCGGTGAACTTGCGTCGGTCGAGTTTCATCTGGTTCCTCCTCAGGAAAAAACGGAAACAAAAAACCTTCTCCTATTCAAGACTCTGTCTCAAGCAGGGGAAGATTGACTTTTTTGGCTTAAAAAAATCCGCCAGCCCCTGCACGGGAGCCGCTAGAACTTTTCCTCCCCAGGTAATCCGGCTTTACGGTTGCGGCACAGCGTGGGAGTTGCCTTGCGGCTCACCCAACTTCCCCTGGCAGGGAAAACTGACGTCGGTTGAAAATAACTTTCAACCGCATCCTATGCCCAGCCTAAATTTTTGTCAAATAATCCAATTATCCATAATGTCGTTGACGACGCCAATAAGCGCATGTTAGCCAGCAGCCTAAATTAAGATTGACTATATTTCATATATGATATACAGTAATAATGAAGATGACCAATATGCGGTCAAGTATTTCAAGGACATAGGCACAGGCCGGATACCTGTCAGGGAGTATATTCGTAGTGTTCCGGTTAAGGACCGCGTCAAGATATACAAGTATATCGAATATTTAAGAGACAACAAGGGAGTTTTGGACGAACCGTACCCTCGGCATATTCGCGGCAAGATTCGAGAATTAAGGGTTGATTTTGCTGATAACCGCCACAGGATTCTTTACTTCACGTTTGTCGGGAGGAAAATCGTCCTCTTGCATGCGTTCAGGAAGAATACCGTTAAAACACCGGAATCAGAAATCATCGAGGCAGAGAAGTGCTTAATCCAAGTCATTAATAACCAACACCACTATGCTGACTAAAAGGCAGTTTAAGAAGGAAATAGATTTTCAGGCTGACTTGGAAGAGCAGCTGAAGGATCCCAGGTTCAAGCGGTATTATGATGAATTTGGCGATCAGCTTGAGATTGCCTACAAGCTCATGCAACTGAGAAAGCTGAAGGGGGTTTCTCAGGCGACAATCGCCAAGAAACTGGGGACCACTCAGGGTAACGTAGCCAGGATCGAATCCGGGAATCAAAACCTTACGGTCCAGATGCTCGGGAAACTGGCCAAGGTCTACGGCCGCAACCTCAAGATAGAGTTTGTGAAATAGTATGTCGATGTAAGCTCCCCAAATTGGGCCTCGGGGCTATATTGACAAAAGGGCCAAAAAGGAGTATAGTGGGCATTTGAAAATGAGAATGCGGTTGTGGATGTGTTACGTTTACCGCATCCAGCACCGTGTTCTCGTTTTACCGAAGCCTGGCGGTTCCCAGGCTATTCAGAGGAGGATGCGCCGATGGCTAAACCCATTGCCCCGTCCGTCGTGCAGTCAGAGTCAAAAATCGCTGGTTTGCTCGACCAGCTCAAAGCGGTGATTAGGAGATCTGGCCTGAGCAACGACCAGCTCCAGGCTATCCGAGACAGTTCGCTGCTCACGGTCGAGTTCGAACCGCTGCTCCATCGTCTTTCGGCGGTCGTCTGCAACTTCATCAGGGTCGCGATCGGCCCCGTGAAGGAGTTCTCCAGGCCCGACTGGATGAGGAGTCTGGTCAGGGGGCACGAGACCGTCGCGCCGGGGGTGTACATGTACACCTTCGAGCCATTCCACCTCGTGGGCGAGGTGACGGTAAAGGGTGCCGAGATGGTCCGTCGCGCCAAATTTTCGGGCGCCTGCAGCGGCCTGCAGCACGCGCTGTATATTCTGGAAAACCAGCATCTCATGCCGGAGTATCTCCAGGGCAAGTACCTGGTCTTCGCCGGCACCGAGGCGCTCGACTCCGATGGCACCCTTCACGTTCTCTATCTGGACTCGGACGATGACCGGTGGGCCCTGGACTGGATCTGGATCGGGCACGGCTTCTGCCGGAACGATTTGCTGGTCCGTGCCTGCAAGTTGTGATAGCTCTTGTGTCCTTGGGCCCTTAGCACTTTTGGGCCCTTGGGTCCTTGGAGCCCCGCGATTTCGATTCAATCGATTCGTGGGGCTCCCTTTCTTTTTGTTGGAACAATCTGCTAAAACTAGACTAGATGAATTTGGAATACCTGCGAGCAAGTCTTTCAGGTTGTTATCTCGCATTGCCATTTCAACCAGGATACCCCCAGCCACGGCTTAGGGTAGGGGGTTGGAGGCAACAAGATTCCCAAAGGAACTTGGTGAACCGCATCAGAGGGCTTTCAGGCCCCGAATTAAGTACAGCCCCAAGAGCATTCAAGGGGCGGTGTCCACAGGCGGTATGGTTCACATGGCGCTCAACTCCGATAGCAACCGTAACGTTCTCTACTATCGTCTTGCTGTCAGCCGCCTTCAGGTCAAGGGCCGTCTGCAAGAAATACTTCAAGATGTCAAGCTTAAGGCCAGCCTTTTTGATGATCGCAAATTTTTGGTCCCTATCCGCGTATCCCGCCACTCGGATCAGCTCCGTCAGCTCAATGAACACCACTGTTATTCTTTCTCCCAGCGAATACCTAAGTAACTTAGGTACGCGAGGCAGATGATTGACCCAAATTTTAAATCCGTCCGATAACTTCTGAAGCACCGGCAAATTTCTAACATCCAGCCGTTCGCTGGGGGGGGGTTGTAGTGAATGTCATATTATGTTGAAGACTCAGGCGAACGCTAATTTTCAAGACATCATCTCGACCGAGAATTTGTTTTCCGCGTGGGATGATTTCACTAGGGGCAAGAGAGGCAAGCCGGACGTAGAGCTGTTCGCGCATTCCTTGATTGAAAATACCTTACAGCTTAACCATGACCTTGCCAACAAGACGTACAGGCATGGTGGGCATGCCAAAATTAACATTTCCGATCCCAAGCCCAGGAACATCAGCAAGGCACCGGTCAGGGACCGCTTGCTGCACCACGCCGTACACAGGAAGCTCTACCCGATTTTTGACGGGACCTTTTATCGCCGACGCTTACTCATGCCGGGTCAACAAGGGGACCCACAAGTCCTTAGACAGGCTCTAATCCATGTTTTACGTGACCAGCAAGAACAGCCATAAGTCCTGCTGGGTCCTCAAGTGCGACATCAGGAAATTCTTTGCCAGCATCGACCATGGGATATTGCTGAAGATCGTGGCTAGGAAGATTGCCGACAAGGACATCAACTTGCTGCTGCAAGAGATAATTTACAGTTTTGACCTGCACATAAAGCATAATCTAGGCGTGAGGCATTACATACGCTACGCTGATGATTTTTGCATCCTGTCCAGCGACAGGAATTACCTATCGGGCTTGATTCTGGAATTTGCCGATTACTTAAGCACTGAATTGAGACTATCGCTCCATCCGAGCAAAGTCATCATCAGGGCGTTCTCTTCTGGGATTGACTTTCTGGGATGGGTTAATTTTCCCACCCACAGGGTCTTGCGCACGGCCACTAGAAAACGGATCATGAGGAGGATAGCCCTCAAGCCGGCAAACGAAACTCTGCAATCCTACCTGGGCATGCTCAAGCACGGCAATGCCGGCAAAATTCGCCAGGACATCCTGAGCAACTTTTGGCTGGCAGGCAGTTCCGCCATGTTGTCTTTACAAAGTCCGGAAAATTTGCTATAATACTAATAGAGGTTAAAAAACTCTAAGGAAACTAACAGAAAAATCCACTGAAACGGCACGCAAGCGGCTGATCCGGGTGCACAGCATTTTTAAAACTTGTCTATTTCCGGCCTGGGGTAAAATCATTAGGCTTAACCACCGAAGATTTACTTTGGACAGGAAATAAAACTAAGATGGACGGGGAGAGTCACCAAAATTAGTGACCAGCTCCCTTGCCCATGCTTAACTTAAAAATCAGGTTCTCTCGCCTGGTTTTTTTGTTTGTTCGGATTTTTCCGGGTTATCCAGAGGAAACCCATTGACGGTCCGAGATTAATTGTCGTAGAATAAGGACACGAAATTGCGGCCATCGGATATCAGAGTTCTCGCGATAAATATCACGGATGCCGAACGTATCTGAGCTAAAACGAAAAATTCAAATAGAGAGCCTGTGTCGGAAAACAGCAAATCCGTAGACAACAATTTGCCCAACGCCTCCCGCCTTAATGGTGCGTCTTTTGCGGCATTGCCAGGGGAGGAGGAGAGGCTTTTGTCGATGCACGAGGCTTCCAAGATGACCGGCTACCACCAGGACTACCTGGGCCAGGTGGCGCGGTCCGGAAAACTGAAGGCCAGGAAGATGGGCCGCAACTGGTTCACGACCAAGCTGGCCGTCGACATGTTCCTTGGCCGCGTGCCTGACCCGGAAAAATCTTCCGTTGCCCTGGCATCGGTGATCGAGTCGGCGGTTGAGGAGGTCGAAGTCGAGGAGGCCATCGCTCCAGTGATGGAGACAGTCGTCACACCCATAGCCAACTTTCAGCCGGTCGTTCCGGTCGTCGCGCAAGTTATGAAAGAGGTTTCACAATCGCAAAAAATTCCGGCCATCCAGATCAACATCGTCCGCCCGGAACCTGAGCCGCAGGAAATTTTTGCGGAAGCTCCCATCCTCACTCCGAAAGTCGAGCGCAGCCGCAAGGTCACGGTCAACATCCTGAGCATGTCACCTGATGCCGGACCCAACCTGCAGGAGGCCATCGCCATCCCGCAGCGTC
>Ga0163151_10003596_pt1 | contig 22047 bp, 20 predicted proteins | sample OliLakLV19MP5IB2_FD_145596 | JGI IMG/M metagenome (GOLD analysis project Ga0163151, IMG submission 145596) | Freshwater microbial mat bacterial communities from Lake Vanda, McMurdo Dry Valleys, Antarctica - Oligotrophic Lake LV.19.MP5.IB-2 | ecosystem: Environmental > Aquatic > Freshwater >... | reverse complement strand
CTTGTAATAAATGTGAAAAGAATATAATAACCACCTATACTCCTGATAGGCCAGAGAGAGTCCTGTGTGAGGAGTGTTATCGGAAACTGATTTTTTAATTTATTCTATGTCTATTATTCCTCCGTGAGAAAAAATTGCTGAAACAAAAAAATGTCGCATCAGTGGCGAGGAGTTTTTTGTTACTGACAAAGATCTAGAGTTTTATGACAAAGTTTCTCCAGTATTTTCCGGTAAGAAATACAGTATTCCAAGTCCGACATTGTGCCCAAAAGAGCGGCAAAAAAGACGACTCTGTTTTCGCAATGAAAGATATTTGTACAACAGGACATGTGATGCAACAGGACAAGACATAATCTCCTATCATAAGCCTGAGGCACTATATCCTGTTTTTCATCGTGATTATTGGATGTCCGATAGTTATAATCCTTCGACATACGGTTGTGAATTTGACTTCAATAGACCTTTTTTTGATCAATTTGCTGACTTAGAAAAAACTGTTCCCCAAATGCATCTCATCCAGTGAGTTGGGAACGAAAATTCTGACTATATCAATCTTGCTGGTTATTGTAAAAACTGCTATTATATTTTTGACTCTGATTATTGTGAAAAATGCTTATTTTCTACGAGAGTCGCACACTGTAGTGATTTACTCGATTGCTCATTTTGTTTTGAATCACAAAAAAGCTTCGAGTGTATTCAGTGTCGACAATCATTTGGACTCCGATACGCTTCTTTTTGCCAAAATTGTTCTGACAGCTGGTTTATTGATAGTTGCATCTGATGTAAGGACTGTCTCTTTTGTTGCAATTTAAAAAATAAACAGTTTTGCATCATGAACCAGCAATATTCAAAAGAGATCTATGAAGAAAAATTTGCCCAATTCATCACAGATACAAATATTGTAAAAAAACGACTGCTATTTGCTGACTTTCTACAAAAAAATATCAAACGAAACTACCATGGTATTCAGGGTGAAAACATCAGTGGTGATGATCTCTATAATGTAAAAAATGTTCATTTTTCTTTCGGAATTGATGAGTGTGAAGATTGCCGATATTGCGATCTCCTAAATACTTCAAAAAACTGTTGGGATGTTTCATCATTTGGCGAACACTCAAATTGGATTTATGATTCCCTCACAATAGGAATAAATGCAAGTAATTGCCTATTTGGCCGTGTCAATGTGCTCAATGCAACAAATCTACTTTACTGCAGTGTCGCCATGTTAGGTTCTCGGAATTGTTTCGGAAGTATATGTATCAAAAAGGGTGAACATTGTATTTTAAATAAACCCTATTCTACCCAAGAATACGAAACACTCTGTGGAAGGATTATAGACCACATGAAAAGCAATGGTGAGTGGTGAGAATTTTTTCCTCATAAATATTCCCCATTTGGATACAACGAGACAGTAGCGCAAGAATATTTTCCAATGAGGGAAGAAGATGTGCAAAAGAAGGGATGGAATTGGTATACCAAAGAAGAAAAGTTATTTGAATGAAATCCTCTGCAACCACTCTCAATAGACCAGTTTGATGAAATAATAGTTTGATACGAAGTAGCACAAAAAAACATTGATGAGCTACTTGCTTGAATTATTCAATGCGAAGTCACAGGAAAACCGTTTAGAATTATCAAACAAGAACTCCTTTTCTACATCGAAAACCATATCTCTATTCCAAAAAAACATCCTGACCAAAGACACAAAGAACGGATGGTACTGCAAAATCCAAGAACCCTCTATGAGAGGACATGTGCTGAGTGTGAGAAAGATATTATCACGACCTATTCACCAGAGAGACCAGAGAAAGTGGTATGTGAGGAGTGTTATAGGAGACTAGTATATTAAAACCTTTTTCTCATTTCCTTCTTATACGCCTCGACGCCTGGCTGATCAAAAGGATTCACTCCTATCATAATACCAGAGAGAGCACAACTGTACATCATGGTGTAGAGGAAATAGCCGATATTTCTAGCATCGAGTTTCAGAAGGGTTACCATCATACTCGGGCAGCCGCCATCATTATGAGCTTTTGCAGTCGACTGTAACGCAATATAATTGAGTTCATGGAGCGATCGTCCCACGAGAGTATCTAAATCATCAACCATCTCTGTCATAGCAGGAATTTTCATATCTGAAGCAGATTCTTCAATCCAGAGCATCGTTTCAAAAAAGAGTCGTCTCCCTTCTTGGACGTATTGCCCGAGTGAATGCAAATCAGTGGTGTAGCTCAGCGTATCTGGATAGAGACCTTTTCACTTCTTTCCCTGACTTTCTCCCATCAATTGTTTCCACCATTCTCCGATAAAATAGAGCGATGGTTCTGCGGTAATAAAAAGTTCTGAAACAAAACCAGCTTGTTCCAGCAAGACTCTCTTCTCAGCGTATTGGAAAGCTGGATGATTCATTCCCGTCATTACAGCCAAGAGAGCTTGCGGGCGCGAGGCGGAATCCGTCTCCGCTTGTCCTGACTCAATAATATCCTTTCGTGCATCTCAGGCTCCTTGCAATAATCAGACAATATCAATCCCCGCAAAGGCACACGGCAAAAGTCCGACTGGTGTCAAAACGGAATATCGACCGCCAATATCTGCTGGCAAAATAAAGGAATGATATCCTTGTCTCATGGTCTCAACACGGAGAGCTCCATTGTTTTCATCAGTAATAGTAATAATTCTGTTTTTCACTTCTTCCTCAGAGTATTTTGAGAGAAGGAAATTGCGAACCAATCGATATGAAATCGCTGTCTCAAGGGTTGTGCCAGATTTGGAAATAATGCAGGCAGAAACTCGTTTATTTTGCAGAGAAGCAAAAATCCGGTCATATTCTCTACCGCTCAGATGATTGCCGAGAAAAACCACTTCAGAATAATGCCCCCCTGACAAGGAGGGATTAAGAGGGGTTTGTAATGCCTCAATAATTGCCCGAGCTCCAAGATAGGACCCACCAATACCACAGACAATAAGTACATCACTTACTTTCTGAAGCTCCTCCGCAGCATGTTGAATATTTCATACATCTTCTTCTGTGGTATTTTCTGGTAAATCAACCCATCAGAGAAAATCTGAACCAAGACAAGTTCAATTTTGAAGCGAGGAATGTACTTCCTGCATAGATAATGAGAATAATAAATCTTTATTGGATAGATACTGATCTATATATCCTGCAAAAAGAGAAAGAGACGGCATAAAAAGTTTCGTTGGAATTATTTGGTATTTTTATTATACTCACTTGTAGATTTTTTCCATCATGAATGCTCATAAAACATTGATAGTTGTCTGAGGCTGAACTGGCTGACATGCCTACCCGCTTCTCAACCTTATTCAATACATACACAATAATACAGTAAAAACTTCCAAACTTTTTTCAGCAATATCGTTTCGATGGATAGGCGAAGTAGATAGTATAGAGTCTCGACTTGCTAGCTCAAATAATATCCCCTTTTCTGCAATTATTTGTGGAAAACTGCGACGCTATTTTTCCTTCAAGACACTGTTACTTCCCTTCCAAGTTCTCAGTGGCATTATTCAGTCTATCATTATTCTCATAGATGAGAAACCGCTTGGAATATTCTCAAAAGGGGGCTATGTCTCCCTTCCTGTCGCAGTAGCGGGTTGGTTATTGCAAACTCCTATTTATCTTCACGAATCTGATTCTGTTCCCGGTCTTGCAAACCGTATAGTCGCACGCTTTGCAACAGGTATATTGTGTTCTTTTGCTGAGGCAGAGAAGTTTTTTGCACCGGAAAAAATCATGGGACACGGTACACTTCTGCCATTGGGAATAAATGAAATTCTCACAGAGCCTACCAAAGAAAATCCTAAAACACAACTCCTCGTCAATTGTGGCTCTCAATGATCGAGCCGTATCTTTGATGCCATACTAGAAATCCTTGAAACTTGGAATCCATCTCTCAGTACCGTCGACATTCATCTTATACTTGGAACACAAAATGCTCATTATAGAAAAAAATTTAAGCAATTTCAGCAAGTGAAACTCTATGATTTTTTCTATGATCAAAAGGAGTATTTTGAACTCGTTCATAATTGTGATATTGTGATAGCACGAAGTGGATCAAGTATTTTCGAATTTGAAGCCCTCGGACTCCATATGATTCTCATCCCGCATCCTCATACTGGAGGTAATCACCAATATTACAATGCAAAAATATTTGAAAAAAAGGGACACGAATGTATACTCCAGGAAAATCTTTCGAAAGAACTGCCAATAGTTCTCGAAAAATATAAAGGATATAAAAAACCTTTCAAAACAGAACCTCTGGATATGAGCATTTATGCCCTACTTGAGAAAAAACTTTTGAAATAAATTCCTTCTCTTCGGTCTAAGCTATGCCTCTACGTAATAACTCAGGGTTAAAGACTTTCATCATTATTCATCCTTAATTCTTAATTTTCCTATGCGTCTCCTCCTCAAACTCTCTGGTCAAGCCCTCGGTAATGGCGGACAAGGATTTGACCATGAACATATCAAACGACTCGTCCATGAGATACATGAGCTCACCAATTTTCATGAAATAGCTCTCGTCATCGGATGAGGGAATATCTGTCGAGGGAGTGAATTTCACACACATGGTGTGTCAGAAAATACCGCTCATGCAGTCGGTATGCTCTCTACCGTTATTAATGGTCTCCTCATACAAGATGCTCTCTCACAAGATGGACAAAAAACGTATCTCTATACTGCACGGGATATCTCTACGGTTGGTGAAGCATTTTATGCTCGAAAAGCAGAAAAAAACCTCTCAGAAAAAAAGGTCGTTATTATCTCGTGAGGTACAGGAAATCCCTATTTCTCAACTGATACCGCAGGAGTCCTCCGTTCAATTGAGATGAATTGTGATATGATGATAAAATGTACTAATGTCGATGGCATATATTCTGCTGATCCTAAAAAAGACGCCTCCGCAGAGAAATTTCATACGGTTAGCTATGATGATGTTCTCTCAAAAAATCTCCGCTTTATTGACCAAACTGCTGTAGCACTCGCTCGAGAACACCATCTCAGGATAGGGGTCTGCCATATTGATAATATACAGAAACTCTCTTCTCTCACACAAGATGGAGCCTTCTTTGGTTCTATGATAGTATAATATGATTATGTTTTAGAAAGATAGAAAAAAATACTCACTTTCGTGAGTATTGTATAGCTCTACCATTGGTGCCCAAGAGAGGACTCGAACCTCCACACCTTGCGGCAACGGCTTCTAAGGCCGTCGTGTCTACCAATTCCACCACCTGGGCATATATGCATTCTATCTATTTTACATTTTTCTCAAGCTTTTTCGAAAAAAGAAGAAAAGAGACAAAAATATGAATAACTATAAATGCTACTCAACACAGAAATGGTATCGTAATAAAATTAAAATATTCTACCCCTAACGCATTGCACGGATTAACCGCCGTACATCAAAAAGGATTTGGAATATTGGTTTTTTGAAGGAGGTAATGAAATGATTCAAGGAGTATACCAGCTCCTGAAGCAGCATATATATACCAGAGAATAGGACGATTTTGGGATTTGAAGGCAATCAAAGTAAGAGGAAGAAGTGGAAACATAAGGATACGAGCCCACCAACAGAGTTGACAAGGATCAAAAGCGTTAGACGTGTCAAGCCACTCCCCTGTCACAAATTCATAGACTGGATCTCAAAAATTAGAATAATACAAAGGCGACAAAGTAGCAAAAAGAAGCTGCACAACCATGCTTGAAAACCACCATTTTCTGTCAGATACCCATCCTCTTCTAAATGAAATAACCTGAAAAATACTATAAAGAGCGAGGAGTATTCATATGATGATAGTGTCAGGAGCTCTCATAAAAAATCATATCAAAACGACCCCAAAGAAAAGCAGGAAGAAAAGGAACCAAAAAAGAAGAATATTTTTCATAGAATGAAAGTATAAGAAAAAAAGAAGAAAACTATAAAAAAATCTTGCATTTCTCTATTTCTTTTTATAATCACAACATATTTACCTCACTTCTTATGAAAAAAGATACCCACCCAAGTTCTCAAAAAGTTTGCTTCAAAGAGTTTTCAACTGGATACACTCTGATTGCTGAGTCAACACTTCACCCTAAAGAAACAATCGAACTCGATGGAGAGACATACCCCCTTATCTATATCGAAATCTCATCTGCAAGCCACCCATTCTACACAGGAGAAAAGCGTATTGTGCGAACTGGTGCTGTTGATCGATTCAATGCTCGTCTGGCTGCAAAAGACAATAAATAATCTCTTCAAGCTACTATTTTTTAAAAAAACCTTTTTAAATAAAAGGTTTTTTTAATACATGAAATTCACAAGTGTATCATTTATTTTTTGTAATATACCGGTAATGCATCTCTTAATTATGCTACATATATCTTTATGTTTTTTGTTTGTAAAAAATCCCCTCCATTACGAGGGGGATTTCTAATATGATGAAATAAATAATTATTTAACATCAACTGTAGCACCAACTTCCTTGAATCGTGCAACGAGCTCATCAGCTTCTTTCTTCTCGATGTTTTCTTTGATGTTTCCACCAGTTTCAGAGAGAGTTTTAGCTTCACCGAGACCGAGACCAGTGATTTCTCGTACGAGTTTGATGACACCAATTTTATTAGCACCACAGTCCTTGAGAACAACAGTTACGGTACCACCTTCATCTTCAGCTGGAGCAGCAGCTCCGCCTGCAGCAGCTACTGGAGCAGCAGCTGAAACACCAAATTTCTCTTCCATAGCTTCGACGAGCTCAGCGAGTTCGACAATTGTGAGTTTCTCGACGAGGTCGAGTACTTTTTGTGCGTGATCTGACATATATTAAAACAGTAAAAAATAAAGATAAAAAGAGAAATTCGATTTATGCTACAGGAGCGAGATCGCCAACTGTAGACTTGTTTGTCTCTTGGAGTTTTTGCTTCGCGACATCGAAAAATCGAGTGAGAGAGCTCACGGGTGATAAGAGAGAACCCATGAATTTTGCAAGCAATACTTCCTTTGTCGGAAGAGATGCGAGCTTTTGTGTAGTCTGAGCATCTTGAAGTGTATTTTCCAAGTACGAACCCGTAAAGACGAGCTTGTCCGCACTTTCATACGACTTCGCGTGAGTATTGACCAATCAGAGAACTGCAATAGGGTCAGCAAATGCCATAACAATAGCTACTTGACCGGGAAGCATCTCCTCTGGGATATCAACACCTTTGACTTCTTTGACAGCGAGCTGAATGAGTGTCTTTTTAGCGACAGTCATTTTACCTTGTACTGAGAGAAGTTCACGTCGGATTTTACTGACTTCGGCTACAGTGATACGATTGCTCTGAATCAGAGAAAACGATGTAGCACGAGCGAGATCAGCTTTTAGCTCCGCAAGTGTTTCAGACTTTTTTGCCTTTGACACAGTCATAACAAAAAAGGATAAAGAAATAAAATTGTCGAAAAAACAAAAAATACACCGGAAAAGGCGTATTCTATTAGTGGAATGCTAAGAGTTTTTGCCTCGGTAGGTCTTGTAATATCCTCAAGAAAGAATATATGCCTACTGTCTTCGACGACTCTATAATAAGAAATAGTATGATTTTTGCAAATCTTTTATACAAAAAGGTAGAAAATAGTTGCATTGAAGAAAAAAATAAAGTACACTATTACCACCTATGCACGAAGAACAAAACAACACTTCCGATACTGATATATCTGGTATATTTAGTACCTATAAAACCAATTCTTACGAAAGTGAAGGAGGTGTATCAATATGAAATATACATGAAAACAAAGAAGTTTTATCCCCTCTTTGAGTGAAAAATAATCCACTAAAAAATGATAGAAATAACGTTCTGAAAGGCCTTCAAATAGTTATTGATGGCTGCGTTCGAATAACAAAAGTGGCTGTATGGAGCATAGCAGTATTGGGGTGACTTTTTATCACTGCGCTTGCTACAAATACTATCGATCGAGCTATAAGTATTATAAATACAAATATTGGAACAAATATCTCTGTCTCTGGGGAAGTAGGAATAACACAATCATCTCCTGAACAGAAAAAAGTCATACCATGACTCACAAGCAGTGCTATAACAAATGCAACCCCCAGCAATATCCCCGAATCCATAGCTACTAAGAGGAGAGCGATTCTCGAAGCCAGAAAAGCAGCAAAATTGCTCGAAGCAAATCAAACGTCTCTCGAAAAAACTGTACAATAATAATACATATATATTTTATGAGCACTGAATTATTCATTACACAGGCGTTAGAAATATGCGGGCTTATGGTATGAAGTCTGGGTGTTACTATTATTCTTATCGGGGTAATAAAATCTCTCAAAACCTATCTTACGGTAGAGTTTGGGAAACACACGCATACATTAGATATCGATTCTGTTCGTTACAAACTCGGTACCTACCTTCTTCTTGGTTTAGAATTTTTAGTCGCTGCAGATATACTTGAAACAGTTTTTGCACCAACGCTCGAAAAAATTGGAATACTTGGAGGTATTGTGATTATTCGTACCGTTCTCAATTTCTTCCTCAACAAAGAACTCGAAAGAATAGAAAGGAAAGAAGCAGAATAACCTTGAGTTAAAAAATTGAGCATAAATAGCACACCACCTATGAACCACATTCCACTCTCACCTGACGATATCCTCCATCGAGAAAATCTCAAAAATATTACAAATAATGATCACTTTCGAGTAGCAATTTTTTGATCGGCACGAATCAAACCGGAAGATTCACTGTATCAATCAATTTCTGATTTTGCAAAAAATCTCGCTATAAATGGATATGATATCGTGACTGGAGGTGGCCCAGGATCCATGGAAGCGGCTTCAAAATGACACCATATGGCATGTGAAAAATGCAAAAATAAAACGCATACTGTAGGTATCAATATTCAGTTACCGTTTGAACAAGCACCAAACCAATATCTCGATATTGCTCAAACTGTTCCGACATTTTCAGCCAGACTCGATACTTTTATGGTTCTCTCTGATATTTTTGTAATAACACCTGGTGGTATCTGAACACTGTTAGAACTTTTTTATACTTGGCAATTGATGCAAGTTGGTCACATTTGCCGAGCTCCGATCATTCTTTGGGGTGAAGAGTACAAATGACTCAAAAAATTCATGCAAGATTCTGTTTTAGCGAATGGTTTTATAAACTCTGATGAGGCAGAACTCACTATCCAGGTCAATACAATGGAAGAGGTACTCTCGCTCATCGCCAAGGCTCATGAAGCTGACGAAAAGCTCGGAGATAATGCCTGCATAAATATAAAGCAGTATCTTGCAGGAGCCAAAAGTCTGGGGCTGATTGACTAAATTTTTGTGTAATAAAATGCTATTACCTAGTCTTTCTTTTGATTACACTTACTATTTTTCTGATCATATACACTAAAAACTTGGACTAAAGTTTGTATTTCTGATATAATCAAGTTTCTCTCGGGCTCAAAAGATTCAAGAGTTCTGACTGTAAATCAAAGCTCTATTGCCTTCTTTGTGACTTCTTGCTTCCAATTTGGAACAGTAGTTAAAGGATGGACACAAATACTTTTCATCATGATAGAGTATGCTTCTATACGGCTCACAGAATTTAAGGGTTTGAATTGTATATTTGTAGAGGAAATCAAATGAGCCATTCTAGCTTTTTCTGCTACTTGACATGTATACCATGGAATCATAGTGCCAATGGTATCACTATAAAAACCCATACACGAATAATTTTTATAGATTGGTATGTTTTGAAATTTTAATGCAAGGAGAACAGTCTCAATCCGAGTGACAGATTTCATACGTTTCCCTTGAAAAAATGTTTTCTGAATAAAAACAATGAAGTCACTGATAAATCATTTAGGAGTTGTTTCTCCTATTTTTATAGGAGGAGAGGATGATACTAAAGATGAAGAGCCACCACTGCCACCACTTCCCCCTTGTAATGATACTGGTCGCCAATCTGTGCGTACATCACAATACTCTGGACAATCAAACGTAAGAATACCGATCAGAGTACCGGCAGCTATACCAGAGAATTTGCCAGTAGACATATCTATTGTTACTTCACCAAAGTCAATCCATCATAAATGTTCTCCCCATGCATATCCAGAGAGATTTCCTGATCCATCATTCGCTACACCACTCTGAGCAGGATCAAGATTGATCCAACCACTATTTTTTGACCAAGCAAATCCTGATAATCTATCACTGTCAACAATAACATTTGAAAAGTTTATATATCCCACATTATCACTCCATGCATACTTATGTATCTCAGAGATAGATCCCGCAAAAAGAGAAGGTACGAAAAAACACAGCAATATGCACGTAAATAAAATTACGCGAGAGCGTTTCATAAAAATTATTTACCCGCAATTACCAGAATATCTGCTTCAGGCCGAGCTTCCCCCTTTGGCAGTGAGCTCACTTTACCACCTAATAAGACTGCGATATCACTGGTCTCTTGTGCATACGCTCCTGTTACATCTATAACCAGTGTTTCAGGGTAGTCTTTCTTGGTTGCATTAACCACCACTCCTGTCTGATAAGTAGGATATTGAGAGATAACTTTTTGCTCCATCTGTCCAGAAAAACCGACTGTTTCAGTCCCATTATAATACGCTACTTTGAGTGGTACTGGAATCGCTGCGAGATCTTTATCACGCTTGGATTGCTCTTCGGGTGTCAGGAAAATAGGAGCAACGGCGATAATTTTGTTGACAGAAGGACGATACAAGATAGCTTGCAGTGCTTGATTATATGCTAGTACAACATCTCCGTTCTCTGTTTTACGAAAAAATAACTGATCTTTGAGTTTTTCTTTATCAATAATAGTCGCCATTGTTGGTACTTCACCACTCGGTAATTCTATCATCTTCCCGAGTGAAGCAATAATACGTTCTATTTCTTTTTGGGCTACCGTGTCAGGATTATTTTTGAGGAGCGTATACTGTCGAGAAAAATACAGAGAAGTAGCGACTCCGCCTATAGCAATTAAGACCAATAATGGGAGCAACATTTTTTTGACGCTTTCTCTCAGTGTGTTACCAGTTACGCCATCTGATCTGGGGGCGAGTTTTGTATTTGAAACAGTTTTTTTAAACATATTTTCTGATTAAAAGATAAAAATCATAGATTCGCCGTGGCGAAAGAATAATCGTATTGTATGAATGAATAAACCCCTGTCAAACATTTTAAGAAGCAGGAACATTGGCAGTTTCTCACCCAGACTCAACAGGTGGAATCACGATTGGAACAGGAGTCTCACAAACATTGTTGACGAGAATCTGTGAAAGTTCACATGTAGGTACTTCTGGTACAGTCGGTACGACTTCTATGAGTACTTCTGTCGGAGTCGGATCATCACAAACATTGTTGACGAGAATCTGTGGAAGTTCACATGTAGGTAGTTCTGGTATCAAATCAGGAGAAGAATTAAACGCATTTTTGGCACCAAAAGCATGCCAACTGAAAACAAAATTTTTATTTTGCGGTGTATTGATTTTTATTTTAAACCCATTTCTTGTCACCTCATCAATATAGTAGTCTGCCAGAGCACCTTGCGTATTTTTTGAAATAGTTATCACGGGTTGATAGCTATATGTCTGATCAAATACTACAGAAACTTCGGTCATTCCAGATACTATCACTGCCTCACCGACAGTATCTCTCCCCAGAATGACGTGCCCCATCACCTCCAATCCACCCGATAAAACTCAGGCATTCAGTGTATCAGTAGATACGCCAGTCACGCTGGATTTCAGTGTATTGATTTCGCCCTGTTGTTCCTGTAAGGCACTGATAAGCAGTGTTGGCAATCTGGAATAATTGATCCCCTTATACCCATCAGTCGTATTAGTGAAGACAAGTTCTGGAAAAATTATTTCTACCTCTTGTGCTACAAGACCGATATCATGGGCAGAATTTGAGTTCCATTGAAACGATCGAGGATTCAATTGCATGATTTTTTGTAATGTATCAATTGAGTTGAGAGATTGTATATTATTTTTGAGACGTTGATCTGAGGCAGAAGTAGTGAGAGTGCCATCTGCTGTAAGATTCAGATCAAATGCATACGCTCATGACCCAACAGATGAAAACTGAGTCTGATCTGAAAACACAAACTTTGCCCCACTTCCCACCGCATCAAAGGTGGTAAGTCCTGTTGCTCCTGTTGTAGCATTCCAATAGTTTGAAGCATCGTAACCTGAACGGAATTGTTCTGTTGTAGAGATTATATGCACTCTTGCTGATACAGTTGCACCTGTACCGAACCCCGTATTGCCCTGCACAAGCAATCCATTGGTTGGGGCAGCTAACAATGTGTAATTATTTCCAATAACTGCATTACCATTAACTGCAAATTTTGAAGCTATCCCTCCTAAATATCCACCGACACCAAGTCCTCCACCTCCACGACCAACATAAAGAATTTGAGAGCTGAATAAGTTTATGTTTGGAATGTCTACTGATGTCCCATAAAATTGCATAGTTCCAAACGCACCATCAAGTGTAAGTAAAACTGGGGAGGCAGCATCTTCATTTCTAATATACAAACTTCCACGACTATTAAACTGTGCAAAGGTAGTGGCATCAAAATTAAACTCTGCGAGATTTGCTGTTTGCCCTGCAAAGCCTTGAATGATTTGTCCTATAGTGCCTGTTGCACCTGTGTTTGCGTGGAGTCGTGCGGCTGGTGTTGCAGTTCCAATCCCAACCCTTCCATTCACAGCATCTACGAAAAAAGTACCTGAGGCGACGTTTAAATTACCACTTGAATTTACAGATAATTTAGAGGTATTGTTTGTATAAATCTCAAATGTTTGAGCATCAGAAGTTCCTAGCCGAAATTGTGCCCCAGTTGAGAACAAATAATTTGTATCTGAAGCAAAAGATATTGCGTATATCGACCTTGTTCCTGAAGTAAATCTAAACCCTGCACGACTAGCCCCCACTGCATCTAAATTCCAAGAGGAGTTTGGGTTAGTGCCAACTCCGAACCCTCCATCAAACCTACCGCCTCCACTAGCAGTTACGAGTCCTATTGAGTTTATTCTCATTCCCTCAACTCCCCCTGTACTCCACGCAAGTGTATCTGCTGTTGGTGACCACATACCCGTGTTTGTATCTCCAGTGAATGAGTATGACGGAAGTGAAACTGTACCTAAACTTGCAAGTATTCCACCAAGTAAAGATACTTGAGTGTTTGTTGTAGCACCTCGTCCTGTTACATTTGCGAGTGTGTCTGTTTCTGTGTATCAAGTAATATATCCAGCACCATTTGTAAAAAGTGTATTACTTTGTCCAGATAAAGCTGAAACCGCTCTTCCGTCTGTGAAATATAAATTTGTACCCTCGGCAACGTCTGAAGTAGTGAGCGTAACCGCTCCAGTAAATCCATTTACAGATAATACAGTATCTGTAGGAGTCAAAAGCTCTTGCCAATTCGCTAGAGTTGAAGAGGGAGTAGTAACTAAAATAAATGATTTATTCAGATCCGTACGAACTGCAACGTCTCCATTTTCAGCACTTGTAAGAGCGAGCATTGCCGCTTGTGATCCCACTACGAAAGTATCAGTAATCGCCAACGCGGGCAAATAAGAACTCGGAATTTTACTATCAGCACCGAGAGGAGTTAAACCATTTGCAACTCCTTTTTGTAATTCGATTCGAGCGTCTGATCTTGCATTTGTATGATAAAGATTAGACCCCTCAGCTAAATTTGAAGTAGAAAGGCTACTCAAATTCTGCAATGCACTTGCTGCAAGTGTGCCTTGTGCCGCTGTGGCAAAAGCTCCTATGTTTTGTGATGCCGCCGATCACAAACTAGAATTAAGAGCATAAGGGGATAAATCCGCACTCGTAATATATCCTGCGTCATTATTAAACCCACTATTATTGATATTACTTTGACTACCACCTATCTGATTCCAGTTCAAACCAGTAATATAGCCACTATCATTCGTTAGAGTAGAAATATTGAGTCCAGACAACGATGTCAGATAATTGCCAGCCGTTTGCTTGGTATTAAAAATATTCCAATCTGTAGCAGTCAGATAACCATCCGTACTCGTGGTAGAAGCACCCAACTTGATTTTTAGAGAAGCAGATGTTTCGTCACCAGTATTAGTACCAGAAAGATTTGAACCAAAGATGGTGCCATCTGCAACAATATTATTGTCTCACACATCGCTATCACCTCCGACATGGAGCCCCCCATTAATGGACAATTTCGATAGACCAGTAGTCGTGCCAATACCCACATTACCATTGGTGATATAGGTGCCTCCAAGACCCTGAGGAGAAATCTCTATAGTACCATTTGTATTCGTAGAAGAAAGAGTATTTCCTGATATTCTGATATTACCCGATTGTGTGCCATCAGAAAATAAGAGAGGAGATAGATCAGAAGTTCGGAGCGTCTTTCATGCTGTGAGAGTCACATTACTTTTGAGGAGAATTCCCCCACCTCCAGCTGCAGGATTGAGTTCTATATTCCCTCCGCCAGTCGTTTTGAGGATCAAGTTTTGAGTATCATCAGCAGATACCACGACACTCTCATCATTATTGGTTTGCAACACCCTCTGCCCATCCACATAGATGGATCCTGGCCCTACGTACAGATCTTTCCATACACGAGTCGGTGAGCCAAGAGCATATGCATCATTTACGCTCGGAATGATATCGCCCGTTATGGTCATATCACCTACGAGAGAAAATGTCTCAGTAGGACTGGAAGTACCAATACCGAGTCGCTTATTTGTATTATCCCAGAAAAAATTGGAGTTGTCTTGTGCGAGAGTCGTACCATTGGAAAACAGTATAGAGCCTGATGTATGAGATGGAAGAGAGAAATAACCTGCTAACGCATGATTTCCCCACTCAAATGCTGAGACTCATTTCTCAACAGACGCCGTCAACGGGATTTCGTATCCTGGATCAAGAGAAAATACGCCCGTATTGGTATCATAGTTCAGCTGAGAAATGACGGATGACAAACTACTCAATGTAATGTATTCTACCAAAACGCCACAGTCTGCATCAGTAGGTGCACATGCTGGCTCGAGTGTCTCTCACGGATAATACATCGCAGCCTGAAGTATCCCAGCAGAAAAGAGTATCAGAAAAACGACCACCTTTGATGGACTAATAATTTTTTTATTTATAAAGAAATACGATAATGTTTTTATCTTATTATACAAGTTAAATCGTTATGGGTAACGAAAATAGTATACTATAAAAAGGGGAGAAATGCAAATTTAAAACCCAACACGATTCATATCTAGCTCACGAAATTTCATAAATTTTCCATCAAAGGCAAAATCGACATTTCAGATAGGCCCATTTCGGTTCTTACGAATAAAAATAGTGGTCTTGCCTTTGTTCATATCATTATCATTCATTTCAGCATTGTTGTAGTATTCTTCTCGATAAATCATGAGGACAATATCTGCGTCTTGCTCGATAGAGCCAGAATCTCTGAGATCAGAAAGAATCGGCTCTTTGCTCGCGCGATTTTCTACATTTCGTGAGAGCTGAGAAAGTGCAATGATTGGTACTGACAGTTCTCGAGCAAGAGATTTGAGCCCGCGAGAAATATCTGATATTTCTTGCACACGATTATTGGGGTTCGTCCCTTGAATGAGTTGGAGATAATCGATTACTACCATATCGAGACCTGATTCCATCTTGAGGCGCCGGCATTTAGATTTGATCTCTAGGAGTGTCATGCTCGCTGAATCATCGATATAAATCTGTGAGGTAGAGAGCTGAGAAAGTGCATCACCGATACGAGCAAAATCATCGTCTGAAAGTTCTCCTTTTTGGAGTTTCCAAGAATCAATACCCATTGCCGCACATACCATACGATCAGTGAGTTGTTCCTTGCTCATTTCAAGGGAAAAGATAGCAAGATTACGTTTTTTAGCAACATGTTGACCAATATTGAGAGCCATGGCTGTTTTACCCATGGATGGACGAGCTGCTAGGATTACCAGGTCTCCACCACGAAGTCATTGGAGTTTATTGTCGAGATTTCGGAAACCCGTCATTACACGAGTATTTTCAATCTTTTTTGGATCCTCATGAATTTCTGCATATTCTTCATAGCGCATATCGAGCACTTCTCGGATATGAGTGAGACGGTTCTTGATAAATGTTTGTGTTATTTGAAAGAGTGATTGTTCCGCCTTTTCAAGGAGCATGTTGATATCAGCAACCTCATCATATCCGAGAGAAGCAATGGCTGTACCTGTGTTAATGAGTCGTCGCAGAATTGCTTTTGACTTTACAATTTGTGCATATTCAAAAACATGCGAACTCGTTGGAACTGCAATGGTCAACTCTGCAAGATAAGAGTTTCCTCATACCAAATCGAGCTCCCCTCTTCCAGATAAAGACTCGGAGACTGTAACAAGATCAATTGGTTTATTCTTTTTATAGAGCTCAAGAATTGCTTCGTAGATAACGCCATGATTGTCGTCATAAAAATCATTTCTCGTAACAATGTCAGATATTTTGATAACACTCTCCCTATCTATCAAAAGAGAACCCAGTAAGCTGCGTTCTGATTCTAGGGCGGAAGGTGGAAGTTTTCACTGCATAGTGTGATTATAGAAATAATTGATATATTGTAAAGAATATGTATAAAAATAGATTTATTTGGAAAAATAATACTTTTACAACTACACTCTTTTCAAGAAATCGAGAGTGGTATATTGGCAAAGGGGAGAGATTTATGCTTGAATGTTTTTATCTTTTCCTCTCTGATCCTCAAAACGTTTTGAGTCAGGATGAATACCGAGCTTGTCTTCTACTTTTGGTAACCAAGAAAGGACAACTTGATTATAGGGGTCAAGTTTTCGGAGAGACAAGAAAGCGTCATATGCTTTTTGATCTGAACCAACCTGTAAATATGAAAGACCGAGAATTTCAAAAGCCTGAATATTTTTTGGTTGTACCTCAGAGAGCTTTCGAGAATAAAGCAGAGATTCTTCGTATTCATGTTGATCGTACCCGAGTTCGGCAAGTGTTTGGAGAAGCTCTGCATTGCGCGGCTCTTTCTCGAGTCATTTTTTAAAAATGTCATACGCAAGGTTATTCTTGTTTTGATGTATGAGATTATTTCAGAGATAGACATAAACATCTGCCTTTACTGGATCATGATGGAGAAGGAGATCACGGAAGAGAATTTCTGCTTTCTCGAGGTCTTGTTCCTTTTCATAGAGTTGTGCCAGGAGGACATTCAGCTCCATATTGTTCCTATCAATAATGAGTCACTCAATGATGGCCAATCGTGCTTCTTCGTATTCCTGCACAGCCAATTTAGCTTTAATTTTTTTAAAAAGAGCATCCAAAGCTTGTTTTTCTATCGCTTTTAATTTCTTCTTTGGTATATTGAGTGAAACATCTGCTCTTCGTGTCTGCACTTCAACCTTCTTTTGTTCGATGGTATGACGGCGGAGACTCTTTGTCCGTTCTTTTTTCCTAAACAATTGAGATGCTTTTATATGAGAATATTTAGACCACGCTCCATGGAAAGTATGAAACACGATATAGCTGATTCAGGCCAAGAAGAGAAGGAACTCTACCCAAATCAACTGATAAATAAGAATAAATGACATAAGAAAAAGTAATCGAATTATAGGCAAAAACAAATTGAAAGCAACCTGAAGACGTATTTTACCCTGCTTCTGTCAATCGTGCGATCCTCTCTTCAAGTGGTGGATGACTTGCAAAAAGTCGTCAAAATCCTCATGATTTTCCATCAATTTTCATGGCTGCTACTTTTGGATCACCTGCGATAGCTATATTCTCAGGGTGAATTTTTTGCAAAGCACGAAGAGCGTTGATCATTTTATTTTTTCCAACAAAAGAAGCACTTCCCGCATCTGCAGCAAATTCACGATGCCGAGAATATGCCATAACGATTAGGGAACCGAGTATTCCGAGTAAAATTTCTAACACAATCGTCGTCACAAAATACGTAAGATTACTTCTACCTTCAGAGTTATCCCGTCCCGTCATAGAAAGTATTTGAGCAATCGCTCGAGATAAAAATATAACAAATGCGTTGATAACACCCTGGAGCAGTGTCATGGTTACCATATCACCATTGAGAATATGGGCCATCTCATGAGCCACCACAGCCTCTATTTCCTCGGGTTTCAATGTTTCAAGAAGTCACGAAGATACAGCGACAAGACTCGAGTTACGAGTAGCACCTGTAGCAAAAGCATTAACCTCAGGAGAATGGTATACTCATACTTCTGGCAACGTAATATCATTTCTCGATGCAATCGATGCAACTGTCTGATAGACCAATCGCTCATTCTGTGAAAAAGATCCGAGGGATTCTTCTGTGATTAACTGTATACTATGGGCTTTTTTTGCCATCCAACGCGAGAGAAAGAGTGAGGTAAATGAAGCAAAAAAACCATAAATAAGCGCAAAAACAGCAAGACTCAGATAATTTGTATGGAGTGTTCAGCGAATATCCCACCCGAAAAGCATTTCAATAAGTGAGAGGATTATGGTTCCAACGACAATAATCGCGATATTGGTGAGGACAAAGAGGAAAATACGTCGTAACATATGAATAATAAATAAATAAACACTATTATTATAAGGATATCTCTAAACTGGCAAGACTTCTCTACTTGTATATATGTCAAATTCGTCGTACAATCTCATCTATGAATATGTACCAAACCGCACTGGATTATTTCAAAGAACTCTGCTGCATACCGCGTATGCCCCTGCACGAAGAAAAAATACGTCACTGGATTATCAAGTGGGCAGAAGAAAGAAAATATTCACACACCACTGATGCTATTGGGAATCTCCTGATAGTCGCTCCTGGAAATAAAAATACTATTCTCTGTCTCCAAGCTCATATGGATATGGTGTGTGTGGCAGATGGACAACACAATTTCGCAACACACGGTATCTCAATCACTGAACAAGATGGAAAAATAACCGCACAAAAAACATCACTCTGAGCTGATAATGGTATTGGAGTAGCAACCATGATGACGCTTACGGAACTCACAGATCGCCCCACACTAGAGCTTCTCTTCACTATGGGTGAGGAAGTCGGTCTAGTAGGGGCACAACATATCACACTGCCTCTCAGTGCACCCTATGCTCTCAATCTCGATTGGAGCGACTCAGATACTATCGGTATTGGATGTGGTGGTACACTCCTCATGGCCTGAGAACAAGATCTCATAGACATTCCTCATCAAGCGTATAAAAATAATGAAAACATATATACTATTACGCTTCGTGGAATGCAGTGATGACATTCGGGAGAAGATATTCGATACTATCGTGGTAATGCAATTAGTGAGATACTCAGAGTTATTCAAGAACTCCCCTCAATAACTCATATTGGGGATATATTAGGCTGAGAAGCTGATAATGTTATCCCTCATAGTAGCAAGATGAATATTGTCTACCTTGATCATCCGAATCTTCTCATAAATGAACTGAGTCATCTCCAAAAAATACTCAGAACAAAATATAAACATGATACTATTTCCCTCTCAGCAGAAAAAATTGATACATCGACAGCTCTCTACAAACGAGAAGATATACTTCCTCGTATCTCTCAAATTATAGAGCTATGAACAGGTGTACAAGTATGGTGAAAAAACAATACTCCGCTCTCATCTTGGAATCTTGGAATTTTTTCTCTTGAAAAAAATATCTTGAAGGCTAGTTATTTCTTACGGTCAAATCTTGAGTGAGGAATAGATGAAATGGAACAAGAGTTATTGAAACAGGATCGTATACAGTGGTCAAGAGAACATGCATCACCTCCGTGGGAAAGTCCAGAAACAGATATTCTCACAAAACACATACAAGAATCTTTCGTTGATAAAGAAGGGGCACCTCTCGAGACTATACGAACACATGCCACTGTCGAGTGTGGACTATTATCAGAAAAATACCCTGAAACAACATGGATATCAGTCGGAGTAACCATACATAATATGCACACAGTTAACGAATATATAGAAATAAGAGATTTGGAAAAATTTGTAGAAAGAATGGAGAATTTTTTACAACGTTAACTCTCTCGAAACTGTAGCACATCGAGAGTATTGAAAATATATAATGTTCATGGGTTTTTTAGATTGAGACTATATGCATCTACAGATACTACAGTTATGATAAAAAATATCTGATAATCCTTGATTATAGAGACAACATAGGGTATTATGACGGTATGAAAACTCTTCGCGACAATTTTCCGAAAAGTACACCCTCATCGATCACCCCGAGAAAAATCGGTCTTCTTTCGATACCTGTGGCAATCTCTATGGCAATGATGTATTGCGGGGAAAAGGTGAATTCCATCCTTCGCGAAGAGCATCAAAAATCTTCTGAGCTCATATCACCAGATTTTTCACAAAGAGAAAAATGAGATATTTCAGAGAGCTGGAGTGAAGCACAAGAGAATCAAGTACTTCTCGCCTATCATGTCAAAAAAGGTGATACTCTCTCAAGTATTGCTCGGAGACATCACGTCACACTAGAGAGTATTCTCAGTATTAATAAAAAAATTGCTTCTCCTGACGCCATACGTATCGGACAAATCATTCTCATACCCTATGATGGTAGTGAAGAATGAAATGAGGCAAAACAAAAAACCACACCAACAGAAAGTGTAGCACCAATCACATTTACACGATCATCTCTGACACAGATTATGAAAAATGTTCTGACACGACCAAGTGGGACGATGTTATGAGCTATAGGAGATCAGCCAAGTGATATTGCTCGACTCAAGGTAATTGCTGAAAAGACAGGACTTGGTGCTGACGCGGATGATGTACGCTATGCCAATCTCTGTGCTGCCAATATGCGGGCTGTCAGCGCTTCACTACGAGAATATCTCGAGGCACAAGGAATTGATATAGATCTTTCATGGAAAAATGGGAAAAATGGTATCGGTGTCGGGAAATACTTTGCTGAATTGAATGCACAGAAACAGCTTCCGCACTGATTTGAAGTCATACAAACAAAGTCTAATCCCGACCCTACGAAACTCAAACAACTCCTTCTCAGCAAAGGAGCAGAATACAGTATTTTCGTCCTCTCTTATTCTCACGATGTCCATGGACACGTCAATATGGCCTTTAGAGTTGGGGATGATATTATCATTTTTGATCCTTCTTGGAAAGGGAAATCTACTGGCTGGCCTGAGAGATTTCATAAATTCGAAGATTATATTGCCCATTTTGTCGATGGTGATGTGACACAAGGATATCAGAAAGCCCGTAACAGATATGATCTTTTCAATGTCACTTGTGTCCCAGCTCATCGTGTTGATGACAAAAAAATACTGGTTCACAAAGATGTACCTGCAGAAAAAACAGAAAATTCCAATAAAGACATGTGAGCTCTCACTGTGGTGTTTGAAGGGTTTTCCCCTCGTATGCATATTGATACACAAAAAGGCAATATCACAACCTATTCTATAGGGCATGGTACAAACATGGGTACTCGAATATGAAAGTACCCATATTGATCGTATGCTAAAGATATTGCTGAGTTTCTCGAGAAAAATTGACATACACATGAATCAATAAAAAATATCATGCTAGGAGAAAAAAATGTTAGCCATTCTGAAGCCCGATGACTGTTTGAGATGCGCTATGTCACACGGTATCAAAAAATTCGTACCCACTGTGGACAAAAATGGCACACCTATCCGCCTATTATCAGAAATATGCTCATCGATATGTCCTATAACCTCAATGGAGAATATGGTATATTTCCAAATGGGCTCTATCCAGGTTTTCCCGACGCAGTCATAGCACTCAACGCTTGAGATTGGGTATGATTTATCAATGCTGTTGCTGATAGTAAATATGCTCAAGAGGACGTCTGACCAAGACGTGTAGGTGCTTGGTTTAATTTTATTATGAAAGATTTACTCAAGGGAAATAAGAAATGATTGTCCTCAAAATCTCTACAGATTCTTTGAGAGTTCACGAGTCAACACAAAGTAGAAATAGAAACTCTTATGGCGAAATCGGGGTAAAAATC
>Ga0163151_10003593_pt1 | contig 22052 bp, 22 predicted proteins | sample OliLakLV19MP5IB2_FD_145596 | JGI IMG/M metagenome (GOLD analysis project Ga0163151, IMG submission 145596) | Freshwater microbial mat bacterial communities from Lake Vanda, McMurdo Dry Valleys, Antarctica - Oligotrophic Lake LV.19.MP5.IB-2 | ecosystem: Environmental > Aquatic > Freshwater >... | reverse complement strand
GTGTAACAACGGGAACATCTCACAATGCTGCACACCTTTGCCCGCAGTCATCCATTGCACATCGCCATTTCCAAAACGGCCCGCTGCACCCAATGAATCAGAATGATCCACCGATCCTTTTGTTACGATCGTTACCGTTTCAAATCCACGATGCGGGTGTGCAGGAAAGCCTGGCACATGCTCGCCATGATACATTCTCCAACCCTCATTGTTGGGCGCAAAATCCTGACCGATCACCCTTCCTTTCAGGGAGGCAGCAGGGCCCATTACATCATTCCCTTTCGGATAAAAATCCTGGTGATGTACGCAAAAGAGAAAAGGATCTTGTGTTTGCCATGGAAAGCCTAATGGTTTTATGGATTTGATGGATGAATTATTCATGGTTTAAAGATATTGAATGCTTGTTTAACCACGATGAGGGACCAAAAGTTTGCCTCGCTTCTGTTTCATTTCGGTCGGATAAGGAAATGAATAGTGGATTTTTTTAAATTCGTTGACACTAAACTATGTCAGCTATGAAACTATTCGCCTCCATCTTTCTTGGAATCGGCCTGCTCTTTGCGTTTATCGGATTGGGTTGGTTCTATGTTTTTATTTCCACTTCAGAGGGCTCGGAATTTTCTGAGGATTGGATCGGGCCATTGGTGTTCACAACGATAGGGCTGATTTTCGCCTCTGTTGGAGGTGGCATTTTATACCATCTGGCAAAACAGAAAGAGAGACGCGAATTATTATTGCGATCCGGACGAAAGTTGCGGGCTGTGATCTCGAACGTGTATTACAATAATAATATTACCATAAACAACCGGCATCCGAGAGTGGTTGAGTGCTTAGCAGAGTTGAGCGGCCAAAAACAAAATTTCAAGAGTCATAATGTGTGGAGCGCAGCACAATTTGAGATTGGCCAGGAAGTAGCCATATATGTAGACACACGCGATAGCACTAATTATTGGGTGGAGGTGGGAGAATAGATCGTAGCTATCTCTCCAGTTTGAAGTTCGGTTCTACAGCCGGACGCTGATCCGCATTGACTACTTTCCACGCGGTGCGATAAATCCACTGTGTCATCTTCAGTAATTTTTCATAATCAATATTCTGTGCGTTGTCCTGTGGAGTGTGATAGTCAGGATGAAGCAATGTTGTGTACATCAATGAAGGAATGTTGAGTCGCGCATAGGGCAAGTGATCACTTCTGAAGAACCATCCTTCAACGTGGTTAGGTTTATCCCAGAGGGTATCCAACTTAAATTGAGGGCCTTGTTCATTGGCTTCAAGCGCCATGTTCACCAGGTCCGATGAACTCCGATGAGGAGCCTGCGACCCTAACAAAGCCGCACTGTCCGGATGATTGCGACCAATCATATCACCGTTGAGTACAGCAACAATCGAAGAGATAGGAACGGTAGGATGGGTAGTAAAATAACGCGAACCGATTAAGCCACGCTCTTCGGCACCATGAATGACCAACAAAGCCGAGCGCTTTCCGGGATACTTCTTTAAGGCACGTGCTGTGGCTAACAGGGCAACGTTCACAGTAGCGTTATCATCGGCACCATGATAAATGGAGTCATTGCCTATTACATTGCGAATGCCATGTGCATCCGGGTGACCGCTGAGCACTACATATTCCTTCGACAAGGTTGGATCAATGCCTTCCACTTTACCAATGATATTCACAGAAGGATACGTAAAGCTTTCCAGAATCAGCGATGCATTCAATACAAGTCCTTCCGCCTTGATCCATTCGGAGGCATCACTGTGCAACCATAACATGGGAGCTTTTGATGTTGGTGCAGGAGCGGTTCCTTCATTGGAATAGATACCACGGATTAAATTTTCCTTCGCGTATGGCCAGGCATGTTCTGAATATTCATCGCTGATAAAAATCACAGCCGCAGCTCCTTTGCTGATAAGGTCATTCCCATATTTAGTCATGACCGAACGACTATATCGCCATTCCGGTAACGAGACATTCAGATTGATTCCATCAGGAACGACTTGAATGGCAACCGCTTTCCCTTGCACGTCAACAGCATTAAGATTTAATTTATTCGCTTCGCCAAGATAAACCACCGGGGCACTTACCAGGGCCGGTGCAAGCTGCGAGATCAGCACATCACTCCATAGTTTCAAATTATGATTGCCGATAGTTACACTGCTGGCTGGGGAAATACGATGACACTGCATCGAAAAAAACTGAAAGTACGTGCCATCATCTCCAGCGGGTGCAATTCCCTCTTCACGCATTCTTTCGGCAAACCAGGCGGATGCTTTCAACTCATCAATCGTACCGGCCGAGCGACCATTGAAGTGTGGATCAGCCATTGCATACACATCTTTTTTCAAGTCCTCCAACAAAATAGTTTTCAAGCCGGCAGGTTTTTTGGATTTGCTTTTTGTTTGTGCCTGCAGGGTAATAGAAAACAACGAAGCAATACACAAGGCAATAACCCAGGTGAGTTTCATAGTGGTATGTTAAAGGAATTAATTCTGATTTTTATTGAGGACACTGCTGTTTACACACGTCAGCATCTTACCTGTTTTATAAAACTCAATAATATTTTCAGCAGCCAATCGCGCCATGCCATTTCTTGCTTCCACCGTGGCCGAACCGATATGCGGAAGCACCGCCACATTGGGCATTTGCAGTAATGGATTGTCTGCATGCATCGGTTCAGGATTGGTGACATCCAACCCCGCGCCCCAAATCGTTTCAGACTGCAATGCCTCAATAAGATCTTCTTCGTTGTGCACCGACCCGCGTGAGGTGTTGATGAAGATCGCAGTCCGTTTCATCTTACTAAATGCGGCTTTATTAAAAATACCTTTTGTTTCATCACTCAACATACTGTGCACAGAAAGTACATCGCTTTGCTGCAACAGTTCATCAAAGGACACATAGCGGGCGCCAAAAACTTTTTCTGCTTCTGCGTTGCGGGTTCTGTTGTGATAGAGGATATTCATATTGAAGGCACCGCGACACCGTTGGGCCATCACCATACCAATTCTTCCCATTCCAAAAATACCGAGTGTTTTTCCGCTGAGTTCTATGCCCAGATTTTTCAACGGCTCAAATTGTTTCCACTCACCGCGCTCAATCGTTTTGTGCAGGTAAAACATCTTGCGCGAGGCGGCAATCATCAATCCCAGAGCCACATCGGCCGTAGCATCACTTAACACATCGGGAGTATTGCTGACCGGAATGTTCTTTTGGGTAGCTTCTGCCACATCAATGTTATCATAGCCGACTGCAAATTGTGCGATCACCTCCAGGTGTGAGCACTGACTGAAAAAATGCTTGTCGAGCTTATCCGCGCCAAGCGATATAATAGCGTTGACTTGCTTTGCACGCTCAATCAACTGCGGTTGGGTCATAGGGCCGCTCCCCTCCCACACACTCAATTCAAAACCTGCTTTCGAGAGCATTTCGTGAGCCTTGCCGGGAATAATGCGGGTAATGAGTACTTTTTTTGACATAACGTATAATAGATTCTAGATCGTTGATCAACACAAAGATACACGATCATTTCTTTTTTTAGCCCTTAACAAATTTGTGGAATTCTGGCCTTTCTTATAATGAAGGAATTCTTTAATAACTTACTTACTCAACATTAATACAATGACAATGAATGATAAGTTCTGCCTCTCGCTTCTCATGGTGTTACTACTGTGCCCTGTTATTTCATATTCGCAAAAAGATAGTGTCAAGGATACGGTGATTTATAACATCACCTATCGCGACACGATAATCTACCGCTATGAAACTGTGCTGATCAAGCAGTATATATATTCAGACACCGTTTCGTCAGTAAAACCAATAGTTGCCAGTTCTGATGCTTCCGGCAAAAAGAAGAGAGCTATTAATCCCTATAATTGGGGCATTGGTCCTTCACTGGGTGCCTTTTATTCTCCTTATCATGGCTTTGATATTAACGTGGGTTTTGGCGTGCAATATTATATCCTCTCGGTGCCCAATTTTCGCAACCCACACATGGGGGGCAGAAGAAATCGAAAGTAGGGATTACATCGCGAGAAGATCGCTTAATGACGATTGTTAACTGGGAAATTCAAAACCACCATTTACCCTGTGTATAAATTCATTGGTCTTTGACGGATGAAATTTATAGATTGCTTTAGACGGTTTTATTCTACTCACCTCAGTTACGCCTGCTATGGTAAACAAAGACACAAAATCAACATCCATCAATCGAAGAAAATTTATTGGAGGTATGGCTTCAACGGCACTCGCATTTACCATTGTGCCCCGGCATGTGCTTGGTGGCAACGACTTTGTTGCCCCTAGCGATAAGCTTACCATGGCCTATATAGGTGCGGGCACACAAGGCCTTCGCGAAATACTACCGCTCTTATCCGTTCCGCAAGTTCAGATTGTTGCAGTGTGTGATCCCAACAAAGAAGCAGTGGGTTATCGCGATTGGGGCAGAGAATATTTACGCAACGACATCCGAAAGAAATTGAACAACCCTAATTGGAATCCGGGCGGTGATAACGTAGTGCCAGGCGGAAGAGACAACGCGAAAGATATTGTTGACTCCTACTACGCTACCATTCGGGGCTCCGACAAATTCAAAGGTTGTGCCGCCTATGCCGACTTCCGCGAGCTGTTTGAAAAAGAAAAAGATTTTGATGCCGTCAAGATCATGACACCAGATCATTTACATGGGATCATCGCCATTGCAGCACTCAAACGCGGAAAACATGTGACCACCCACAAGCCTATTTCCAATCGTGTGAACGAGGGCAAACAAGTCATTGAGCTGGCAAAGAAGACAAACGCCACAACAAATCTTATTGCCTGGGAATCGAACAAGTCCATGGATAAAACGATGGAGTGGATCAACAGTGGTGCCATTGGCACATTGAAAGAAGTACACAACTGGACCAACCGACCCGTGTGGCCACAATACCCGACACTACCTACCGACACGCCTGCCATTCCGAAAGGACTTGATTGGGATTTGTGGCTGGGCCCAGAGAGTGAGAGGCCTTATCATCCTAATTATACCAACATGGTATTCAGAGGATGGTATGACTTCGGTGGAGGCCCTATGGCCGACATGGGATATTACAGTTTATGGACGGTGTTCAACGCATTACAATTGGAAAACCCTACTATCATTGAACCTACCCGTAGTCATGCGTGCGGATTTAATGATATGGTTCCTTTCCGTGTGAACAATGATTTTTCCTTTCCGATGGCGAGCACGGTGCGATTTAAATTTCCGGCCAAAAGCTCGCGGCCTGCTGTTGATTTATGCTGGTATGACGGAGGCATGAGACCGCCTGTGCCCGAGGAGCTTTATCAACAGAACAAAGAACTTCCGGCAGAAGGAATGATGTTCGTGGGTGATCAGGGAAAGATATTGGCAGGCTTCCATGGTGCAAACCCACGAATTGTTTCGGGTAAAAGGTCAGGTGAAACGTATCAACATCCCAAATCCGAAAACCCTCCTGAGAATTTTATGCCGACAAGTTTTATTGATGCTTGCCTTGCCGGGAAACAATGTGCCGGAAGTTTAAGGGATGCAGGGCCAATTACAGAGGCCATCAACTTATATGCGGTTGCATTGCGCACAGGAAAAACGTTGTATTATGATGCGGCCTCGATGAAGATTACGAACGTGGCGGATGCAAACAAATACCTGAAGCGTGAGTATCGCCAAGGATGGGACCCCGCTTCTATCTGATAAAGACAACAGCTAACTAAATCGCTATGAAAAAGCTAACAAGAAAAGAGTTTATAAACACCAGTGCTGCTGCTCTTGCAGGGGCATCTTTGTTTGCCCCGCATTGGCTTCATGGCCTTGCGGAAAATAATGCAAATGGCGTTGGGCCGATTGGCTTTCAAAGCTGGACCATTCGTGACGTACTGGTAAAAGATTTTTCGGGCACGCTGAAGATGATGGCCGGATTGGGTTTTCAAAGTGTGGAGATGTGCTCGCCACCCGGCTATGCCAATGCTGGTTTTGGTCCATTGCAAAGCTTGAAAGCGCCTGAGATGAAACGCATTATGAATGATGCTGGCATCTCCTGTGTTAGCTGTCATTATGGGTTCAAAGAATTGAAAGAGAACTTACCGGCTCGCATGGACTTCGCCAACGAACTTGGCTTAACGCAACTAGTAGTGTCTTCGTTTGGGCTGAGTAAAGACGCAAAACTGGATGATTGGAAAAAAGCAGCCGATGAAACAAATAAGTTGGGCGAGCAATCAAAAAAGAATGGATTGCAAATGGTGTTTCATAATCACAACCAGGAATTTGAAAAACTGGAAGGACAAATTATCTATGATGTGCTGCTCAATCAACTTGATCCCACGCTAACCAAAATGCAGTTTCAGGTTTGGGTAGTGATTGCCGGTTATAAGGCAGCGGATTATTTCAGAAAACATCCAGGTCGTTTTATCTCGGCACATTTGTCGGACTGGTCGGGTGTTGCCGAACAACAAGTTTCTATAGGAAAAGGAAAGGTGGATTGGAAAGAGTTCTTTGAAGCCAGTAAGATTGGTGGATTGAAAAACTTCTACGTAGAAATGGATATGCCGGTGCTGAAGGAAAGTGCAGCGTATTTAAAACGCATGGCTTAGTCTGCTTATTTAATAAATCTGCTGACCAGGGGAATCACCCGTTCAGGAGTTTCCTCCATGGGCACATGACCAACACCTTCCAGTATTGCCAGGCTATCCAAAGGAAGATCGCGTTGAAATTTATAAGCATTGTCAAGCGGGATTAATTGGTCGAGCGTTCCCCAAATGATAAGCGCAGGCATAGTTAGTTTACTTACCAGTGTAGTATCTCCTGCCTGATCGCTTTGCAGCCGTAGCAGTAAAGCATTACGATTTCCCTCACGGCATGCCATATCGCGGTATTGCTCCACCAACGCATCGGTGATAAGATTTTTGTTTCCATATACATCTTCCAAACTTTTGCGCACGATGAAAAGGGGTGTGATTACAGTCAGTATATTTTTCAAAACCGGAATTTTTCCAAGCTTAAATGCGAGCGAACCTTTTGCGTTTTGGATGGGGTATCCTGCCGGATCAATTAAGATGACCCTCTTTACTTTATCAGGATACGTGGCCGCAAAATGAAATGCGATGAGTCCACCCAACGAGTTACCCATCAGGTAGCACTGTGTTACGTTTCTCTCTTGAAGAAAGCTATTTACAAAAGCCACATAGCTTTCAATACTGTAATCTTGTTCGGGGTTGGGTCCGGTCAATCCAAAGCCAGGTAAATCCATTCTGATCACGCGATGTTCTTTGCTCCACTCTTTTGTGCAGGCATCCCAGGTCAATAAAGAAGAGGAGGTGCCATGTAAGAGAACAATCGGTATAGTGTCGGCTGCGGGGCCTTCATCACGATAATGCACATTCATTCCACCCAGGTCAACGAATTGTGAGGGTGGCACAGCATATTTTTCTTTTAGTTGATCAACCGGAATATCAGGTTGGTAGAATGCAATCAGCAATACGGCCAACAATAGAAGAACGGCACCAGAACTATATAGTAAAATATTATTTTTCATTTCCTGTTGTCATCAACCTTCATTCGGTGCAGCGCCCAATACATTCTTCTTCAAAAACTCATTTCTGAATTTTCCTTGCGGATCATATTGAGTGATTAATTTCTTAAAGTCACCCATTTTTTCATAGCGCGATCTCAATGTGGCGGGGTTGATCGTAAATAGTTTTCCCCAATGCGGCTTCACACCAAATGGCGAAAGCTTCTCTTCAATCTTTGGAAGCAAAGCATTCACCCCTCCGATGTCTTGCTTCAGGGTGAAATGAATGGCTACGCTTTGTTGATGGTAGCAGGGACTCATCCAGAAATCATCAGCATCAATGGTGCGAATTTCGGTGATCATCAGCACGGGTTTGATTTCATCACGCAAGGTGGCTACCGCTTTGATCGCTTCCACTGCGTGTTGACGGGGTACAAAAAACTCCGCTTGTAATTCTTCACCGCTGCTGGGTGTGAAATTCATTTTGAAGTGAGGCAGGCGTTCGTACCACGGTCCGGCCACACCCATTTGTTCTGTACAGTTTTCTGCTGATAGTTCAATGATGGGATGCACATTTCGGTCCGCAAGTGTAGCTCCGAAGAACGCTGGCTCTGCGGTTAATACTTTCCCATCTTTCACCACACGCTTGATCCAGATCTGGTTGATGTTATCGGTTTGCCAATCATAGAATAAACTAACACTGTATCCACCAGACATAATTTCATCAAAGTGACTTTCCAGTTGTGTCATGGGCAAGTTCAGGTACACGTCTTGTTGAACCTGAAAGGCAGGCACGAGATCCAGTGTCATCTTTGTGATTACACCAAGCGCACCCAGACTTACCACAGCGCCATAAAAGTCAGGATCTTTATCGCGGGATAAGAAGACGACTTCACCATTTGACTTCACTAACTCAAGAGCGGAAACTGATGTAGCAAGATTTCCGTTTTTCACACCAGATCCATGTGTTGCCGTTGCACAAGCACCCGCTACGGAAATATGAGGCAGTGATGCGAGGTTATGAATAGCAAAGCCAGCTTTATCAAGTTGTTTACAAAATTCCCCATAGCGAACTCCGGCATCTACCGTTACCGTGCGAGCTTCAATATTTATATCGACTACTTTATTCAGATTTTGCGTGGAAATAAGATTGTCTTCCGAATCGGCAATGCGGTTGAAGCAGTGGCGTGTGCCGAGGGCTCTCACATTAGTGCATTGCCTGATTGCCTCCTGCACTTCTTTTACCGTTCCGGGTTCGAAAACCTTGGTGGTGCTGTAGGTTAAATTTCCAGCCCAGTTTTTAAGTGCCATAGCTTGTTCTTTTTTATCGGGTGCGCATGAAAGTAGTGGCGTAAAAAACGTTCCGGTTACCAATGCCGAGGAAAGTTTCAGGAAGGTTCGTTTTTTCATGATGGGTGAATTTGTATCTAAAGTAAGAGAAAGAAGTGGAATGTAGGGGGTGCTGGTTTGATAATCCAGGAGGCCACGGCTGTTTCACCAGAAGGTCGGATTACCTTTGGCGAACTCGGCCTTTGGAAGGATGAGCATAATGAAAAACTGAAAAGCATCGTATCATTTGTGCGGGCTAAGTAGATGAAATAGAAGCTGACATCTTTAAGGTATTTGGCATTCTTAATTGAGCAGAAATAGTATCTTTATTTAAATACCTAACCCCTCTATCATGACCACACTTGAAATTTGCCTGCTACAATGGGATACCTATAATCGCAGAATGCAAAAAGCATTGGATACAATCAGTGAAGAAAGTTTCTATAAACCCATTGTGCCAGATGGCAACTCCCCTTCCTGGCTGATGGGACATTTGGCTGACACCGATGATGCGCTCCTTGAGCTTTTCGGTATCCGTCAAAGAATGTTTCCGGAACTATCAACGATTTACCACCATGAGCGAGGCGCGAATCAAACCAGTCATTTATCTAAAGGGGAACTGATGAATAAATGGATAGCAATTGTTGCCGAACTGGATCACGCCTTTAAAAGGATGAGTGAGAAAGAGTGGCATGCCCGACACATGGCTGTTTCAGAGGAAGATTTTAAGAAAGAAACTCATCGCAATAAGCTCAATGTGATGCTTAGCCGCGTTACACACAAAGCTTCGCACCTGGGTCAGATGGCGGTGCAGGCAAAAAAGGTTTTATCCTGATGATAGAATCATCGTTCTCACCATTCAGTCAAACCGTAATCGATAACAGCTTAATGTTCGGGCGTGCGTTCAGGTAAGATTTTCACACAGTATTCCCACAAAGATTAACCGCTCAGAGATTCACGGCAGGTGAATTTTTGTAAATTGAATCGCAAGTCAAGACGTAACTTAATGGTATGACAGGGAATGTGATTGTAAATTGTGCAGCGTATTGTGAGGGCCTTCGGGTGCCTGATGTCGATATTGATAATATCAGTGAGATATTAAACCAGCCCGATAAGTTTGTGTGGATTGGCCTTCACGAGCCCGGCACAGAATTGCTTGCCAAAATTCAAAAGCAATTTGGCTTGCACGACCTTGCCATTGAAGATACCCATCGTGCGCATCAGCGTCCCAAGATTGAAGCCTATGGTGACACGCTCTTCATCGTTTTGCGAACGGTGCAAATGCATGAGAAGCAAATTGATTTAGGTGAGACTCACTTTTTTGTTGGAAAGAATTTCATCATAACGGTGCGTCATGGTTCATCCTTGGCCTATACCGATGTTCGGTTGCGCTGCGAAAGTACACCTCACTTGTTGCAAAAAGGACCAGGGTTTGCATTGTATGCCGTCATGGATGCCATCGTAGATCAATACTTTCCTGTCCTTGATGCGCTTGGTGAAGAACTTGAAAATCTGGAAGAAAAAATCTTTGACGAAACGTTCAGAAGAGAAACCACCGCGCAGATTTATCATTTAAAGCACCAACTGCTGGATGTAAAGCGTTCGGTTTCACCCCTGATTGATATCTGCAACCGGCTGATGCGGTTTGATCTTAAATTGATTGAAGAAGAAACGCGACCTTATTTTCGCGATGTGTATGATCACTCGATCCGCATTAATGAAATGGTCGACAATTCGCGTGATCTTCTTTCTACTGCGCTGGAGGCTAACCTATCGCTGATTTCAATTTCACAGAATGAAGTTTCAAAACGGTTTGCCGGATGGGCCGCGATCATTGGTATCCCTACCATGGTGGCCGGTGTTTATGGTATGAACTTTAAGTACATGCCTGAATTGGATTGGCAACTTGGTTACCCCATCATAATGACGTTGACAGTGGGAGTCTGCACGGGGCTTTATTTTCATTTCAAACGATCAGGATGGTTGTGATGTTCAGCTGTTGGAGAATGATCGAATGAGTAGCATTGAAATAAAGAATCGTAACAAAACCCTCGTTCTCAAGGAAGAGGACTTCTCTATTTGGAAATATGAAGGTGTGCCTGAGGAGATCATTTCTTTTTTTGAACAAACCAATTGGGGAAGTGCCGGTGCGGTGTATGTAAGAAAAAACTCCAGCGAGTTGGTAAGATTATTAAAAAATCCCTATCTGTTGGCTGTGCAAAAAGGGGACGAAATTGTTGGTACCGCAGTGTTTTGTCACACAACACCCCTGGTTCTTGGTTCACTTTATAATTGTTACATCATCCGATACTTTGCCGCCTCCCGGGCGATCCAGGGCAAAAAGATCATGAAGCATTATGCTGGCAAAGTAATGGAAGTGGTTCGTGATGCAGAGTCAGAAAAGACAATTTATGTGGGTTGTGTTGAAAAAGGAAACATCCGTTCATACAAAGTTGTTTCGAATGCCGGTTACGAGCCCCTTGGTCTGTTGAGTGTATGCGCATTCAGCAGATTCTTTCCAAAAGCCCAGAAAAATAGGGCACGTATTCATACGGAAGTTGAAAAGAGCGAAGTGCTGAAACTTTTGCGCACGTTTTATGCGAAGCATGTATTGGTGCATTTCGATTATCTTTTTCTTCGTGATAATTATTTTGTTATTCGCGAGCAGGGAGAGATCGTAGCAGGATGTCAGTTTCATCGCGTGCATTGGGCCATCAACAAGATGCCCGGCTTCATGGGAAAAATCATCATGAACGTGCTGCCAAATATTCCCTTCATCAATAAACTTTTTAATCCAAAACGGTTTGAGTTTCTCGCCTTTGAAGGAATTTATTTTAAGGCGGGTCATGAAAACACATTGCTGAAACTGTTTGAAGGATTACTACACCAGGAGAAGATAAACGCTGCCTTGTTCTGGATGGGAGAAACCTGCCCACACAGAGAGGTGATACAACAACATGGAAAACTTGGACTGATGCAGCACTTCGTGAAAGACTCGGGGGTGTATATTATGACTTCCTATCGCAATATGAGCGATGAAGAAATCGCCCCGTTGAAATCGGGCCCGCTCTATGCTTCTGCTTTTGATTATATTTAGTTTGATCAACCCTTACTTCAATTTTGTGTTCATCCAATTGATCATCTTATCCCACATATCGGGGGTGTACACATGCCCGGTTTTAGGGTAGACAATACTTTCGAAATTATTTTCTGCTTTATACAGTTTATAAACCGGCAGTACCGCTGCTTCGATTTTTTGAATCCCCACTACCGGTGAACCAGGATCTTCATCGCCTGTCATGAAGAGCACCGGACGCGGTGCGATAAGGCTTATAATTGCTTCGGTGTCGAAATGTTTTAAAAGGCCGGGCACATAATAATAGATGCCATGATATTTTAATTTTTGCTCCGCGATGAGTTCCTGGTAACGCGTGAGACAGCCAACCGCTACTCCGGTTTTGATCCGATCATCGAGGGCCATCAACCACCACGATCGGGTGGCGCCCATGCTGATGCCCGTAACGGCTATTCTCTCTGTGTCAATTTCTGGACGTGAGAATAAATATTCCAAGGCCATTAAATCATCACGCACCATCATGGACCAAAGAGACCTGCCCATCCATAATTCATATTTAGAAGCGGTCAATTCTTCAGCGCTCCCTTTTTCTTCAGGGCCACCGGGCCCTTTGCCGCTTCGTTCACCAAAACAATAAGCATCAATTGCAATCACAGCATATCCAAGGCTAGTCAATACTTCGGCAGGAACTTGGGGGGTATGGTGGGTGGTAAAAATTTCCTGTTTCCCTAAATCATAATTTCCACCATGCCAATGACAATAATAGATGGCGGGATGTTTTGATTTGCCGTTATTTGGAATCAAAAAATATCCGGGTACGGTGGCACCTGCCTCATTGTTGAATTCAAATTTTTCGAGCGTATAACCACCTTTGTTTTCACGTGATAACGTTTTTACCGTTGTCACCTTAGGCCTGGGTGGCAGATCGCCCATTACCTTTACCAGCGTTTCCCTGATTGCACTTCGCTGTAGTTGCCACTGTTCCATGGTTTGCGGAACAATTAATTCGGGCACTTTTGTAGTCAAGTGTTGAGCAGCGGTTGACATGGGGAGTAAAATGGTTAGTAAGAAGAATATTTTATTCATGATTGCCTATGTGTTTACACTATTCAATGCTATAACTTCATAATAAATGTAGCCGATTCAAACGAAAGTTACTTCAATCAACATCATTACTATGAGGATCATTAGTTCAGTCTTACTATCAGCCCTTGTTATAGCCAGTTGCAGCCCTGATAATTCAACGCCTCCCGATAAAAAATCCCTGGTGATAAAACACATTCAGGGGATCAAGCCCAGAAATGTGATTTTCATTTTGGCGGATGATCATCGCTTTGATTTTATGGGCTTTACCGGAAAGGTGCCATGGCTAAAAACCCCCAACATGGATCGCCTGGCGAAGGAAGGTGCTTATTTTAAGAATGCTTTTGTTACCACTGCGTTGTGTTCACCGAGTCGCGCTTCTATTCTCACCGGACTCTATTCACACAATCACACGGTGGTGGATAATCAGGCGCCCGTTCCGGAGGACTTGATTTACTTTCCTCAGTATCTTCAAAAAGCAGGCTATCAAACCAGCTTCTTCGGCAAATGGCATATGGGCGAGGAAACGGATGAACCCAAGCCGGGATTCAATCATTGGGAAAGTTTCAGAGGACAAGGCGTTTATTACAACCCGACTTTAAATATCAATGGTAAACAGGTTGTCTATAAAGACTCAACGTATATCACCGATCTATTATCCGAACATGCCGTAGATTGGCTTGAGCAACGCAATAAAGAGAAGCCATTCTTTCTTTATCTATCACACAAAGCAGTTCATTCTGACTTTATGCCAGCAAAACGCCATAAAGGGAAGTATAAAAATGAACCCATTGAGTTACCTCCTTCATTTCGCACTTCCGATAGTCAGGTAAAAGGGAAGCAGTCCGTTAACAAAGCAATAGAAAGAGAAGTTTCAAAGAGCGAGCCGCTTAGCGGTGAGGCATACTATGGAAAGGGCCGCACACCCGATTGGCAAAAAATGCAACGTGAAAGCTGGCATGGTGTGGACTACATGTATCACGGAAAGATTAGCTTCCCGGAATTTTATAGACGCTATTGCGAAACGCTTTTAGGTGTTGATGAAAGTGTTGGCGCCTTGCTTGACTATCTCGATGAAAACGGATTGGCCGAAGAGACATTGGTAATCTACATGGGCGACAATGGTTTTTCATTTGGTGAGCATGGTCTGATTGATAAACGTCATTTTTATGAAGAGTCCGTCAAAGTGCCTTTTCTGATTCGATGCCCTGAAATTTTTCAGGGAGCTAAAACCATGGAGTCAATGATTCAGAATATTGATGTGGCGCCTACCATCCTCGCTGCTGCGGGAATTGAAAAACCATTGCATTTTCAGGGACAGTCTATTTTGCCCTTACTGCAAGGGCAGGAGGTAGTGTGGCGTGATAAAATTTTTTATGAATACTACTGGGAATATGATTTTCCGCAAACACCCACGATGCATGGCGTGCGAACGGAGCGATATAAATTGATTCGCTATCATGGCATTTGGGATACCAATGAGTTTTATGATTTGCAGGAAGACCCGAATGAGATGAACAATCGTATAGCAAGCCCCGAACATCAGGTAATAATAGAAAGCTTAACCAATGATATTTACGACTGGCTTGAAGATACCGGAGGCATGCAAATACCGTTGAAGAGAACTGTAAAAAAACGTTTTGGAGATCATCGCAATCAAGGCACCTACTAGTCAATCGATGATCTTATGAATATTCCCTTGATGAGTTGATTTCCAATTTCTTAAAAAGACAAAAGAACATGGTGGCCGGGAAATGGCCGGCCACTAATCAGGATTTTCAGGGATCAACTGTCAAACTTTCAATGTATTCTTCAGTGAATCAATTCCTGATTTTCCCCCATTAATCAGCGCGTCAACTTCTTTGTTATAAACTCTCTTGACCTCGTCATAGGATCCTACCATTCGATTTTTCAGGTCCTTGGTCTTGTCAGCAATTTGTTCTCTTGTTTTTTTGCCGCTGTTGGGTGCAATCAAAATGCCGGTCAGGATACCCAATGATGCTCCGGCTAAAAATCCAGTGATAATTTTGGTTGTGGTATTCATAAAGTTCCATTTAAAAAAATTTCAATCCTGAAGTATTCAGGACATTCCCGGTAATTCTTATCATAAAATAATAGAGAAGAACTACACCCATGAAACGACAAAACATGTGTTCGCGTTCATGAAATGAATGATTAATTCAGGTTATTTATGAAAATAAATGGGACACATCATTTTTACTAAAAATTATTTTCGTTTAAGATGACGAATGTCATTGTAAACCGTAGTAGAAAAAGTTAGACTTCTTCAATCTGATTTTTAATTGCTACAAATAAGAATGCTCTCTTCTCGAAATCATGCCCAACGATAATCATCGGATTTCCTATCTTTGATCAGAACTGCATTTTATGATTACATATTTTTCAAAGCCCTAAACTCTTAAGCAACATGAATTCACGCAGAAACTTTTTACAAAAAATTACAGCTTCAGCATTTGCCTTACCCTTGACAGCCTCTTATGGTATGGAGAACAATGCATTATTTAATGACCTGCCTTATGAAGGGCCCGTGCTGCGTGTTGCAATCATGGGCCTGGGCAGTTATGGCAACCGGGTAGCGGAAGCGATGAAGTCGTCCAAAAAAGCGAAGCTGGTTGGGGTGATCAGTGGAACGCCTTCAAAAGTGAAAACGTGGCAAGGCATGTATGATATTCCTGAAAAGAATTGCTACAACTATGAAAATTTTGATCGCATCAAAGACAATCCGGATATTGATGCGGTGTATATCATTACACCCAACGCACTGCACCATGGTCAGTGCCTCCGTGTTGCCAAGGCAGGTAAGCATGTAATTTGTGAAAAGCCAATGGCTATCAATGCGCAGCAAGGAGAAGAGATGGTGGACGCGTGCAGGAAAGCGAACGTAAAATTGCTCATCGGATATCGCATGCACTTCGAAGCGAAGACACTTGAAATTATCCGCATGCGAAAAGAAGGTGATTTTGGAAAGGCTTTATTCTTTCAGGGTTTATGTGGATTCAAAATAGGTGATCCAAATCAGTGGAGAATGAATAAGCAGTTGTCGGGCGGAGGCTCAATGATGGATATTGGAATTTACGCGGTCAATGGTGCACGCTATATGATTGGTGAAGAGCCCGCCTGGGTGACGGCACAGGAAACGAAAACCGATCCCGTAAAATTTAAAGACGGCATCGATGAAACTATTCAATTTCAATTTGGTTTTCCTGGCGGTGCTGTTGCTTCATGTTTGTCAACCTACAGCATGAACAACCTCGATCGCTTTTTTCTGAATGGAGAAAATGGATTTGCAGAGATGCAACCCTCCACCGGATATGGCCCCATTATGGGTCGAACGCATAAAGGCGAATTAAAACATGAGCACATCACTCATCAGACGGTGCAAATGGATGAGATGGCCGATATCATTTTGCAAAACAAAAAACCTATTGTGCCGGTAGATGGCGAGGAAGGACTCAAGGATATGAAAATTATAGATGCGATTTACCTTGCCACGAAAACAGGAAAACGAATTGAGTTATAACCTTATATAATCATCGAACGAATAAAAATTTATTCAACAGTCAGAAAGAATGAATTGTTACCACCCTGTACCCACTCCCCCAGGGGCAGTGGTGATTTTATCTGAGCCGGCAGATAAATATCCAGCTGGTGTTTCCTGAGTGTGTCATTGGTATAAGGAATGTTCTGATAAAACACCGTTCCTTCCGGAAAGATTTTTTGAATGCGCGGTGGTACTTGTGCATGCGTTATTGCGATGCAAAGGTGAATGATAGAATCAGAAGGATTGTTTTGTGTTTCATTATATTCAGGCTTGTTATCAAAGATAGAGAGTGATTTCCACAAGTATCGAAAAGTACCATGAACGGATTACTTTAGCGAATTGAATTACAGTTGTAAACAACTGACCTTGTTCCACCTCTGTTGTTTGCTGCTAACTGTAGCAGGCCAATCCATCCGTGCAGCTATGGCCAATCCTGCAAAGAGTTTGAAAGATCAGTAAGAGGTAAAGATTTGCATTTTTAAAACAACTTTGGTCTGTGTGGATGGACTAGGAGGACACAGACCATGGTATTCGGTATTAATGAAACGAGTAGTTAATTATTGTAATGATTTTTCATGACCTAGCCTCTCCCACGTTTTTTCAAGCAACGCCTTCGTAGCTCTTATTCCATCCGGTTCGCTGAGCGGCTCTCCTTCATATTCAATTCCTATATAGCCATCAAAACCAGAGTCCTTCACCAGCTTCAGCATTTTGCTGTAGTCGATAACGATTTCTTCTCCTTGTTCATTGAACGTGTATGACTTTGCACTTACTCCTTGAGCGAAGGGTAATGTTTCAGCAACGCCTTGATAACGATCATATACTTCGGTGCATTCTTTTCCGGGCTGTGTGCTGCCCCATTTGTGAGATAGGCACCAGTTACCAAAATCAGGAAGTGTACCCACATTGGTCATGTTCACTTGCTGCATAATCTCAGCCACCCATTTTCCATCAGCACTATAAAGGCCATGGTTTTCAATTAACACGTTGATATTTTTAACGGCTGCGTATGTGCATAGTTGTTTCAACGCATCCACCATGGCGATTTGTACTTCTTCCTTTGATCCATCACCAAAAGCATTAATGCGAATGGAGTGACATCCCAGTATGTTAGCGGCATCCACCCACTTATAGTGATTTTCAACGGCCTTATTTCTTTCATCCGCATTGGGGTTTCCTAAGTCACCTTCTTCATCCACCATGATGAGCAAACTTTTTACCCCTAATGAGTCGGCAGTGGCTCTCATCTTTTTCCAGAAGGCTTCATCAGTGGCATGGTCTCTGTAAAAACCGTTCACATATTCCACCGCGCTGAAGCCAAAATCATTTTTTGCGATCGCAGCAAAATCTTTGGCCTTCAGTGTTCCATTTTCTATGGAGCGATGGATAGACCATTGAGCTAATGAAAGCTTTAACTCTTTGGGATTTTCTGTCATGTTTGCATCCTCCGTTTTAGGGTTACATTGATTGATGAACCAAGGTAATAATATGAGAAGCGCCAGTGGCGATAATTTTTTTTGAAAAGCGGTAAGTGTTTTCATGTCACGAATCTACTAAATTTTAAATGAGTTATTGATGATTAAACGAGCGGGCTAATTGAGTTAATTGCCTCTCGTCTTAATAAAATCCAACAGCTCATCAATCATCGTGTAGTAGCTTTTTGTATCGGGGCAATTGTCGTAAAGCCTTTTTAGCAATTCCAACTTACCTGAACCCGGATACATCAATGCATTTGTTTCGTTACCTATTTCTTACTCTGAGGTTGACCTTTCAAAAAAGGTTGATCGATGGAAACAGATGGTTGTGAAAACCATCTTGGTCCTTCGGCAGTCATATACACGCAATCTTCATGACGAACACCAAACTCGCCCACGATCGAAATGTTAGGTTCGATGCTAAAACACATACCGGGTTGCAATAATTGTTTATTCCCTCTTACCGCATTGCCCCACTCGTGCACATCCATGCCAATACCATGACCTGTTCGATGAGGCAAGCCTGGCAATTTATAGTCGGGCCCAAAACCCGCATCAGTTAATACTTTGCGTGCGGCAGCATCCACCTCCTCGCAGGCTACACCAATTTTAGCGGCAGCAAAACCGGCTGCTTGTGCTTGTTGCTCCAGTGTCCAAATTTCTTGTTGCCGTTTGGTAGGTTCGGCACCAAATACAATCGTTCTGCTAACATCTGAGCAATAGCCAGAAACTTTACATCCGCAATCCATCAATACAATATCGCCTTTCTTTAATTTTTGTGGTTGAATGCTCCCATGCGGAAAGGCAGATGCTTGACCAAAATTGATTCCTGCAAAGGAAGGCTCCGCTCCGAATTTCACATGCGCATCGGTAACGATGGCAGAAAATTCAGCGGGGCTCATGCCTTCTTTCAAACCGTTGATGCCAATGGTCATGGCGGCAATAGTAATGTCAGTGGCCTTCTGCATCAAGGCTATTTCGGCTGGAGATTTTATCAGGCGGCACGGAATGCTTACGGGATCACCACTGACATACGTTAAGTGTGCCGCTTCTTTTCGGATGCCATCCAGAATAAAAAAGCGAAGTTGTTCTTCTATCCCTATGGTGCCTGAAGTGATACCGGTATCTTTAAGGACAACCGCTATCAGTTTGTACGGACTTTCATCTTCTTGCCAGGCATATACTTCTTTGCCGATTTTAATTAATTCCCTCAAACGAGCTTCTTCAAATCCGGGGCAAATATATTTCACATCTCCGATGGCGGGAATGATCGCCACCATCGTACGTTCACTGTGTCCCCAGCTGATGCCAGTGAAATATTCCAGTGAAGAGCCGGCATCAAGCACCAGGGCTTCCATTTTTTGTTCCGTTAACAGCCGTTGGGCCTTTTCAATTCTTGCCTTTCTTTCTGCTAAGGTGATGGGCACAACATCACTGGTCATAGATTGAAGAATATCGGGTAATGTTTTTTCATCTTTCTTTTGGCTGCCGGTCGTGCAGGAACTCATTCCAGCGATCACACTCGTGGCGGCTGCAATGGCAGATGTGTTTATGAAATCTCTTCTCTTCAGTTTCATAGTATAATGATGGGGTATTAGGTTAACTAGTTAAGATGACTAAAGGTAGTATTTAATTATTACCATGAATGATTTGAAAATCATGGAGGGAACTTACAATCCCTTGCTGATTAGAAATACATGCAACGCTTCCAGTTGATCGGTGTTTATGAAGTCAACACCCGCATCGAGCAAGGCAGCCCACGCCAATTCATTATCAGGGATGGCCCACAACCTCAACTTTTTTCCTTCGGCATGCACGCGTTCTGCCAACTCACGGATGCGGGCGAGATCATCCGGCAGAGGTTCTGTTTTGCCTTTCCATGACGACCAGTTTGCAAAGTGATCACTGATCACCGGCATTAGGTCCATGGAGATTCCCTTGCCTAAATCATCGGGTCTTCCATCTAATGCAATGCCCTGATATCCCTCTTTCATCATGGTATGCATAGCACGGTTGCCGGAAATAAAAATTTTGACCGGACATCGGGAAGGTGAGCACCGAAGAAGCGGATAGCGATCTGCTTCTTCTTGAATGGCGCGGTAGGCACTCTCTGCTTCTGTTTTACAATCGATCATCAGGTAGAAAATTCCTTCATAACCGGGATAGATCTTGTTATCGTTTTGCTTTAACAAACTATCAAGGGGTGCTAGATAAAGTTGTTGCAGCGTGGGCGCATCACGGTGAGGTCGTGCATGCGAAACCAGTAATCTTCCATCCGTTAAATGTACATCGGCTTCTACTGAAACGAACCCGTTCGTTAAGGCATTCCACAAAGGCTGCGCATGTTCATAGTCATTATGTGCGTGTGCCTTTGTATGGGGATGGTTGATTTGCGAAAAGCAAAGATTAGAGAAACTAAAGAAGAAGAGTAAGATCCTGATCATGAAGATACTTTTTATAAAGATCTCATTTTGTACAGAGAGTTAAAACCCAAGAGATGGCCAAAGTCGGCTCCGTCTTTGACATAATCAATCGTCATTATGGATTAACCAAGTAAAAAGCGTTGACCTTAAACTGCCGGAGGATACAGGTAGCTATCACCACTGGACACAGTAGGTGAAATAGAATTTACAAAGACGGGCATAAATTTACTGACTCTCCATTATAATAAAGGTTCAAACCTCGCTTATCTGGATTTTGTACTCGTCAATGCAAAGTAATGGCTAGATAACTTTTGAGCGTCAGCGTATCACTTCAAGGGTGACTTCATAACGATTTCAAATTCATCATTACCTGACCGAACGTATTTTTTGTTGGATAAAGTCAGTAAGCCGATACTTCTTCAGGTCGTTCTCTGATAGATATTTTGCACCCTTGATCACGCCAACGCATTGATCGGTTCTGCAATGGCATTTAAAGGACTGGTCCATATCCCACTCGGCTGAAGGATAAAAGAAATTAAACTCTTCTTTTTCGGCTATCTCTTTTATGGCCACCAGTTCCATGCGGGTGGTGTCAAAGAAGCAATTAGGATCGCAGCTGTGATTGATGCACTCCAGGCATTCCGGAAAAAGCTCGATGTGTTCATGCTCACTGATCTGTACCGTGAGATAGTTGGGTGTTGAATGAATTTCTTTGGCAAGAAACCCAATGATTACTTCATTCTTCCGAAAAGCTTTCTTTGAATGAAGAGAACGGTGGCTGGTAATCGGATCAATTCGAATTTCGGCAACTTCGGTTTGATCTTCATCAACGATTGTTTCAATAAAACTCATACAGTAATGTTTCGTAGTGGTTGTATGGGTATCAAAGCTATTCACAAATTGTTTATTTCATAAAGTTTATACTTTTATTTTATGATCTATCTGAAAATGAATAAAGCGTGATCGTTAAAGATGATCAGGGGATAATAGCCTAAGTGGTATATGACGGAAGCACCTACTTTTTGATAAAGAACTTTTTGCAGGTAAGGTGTTAAAGTATTACTCCAATAGAATCAGCAATGTGAAGTTGTATAGCAGTGTGGAGGAGGACCGAATCAGGATGAAAGGGTAAACAATAAAATCACACTACCACCATGCCAGAAAGCCAGCGATCATTAACCCCACCAGGATGAATGAAATTACCAGCCCGATAATTTGTTTCCGCATGTCGTCCCGGTTGGATTGCCACGTGCCCTGAACAAGCTTTATACGGTCAGCATCTGAAAGCTTGCAATCTCCGTCCATTAGGTTGGTTCTATTTCTATGGGCGAGTGTTGTCTTCTCAAAAGGTTTCTTCTTGTTGGCCTTCAGCAATTCGCGGTTTTGCCGGATTGAATCGTTCATCGCCTTGAGAGCACCAAATCCACCCATCATCGTAAAAAATTGATTTGAGGTTAATACCGTTTGTAAGAGAAAAAGTAAGTTCGGTAAGAGGTCTTAGAGAAGCGTTCCATAGCCACTATCCAATTTAGGCTTAACCAAAATGCTTTCCTGAAAATAGTTCCAGGTCACCATTTCCGGAT
>Ga0163151_10003590_pt1 | contig 22071 bp, 20 predicted proteins | sample OliLakLV19MP5IB2_FD_145596 | JGI IMG/M metagenome (GOLD analysis project Ga0163151, IMG submission 145596) | Freshwater microbial mat bacterial communities from Lake Vanda, McMurdo Dry Valleys, Antarctica - Oligotrophic Lake LV.19.MP5.IB-2 | ecosystem: Environmental > Aquatic > Freshwater >... | reverse complement strand
GATCTTGCGGCGCACGTGGGACTCAAAGGAACATGCCGCCTCGCCGGAAAATCCTTGGAGGTAACCTGGTCCGACCGTCGGAAATCGAGCGGAGTCATTCAGCGCACCCGCGGCGGCTTCAAGTGGGACCGAGGCACCTTTGTTCCCGCCCGCCCGCTTCCCGCGGACACGTCCCTGAGCGGCGCTTACGAGGGCGGCGAAACCCTTTCCTTCAACCGCGCTCCGCTTGCTCGCACCTTGGAGCTTCGAGCCGATGGCACCTTCCACTGGACCGGCGTTTCCCTCCAAACGAGCGCAGCAAGCAATCCCACCCGCATCGAGGCCGCCAGCAATGGTCGGGATAGCGCCGGGCGCTGGCACGCCAAGGGTTACACCCTGGTGCTGGTGGACTCCGAAGGCCGAATCTTCCGCCGCATCGCCTTTCTGTCCGAAGACGCTTTCCCCAATGCCCAAACCCAGATCATTTTTGCCGGCACCGTGTATTCAAGGAAGTAACACGGCTGGGATTTGTCCGCGTCGCTTACATCGGGATGATGATCGCGTGACGCCTTGTTACGTTGGTAGAATCTGAAGATCCTCAGGTCACACCACCACGCAAGCCAGCCGCACCGGCTTGCGCCTAAATCGACGAGTCCCGCTTCAGGAAGATTTGGGAACGGAGACCGACCTGTAAAGACCTTGGGAAAATCGAGGCTAGCGGCGGCTAATCCGAGGCTTGGCGAAGGACATAGGTACGCATTTTTATTCCACAACACAATTTAAATCAGCTGTTAACGCACTGAATTAACGCACGAAGCTACTCAGCGGTCGATGTTAATCCCTTTTCCCGGCGGCGCGTAAATACCACCGGTGAAACAATTGTGACGATAAAGCGTCACTAGTAAAATCATGCCCACCGACCGGCTCCAAACCCAGCGATTCGAACTAAAGTATCTCGTCACCGAGAGTACAGCTCGTGCCGTTCAGCAGTTCGTCCGGTGCTATCTCAAGCCGGACGATTTCGCCGCGACCTTTCCGGGCTATTCCTATCCCGTTCACTCGCTCTACCTGGATTCGGCCGCGCTGACGACCTACCAAGCCGTGCAATGTGGGGAGAAAAACCGTTTCAAGCTCCGCATTCGATATTATAGCACTACAGACGAGGTCGTCTTCTTCGAGATCAAGCGGCGGATGAACGACTCGATCACCAAGCTGCGCGCGAATGTACTCCGTTCGGCCGTGCGTCCATTGTTGAACGGCGAGCCGCCGCAGCTGCTCCATCTCGCCAAACCCAACGGGAAACAGCTGGTCGCTTTGCGGGAATTCTGCCGTTTGCTGCACAAGCTCGACGCCACGCCGCGGTCCCATGTCGCGTATTCAAGAGAGGCGTGGATGAGCCCGACGAACAACTCCATCCGCATCACCTTTGACCGGCAGGTCCAGTGCGCTCCGGAGTTTGAAGCCGGCCTGCACACGCGCCTGGACCAAGCGGTGCTTCCTTTTGGCAACAAGGTGGTGCTCGAACTCAAGTTCGTCGACCGCCTGCCGACCTGGTGCAACGAAATGATTCGCGTGTTCGGACTGGTTCGAGGCGGCGCACCGAAATACGCCCAGGGAGTTCTCCTTTTAGGCGAGGACCGCGTCGCGAAACGGCCTGCCCCGTTTGCCCCGACCTGCTTCCTTCCAGTCAACCCACTGGTCGATTTTCCAGCGATCACAGCGGTGGCCTGAACCTTCCCTGCATTCCTCGATTCCGGATGAACTCACTTCTCCAGGGCGACTACGGCATCGTCCCAACCAGCTTTCACACCGTCCTGCTGGCCATGCTGCTGGCCTTTCTCATGGGACAAGTGATCGCCTGGGTCTACATGTTCACTCATTCCGGGATCTCTTACTCCCGATCCTTCGTCGTATCCTTAATTCTGATGCCGGTGATCGTGGCGCTGGTTTTGATGGTGCTCTCGAACAATCTCGTGACGGCGTTCGGCCTCATGGCCGTCTTCGCCATCGTCCGTTTCCGCAACATCCTCCGGGACACCCTCGACACGTCGTATGTGCTCGCGGTGATCGTGCTCGGCATGGCCTGCGGCACCCAGAAATTTTCCACCGCAATCGTCGGCACCGTCGTCATCAGCGGCTTGATGATCTACCTTTGGTTCACCTCCTTCGGCAGCCGCCACCGGTACGATCTGATTCTCAATCTCCAGTGGTCGCGCCGGATCGCCGAATTGCCGACGTTGGAGCGCTTGCTGCAGCGCCACGCGGTCCGAAGCCACTGCGCAAATCGCCAGATCGGGTCCGATGAGAGCGCCGATCTTTCGTATCGCTTGCTGTTACGCGATCCGGATCGGGTCCCCGATTTGTTGCGCGAGCTCGCTCTGCTACCGGGTGTCGCTCATGTTTCGAGCATGAAGGCCGAGGACGAATCCGAAGTCTGACCATGAACGACCGTCTCCCGTCCATCCCCACTCCGCCCGCACAACGCTGGCGACTGGCGCGTCAACAGTACCTGCCCGGCGCGACCTTCCTAGTCGCGTTCCTTGCCGCCGCCACCCTTTGGACGCAGTGGGTCGCCCCTCCGACCATGGTCGGCGAAGCGGAGACGATTCGGACCGAGGTTCGCTCCGTGCAACCCGGCACGCTCGCTCAGCTTGACGTGGATTTGCTGCAACCGGTCTCCGCCGGCCAAACGCTCGGCTACGTCTTTGTCAGCCGCCCCGAGGTACTTGAAGCTTCGCTCGCCCTTATCCGGGCGGAAATCGAACTCATGCGTGCGACGCTCGATCCGGTGACCGGACAGCAACGCACCGCCCTCGACTTTGAACGATTGCAGCTCGACTGGATGGGTAAACGCGTGGAACTCGCCTCGCTCCAGGGTGAGCTGCATCAAAGCGAGAGCACGCTCAGCCGCAGCACGCGGCTGCATCAGGCGAAATTGATCACCGACGAAGACTACGATCTCGTCCGGAATGCCCGCGACACCCTCGCCGCGCAAGTGCGAGCGCAAAGTGAGTTGATCGGGCGCCTCGAACCCAGTATCAATTATTTCAACGGTCTGGGAAAATCCACGGGGGCGGACGCCACCCTCGGACTTCAGGCGGCCATCAAGCACAAAACGGAAGAGTTGCGCCTGGTCGAAGCCGAACTCGGTCCGGTGCCGCTCATCGCGCCGATCGATGGCGTGATCACCCAGATTCTCCGTCGTTCCGGCGAAGCCGTGGGCACGGCCGAACCCATTCTCCAAATCAGTGCAACGCACTCCGAACGCATCACCGGCTTTCTGCGTCAACCCGTCTCCATCGAACCCAAGCCCGGAATGATCGTGGAGGTCCGCACGCGCGGTCAGCAGCGCCAGATCGGCACCGCCCAAATTACCCAGGTGGGCCAATTGCTTGAGCCCATTTCCCCCTCGATTCTCGCAATGATGCGCCTGCCGGTTTCAGCCATCCCCACTGAATTCGGCGTTCGCGTCCTCGTCTCTGCCCCCGTCGGACTTTCGCTTCGACCCGGGGAGCCCGTGGATTTGATCCTGCGGGATTGAAGCGCGGTCCCTTTCTGCGGCTGGCCACCAGCCGCGACGAACGGGCCCGGGTAAACACGGCCTCGGGAATCCGACTGTGGGGGAAGCAGGCCGGGGCCTGATTTCTACGGCCTCGCCGTTGTGAGAAGATAAAGGAGTGATTCCGGTCCGATGGCTTCTCCTCGTTTTGAGTGCGCTGGCAACTGCATCGGCCTCGCCCGGGATTGCAGTCGTGACTTTGCGGCCGCGTGCCAGCGTTCCCACGCCGGTGGAAGCACCCGTGGTCTCGTTTTCCATTACCAAGCACGTGCTCACCTCTCTTGAACGCGAGACCGTCGCCGCGTGCTTGATCCTCGAAGCTGCCTCGCAAGGGGATTTGGGCATGCGCGGTGTCATGGCCGTGATCCGCAATCGTTCGCGCGGCCTCCCGGAGCTTTACGCACCCGTCGTACTGCGTCCCAAACAATTCAGCGCCCTGAACCGCATCACGACGGGTCGCGGGCGTTTGAGCGAGGCCATCGATCGCGCCAAGCGCGATCCGATGTGGTCAACCGCCCTTCGGATGGTCGACGACGCCGTCGCTGACGCGTGGCAAGATCCGACCGACGGCGCGACTCACTATACCCGTTCAAGCGAGAAGATCTATTGGACGCGCAGCCTCACGCGGACCGTGATTATCGGGACACATTCCTTCTATCGATAACCGCCGTTCGTTCCGATTGCTCCGAAGCTAGCCGCAGCGGGCGGACATTGCGTCGGGGAGCGGAGGTCTCGAGGTTTTCCGGCACCCACAATGAGTTTGCGGCTCTTTTGCACTCACTTTTCCCGCCCGCATGGACGCGAACACCTCGCCTGACGTATCGCAGGAATCGCGAAACGAAAACGCGATGGAGCCGGGCTCAATCCAGAGCCCGACCCCATCGCCCCTGTCCTTCTCCCGCCAAATTTTTTCGGACTTCTTACAGGCCGGCGAAATGCGCGCGCACTTCGTCGACGCGCTGATTCACGAGGCTCTTTGCCACCGAGCGCCGCAGACGCTGACGCACTCCAGGCGAAAGCATTTCCACGACAGCGTTATTCAGCTCCGGGCCGGCCGCGAAATCCCACTGCGCCTCGGGGCGCTGTTGAAAAAACTGATCCACTTCGTCGGCCAGTTCGCGTGCCCGCCGACGCTCCTCCTCGCGCTGCATCGGAAGCCGTTCATCGGTCGACATTCCGGTGCGCGCGCCGGTCGAGCCCCCGATACTCTGGTTTTTGGACGTGGGAAAACGCCCGGCCATGTCGGTTTCCCGATCCGTATAGCTATTCCTCCCGGCGGGAAAATCCATGGCTTCCACCTGCACCAAGGCGGGGCTCAACTGGCCGGAGGGATTCCGCTCCTCGAAGATTCGCAAATGGTCGTGATCCAAAGTTACAATATAGCGTTCGCTCATAGTTAATCGAAGGAAAGGTTGACGTTAATATTGCCCCGCGTCGCTTTCGAATAGGGGCAGCTTTGGTGCGCGAGATTCATGAGATGCTTCGCATCGCTTCTATTAACGCCCGGAAACGCCGCCCTCAGATCGACATTGAGATTAAACTCACCCCGTCCGTCGTCATCGAGGTGAACGCGCGCGACGAGCGTGATCCCGTCCGTCGGGTGATGCGCCGTTTGCGCCTGGCTCTTCAGTGCCCCCAGAAAACAGGCCGCATAAGCACCCGCAAAGAGATGCTCCGGGGTGATGTCTCCTCGCTTTTCACCGGAGGAAAGCTCGACTCGAAACCCGCCTTCGGCGCCTTCGACGATTCCGTCCCTTCCGCCCTCGGCGATCATCTCAGCAATGTGCACAGTCTTCATGAAAAATAAATTAGGTGGAAACCCATGAGCAACGGAAGGGCAGCCCGGACACTGGGTGTTGTGCCCGTCCCCCCGCCAGTGTTGAGCGCCGCCCTCCGGCAGGGCGGTCGGCGTCAGTCAGCGCCCCTTGTTCTCCGAGGGGCATCAGTCCGAAGTTCGGACCAACGTTGTGAGCGTCTGTCCTCCTGCCGTTAATCATCCCGGGTCGCGTCACGTTTGATCTCACCGGTCTTTTGTTGGAATTTGCCGGCCGCCTTGTCGATTGAGCCCTCCGCCTTCTTTGCGGGATCACCCGTGGCTTTGCCGATCTGCTGCTTGGCCGCGCCCTTCATTTCCTTGGCCTTACCTTCGACTTGGTCTCGTGCTCCTGATTTCATGTTAGTCCTTTTGTTGAGGTTGCTGACACGGACCGAAGCCCCCGGACGGCGTTCCCGCATGGGGCGGTTTTGAAAAACAAAAATCGTGCCCTTTTGGCCGGGCCTAAGCGGCACTGCGCCTGGCAACCTAAGACTGGACAAAAGTCGCGTACACTCGCACAAGATGCGCGGAGGCAGGCGCCCCTTGCCTTGCTATGCTAATTCGCAGGCCCGCAGGCTGTGCACAGCAGGACTACCAACCTTTACCTACCCCGGTATGAAAGAATATCCGTCTTCAGACCTGAGAAGCTTCGCCGTCCTGGGCCATGCCTCGGCCGGAAAAACTCTGCTAACGGAAGCCATGCTCGCCTGCGCCGGTTCGATTGGGCGCATGGGCAGCATCACCGCCGGCACCACCGTATCCGACTATCACGCCAGCGAAAAGCAGCACCAGATTTCAATCCATTGCTCGCTGCTGCATACCGAGTGGATGGGGCGAAAGCTCAACATTTTGGATACACCGGGTTACAGCGATTTCATCAGCGAAGGTCTCGGCGCGCTGCGCGTCGGCGACCTTTCTGTTATCGTGATCAACGCCGCTCATGGCTTGGGAGTCGGCGCTGACGCCGCCTGGGATTATTCCACCCGTTTTGGCCTCCCCAAAATCCTCGTCGTGAACGGCCTTGACAAGGCCAACGTGAGCTTCGACGACATCGTCAACGACGCGCGCGCGCACTTCGGCCGGAACGTTTTTCCGATCACGCTCCCGCTCAATCCCGGTCCCGGATTCAGCCATGTGCTCGACGTCATGCGCAATGATGTTGTCACCTACAACCCGGGCGGAAACGGACGCTATACGGAACAGCCTCCGGGCGACCTGGCCGAGCGCGTCCAACAACTGCACCGGGAACTCATCGAGTATGTCGCAGAATCTGACGACTCGCTCATGGAGCGATTTTTCGAAAAAGGCATTCTGGCCGAGGAGGAGTTTCGCGCCGGGCTTCACCAAGCCATCCAACGCCAGGTCGTCGTGCCGCTGTTCGCCGTTTCCGCGGAAACGAATGTCGGCGTCGCGCGACTCATGGACTTCATCGCCAAATACGGTTCCTCCCCGCTCGATCGCGCCGAGGTTCCGGCCCGCGATGCCAACGGCGTCGCCGGCTCCGTGTCCCTCGCGCAAACGGAACCCGTGATATTCATCTTCAAAACGATGAACGAGCCGGGCGTGGGCGAGCTCTCCTTGTTCCGGGTCTATTCCGGCACCGTCCACAGCGGCGACGAGCTTCGCAATCCGACGCGTAATGTATCAGAGCGCCTTGGACAACTCTACGTGATCGAGGGCCACGAACGCACCCCCGTTTCCGCGCTTCATGCGGGCGACCTCGGCGCCGTCGTCAAGCTCCGCGCCACGCACACGGGAGACACGCTCTGCAGTCCGCGTTTCCAGGTCACGTTACCCAAAGTGGACTATCCCAAGCCGAACATTCACGGGGCGCTCCGGCTACGTTCCAAGGGCGATGAGGACAAATTGGCAGTGGGCCTCGCCACGCTCCAGCAGGAGGACCCCACGTTCCACTACCGCGTCGATGACGAGGTGCACCAAACCATCGTCTCTGGTCAGGGCGAGATTCATCTCCAGGTCATCGTGGAACGGTTGCAGCGGCGCTTCGGCGTCCAGGTAACCGTCGAGGAGCCGCGCACTCCTTACCGGGAAACGATTCGCGGTCGCGGTATGTCACGCTATCGCCACAAAAAACAAACTGGCGGTGCGGGACAATTTGCCGAGGTCTGGCTCCGGATCGAACCCGCTCCACGGGATACCGGGGTCACGTTTCGGCAGTCGCTGGTTGGCACCAATGTCGATCGCGTCTTCGTGCCCTCGGTGGAGAAAGGGGTTCTCACCGCCTGTCGCGAAGGCATCCTCGCGGGCTTTCGCGTCACCGACGTTGCCGCCGATTTCTACGATGGAAAAATGCACCCGGTCGACTCCAAGGACATCGCGTTTCAAGTGGCCGGCTATCACGCGTTCAAAGAGGCGTTTCAAGCCGCCGCCCCGTGCCTGCTCGAACCAATCCAACAGGTGACGGTGACGGTACCGGAGGAGTTCGTGGGCGCGGTCATGGGCGACCTGTCCGCCCGGCGTGGACATATCATCAGCGTCGAAGCAGAGGGGCATTTCCAAACGGTGCGGGCCCGGGTTCCACAGAAGGAACTCTATCATTATAGCACCGTTATTCGTTCGCTATCCAGTGGCCGCGGCCGCCACGTCGAGGAGTTTAGTCACTACGCCGAGGTGCCGCCCGAACATCAGCAAAGAATCATCGCGGATCGCTCCAAGCAGATTGAAGCGAACGGAAAATAAACGCGGGCACGAACGCGAAAGGCACCGTCGCGCCCGTGCCCTCGCAGCTTCCGTCCGGCGCTTTCCCGTTCACCTGCCCGCCGTGACGCCGGCAATATCCCCGCCGGAAGACGTATCCGTCTTCCTGTGACGCGCGCGAACGCGGTCGCCGGTCAGGGATGCGCGCCTGCCGCCGGGGGGGGCGCATCCCGCGCGTGCGTGGAGCCGAAGGAGCAAAGACGGCCCGCCTTAAATGAGTTCGACGGCGCCCGGGATCGGCACGCCCGGAAATAAGCCTGGTCCGGGCGCACATTCCTTCGGGAAGATGTCGAGTTTGGAACCATTGAGCAGCCAATTCCACGAGATCTCCCGTCCGGTGTAGGCTGACATCCGGCCGCCAATGGCGGTGAGCGTGCTCAGTGCGACCTGCTCGCCTTCGTTCAACGGCGAGTTACCGCGGATACTGGCAATGAGATCCGTGTGCTCCTGCACCATCGGATTCGGATTCGGGCCGGCGTATTCAAAGGGATTGGACCCGCGGATCCCGCCCTTGCAATCCGACGTGCCTTTCGTGCCGACCACCCGCTCGCCAATGCGCTCGGACGATTTCGGCGTGTGGCGGCACATGCTCGTGACGCGCGCGCCATTGGCATACTCCAGTTCCACCGCGAAATGATCCCAGATATTGCCCGGCAGGCTACCGCGATTTTGCCGGCCTCCCATGCCATAAAACTTCACGGGCGGGCCGCCGAATGCCCAATTCATCACATCGAGATTATGAATGTGCTGCTCCACAATCTGGTCACCACTCAACCAATCCCAGTGATACCAATTCCAGCATTGCCATTCGAAGTCGCTCACGCTCGCCAGCCAATCCTTTTTCTCGCGGAACCAGATGCCTTGGCCGTTCCAATAACATTGGCCACCGACGAGCTCACCAATGGCTCCATCGTTGATCCGCTTCATTGTCTCGAGATAACTCGGCTGATGGCGGCGCTGCGTGCCGGCGACAACCGCAAGCCGTTTTTCCTTCGCCTTCTTTGCCGTCGCAATCACGGCCCGGCAACCGACCGGATCGACGGCCACCGGCTTTTCCATAAACACATGTTTGCCCGCTGCGATTGCGGCCTCGAAATGCATGGGGCGGAATCCGGGCGGAGTGGCGAGAATCACCAGGTCGATATCCGCCGCGAGGACCTTCTGAAACGAATCGAAACCCCAGAAACCCTGCACGTTGGGCAGATTCAGTTTCTTCTTCGCCCCCATGACCTGACGTTCGAACAAGTCGGCAATCGCGACGATTTCGACGCCCGGGGATGAATCGAGGCAGTTCTGGGCCGCACCGGTGCCACGCCCGCCGCAACCCACCAACCCAACGCGGATTCGATCGGAGCCCGCCGTGGCCGCCATCACGCGGTTCGCCGCAAGGCCAGTCAGCATGGCGGCACCGGCGCCAGCCGCGGAGAATTTCACGAAATCACGACGCGAGAAGTCTGGAACGAGGGGTGTTTTCATTCTAAGGAGTTGAAAGAGAGGAGACTGCTGCCGCCGGCTTGTCACCCACCGCTGGGAGCGGCAAATGGCTTTTCCGGATTTTACTTCCTGACGTGCGCACCCTACCCCTGCCTGCGCTCCCGTGCCAATAAAAAAGCCCCGCAACCTTGCCGGCTGCGGGGCGCTCTTGGCGGAAGATTGCCGGCCGTTAGAAGTTGAACCCAACCCCGACGGACCACGTAAACTGTCCGTCGTCGAAGGTATCATCTACACTCCGGGCATTCCGAAAGAACCAGCCGTATTCAACCAAGGCATACACAAACGTGCGGGACTGAACATAGTACTTGGCCCCGGCTTCCAACCCGGCGGCAAAAGTGTCACGGACGTTATCTCCATAGACGCCGCCCGCATTTATTCCGACAAAGGGCCGCAGTGGCCCGCGGGCAGTCAGATGCTGGTCGAACGTTACCCGCGTAGAACCATTGAAGCGCGTTCCTCCGATACTTGGATTGGAGTAGTTGATGGATTGACGGATCGACCACAGTGATGTCGGTGTCGTATACCAGCCGTAGGAGAAGTTCACTCCGCCAAACGAATCATCGAATTCCTGATTGCTGGCTCCGGATCCCCCCAGAGTGATTTCGCGCTCCCCGGTTTGGCGCGTGGGATCGACCACCGTGGTTTGGGCAACCGCAAGGAGCGGCAGGGTGGCGATTATGATAGTCGCAGTTAAGGTGGTTATTTTCATAGGTGATGTTTGGTTCAGGTTTACCTGTCGCGAACACCTTTCCGGACCCCGCGAGCGAAGCAACCAAGGCCAGGCAATTTGGCACCCGTTTAGTGTATCCGGAATTTCCTTACTCAAACCTACCGGGGGGGAGGGCGAAAATGGAGCACTGCTGAGTCGACGCGGCGAACGCGGGCCTGTTTCCGATCTACATACCGAAAGGCGAAAATGGCTCCCTGGTTCATCGCAGAGTCGCGACCAGACCGGGATCCCGCGGCACGGTACGCTTGCGTCCCGGTTCCCCACTATACAGGTAGGTCCGGCCCCCGACGCGATAGCCTCGGGTTTCGTCCGCCGTTCTTGAGCGGTCCGCTATATATTGTGGCGACGCGTGCGGTATTTTTCTCCGGCCGGGCAATGACGTCCAGCCGCGCTGAACCGGAAATTTTCCCGGGCCAAATCGCGTCCCCAGCCCCACGGCTCCTCTTAAAGCGAGGTAACGCTGCGCCGTTCCGGAGGCGCCACAATCTGTTCCAGCTCACGATCGATGTCCATTTCGAGTGCCCGATCAGGATCGAGCGCCTGATTACCCGCCGGCAACTCATCGGCGGCAAAGGGATCGCGGACATCACTCTTCAGCTGCCGCTCCGCTTCCACCCAGTGATCAAGATCCATTCCTTCCGGTCGCCCTCGGTCGATCCAAAGGGCATGAGCCAATGCCGCGACCTGCTCTGGGGTTGGAGCTGATCTTGGCGGCGATGGGGCCTTCGCGCCGCTGCGAGAGGTCTTTTTGGATTTCATTCCTTTCACCGTATCACGCCGGGCACTATCCGCCATGGGGCGCTGTCCGGCCTGGAGCATCGGCCAAATCTGCACGCGACAGCCTACTCCGGGATGGTTTTGTTCGCCTCGCCGAAATCATCCGGCCCATGTCCTACCTCTCGGGCGCGCGTCCCGCGCCTTCACCGGTCCACCCCGCCCCGACGCGGCGCTGTTTCATTCCAGTATATCACCACGTTTTTTGTCGACCGACCCGCAGCAATGATTTCAGGCCGCCCGTCCCCATCCAGATCAGCCAGCTTCAGGTCTTCACACGCCATCTTGTTGTCATCGACCACCGCGTGCATCCGCCACGTCTCACCGGTGGAATCAGCGGGTGCATAGAGGCGAATTCCAACTTTCGAACCGGGAGGACCCCCGCGCCAGCCCGCGACGATCTGGTCGCCGCCGGTTCCGAGAACATCCCCCGTCACGAGACCGTGACCCTGGATGAGAGTATCATCTATAACGGACCGACGTGCGGTCCAGTCCGCCCCGCTGGAAAACCGCGTCACGGGCGCCCGGTAGACGACGAGTTCGTTGCCATGCATCGGCTCAATCGTCACCGCAAAAGGCGAGCCTCCGGCCAGCGCACCCGCCCTCACTTCACCCGCATTGATCGTGGTCACCCGGGTCGGGACCGCGCGGTTCATCGGCGCATCCACGGCATACAATCCTTCCTTGGCGGCCACCAGCAGCGTTTCCGCCGCCTGGGGAGTTCCGCCGGGCAGCACGTCGAAATTATGGGCCAAGTGAAGCGGCGGGAGCGATGACATCAGAGGCTCCGGCGTGCTGGCCGGGTGCCACGGCCACTCGTATCCGAGAAACTGTACGCCCTCCCCGGCCCCGTTGCGATTGCCGCGGCCATGGAGGGGAAGCACGGCGAGATGAAAGCGACGATCCCCGGAACGAAACCACAGCATCCGATGCGTCGTAGGCACATGCGGCAGGCGCCGCGCAGTCCAGCGCTGCGTGGGGTCCGCCGGCGGATCGAGCAGAAAGACTGCTCCACTGTTGACCGTGTCGGCGGGATTCCATTCCGCTCCGACGGCGACTTCCGCGCGTCCATCGCCGTCCAGATCGCGGGCCGCAATGGCGACGTTATCCCGAGCGGTGAGATTTTCCGCCATGATGAATTTCTGCCACGTGGGGTTGCGGTACCAGACGATCTGTTTCGCATCCGCCAACAGGATATCAGGCTTACCGTCGCCATCCACATCGGCCACCGCCAAACCATAGCCGATCTGAATCGCCGCATCAATAGTTTGCGGCCGCAGGTGCAGGTCCGGCAATCCGGCGGCCGCGGTCACCGGGCCCGGGGCAAAAACGGCGAGAGTAAGGATAAAAAAAAGGTAGAGGCGAAACATGGAACAAGGGGTAATGGCACGCAAGGTATACGACGAGGCGGAAAAATGTCGGGTATAAAATCGAGAGCGTTTCCAAAGCATGAAAGAAAATTCCGGAACGCGCCACCCCAACTATCAGCTTTGGGCCTATGCGGGACACCGGGTTGGGCTCGATGGTAATTAAATCCGACCAACCTTATAATAAGTTATGAAAGCCATCGAGTTGATGCTGCGCAGCCATCCGCGGGCCGAGGCCCAGCACGCGACCCACTACGCGGAAGCCCTAAAGACCCTTTCCACCTGCGCCGAAGTCTGCACGGCCTGCGCCGATGCTTGCGTCGGTGAGCCGGAGCAGGTCGATCGCCTGCGGCGTTGTATTACGTCTAATCTGACTTGCGCTGATATCTGCAATGCCACCTCGCGGGTCCTCATCCGCCAGACCGAGCCGCCCAACGATGTGATTCACGCCCAGCTGCATGCGTGCGTTCTCGCCTGTCAGACATGCGCGGACGAATGCGAAACCCACCGCGAAGATCACGATCATTGCCGCATTTGCGCGGAAACCTGCCGCTATTGCCAGGAACGATGCAACTTCCTTCTGGGTGAAATCAGCTCGTCGGGTACCGCCGAAGCGAGCACCGGTGAGGACAGCCCTCCCCTCGCCCGTTAAGCTCAACGGATCACGTTTGACCGGCGGCCGGCCAACATCGCGCAGCCACCCGGCGCACGGTTTCCGGCGCGGACATCGTGGCGAAACTCGTCATCAGGGCATTTGCATTAGCGCTTGGGAGTCGGCGCATCCCGACGCAGCCCTGCGGGCGTGAGCGCGAAAAATAATTCGCCGACCGCTTCCAATCATTTGCGGAAGCACCGGAACCACCGGGCCCACCCGGCGAGTGCGCAAACCCGTGGGTTCAAACGCGCCTGCGTATACTCAATGCGCACGGGCAGGTTTCACGCGTGATAGAGTGGAAATTTTCGCTCCCGGCCGATTGCAAATTGATGGTTGTAGGGAAACGTCCGGTGTGTCGCTTAGGACTTATGCCGATGTTTTCTCTCCGCTGGATTTACGCCCTCGCCGCGCTCTTTCTGATCAGTCTCGGCGCTGATATCCACCTCTCCCGTTCCGCGGCGCGGAGCGGTGGCGGCGCGGGTGAAAGGATTGAAGTGGCGGACTTCCTCGTGGCCGCCGAAGCAGGTACTCTCAGCGGGGGGCGAGTGGCATTCCGCACGAATTCCACCGGCCTTGCGGATTTGACGGCGACGCGGACCGGGACCGACGCCGCTTCAACCACCGTCACGACCACCGCACGCTTGGGAGAAGCCGACCTCGCCCTCCTCCGGCAAGCCCGCTTTATCGAAGACGATGCCGCCGCGCTGGCCAAAGCCAATCCGGTTGGCGCGCGCGAGCAACTCGCCGCAATCGCTCATATCACGATGCCGATCACCGGCATCCTGCTGATTATCGGATGCATCATCGTGATCGCTCAACGCCACTCCGGTCGCCTCGCCGGTTTCTCATCGAAGGCCATGCGGCCCGCGACCTCGGTCGTGAAATTCGAAAGCGTTGCCGGCTGCGATGAAGCGAAGGACGAGGTGCACGAGGTGGTCGAGTTCCTCAGGGATCCAACGCGCTTCCACAAAACCGGCGGCCGCATGCCTAAAGGCGTTCTTCTCGTCGGTCCTCCCGGCACCGGCAAGACCATGCTCGCCAAAGCCGTCGCCGGCGAAGCCAAGGCCCACTTCTACAATCTGAGCGGTTCCGATTTTGTCGAACTCTACGTGGGCGTCGGCGCCTCGCGGGTTCGTTCGCTTTTCAGGAAGGCCCGCGAGACGGCGCCAAGTATCATCTTCATCGACGAAATTGACGCGATCGGCCGCGCCCGCTCGTCCGGCGAGGGCGGCGGTGGCGCGCAACAGGAACACGACCAGACGCTGAATGCGCTGCTCGTGGCGATGGATGGCTTTAACTCGGATGATGCCGTCGTGGTCTTCGGCGCCACTAATCGCCCCGATACGATGGACAAGGCGCTGCTGCGACCCGGTCGTTTTGACCGACAGGTCTCGGTAGCCCTGCCTGACCTTCGGGGTCGGGTCGCGATTTTGCTGGTTCACGCCAATGCGGTGAAACTCGACTCCGGCGTAAGCCTCGAAGCGGTGGCCAAGGCGACCCCTGGCTATTCCGGAGCCGATCTCGCGAACTTACTCAACGAAGGTGCGATTCACGCCGCGCGCCATCGCCGGGCCACCATCACGATGGCCGACCTCGACGAAGCCCGGGACAAGATCAACTGGGGACGGGAGACCCGCCGCGTGATGACCGATCGCGACAAGCAGGTCATTGCGTATCACGAAGCTGGACACGCGCTGATGCAGGTCCTTTCCGGCGAGGACGAACTAAAGCTGCAAAAGGTCACGATTATCCCGCGGGGGCGATCCCTCGGCAGTACGCATTTCACCCCCGAGCGTGACCTATTGAATTATTCGCGCGAACTCCTGATCGCACGGCTCCAATGCCTCATGGCCGGCCGCGTGGCGGAGGAACTCGCGATCGGCACGATTACGAGCGGCGCCTCGGGTGACATTCAAGAGGCGACGCGAACTGCGCGCCAGATGGTGTTTGAGTTCGGCATGTCCCCCATGGGCTTCATGGCACTCGCGCGCTCCGATGGTGACCAGGCACTCGCAAGCCAACAGACATTTCACGAGGCCGAGCACCATGTGCGCTCGCTGCTCGAGCAGAACTACGCGGCCACGACGCGCGCGCTCGAAGGAAATCGCGCCGCGCTCGATGCCATCGCTTCCGAACTCATCGCTCGCGAAACCCTGTCAGGCGACGAGGTCCGCCGGATTGTGGCCGGGTTGCGACAAGCAGCGTGATCCGCAGTTCGCTTGCGCGCAACGGGTGACGCAGCCTTGAGTTACCCTCTCGATTGAGACCGCCCATCCCGGATGGATTCGTGCGGGAAGCGGGATCGTGAGGACTCATTATACAAACGTCCCTCACCCTCGGAGCGGCCGCAGGGAGAGGAACCTTGGGCGAGGAGCCCCGCTCAACGCTGCGCCGCGTTCGCATCGCTCACGCAACAATCGCGCAACGAATCCAGGATTCGCGTCAGGGCGTCGAGCCCCTGTGGTTTCTCGATAAACGCGCACGCCCCGGCCTCGAGGGCGTCCTGGCGGTCGTTGGGAATGTTGGATGACGTGATAATCGCGATCGGAATTCGCCGGGTGTTGGGATCACGCTTCAATTCGCGAATCAACTCGAGTCCATCCATCCGCGGCATGCTGAGATCGCTGACAATCAAATCGGGATAATCCGCGCGATCGCGTTTCCTCAGCAGATTCAAAGCCGATTCCCCGTCCTCTGCCACGTCAATTCTCCCGAAGTTCCCGCAACGCCCTGCGGCCGCCTCCATCAGGTACCGGATTTCAGGATCATCATCGGCAATCAGAAGAGTTAATTTGCCGCGCTCGGACATGGGTTAGCCTAGCGCTCCGACGCGGATTCGCCAATCCCAAGATACCCGAATTAAAGGATGGGAAATGTCCACGTCCCGAGGCCGGTTATATTCGTAATGGCGGATCCCAGTTCGACGGAGGCCACGTGAGTAAGCCGCAGTCCCGCCAAGCGCATGGTCGTTCGCACCCTGAGCATTCCGCACGGATTTCGCTTCGCGTCGCCTCCCGTTCACCCGGGCGTAACACCGTGAATCCGAGCAGCTCAAACCGGCCGAGCCGGCAGCGCCGCCCCGGCCCTAGCCCGGATATTTCACCCTCTGGTTTGTCATCGCGAGCCCGAGGAACGAGGGCGTAACGATCCAGCTAGATGGATTGCTTCGTCTCTGCTCAATGACAAAGGTAATAATAGACGTACACAGCGTGTAGAGCGTTCACGCCAGAGTGCAAAATAGTCCGGCTAGGCGAGGAAACGGATGCCGGGAACCTGTCCGAGGTCCCGCAGGGTTTTCAACTGATACAACCGGCCGGAATCCGCGGGCAAATGCTCCACGCGTTCCGCGGCCCAGGTGAGATGATAGGGCACGTAAGCACCCGCTCCACCGAGGGCGAGTACGGGAAGGATGTCCGATTTCAGCGAATTCCCCACCATGAGAAAGCCCGCCGCTGGAATCGCATGGCGGCGAAGAATGGACGCATACGTCGCCTCGTTCTTTTCCGAAACGATTTCGACGTGATCGAAATGCTCCCCCAGACCCGACTTCATTAACTTTCGCTCCTGATCGCGTAAATCGCCTTTCGTGATCACCAGGAGCCGGTGCTGCTGCGCCAGCATGGCCAGGGTCTCCGCCACGCCATCGAGCAGCACCACGGGATGGGCCAACATCTCACGCCCCAACTCAACCAACTGCTGAATCTCCTCCGCGCGAATCTTGCCGTCCGTCAGCTGGATTGCCGTTTCGATCGCCGACAACGTGAAACCTTTTACCCCGTACCCGTAAAGGTCGAGGTTGCGCATCTCAGTCGCGAACAGGGTGCGATCCACGATCTCCGCAGGATGGTAGCGCGCGAGCAGGGCGCGATAGCGTTCGTGCGTCGCCTCAAAAATGCTTTCGTTGTGCCAGAGGGTGTCATCGGCATCGAAGCCGATGACCAATTCAGGTCGTGACATGCCCCAACCTCGCCGCATTTTTCTCAACGGCGCAAGGCGGGTTTCGCGGCTCGTAACTCAGGTGGACGCCAGGTGCCAATGCCCGCAAAGCGGACACAGGTAAGCGTGCCGGCGCCGCTCCATGCCAACGAGGAGGGCGGCATCGAGTGCATCGCCCTGCGAGCGATAGCGGCGCTTGCGTACACACATCCGTTGACGCTCCTCACGAGTCGGTTTCTTCATAACGGGATAAGCAGTAGAGCGGTGAAAATCCCAGGAAACTGCATCGTGCTGCCGCGTCGGCGCAAGCCACCACTTCTCAAAGATTCGGCCATACCGCCCACGCGCTCTGTCGGCGCCCGGTTGAAGTCGTGCCCTTGAGCATAAGCCACGCACCGGGTTTTGCCGGACATGCCGCAGTCACGGCTTGCAACATACATGGTTCGCGGCTGACTCGCCTCCGCCGGTGCTTTTCCGGCGCACCCACCCCACCTCGTTTGCATGGATCCTTTCTTGCTGCTGTTCATCGGCGTTGCCATCGTCGTTGGAGGTATTGTGGGGCTCCGGCTCCACGCTTTCATCGCCCTTTTCGCAGCGGCTATCGTCGTTGCGGTCCTGACCCCCAAGCAGAACATCGAGAGTTCCGTCCTGGCCCAAGGGCGGTCTCAGCAAGAGGCAACAACCCGGGCCAACGAGTCTCTCGGCGTAAAGCTCTCCAACAAGTTTGGCGGGACCGCCACCAATCTCGGCGTGCTGATCGCCATGGCCTCGATTGTCGGTGCATGCCTGCTCTGGAGCGGCGCCGCCGAGCGCATCGTCCGATCCACGTTGAGCCTGTTTGGAGAGAAGCGTTCGCCGCTCGTCTTTGCCACGAGCGGGCTCGTGCTGGGAGTACCCGTGTTTTTCGATACGGTATTCCTTCTCCTGATACCGCTGGCCCGGGCGATGGCGAACCGAACGCAACGCAACTATCTGCTTTACGTTCTCGCCATCGCCGTCGGCACGACGATGACGCACTCGCTCGTGCCACCCACGCCTGGGCCTTTGTTCGTGGCCAACGCGCTCAAGGTGGATATTGGCGTCATGATTATTGCGGGCCTCATCCTCAGCGTGTTCGCGGCCACGTTCGGGCTGATGTATGCTTGGTGGGCGGACCGGCGCTGGCCCAAGATCCCCGTGGCCGTCGCTGACGGCGACCGGGAACCGATCGTGCCACAAAAAGCCGATCACGAATTGCCCCCGCTGTGGCTCGCCCTCGCACCCATCGTCATTCCGGTGCTGCTGATCGCCGGGGCCACGGGCCGGGCGCTTTTTGCGTTTCCGCCCGACGTCGCCAACGCCCTCGCTACGCTCGGTCACCCGAACATCGCACTCAGCATTGCGGCCGTGATCGCACTCGGAACCCTCGCCTGGCAACAGCGCGGAAATCGAACTGTGCTCCGCACCGTCACGCAGTCTGCCATCGTGGACGCAGGGTCGATTATCCTGATCACGGCCGCCGGCGGGGTGTTCGGCGGCGTCTTGCAGGAAACGGGCGTGGGCGAACGCATCCAGGGCCTCGCCCGCGAGTACCACATCGGCGTACTCCCGCTCGCTTTCCTCGTCACCGCCTTGATCCGTACCGCGCAAGGCTCCGCCACCGTGGCAATGGTCACGAGCGTGGGAATTCTCGCGGCCTTCACCACATCGGGAACCCTCGGTTTCCATCCCGTTTACCTCGCTCTCACCATCGGCTGCGCATCGAAAGTGGTGCCGTGGATGAACGACAGCGGCTTCTGGGTGCTTTCCAAGACGAGTGGCCTGACCGAGCGCGAAACGCTGCGCAGTATGTCGGTCATGTTTACGCTCATGGGCGTGGTCGGCTCCATTCTGGTCATGATCGCGGCTAAGTTGTTTCCGATGGTCTAGCCGGGCCGCTCAGGCGTGAAGTGACCGCCAGAGAACGCAGCGCGTTATCCACGGAGGTTCCTTTCCGCCGAGCGCGGCGCGCCGCGAACTCCTCCCGCCGAAAACCCTCCAAAGCGTGGTTCCCGCCAAGGCGATCCGCGAAATTAGCCCGGAACCGCGGCTTTCTGCTCCGCGCTTTCGCGAGCGGCTGCCTCTTGACGCGCAACTTCTTCCCGCAAGATCCGCGCGTCGACCACAAACGGTCCGGCGGGCAACACACTCGCGACCAGCACCAGCCCCGTTCGCCGCCAGGTCCAATCACGTTCCAGCGCAGCGTGCAAGGCAGCGATGACATACAGCACGAACAGAATGCCGTGGGCCATTCCGACGACCTTCACGCCCATCGGCCAGTCGGCCATATACTTCAAAGGCATGGCGACACCGAGGAGCAGGAGAAAGGAAACACCCTCCCACATCCCCACAATCCGCAGCCGGCCCAACGAGGTCTTTAGCGCATGCATCAAGGCGGGATTCCACGCGACGCGACCGCCCTGTCGAGCCAATCACGCGGAATGGAATCATCGCGCGTGTTTATAAGGTCCGCCCGAGCGTGCCTACCATTTGATTGCCCTGAGTTCCAAAATTCGACCGGGCAGCCAGCCCGCGCCATATTTCAGGCTGCGAGGCCGGGTATATTCGAGAACATAAAGCTTTCCGGGCGCGGCGATATGGAGATCGATCGGCCGCCCGAGCGGAGCCACAAAGGTCGTAGTCCGCGCGATCCATGTACCATCCTGCCGCGGCTCCAGCTTCAGGTGCAGCACGTCAAATCCATGCTCTTCGTCCACCCCCGGCCCGGCGAGAAAACTTCCCAGTCGGCCGACCAGGAATCCATTGCGAACCGACTCCGGCCACTCGGCTCCCAGCCAGACCATGCCCGCGGGCGAGCTGTGCGCATTAAAGGTGCTTGTAGGCTTTCCACCCATCAGGCCAGCCGGACCGACGTTTACCACGGGAAGCACGAACTTCGTTCCCGGTGGCGCGTCCGGGGTATGTGGATACCATTTCGTTCCTGCCGGGGCATCACCGAGTTGATAAGGAAACCCGTGGTGGCGCGGCGGCTCACCCGGGCGCGGCGGAATGATGTGGTCCATTTCTTCGGGAGCATGCGCGTCGGGGCCATTGGAAACAGTGAACAGATTCCCCGCCCCATCCCAATTGAAGCTGTAGGCGTTCCGGATCCCCCGTGCAATCACCTCGATCCTGGGCTCGAGCGCCGTCGGATCCAACCGCCACATCACCGCCGTGATGTCGGTCTCACCGATTTTGGCGAAGTGGTCGACGTTGCCCATTTCACCTCCATCGGTGCGCGACCCGCTGCTCACATACAGCAGCCCGTCGCGACCAAACTGAAGGTCGGAAATGCCGTGATTATAGTAGCCAACGCCCCACGGATAACTCGTCTGGAACCACGGGCGCGGTGACATCGGTTCACCGTCGGCGTCAAACGCCGTGGTGCGGAAAATCGCAACCTCGTTCGTTTCATACGGGCGAGTGGGGACGCGCTGGTTTACCGTGATCCAGAGGCGCCCGGTTTCGTCGCGCGCCATTCCGAGGGTTCGAAAATCGGTCGGCCGCAATCCGACGAAGTCCTTCGGCCAGATAATCTGTTTTAGATTTCCCGTGGCCGGGTCAAAGCGCCAGACGCCGCCGGCCTGGCCGAGCACGTAGAGTTTCCCTCCCTTTCCGTCGCTCGCCAGACGCGTGGCAAAATCCGGAAGGCGCACCAGTTCACTAATCTCGAACCCTGCGGGCGCCTCGGGCAAGGGCAGGTAGTCGCCCGCTTGCTTGAGTTCTTCAAACGTCTTGAACTTCGTCGTCGCCCGCACGGTGCGAACGTCCTCCGCCGTGACCCGCGGGCCGGAATTGCCCCATGTGTTGAGCACGAAGGTCAACACGTCCGCGACTTGGGGATCATCCAGCATGATGGGCGGCATCTGCCCGCGATAGACCTGGCCATTGACGGTGATCTCATCTTTCAACCCGGCCACGACAGCGCTGATGGCTCCCGTCCGGTTCTCCGCCAGCCAGTCGGATTTCGCGAGGGGTGGATAAACCCCTTTCACCCCGTCGCCGCTCACGCCGTGACAAATCGTGCAGTTGGCAAAGTAGAGCGTTTCCCCCCGCGTAAGCGCTGCGGCCAGTTCCGCATCCGTCGCTCCGGAACCGCGCGTCGCCCCGGCCGCCCCGCCGCTGAGGACCGCTGCGCACGCGACCAATCCAGTTAGGCAGGCAAAAGCACGTTGGGTAAAACGCATGCCATGACCGTACACAGCGGTCCGCCTCCGGGTCAACGCCACGAGGGAAAAGAACGAAACCGAGCACGCGGAGCGACCGCACCGGCGGTGGAAAACCCGTCTCCACCGCGTGCGATCCCGGACCACCGCCTCCGGCTTATGCCGCCGGCACGGTCCACCCTTGGCGATACGGGCGCGTGACCATCGCATTGGCTTCCGGACTGTTTTTGAAACTCAGGGTCTCCGCATCCCATTCGAGCACGTTCATCCCTTCGAGATCGGTCGTGAGGGTGCTTCGGCGACCGACGGGACGCAGCGGAAGGCGCGTGGCAATATTTCCCAACTGAGCCGCTTCACTCAGCCACCCGGCATAGTCGAAGCCATCCGTCGTCTTGGGGCCATCGACAATCGCATCCACCCAACGATGCCAGTGATTGAGGCCCTTGATGTCCTTTGGCGGGACAAACCCCGCGAAGTTTTCCTGCGGATACAGACGCGGACCGCCGACGTGGGGCAGCACAAGATTACCTTTCTCGCCGATGAACAATGACCCGCTGCGCGGCAAATCGAGGTCCGCCGGCATCTGCGCGAGTTTGCGGTCCGGCCGCAATCCACCATCGCTCCACGTCAACTTCAGGGTCGGGCCCACAATGAACGCATTACCGGAGAAAACATACCGGATGACTTCCGCCGTGGGCCAGACATGCCGGTTGATCCCGGTGTTGTCGGCCGCGACGGAGAGAGGCGCCCGCAAGCCGAGCGCCGTGAAAACCGGATCGAGAATATGACACCCGAAGTCGCCGACCGCACCGCCACCAAAAGCCTGCCAGTCGCGCCACGTGAACGGATGATAGACGTC
>Ga0163151_10003588_pt1 | contig 22096 bp, 19 predicted proteins | sample OliLakLV19MP5IB2_FD_145596 | JGI IMG/M metagenome (GOLD analysis project Ga0163151, IMG submission 145596) | Freshwater microbial mat bacterial communities from Lake Vanda, McMurdo Dry Valleys, Antarctica - Oligotrophic Lake LV.19.MP5.IB-2 | ecosystem: Environmental > Aquatic > Freshwater >... | reverse complement strand
GCATGAGCATGAGCATGAGCATGAGCATGAGCATGAGCATGAGCATGAGCATGAGCATGAGCATGAGCATGAGCATGAGCATGAGCATGAGCATGAGCAAAGTAGCTTTGAAAAAGCTCAGCATCCAACTCTTCATCACCCTCAGCCGAAACCTCATCCACAAACTCAGCATCAAGTCGTAGGTATTATTGAAAAGCCAGATAAAACTAACAGCCCGTGGATTTGGGGCTGCTTTGGGTTTCAAAAAAATAGTGGTGAGAGTTTACTTCAGGGCTTAGAGCAAAGTACTCAAAAGCATGAGCTATTTTCTATTACTGCAGCTCCCATGATCGAACTTAAATTATTCCAGGATTTATCTCGAAACACGTTTGGTTCGGCACATGACTCGTAAGGTAGTCCAAAGTATTTGGTCATGATAATTCAAAATGTTTGATCAAGTAATCAAGCCATTATTGACAATAAAAAACTCAAAGCACACTATCAAAGCAAATAAGAAGTCGTAGCACTTCTTGTGTAGTGGGCCTGTTGAAAAACCTCAATTTTTTGGAAATTTCAATGGTGGCTGAACGGCCGTTTTGATTTGAGAATGGAAAATTGACTTATTCAACAGGCCCTAGTGGTTTTGTTCATCCTTAATTTACATTATTCAATCTAACAAGAACCACCGATATACTATCTTCTATCTAGCAAGAATCACCATAGGCCGTTCGAAAGGATTTGGACTCTAAAATAAATCGCGCTTCAACTCTACTTGTACCTAACCCTTCTAGCTGATTGATTTGAATGTAATCACGAAGATTGAGAAACGCTCTGAAACTTTGAACAACTCTAGTGAATGGTCTGTAATCCCAAAAACGATCTTTAGCCTCTTTCTTCAATTTATTCCAACGACTTGTGCCTGTCACACCCATAGCAATGGCTGCGGTTATAGCTCTTATAAAAGGCTTATAAGCAAAACGGTTACTCAGTTTTATTTGAAAGTGTAAGTGGTTGCCCACATTAGCTAAGGAAAGAATTCTAACTCCATATTTTGTTGAGAATTTAGAAACAATCTCACGAATCTTAATCTCATTCTTGGTTTTCTTAAAAGACCATTCTCCTGTGGCTTTAGATGATCTTAAAACAAGATGCATTGTATTTCTTGTATCAAGGGGGCGGGGCTGAGATCTGCCTTTTCTGGTTTTCAAAAGCTCTCCGCCATATGATTTATTACTTTTTTTGAGGAATACTGATTGTTTCATGTGAACGAAGGTATGAAATAAACTACAAATTGTCAAAGAATTCTTAAAGTAAAATGACATAAAACCTGAATTGATTAAGAACCTGTAATGCAAGACCTATGTATTGAAAATCAATGCGAGGCATCTAGTGACCAGCAAGGTTTTCCCGCTAGCTTTAAAGCTCAAATTCTTCCCACTCATGATGTTTGCCACGCCAAATACGTAAAGCAACTTTTGGAATAACACCTTGCCCTGGCGTTACACCTTCGGGGTATTCAATGTAAGCATACGTGGGTCGTGACATACGACCTAAACTTCCAGGGTCAAAACTTGTGATGTCTGTCCATGTACCTGTGTTTATGTATTGTCTTCCATCATGATAATGACGATGAGTGGGTTGATGATTATGCCCCATGATTAAAACCTGAGCGTTGTGCTTTTGCATTATTTCAGGTGCAAGATTGACAAAGTTGGGGCGCTTAAAAATTTCAAACATGATCTTAATTGTTTTTGAAAGTCTTGCGAATCTGAGTGGATGATAAATAAAACGCATCTTAAAGAAAAACCACATCACTCTAAAACCGTGAGTCACTGCGAACCAAAAATCAAAAATAAATGCCCAGCGAAGAAATTTATTAAACGGAACCACTTGTGAAATGTAATTGCGCTTGATTTTAAGTGGAGTTAAAAACCCTCCGACAAAAAAACTTCCAAAAGGATAATTGAGAATTTTTCTGCCTTTAGCTTCAATAAAGATGCGATCTACATCAAAGTGATGGATGATTTCATATTGATGACCATGCTCAATGCGAATTTCATCAAATTCATAAGGCACAAACAAAATCTCTAATTCAGGGCTAATCGTATTTTTTATTTCTTCTTGGACTCCTGGCCACCAAAGACCTGCGTCGTGATTTCCCCAGATCATTTTAATTTTGAAGCCTTTTTGGATAAACTGCTTCATGGCATTAATTACCTTGGGGTGTCCTTTTAGAATTCGCCTTATTTTATACACCGCAATATTTTCTATGATTTCATAGGGCGTACTCGAAGTAGTTCTAGTCTGAAGCATATCAAAAAAATCACCATTGATAATCAGCTCAACAGTGCTACCAAGGTATTCGCCTGAAGTATAAAATTCAAGAAACTCAACAAACTTATCGTCTTTACGAAAGTCTTCAAGCGGATTCACTCCCCCATCAGAAAGTGTGGCTCCCGTGCCTAGATGACAATCGCTTATCACCAATTTTATGTGACGTTTCATCTCATAATCATGCCAAGACAAGGGGCTTGTAGCAATACTTAAAAACTTACTTGAATCAGTACGTTTGAATTCGTATGGTTAAATTCGGAGGAACAAAATATGAAACAACTCGGACTTTGTCTTTTTATAGCCTTGTTCATAATCGATGTGGCAAATGCACAAGCAACTGCCCCTAAATCAAAATCTTACCCAACCGCAGAATCCGCCGCCCTCACAGACGCTGATACAAAATGGGCCGATGAATATGGACCATGGGATTTTTCTGGCCTTGTGGGTTGGTATAGCCCAGCACTTGGAATTCAAGCACTCGCCGCTTATCGCGTGATGGATAATTTGATTCCTGATTTAGATGAAAGCTTGAGCCTAGAATCTGGTATCACACTTGTGACATCAAATGAAAACGTCTCTGGAATGGGTGTGACTCGCTCATCATTTGAAATTCCGATAGCTGCTCGCTGGGATTTTAGAATTCCAAACACACCTATCATGGCTGGCCCCGCAGCTGGCTTTAGTTACCTTAATAATAGTGCTGTTGTGAATGTAAACGGCCAAAACGATACAAATCGTGGGTCAGGCATGTTTTTCAGAGCAGGAATTTTTGGAATGTATCGGCTTCAAGAACAAATGTGGTTGCGAACTGATCTCACAACCGGAAGCTTCACGACATTTAAATTAGGCATGACATACGCACTCTAGAGGAGATTAAATGCTGCAATTTGAATCTGTATTTTGGGGAACAAAAAACTCCCTGCAATTGATTAAAAAACTTAAAGCCCTAGGTTTTAGCACCCTACCTTCAACAAGAGACCCAGGGGCCCAATCGATTTATTTTGGTCCTGAATCAATTGAAATATTTGATAGCCAACAAACTCTATTAACTCTTGGCGATCAACAACAACTCAATGAGCATCTTAAATCAGGAGATGCCATTATCGGCCTTGGGCTTGAGTCAGATAATATTGCCCGTGATTATCACAGACTTAAAACAGTTTACCCTTTAGAAAAGCTAAGAAGCGCAAAAGATACTCAAAAAAATGTTCCTCTTTGGTATGGCTTCACAGTGCCTGATACGACTTTAGGTCTTAACACTTGGGTTCTCATGAATTCACCACAAGTATTACAGCAACAAGCTTCAGAAATGTTGCCGTTAAAACATCCCAACACATGTTTTGGAATCGAAGGAATTCATATTCTCATTAAAGATTTTGAGTCAGCATCAGCAAAATGGAGCCAAGTACTTGAAAAACAAAATTCCGGTATTCAATGGGCAGAACTTGGAAAAACCCATGGCAAAAGACTTCAAGCAGGGGATCGTTTTTTAGATCTATTAGAGAAAACAAATGACACTGATCTAACCCGTGCTGCAAATGGGCGAGAAGGTGTTGCGATGCTCACACTTAAAGTTGCAGATCTCGAACAAGCAAAGGCTCTTGCTTTGGCCTCAGGTGCTAGTGTCATTAATTGCAATAACCGCGATGGTTTTATCATTCCATCAGAATTTACTGGCGGCCCGGCACTAAGAATTATTCGCGCCTTTTGGAAACGTTATTTACCTGTTTTAAATGATTTTTTCCCTCAAGGTCGCAGGCCCGATAAATTTAGGCCCTTAGGTGGCGTAAACACCACGACTCTCACTGATGATTTTAGCGATAATTGGAAATACTAATTGAGACCGCAACGTTCCACACAACGTTTCACATTCCTGCACCTGTCATAAAACTTACAGCTGTCTAGTTTTTTGATACCGCGAATTTCATTAGACTCCTTGGTGTTTTAGAGACCCTCTAAAACTGATTTCCGTTGGCCTCACCCTTGCAAAACCAAGGCGTCAGGAGTGTGAATATGAAATTAATTTGTAAGAATAAAAAATCTTTTGCCGCATTAGTAATTGTTGGTTTGATGTCTTTTGGAGGAGCCTGTTCAAAAACAGGATCCGGCGAAGATGGTTTTAACACCATGTATTCACGACTCGGTAAAATTAAGATAAACCCAGAAGCTATGACTGAAATGCTTAACCAAGGCATTCTTTGGAAATCATCTAGTTCGTCATCAAAAGATACAGCTAATAACATTAAAAAAAATGGATTAAAAGGAATTCGTGATGCCGGTGAAAACTTGGCAAAAAGTAAGGAATTTAAACAAGAAGTTAAAGATAAGTATGCTGCCGATGATATTTTGAAGAATTTTACACGAACTTTTTTAAAGGCAGATCCTACTAATCAAGATCGTAGTCGTTTTTTGAGAAAAATTAATGATAAAAAATCAGATCAAGTTGTACGCACTTTGCTTACTGATAATAGGTTTTATATACGTTTATTAAATGAACAACAAACTGCAGCTCGATCACAAACCGTTCCAGCAGATTACACTGATCCCGTAGATCATACTCCAGTAATTGTTACTCCAGGAGGAGGAAACCCACCAGCGGGCACAAGTTGTAACGCACCTCCAATGCCTGAATGTGGTGGCCCCGAAGGTCCAAAGGGCGTATGGGGCTGTTGCACCGAACATGCAACTCCAACGTTAGAGCATGTTGTAATTAGAGCAATAGACCAAATTCAAGCAGAACAACCCGGGCTTTTTAGTGGTAATCGCGTTTTAAATGAAACAGCTTACATGCAAGGTGTAGTGCGCATCTTACAATCATACGGATACTGCGCAACTCATGGCGGCCCTGAAGATGAAGTGGGCATAAAAACAAATAACTCATTTAGTGAGCAATACGACATTCTTTTAAGCAGTGGTCACATTAGACGTTCAGGATTCGCAGTGACCTGTAGAGCTGCAAGATTTTAAGTGTTTAGATCTTGAGGGCCTTCATCTAAAAGTGGAGGCTCTACAACAGGGTCTACTTTGGACTGCTCTAAACCCAATCTTCCAATTATTACACCAAATCGTTCAACGCGATTTTCGACGTTGTCATATTGGGTTTGAGCATCTTTAAGATGTTTTCCCACTTTTGAAAAATCAACTTGGAATTTTTGAAAATCATTTTTTAATCTTATAAGTGTTGCTTCAATCTTTTTTGCTTCTGCTTGAATTTTCAAACCCCTAAACCCTACCGCAATAGCTTGCAGGTAAGCATAAAAGCTATTAGGTGAAACAGGGATTACATGCTTTTTTAGGCAATACTGATGCAAAACTGAATCTTTAAGGAGTTCATAAAAAACACTCTCTGCCGGAATAAACATGAATGCAAAATCTAGAGTTTTTTCAGGAATAATATATTTCTCAGAAATACTATCTACCATGGCTTTTACGTCTTGTGCGAATGCTTTTCTTGCTACCTTTGATTCATCTTCATTTAATGTTCCCTCAAGTAAAAGCCTTGCATTGTTTAACGGAAATTTAGAATCAATACAGAGATAACCCTCTTTAAGTTTTATAACGGCATCTACTGTTTCTTTTGATTTTCCCTCAATAGCGTATTGTTCAAAAAATGCGTCTTCAGGTAAAACCTGTTTGAGCATTTCTGAGAGTTGAAATTCGCCCATTGAGCCACGAAGTTTAGGGCTTTCTAAAATGCGTGTGAGATCACGAACACCTTGGCTTAGACTTACTACTTGACTGGTTACCGCCTGAAGTTCTTCAAGGCGTTTACTTACGGCGCCAAAACTTTCAAAATTTTTCGTAATGGTTTCGGAGAGTTTTTTATCTACTTCGGTTCGAATAATCTCAAGTCGATTTTCAGTAGAACTCTGAAGCCCACCTAATCGAGTTTGCAAATCATCGATTACAAATTGCAAAGTCTGCCTTGTTTCCATACGGGAGCGAGTCATTGCCTCTTCGAGGGATGTGCGATTTTGATTTGTCTCACCAGTAAGTGTTTCTCTGACTTTTTGTAGTTCAGAGGTCAAAGTTTTAAATACAAAAAATCCAACACCAAAGATCGCAATAAGTGACAAAACAACAGCAGTGAGTACAGTAGTTGACAAAATGTGCCTCCTCATAAAGCAGATTTACCTGCACCTTACACGAGGGCCTTCATACAGTCAAAATATGTGTGTTTTTCATTTAAGTATTATAAGCTGATAAGTTTAATCTTATGGTAAGTGTTATGATTTTACTTAAATAATTCCCCATTCATTGAGCCAATTAGAAAGTCTTTGACGAGAAACACCTAAAATTTTTGCAGCTTGGCTACGATTATTTTGTGTAGCTTGAAGTGCCGCCTCAACGTACGAGCGTAAAAGTCCATCGATTTGACTAACTACATCTAGACTTTTTTTACCAACGAGTGCTGATTGTACGTCAGCAATTGGTTGAAAACCGCCAATTGTACTTGCAGTTTTTTTGCCTCGCACTTGATTGTAGCTAAGCCAATTTTGAACCATTTCAGATTTAATTACAGTCTCTTGAGAGTTCAAATGCGAGCGAAGATATTCAGCAAATGAACGAAGTTGCCTTATGTTACCCGGCCAGTTAAAATTCAAAAGCAACTCTTTTGCACCTGTTTCAAAACTCACATCTGAAAGATCATTCACACTTAAAAAGAATTTTAGTAAGTCAAGAATGTCATCTGTTCGTTCGCTCAAGGTGGGAAGTCTTAGCTGATGAACATTAAGTCTATAAAATAAGTCTTCTCTAAATTCATTTTCATTCACAGCATCAATAAGATTCACATTTGTAGCAGCAATAATGCGCACATCAATGGGGCGTTCTTTATCACTACCTAATCGACGCACCTTTTTTTCTTGAAGCACTCTTAAAAACTTGGCCTGAAGATCTATTGAAAGATCACCAATCTCATCTAAGAAAATATCTCCACCATTGGCCGCTTCAAAAAGACCAGTTTTAGTATTTAATGCACCTGTAAAAGCACCTTTTTCGTATCCAAAGAGTTCACTCTCAACAAGATTCTCAGGAAGACTTGCACAATTGACTGCGATAAAAGGGCGATTTGCGTCTCCGTAACAAGACCACAAAGCACGAGCAACAAGTTCTTTACCCGTTCCGGTGGCTCCTAATACAAGAAATGGTCCTGGCAGCTTTCCAATCTTACGAATGACTTCTTTAAGCTCTGTAACTGCTCGAGATTGACCTCTGATTTCATTGATTCCACCAAGGGGTGTAAGCCCTTTGATAAGGCGCCCGGTGTTTGATTCGGAAAGATTTTTTCTCCAAGCTGCTGATTTGTAAAGTGCATATTTATACGCTTCTGGAGAAACAGCCCCTTTGACCACATAATCAACTGCCCCAATTTCTAAACACTTCATGATTGTGGGCTTATCATCTAGCCCTGATATCATCACACAAGGCAAATACGGATCACGTTCACGAATCCGCCTGAGGAGATCTATTCCATCCCCTGTGGTTCCAGTTTTAAGCTGAATGTCTAAAAAAGCTGCCGCAAATACTTCTTTATTAAGTAAGTTACTTGCTTCTTCAAAAGATGTGGCAAATGAGATTTGCTCATCTTTGAAAACGGTTTTTAATGTAAGCCTCATTAATTCATCATCATCAACGATTAGTATCTTCATGGGATTATAAGAATACAAGATATGTGCCCGATTTATAAGTGTTCTAAACTACTTAGGGCAGTTTTAAGATGTTATTTATTAATCAATGTGACAAAAAGTGGTAGCGTTAACCACTTGATTAAATAGTTAAAACCAAGCATTTTAAAGTTATAAAACATCTTTTGGGAGACTCACATCAATGATTATTGTAACAGGTGCGGCAGGATTTATCGGAAGCCAAATAGCCCTTCACCTAGGTCTAAAAGAGAACAACCCACTTATTCTTGTCGATCGGTTTAAATATTTTAATGAACGTAAATATACTAAACCGCTGGTGAGCACATCACAACATATTGAAGCTTCAAAAATATTTCTATCCCAGCTTAATGATTTAAAAGACATCTCAATGATCATTCACATGGGAGCTATTACAAATACAGCAGCCTCTGATGTTGAAGAGCTCAAAGAATGGAACGTCAATTACACAAAAAGTATTTGGAATTATTGCACACAAAAACAAATACCGATGATCTATGCAAGCTCTGCCGCAACTTATGGCTCAGGTGCTGAAGGTTTTAGCGATGACCATAAACAGCTCATGAAACTTCAGCCATTAAATTTATATGGTAAAAGTAAACACGAATTTGATCTCTTTGCATTATCTCAAATTCAAACACCACCACATTGGTACGGCCTTAAATTTTTTAATGTCTACGGCACCGGAGAAAATCACAAAGCGCGCATGGCAAGCTCCATTTGGCATGGTTATAATGAAATCCAATCCACCGGAGCCATGACACTTTTTAAATCTCACAACCCCATGTTCAAAGATGGCGAACAAGCCCGAGATTTTATATATATAAAAGATATTCTTAATATCATTGATTTTCTAATGATCGCAAAACCACAAAATGGAATTTACAACTGTGGCACTGGCGTTGCCGGAACATTTTCTGAATTATCAAAAGCACTATTTGCAACTTTAGAGAAACCAGAAAAAATAAATTGGATCGAAACACCAAAAGAATTTAGAAGTGCTTATCAATACAAAACACAAGCTGATATTTCAAAACTTAGATCAGTTGGTTACACACCGCATATGACATCGTTAAGTGCGGGTGTAAAAGACTACGTATCAAAATTAAAAGGTTAAAATAAGTTCGCAGGCTCTGCTTGTCGCGTGTAAGAAAAGTATTCCCTAAGTAAAATTTCTTCATTTCTAAAATCATAACTTTTATGATTTTTCTTAAAGGTTTCTTTTTCATCGCTTAAAAGCGCATCCCACTCGGCTTTCACTTTTGTGCGGATTTTTTTATCTTCAGCATAAATAATATGAAGTCGCTCATGATTAAAATCGTTTCTTAAAGCGTCTTTATAACCTGTGAGACCACCAGTCAGTGCACCCAAAGAATTCATCATTAAAATATACTTACCACTATCTTCATACCCGCTTAGTTTTGATGGGTTTTCACCCGTGAATACTTTCACTAATTTACTACACGTAAGACCTACCGTTTCTTTGGTCAGCCATTTTCTATATTCTTTAAGTTTATCTGATTTAAGACTTGCCCCTAAAACGGCATAAGGGAATTGACTGATGGGCAAAGTATCAAATCGAGCCACATGTTGAAAAATAAAATAACAATACGCATGATTCACAAAAGCCTCAGGTTGAGTCACTACATAGAGGCCAATTTTTCGATCTACTGAAAGTTTAGGGGCCTTCCATTCAACGCGCATTTTCTCAACACTAACTTTTTGAAGTTCTAATTTTTTTTGCTTTGAGCGTTTAGAGTACCAACTCTTCCAACAAGGGGTTGGATCTTCTACTTTATCAAGTAATTCGTCTCTTAATTTGGTGACAGGGCAATTTAAGTCAATATTGGGTTTTACCCAGGCGTAAATAGTTTTTAAAAGTATGTCGTCTTTGAATTGCGCAAGCTCAGCTTTGGTCACGGGCAGACAAGTAATTTTTGAAAAAGAACACCGCTTAGCAATACACTCATTTAATTTTGCAAATTCATCAAGACCAAAAGATTGATCGACACAAGCTTTAAGTGTGAGGATCTCCATTTTTTGCATCACACTTCCTGCATCTTTACGGCTCCTACTGAGCCATAATAATACAGAAATGCTAGCTCTCACTTCACTGAGCTCATTCTCAACTATGAGCAGCTCTTCATCATTAAGTGTTTCGATACCTAATGACTTTAAAAACTTAGCTTCTCGAGACAAACCTTCGATTAAAATAACTCTATCTTCAAAGTTAAAATGTGGTTTTTCTTTTAAATCCCAAATAATTTTTAAAACTTCATACTCAAAACGATGATATAAAAGGGCTTGTTCGCGTTTTTCAGCTTTTTCAAGAACGCGCCCATCAAGAGCACACCATCTTTTTTCTTTTTGCATTTGAAGATAATGAATATATTCATGAAGCAAAGTTGAAGGAGGTGCATCTTCAGCAAGATAAATCTTTGCACTCTCATCTTTTTTTGCACATACAGCTTTACCGTAAAGCCCTTCGATGTTTGTGATCATTTCAATTGAAATTTTAGGCTCACCTAAAGAATTGAAATAATGTTTTTGGCCTTTTCGAGGGGTCGATAGTAGATCTACTGGGATTATCTTTTTGATATAGTTGATTTGTTTTTCTATGGGAAGAGCTGCAATACTCTCAATTTCAAAAACCTGATCATTGCTTAAGATTTTTAAAGAGACTATTTGAGAAGAGGCCTTTTCAAAATTAAAGAAGAACATTAAAATAACGAGTAAGAAAACGCTCTTTTTAAAGAGCACCGCGTGCTTCCCAATATTCTTGTACTAAGTTATTTAAAATCTCAGATGCGGGTAAAACCTCATGAATAAACCCAACACCTTGACCAGCACTCCAAACATTCTTCCACGTAGTTGTGTGGGCTGCTTTTTCCAGAGCTTTTTGGCCAATTACAGCTAGAACCATTTTCATATATTTTTTTGTAGTCTGATTTTTAAGTAATAGATTTTCTAAAAACCCAATCTCAAGCCCTACTTTTTCAATATACGGAGTTTTAATAACCGCGGCGGGTGTTCCTGAAATTCGACGGGTTAACACAATGTCTTCAGGCTCAGCCTTTATAATAGCATCTTTATACTCTGCACTTACTCCCGCCTCATTTGAGGCAATAAAGAGTGTTCCAATTTGTACAGCATCGGCTCCTAAAACTATTGCCGCTAAAACTTGTCTGCCCGTGGCTATTCCACCAGCAGCAACCACAGGAATTTTTAATTTACTTTTTAAATACGGAATCAAAACCAAAGGCGAAACGGGCCCGGCATGTCCACCCGCACCTGTTGATACGGCAATTACACCATCGCAACCAAGTTCTTGAACTTTTAATGCGTATTTAAGATCTACAACATCACAAAATACTTTACCCCCATAGCTATGTACTTTTTCGATAACTTCTTTTGGATTTCCAAGAGAGGTGATCACCATGGGAACTTTTTCTGAAACACAAACGTCAAGATCAGCTTCGACTCGTGGATTAGCTTTATTGACGATTAAATTTACAGCATATGGTTTTTGAGTTTTTTGTTTTATTCTTTTAATGGCTTGAGTGAATTCTTCGCTGGTTCGCCAATTAAGCGAAGGTACCCCCCCTACTCCACCGGCGTTTGATACTTCAGATACTAGGGCTTCATTACTCACCAAAAACATGGGGCCAGCAATTATTGGAAAATCGCAGCCCATCAGGCGAGTAAACGCTGTCGAAATAGGTTTAAGTTGATCTTTCATAGTGATCACAATTTAATGCCATCAGCTTATGATAGTCCAGTAGTTTTCAGCTTGCCTCATTGATGGAATTTAGCTTAAGTTTGATTCAAGTAAAAAACTCGAAAGTTATATTCACCGGAGGTTAAAATGGCTGAAAGTCGCACTGAACTCTTAGATTCTCTCTTACACAGCAATAAAAAACGCGTCCTCGTAGGCGCTTTATGCGGTGTGGCTGCTGGATTTGTGCTGCTTTTGATTTCAATGCTTTTCACCCCTCCAGGTTCTGGAAAGCTCTGGTGGATACAAATATTAGCCACCCCCTTCTTCGATGGCACCTTTATGGTATGGCTCAAAGCTGATTCGTTTTTTGGTGGATCAGCCTTAGCATACGATGCTGGTCCTTCAGTTTTTATTGCAGGGTTTGCCTTCTTTTTATTCCTATCGCTTCTCTGTGGCGCTATCGTGGGTAAAATGACCACTAACTCTGAAGTGCCTCGAATGGCGTTTTATGGTTTTGTGTTTGGTTTTTTATGTTGGCTTGCATCAAACATGTTTGGCCCAAACTTTTTAAACTACGCAGCACTACAAAATGTCGGGCAAGTCACCCGACTTGCGATGTTTATGAGCTTTGGAGTTTCTTTGGGTGTGTTTTTAGCCTTGGCTAGTCGCATACTTAAAGTTTAACGATTTAAAAAGTCTTCAGAAAATAAATCTCATACTTTAAGAATACTTATGACTCATTCAAAAACGAAGTTTCAAGTTCTTAAATCAGAACTTCCACCGACATTGCGCCTAGCGATGCCTGTAGCATTAACCCAATTAGGGCAAATGCTCATGGCTCTTGTAGATACATTTATGGTTGGAAAACTTGGTGCCGCTGCTGTTGGGGGTGTAAGCATTGGGAATGCTGTATTTTACGCCGTTGCAATTTTTGGAATGGGCATACTTTTAGGGCTTGATTATCTGGTTTCTCATGCTTACGGGCGTAAAGCACTTGATGAATGTCATCATTGGTTAGTTCAATCAGTTTACGTTACATTTATTATTTCGATCCCACTTTTTATTATTCTTTTTATCATTACATTTTATTTAGACAGCTTTGGAATTGACCCTCAAGTTGTTAAAGAAGCTCAACCTTTTCTTCAAATATTAATACTAAACTTGCTTCCATTCTTACTTTTTTCTGCATTTAGACAATACCTGCAAGCCATGAATGATCCATCGATGATTACGGTAATCATGATTTTAGCCAATCTTGCAAATGCCTTTTTAAATTGGATTTTTGTATTCGGAAATTGGGGAGCTCCTCAACTTGAAACAGCCGGCTCTGCACTGGCCACAACCATCACACGAACATTAATGCTTGTGCTTTTGATCGCGTATACTTTATGGCAAGATCGCAGAAAAAATCTTGGGCTCATCAACACTTCTTGGAAACCAAAATTCTTAAATATTAAAAAATTAATCTCCCTTGGGTTACCAGCAGCTTTTCAACTTCTTTTTGAAGTAGCAGTTTTTTCACTCGCAACAACTTTGACTGGAAGATTAGGAGCAATTCCCCTAGCTGCTCATACAATTGTACTTAATATCGCAAGCTTTACATTTATGGTTCCATTTGGAATTTCATCAGCAGCTGCTGTACGTGTTGGCCAAGCGATAGGAAAAGGCAACCACGATGAAGCAAGACATGCAGGTTGGACAAGCATCTTTTTGGCAGGTTCATTTATGACTTTGTCTGCAATCTTTTTGTATGTCTTTCGAGATTTTCTCATTGGGTTATTTATCAGTGACGAGCAAGTCATAAAAAGTGCCATCGAAATTTTAATCCTAGCAGCTTTGTTCCAAGTCTCTGACGGACTTCAAACAGTAGGTACCGGGGCCCTCAGAGGTCTTAGTGATACACAATCAGCGATGTATGCAAACCTGGTCGGGCACTGGCTTATAGGTTTACCCATAGGATATTATCTTTGTTTCACTAAAGGGTTTGCAATCACAGGACTTTGGACGGGGTTAACTCTTGGCCTCACCTTGGTAGCTATCGCCGTGACCTGGCAATGGGCTAGACTTTCAAAAACGGTAATAAAATTACAAAAAACCTAAAAAAAACAGCTATTTCTTCCGATTTATAGATGAATGAAATTTACGCTATTAAATAAAGATAATTGGTTCAAAATCTTTAAAGGCAAGTTCACCAAGGCTCGCTCAGAAGATATCTTTGATATTAAAACATATCGATTACTCGCTATCACTGGCACGATTTTTTATCCTCTATGGTCAATATTTTTTATTTATTTTGTGCCTGGTAACATAGACCCTATTAAACTAAGACTGATTATTTCATCTATCATGCTCATAATGGTAGTCACTTCATTTACAAGTAAATTTGTAAAACGAAATTATAAATACTTATTTATTCTTTCCCTGTGGCTCATCACTGCACATTACTTTTATATTTGGAAACTCAATCATCTCAGCATTGAATATTCTTTAGGCCTTCTTGTAACTGTCTGTGCAATTAGCGCTGCATTTCCTAGTAAAAATTCACTTTTAGTTTATTGCGCTTTTATGACTTCAGCGACATGTTATTTAGTATTTTCTGAACCGGTTGAAGCTTTTTCGCGAAGTATACTTTTACTTGGCGTAGTTACTATATTCTCAATTTATGTCGTCGCATTTTTGAGTCACTTGCGAACCCTTAACGAACTTGCAACAAGTGAAAAACGCTTTAAACTATTAACAGAACACTTACGCGTTGGCGTCATACTTCATGATCCTCAAGGCCAAATTATTGAAGCAAATCCAAGCGGACTTAAAATGCTTGGCACTGATAATGCTCAATCAATTAAAGGTAAAGCACTTTCTTCACTCCTAGCGATTGTCAATGAAGAGGGAGAAGAAATCACTCAAGATGACCGCCCTATGGCAAAAGTATTAAAAACAAATCTTCCCATCTATAATTGTAATATCGGAGTCAAACGCCCACAGGGCCTCAACTGGCTTAAAATTGATATTGACCCTATATATGATTCTGAAAACAAAACCGTGGGTATCATCACTTCAATGCTCGATATCACCGAACAAAAAGCAGCAGAAGACGAACTTCATCATAGCCGTGCTCAGTCACAAAACCAGGCGCGCCTAGCAAGTTTAGGTGAAATGGCAGGGGGCATTGCTCATGAAATAAATAACCCACTAGCCATCATTGAACTAAAACTTGATCAATTAAAGTCTCGCATCGAAGACAAAGATTTTGATAATGCCTATGCTGTTCAAACGATAGAAACCGTTTTAAAAACTAGTCATCGAATTGCAGCAATCATCAAAGGGCTACGTTACTTTTCTCGGGATGGAACAAATGATCCACTTTCAGTTGTTACATTAAAATCTATTATCGAAAGTACTCTTGTCCTTTGCACCGAACGCTTCACGCATAACAACATTAAACTTATAGTACCCGATCTAGCCAATGATTTAACAATAGAATGCTCCCCTGTGCAAATTCATCAGGTACTCTTAAATCTTCTCAATAATGCCTTTGATGCCGTAGAAAAACGCTCTGAAAAATGGGTGGAAATCAAATTACAAGATTGCGGTAAAGAAATTAAATTAATAGTCAAAGATAGTGGCTTGGGCATTCCCGCATCAGTAGAATTAAAAATGTTTTATCCATTTTTCACAACAAAAGAAATAGGCAAAGGTACGGGCCTAGGACTAAGCATTTCCAAGGGTATTATTCTACGACATAATGGAAAACTTGAAATCGATCACACACAAAAGAACACTACATTTATAATCACACTACCTAAAGCACAACCACTCCCTCAAACAAGTGCTGCCTGATTTTTTTCTTGCAAGCTAACAAACCATAGATAAAGCTACTGTTGCATGTTCAAATTCACAGGTTCAAAAATCGTAAGCCTTTTATTTTTACTTCTGCCAACTCAATCCGTATTGGCGTGGGAAACAGATCAATTCACAAAACGTTTTTCACCACTTCAAGATTCAACACTTAAACTTAATGCAAAGGTTAATTCAGAATTAAGCGCAGTTATTCAAGATTGGAAGCCAATAGATGGCACAAATGAAATCCTCTTTGTTAAAAGAGTCTATAAAAGACTTTCGGACAACCATTTATTTAGTCATTACGAATCATGGATAAACAATTCTATATACATCAATAAATCAGACATTAAGCAAAAAGATAGCATCTACGCTGGAGCTAGTTTATCTAGCTCACGATTTAATTTCTTCTTCGATGGTGCACCAACGGTTTATGCTGGAGGAGCACGTTTTGGCACTGATAAAACAGGTCATTTTTTCTCCGAAGGGTATATCTATTATCAATTGTTTCATAACGTACGACTTAGTTTAGAAAAAATTTTAAATTACGGAATACGTTCTGAACTTGCCATTTTTGGCTTAAAAATTTCGGGTGTTTATTCAAGCGGAGATCTTGTAGCAAATTATGAGGGTTTTCGATTCTATGAAAGTCTTTTTAATTCTGTTGTTGATCCAATAAAAGGGTCTATCATCGCGTGGTCACCCCAAGGGCCTGTTATGCGTCGAGGGTTTGATTGGAGAGATTATGTTTCTGAAATATGGGATGAAGCTCTTTACCCACCAGTACTTATAAAGCCACTTCAAAAAACGGTGCTTAATAATCTAATTAAACTTTGCAATGACTTTTTAAGAAATCCAATAAAATTTAAGCCACAAAATGAGGACGCACTCATTTCGCGCTATTCGCACTTAGGTTTACATTTCCAAACACAAAATCGCTTAGAAAATGTGTGCCGTTAATTATTTGATTTCAAAATAATATGTGCCTGAACCATGAATTGTAGTAATTAATTGTGAGTTAATCACTGATTCCATATCAAAAAGTATGTTTCCAGGTAACTGAAATGGTTTGGCAGATATTTTTCCAAGGGTGATTTTCTTTTTAAGATATCTAGCTTGATTGCCATTTGGCTGCAATTTTTTAACAATCACTTCCGCACCACGTCGTATATTTTCTTTTCCTTTAAAAACATATTTTGTAACACTTGATGATTGACTGAGTTGATCAACTTCAACTATGGCAACAGGCGCACTTGTTGTACGTTTACTGCCTACATAGGCACTTGTACAAGGTTCTGCCTCCCAGAAATGATCAACATTATAAATTTCAAATTGATCACCCTTCATGAGCCCAGCTTGGGAACCATGATTAACCATAAGTTCTTCTTTATTTATGTTTTTCAAAATACGACCAACCCATAATTGTTGATCTGATTGTTTCTTAAAATCTTTAAGTGCAAGTTCTAAACCTTTTTGGGAAACCTTAGCCAAAGGAGTACTGAGATAATAATTAGGATTCCCCTGGAACTGGCTAAAATCAATTGTTAGACCAAGGTCAGTTTTAGTTTGATTAGAATTTACATTGCTACTTGTAGCCAGGGCTCGAGTCAAAGGGTCTTTGCCAATCATTACGAGATCCATCTGCGCTTTTGATACCTTCATACTGACACTACCGCTAGTTCCCGAATAATTTCCACCTGGAGTGTAACCAAAATTAATTCCAAATGATGATTGAAATTCAAAGGAATTCACATTTCCGCTTATCTGAAAATGGGGTAAATCAACAACACACTGAGGTGTACTATCGACATATAATTCCTCAGTGGATGGCGGTGGTGAACCAGGTGCACCTGGTGCTGCTTGAATTGTTTTAATATTCTCTTTAAAGCTCATTCTTTCACCGCAAGCAGTAAGAAGTGCTAATAAAGATATTGCTCCTAAAACGTTGAGTGTTTGTTGTTTTATCACTTGTTGTTCCCCCTAGTGTTTTGCAACCACAAATTAAATTCATCGACCACAGCAACCCCATCTGCGGGCAATTCCAAATGCATTTTACCAAGACCTTTAGTCTTAAATGCAGTTTGGCCATTAACAGTGGCTACAAAAATATTTTCCCCTGGCTCCATGCTCTTTGGTGCAACAAACACAGCTATCCCGTTTTGGGCCGCTAACTGTGCACCTCTTTTATAGGCTTCTGTGAGTTTTAAAGCTGGTGCCCATGGAACCACAATGGCATCAACTTTTTGATTCACAGCGTACGAAAAACCGTCATAGATAGCGCTACTATGTGTATCGCCAAAAGGCCCAATAACTTTTATTGGAATAATTGCATAATCAGTTTTAATAGTTTTCAGAAAATATTTTGCAGTAGCTGTGCCATGCCCATTATCATCACTGGGGCGGCTGTCCCACGAGATAAAATCAAAACCTAAAACTTGATCACCCGAAAATCTAATTACATTCTTGCCGATTTTTTTATCATTATAATCAATACCAGAATCAATTATTGCAACTTTGATATTTGAGACATTTAGTGGGAGTGCTGAAATTTTACTCTTTAGTGGTTGATCTAGAATTTTTTTATAACGCCAATAAGCATAAAAAGAAAATATGCCTTCAATTGAATCTTCGAGCCAATTACCAGATTTTTCAAGACAAGATCCTAAAGCATTAGCTTGCACAGCTGCTCTTTGAGTTTTAGGCATTTTAATTTCAATTTCTTCAGAAAAATTTTTGACTTTTTCTACAATACCTTTGTGATTAAGGGGTATGAGCCCCTCACGTATGATTCCATCAACAGCGATTGGCAATATTTTCTTCAGTGCTTCTATAAGAGTTTCTCTACGTTGAATTTCCAGACCTAAAGCAAACCCGCTATAGCTCCCAGCAATAAAAGTGTCTTTTCCATATGCTTTAATATCGAAAATTAAATCTTGTTTTTTCCCACTACGCATATCTTCAATGGCAAATCGAATTTGATTTTTAATTTCAAATTTTTTCTGTTTAAAACCTATTCCGTAGCCTGCAATATTAATGACAAATCCTTCATCAAAGTTAGCGCCAAAATTGCTTGATAATGGCCCCCACCCGTGGGTATTAAATCTACCTTCAAAAAAATCAGGCTTAATACATTGAGATGCTTCTTCACCCGATGCAACAAATTCATTTTCAAGTGAGCCCTCAATACCTGAATTAAAAATATTCACTCGATCAGGAGCAAAACCATACACGAGTCGATTACTACGAGACCCACTTGCATAAAGTAATGTTTCAATGTGTGGTGTGACTTTAAGATCTAGGTGAACAGGTTCATCGTTATCAAGTAATACGGCTTCAAATTCAGAAAAATTAAAAAGCTGATTTGCTAGGAGGTAACTGATTTCTCGCCCCTGAGTAACGCGAGTGCCGTCAGTGAGGGTGAGCCAACGATCTTTGGCAATGTGAATCCCCACTCTAGTTTTTGCTAGACTAGAGTCCGCCCACGCCAGACTGCTGACGAGGATGAGCGCAACTAAAAACCTAAACACACTTCGCCCCTCGAGATTCCCCACAATATATAGAGTCGGTTCATGGGGCAAAAGAGTTAATCAAAAATCATGTTTATTAAGTCTAGCGGACTATTAGTGGGGGAACTTTTTGCCTGATTGCCTTTTAATAACCATTCTCACTCGTTAGCCGCTGTTGGGTAAAGTGGCCAGGAATAGCGAATGATGTGCTCTGGCTCACCCTGCAAAACTGATCATCAAAACTCAAACGTAAATGAAATCGCAGCTAGGAGGTTCACTCCACCAATGAAATATAGGCCGGTCTTTATGCCATCGTTTTTCTGAATGGAGGCAGTATAGATATTGAGTCCCGCAATCAATCCGTGAGTCAGAGCTCTGATCAGCCGATCTCGACGTTCGCGGTCTTTTCTTTCAGTATTATATGATTTCAAGAAGTGACTTTTCTGTTCATTTGTAAAACGGGTGTTCTGAAGTGTTTGATAAACAGACCTCTCCTCACCGCCGATCTTCCATACGTAGGCACCATAACCAACTGATGCAATACCTATCGTTTGAAAGACTGTGTAAACACCTTTTTCAGCGTTATCTTCTGTTATATTTGCTCCCCAAATTCCTCCCGCCAGAGCCAATGATCCACTGATTATGTAGCTTAACCCATTCTTGTAGTCTCGCTCCTTTTGTGTTTCAACTTCTTGGGCAAACTGCTCCCATTTGACAGAGTCAATTCTGGAGTCTTCCGCAGCCTGAGCCGGAGTCACTCGCATCATCGCCATCACTAATAAGAGCATTAAGCTAAATCTGCCAGCCCAATTGCACATAAACCGTTTGAGCAAAAAAACTCTCCTCATCTACAAATCGAGTTGTTGAATACACAATTCCTGCATTAAATTTATCCAAACCATAATAGACGCCACCCGATATTCCATTTCCGTCGATGCCACCTGATAAATACATTGATCCAAAGTGATAAAGGGCTCCCAATCTTAGTTTCTCAATATCGCTTTCTTCGTAATTCATGCTGCGATACTCAATGCTAATATCAAGATCCCCCCAACCAACGGGAGGCGAAAATCCTAATCCATATTGAGCTTCGACCGGGGTCTTAAGTTCTTCATACTGTTTTGATACATAGCCAAGATTTGCAACAAATACGGAAACTCGCGGCCGCCAGGTTTTGGCGAGAAAATATGTAGCACCAGGTTCAATGTAAGTAGCAATTTGTTCCTTGGGCTTGATTAGATCTTTCCCGACCTGTGTGCCCAATTGAACAAGTTTGAAACGCTGACTAATAAATTTGCGATTTATGAATCTTGCTTGAACGCCCGCGTAGAAATCGTTGAAGACTTCAAGACCTGATTGAAACGTAAAGCCCTTTTCTTCAATAGCGTAAAGCTCCACATCTGGATTGGCCTCATTTCTTACGACCGAAAACCCTTTAACGGTGATAGGGGTATACTGGGCATTTAGATATTTTGATTTGAAATTAACATCGGCATTGGCTTCGATTTGAATAACTTTTCCTTGTGAAAACATCGTGTCAACCATCTCTTGGGTGATTTTCCCGTCGAGCAGTTTGCGCACACTTTCAAGCGAAGCATATCCATTTGACAGTAATAGCTCCACACCAAACAGGGGCTTTTTATTCAACGCAGTCATCGAGGGATTGCAAGGCAATCCGTCAGGTATATCTATAATTGTTAGACAAGAGTGCGCTAAACTTTTCGTAACCAAACTGGAATGCTGGGTTTCAAAGGTTCGTGCATTACGGCTGAAGGATAATGTCTGTGCTTGAGCGCCACTTATGCCAAGAAAGAAAATTAAAAAAGCGTTCGTCAAAACCCATTGCATTTAATGATCTTTCCGAAACCATGCTGTACAGCTGCTTGACGAACAAAAATATTTGAAACTTCATCAACAACAGTCGCCGAAGTAAAAAATATGGTCAAATTCGATACGGTTTCACTTGTTTCGTTAGCCATTCGCTTCATTGCTTCAGCTTGGTCAGGGTTTGAAAAACCAATATCGTTTAAAATATCAATCAAGAGTTTTCCAAGAGTAATGGCGGCATCGTTGACATTTCCTAAATCAATTCTACAAGTTGTTTCTTCTTTGTTAGCGGGCTCTAAAAATTCGCCAACGAAATTCTCAGCTAATATGTGCTTAAGCAACACTATTTCAAGGACAGCTCGATACAAAGCGTCCTCGGGCTTTACCTTATTTCCCAATTCATTCAAAATGTAAATTGCATGCCGAATGTAAGTAGCCTGATTAGGGGTAGCTAAAGGTACGGAGGCATAGGCCTCAAGGAAACCTGCAAATCTCACCAGTACCGCCGATAAATTCAAGGCCGCTTGATTCACCCTTTGACTCTTGGCTTCGGCTTTATTTAGTTCCGGCAATTTTTCGCCAAGTTTTTTTAGCTTTTCAGAGTGATTGATGATCGGAACTAGTTTTTGAACCTTTATTCCGCCCTTATGTGCATATGCCGATGCCAGAACTACCTTGTACTCGGTGTTTGAGGGTTCCTTGGTTATTGCAGATTCAAGAAGCTCGATAGCTTCATCAGTTCGCTGCTCGTCAATGAGCCTATAAGCCTCAAGTACTGTGTTTTGCTTCTTGTCTTCTTTCTTAGAACATCCAGCAAGCATAGATGCACACAGGAGGGTCTCCGGCTTTAAACGGGGTTGGGCCATTTGAAAAAGAATTGATCAGTGTTTATCGATAGATGGTTCAGATAGCCACAGCGCTGCAGTATTTTTCTGCAATAAGAAACCGGGTTGGTGTAACCGTAGCCCATTCGTCTAAGAACTTTGATCTTATTGTTGAGGCCTTCAGCAACAGCTGTTGGAAGTTTCGATTCGATTCAATGCAATGCAATGCAATTCGATTCGATGCACGCTCTGATGAATAATCGGCTTCTCACTGGTACAAATGTTTTTGCTTATGATGACCATGACAAAGAGTTTGCAGATTATGAGTATCATTTGTTCCATTCAAAGAGAGTGCTTTTATATGATGAATCTCCACCCATCTCTGAGATTCACAGCGATGAC
>Ga0163151_10003585_pt1 | contig 22101 bp, 14 predicted proteins | sample OliLakLV19MP5IB2_FD_145596 | JGI IMG/M metagenome (GOLD analysis project Ga0163151, IMG submission 145596) | Freshwater microbial mat bacterial communities from Lake Vanda, McMurdo Dry Valleys, Antarctica - Oligotrophic Lake LV.19.MP5.IB-2 | ecosystem: Environmental > Aquatic > Freshwater >... | reverse complement strand
AGGGCGCTGCTGTCGAGACGAACGCCGCCGTTGGGGTCTTCCTCGGCGTCGTCAGAGGGATGATCGACGGGCAGTCCCGTGCTGAGCGTGTGCCGTGGCGACGCTTTGAGTCCCAGCGTCAATCCCGTAATCCCTTCGACGCCCGAAGACATGACCCACGGCAGCGTCACTCCGGGCATGAACGAGGAATGGTCCTGATAGAACTTCGGGTTTCCCGTGAACTCCAGCGACAGATTGGGCGACTCACCCGCCACGGGCGGGTATTCCAGCCACAACAAGCCCTGCGGATCGCGGCGATCGCCCGGCGCACCGAAATTGATGCCGACATGCCGCACCCGACCGTCGCCGGGTTCCAGCACCGCGGAATTGCTGATGGTCCAGGCTTCCATGTCCGGCATATGCACGAGGGCCAGCGACGTCTGATTCTGATACGCGCAACTGCACGTGCGGGTGTAATCGGGGGCATTGAGAACGCCATCGGCGACCACCAGATTCGACGTGCAGCCCGACTTGAAGCCGCCCAAATTCCCCGTGCCGCTGTCCGACAGCAAATCGTAGAACCCGGCCGCTCCGGAGCGAAACGTCAGCAGGTTTTCGCTGGCGATGATGTTGTTGCAGCCATAGGCTCGGGTCATTTTCCAGGGCTGTCGCTCCCCCGTCAGCGGGTTCCCAATCATTTTCTGCGACCCGTCGGCCAGCGAGAACGCCCCGGCCGATTCGGAGTACGAATTGGCGTTGGTGATGATCAAGTCATTATGCAGGACGCACGGTCCGGCGTACTTCAGCTCATCTTTCTTCCAGGCCAGAGAGCCGTCTTGGCCATGATAGACCGCCATTCCCTGGCCGGACTCGGCGGTCAGACGATCGCTCGCCGCCGCCCCAGCTTGCAGCAGGAGGTCGTGCGTCTCGGAATATCCCAGCCACGTGCCGAATACGCCGCCCGCCGACTCCCAGGCCTGTTGCCCGGTCTGAGCGTCAAAGGCGACGATGCGGTACGTGTCGGGGTTCGACTTGCCACGTCGACGCAGAAAATCCTCGACGGGTTTCGGATTCTTGTCGAGCGCATAGACGAGGCCGTTGCCGGCGACGATGCCGTTGTGCCAGAAGCTGTGCCGCGCATCAACCCGCCACAATTGACGACCGGTCAGCCGATCGAAGCCCACCAGCGCGAGGCTTGCGGCGCGGTCGAGACTCTTCGATCCAAATCCGGCGCGGTTGCGGTTCAAGGCGGCGTCGGCCTCCTCGGTGGCGAGGCTGTGACGAGTGCGGTATTTCGCGAACCCCACGCCGCCGATCAACACGTTCTTGTAGACGCCGATGAAACCCCATTCGTCCGGCTGCTGCGGATCGGCCTGCGGGAGCGCGATCGTTGCCAGCGATTCGCCGGTCTTCGTGTCGAGCACGTGACAGGCCGCGCCTTCCGCGATGTAGATGCGATCCGCGGTGACCACGTAGTTCGTCCCACGGGCATTCGCGCCCGGAATGTGAACCTGGTTGTACGCCGAATCGAGCGGTGCGTCCTTGTAGGTGTCGTCGAAGAAGACGTCCTGCGTTCCGAGATCCTTAAACTCGCGCTTCCAGAGCACGCGGCCGGTGTAGACGTCGCGCGCGGTCAGCGAATTCATCCCCTGGACGATCAGCCGGCCGCCCACCACCTGCTCGGGCGGCCCGTGACCGTGTCGCGGCAGAATATCGTCGTGGCTGTTCCCGCCGAACCACAGGATGCCGAGGGGCAGTTTCACTCGCTGGTCGTTGGATTTGATGGTATTGGCGATGTCGCCGTGCTGATGAGTCCATTCCCCGGCGCCGGGCAACGGCCCCACGCGGCGGATGCACACTCCGTGCGGGGCGATTTCGACGTCCGCACGTTCCAGCCCCAGGGCGACCACCCGCTGCCGGATCTCGGCCGTCTGCTCGGCAGTGGCCAGCAGATAGAGCACGCCGCCGTACGGCCGAACCGATTCGTACAGTTTCGCCAGCCGACCGCTTTCGGCGAGCACTGCGGAGGTCATCTCTGGCCCGACGAAGACCATGTTGGCGATGTACGGCGGCGGCAGGAACTCCGAACGCGGGGCATGATGTACGGTGACGCGGCCCGATAGCCCCGCGGCATCCAGCCGGCGACGCAGACCCTCGACGATCTCTGGGTTCTCATCGACAATCGTCAACTCGGTGAACGGGGATCGCACCGCCAAGGCCTCAATCAGCGCTGACTCGCCGGCGCCCAGCCACAGGGCATAGCCCTCGGCATCACCGGACTGCAACAGGTTCGCGATCGTTTGAGCGGCGTCGGCATCCGGTTGCAGTTGCTGGACCATGTCGCGAAGGAGCGGGGGATTCTCCGATCCGGCCCCGTAAGCCGTGATTCGACCTTCCCTCGTGACGGCGAAGAGCTTTCCATTTGCGGCCACCAGCCGTTCGACCTGACCCTCCGTGGGAATCGTCCATGACACCTGCGGCGGTTGGTCCGATGTCGGGAGGCGAACGGCCGACAAACTCGACCGGCCGGCGGCGTAGAGCGTGTGGCCCGCCAGAATCAGATCGCCGCGGCCATCGGCCGGCACGTCCCAGAGAACCTGCTTGGTCTGACTGTCGTAGGCGCGGACTTCCGCACGTTCCTTGGTCACTTCGGCCGAGTAGATGCGATCGCCGGCGAGCACGGGTTCGTTGACCTGAAAGGCCGTCTTGATCCCCGTGGCAAGCGAGAACTCGCGCGTCCCCTTCAACCGCGTATGGACAAACCAGGAGTCTTCGTTCGCGGCCACGAACGAGCCGCCGGTCCCTTTGCCGCCGGCATTCAACTCAAAGTATAGCTGCTTGCCGGTGTGCCGATCGAACGCCGCCGGCACCGAGCGGCCGCCGGGCACCAGCAGCACATCGGCGGTGGCGACGAGCGCCCCTTGCGGCCCCACGCCGGCAAACGACGGCGCGCTGTGCGGCTGCTTGATGTATTGCGAACCGGTTTCATCGTTGACCCACAGCACGGCCCCGGTTTCGGCATCGAGCGCGTAGATGAACACGCCCATGAACGGCCAGATGCTGGCGGCGAAATACACTTGACCGTCGCGAATCACCGGCCCTCCGCGCGCCGGCCAGGCCGAAATCAACCACTGATTGCCGATGACTTGCCGACCGTTCGGGCCGCCCCGAAATCGCCATTTCAGCGTTCCCTCCGCCGCGTTGACGCAGTACAGGTGGCCGTCATCGCTCGCAAAATAGACGCATCCCTCGGCGGCGACGGGGGGCAATCGGACTGGTCCGGCCGCGTAGAACGACCACAACTCTGCGCCGGTGTCCACATCGAAGGCGGCCAGCTTGTCCCGATCGTTGAACCCGACGAACAGCCGCCCGTCCATGACGATCGGCTCGAACACCCGGTCGTAAGTCATCAGATCGAGATTGAGCGCATCGTCCCACGCCTGCCGTCGCGGTGCGAACTCGCGCGTCCAGAGCGGACGCAGTTCGGAGGGGAGCTGCTCGGACGACGCGGCCGAGCGTCCGGCGTCATAACGCCACATGGGCCAATCGCCGGCCCAGCCGCGACTCTGCGGCAAGAACGCGACAAGACCGAGAACGAACATGACGCAACGCGGTCGGAACATCGCCGTCTCCCCTGCCAGCCGCACCAATCGCGTGACGGCGACACTCCGCTCTAGACCTCAGTGATCGACAGCATTCTAATCCTCATGGACCTCGTCGTCTTCGTCGGCGAGCGCCGCCCGGATCCGATTCTGATCGCGGCAGTCGACGGCGGACTCGCGGCGATCAGGGTGGTCATGCAGGTCTCAATTCGTTGAAATGGAATCGCCAAGCGATCATGTCTCTTCCGCCGCTGGACAACGCATTGACTCGCTGTTTCGGCAGCCTCCCAGGATTGTGCCCGCCATGAGAATTGATTCCCTCGACTTTTTCTATCTGGCGATGCCCGAAATCCTCGATATCGGCGACGGCAGCCAGGATGCGCTCCTCGTCCGGATCGGCGCTGGCGACCATGTCGGCTGGGGGGAATGCGAGGCCGCCCCATTGGTTTCCATCGCAAGCCTGGTCTGCCCGATGTCGCATTCGGCTTGCAAGCCGGTGCAGGCGTCGGTGTTGGGCCAGTCCCTCGAGAACGTCGCCGATATTCGTCGGATCGGCGATCTCGTCCGCGCCAACAGCCTGGACCTGTTGCAGGCCGATCATACGCTCTCGGGAATTGACATCGCCCTGTGGGATTTGCTCGGTCATCGCCTCGGCGAACCCGTCTGGAAGCTGCTCGGCTACCGGCAGTCCCATGCGAAAACGCCGTATGCCTCGGTGCTGTTCGGCGACACCCCGGAAGCGACTCTGCTGAAGGCCCGGACGATTCAGTCGCAGGGATTCCGCGCCGCCAAGTTCGGCTGGGGGCCGTTTGGCCGGAGCAATGCTGCGGCCGATGAGGCCCAGCTTCACGCCGCGCGCGAGGGGTTGGGGAAGGATGGCCTTCTCCTGATCGATGCCGGTACGGTGTGGAACACGGACGTCGATGCGGCCCGCGCGCGGCTGCGCGCCCTTCAGGACGTGCGGGCCACCTGGCTGGAGGAGCCGTTTGTGTCCGGGGCGCTCGCGGAGTATCACGCGCTGTCGACCGAGAGCGGGCCGGTGGGGCTTGCAGGGGGCGAGGGGTGCCACAACGTTCACATGGCCCGGCACATGATCGACCACGCCGGGCTGAAGTACGTGCAGATCGACGCGGGCCGCATCGGCGGGATCACGATCGCGAAGGACGTCGCCGACTATGCGGTCGCCAAAGGCGTCACGTACGTCAATCACACGTTTACCTCCAACCTCGCGCTATCGGCGTCATTGCAGCCCTTTGCCGGGTTGGAATTGCATGTGATCAGTGAATTCCCCACCGAATTGAAACCACTGGCCGTGGCGATGACGAAGAACCACATCGCCCCCGACGCCAACGGACAGATCTGTGCCCCCAATGCGCCTGGTCTTGGCATGGAACCGGACCTCGCGGGCATGCAGCCGTATCTCGTGGACGCAGAAATCCGCGTCGGCTCGAAAGTGTTGTACCGGACTCCCCCGCTGTTGCGCTGAAACAAATGGTCACGGATTGGCTTCCGAAATCGTAGCCTTTCGCGGAGCGAAAGACGACAATCTGATCAGCGGAGCTCGCCGAACTGCGGCGCAAGGCGGAACACGAAGCGACCGGGCTGCGGTCGCCATTCGCCGATCACGTCGCCAAGCCGCTCCGCGACCACCTGGCGGACTACGTTGCCGTGTTGAAATCACGGGGGCTGGCCTCGTAGAGAAGCAGCACAGCGTTCTGCTCAGGCGTTACGCCCGCACCGTCCTTTGCGTTGATCGCGGCTACGAGGTCAATCGCCCCATCCGACGTGACAGGTGTTGTCACAACCGTGGTCTTGGGAGAGATGGTGTTCTCCGCTTGGCCGGGCTGCGAATCGCCGGCGGGGGGCTTCGGCGAGCCAGCCATAGCTTTTGTGTTGGAATCATTTGCGCGGACAGCCGCGGACTCGCCGGTCGTGGGCGGTGCGACTTCCCGTCCGCATCCGATGAGTACCAGCGCGATTCCGGATGGGGCGACGCCATCGAGTAGGAAAACGTGAAGATTTAGCAGTTGGAGCCATGAGAAGGTCTTGATCTCTGTCACTCTACACTTCGGACCGACATTATCAGCGGTTGACGAGATGGCCGGTCGTTCCTTCAAGGAGTGACAGCACGAATGGAGACGGATTCGATTGTTGTTTGGTGGCAGCCCGCGCGAATCACCACCCGCACCTTGCGGTGGTATCGGCATCTCTGCCACTCAGTGGGATTCACGCGCCTTCGTGGGAACCGTCGCGGGCTTCTGAACGACATTCCAGGCCAAGCCGATTGACTTCATCAGACAGATCACCCAGTGGGTCACGTCGATTTCCCACCATCGATGTCCGTGCGGAGCCGAACGCGGATACGCATGGTGATTATTGTGCCAGCCCTCGCCAAAGGCCAAGAGTCCGACCCACCAGAGATTGCGGCTGTTGTCCCGCGTTTCATAATTTCGGTAGCCCCACATGTGGGAAGCGGAGTTGACCGCCCAGGTGACGTGCAGGACGTACACCAGCCGCACAAACATTCCATACACCACGAAGGACAGTCCCGTGAACATGTCCCACAACGCCCATCCCAGGCCGAACAGGCAGAGTCCCAAGGCGAGATGCCACCACAGAAACGTGCGATCCAGCATTCGCAGAAAGGGTTCCTTCAACAGATCCGGCGAGTACTGACGGTACAGTTGGGCCCAATGCTGCGAACCGTAACGCGGAAACGTCCACAGCATGTGGCTCCACCATCCGCCGTCCTTAGGGGAATGGGGATCGTGTTCTTCATCGCTGAAGCGGTGGTGCTTGCGATGAGCCGAGACCCACATGATCGGCGGTCCCTCTCCGGCGAGGGTGCCGAATAACGCCAGCAATCCGCGAACGGGGCGGTAGGTCTCGTAGCTGCTGTGGGTCAACAACCGGTGAAATCCGAGGCAAACACCCAGTCCTCCGCTCACCCAACTCAGGATCAGAGCCAACCACAACCCGTACCAGGAAAAGCAAAACGGCGCGGCCAACGCACCCAGATGCAGAAACACGATCCACAGCACGGCAGGCCATTCCAACCCTTGCCTCCATCGGCCGTCTTCGCGTCCCACAGGAACGACCACCGATGGGGATTCTGTCACGGTCTCCACGCAATACCACGCTTCCTGAAGGTTGTTCGCCACGGCGTCAGTCGAGCATCAGGTTAATCCAACCTGGTCGACAAGCATGATTGCGAGGACAGGGATGGGACAGTTAAGCGATACTCCAACAATCCACGCCGACCGCAGACGAACACGGAGGGTAACCGGTTCGGATCGGAAAAAGGAGTGCAGAGCCAATTCATCGCGCCACTGCTGCGCAAGTACGCCGCAGGAACCCTTCGTGCTTCCACACACCGTTAGGCAACGCGGTCCCGCTCAACGCCGCCCCATTGCTACAGCGATATCGCGATCGGTGACGGCGAGCAGCATGGCCCAATAATGGCAGGCACTCCCCGCGACGACCAGCAGATGCCATACGGCGTGTGCGTAACGGACCGAAGCACTCCAGCCCAGGAATGGAACCCCGAGGGTGTAGCAGACCCCGCCGGCCACAACTTACACCAGGACGGCGCTCGGCGCCCGTTGAGACAGCTCGCCTAACGCGACCACGGGCAGAAATCCCAAGACGCCGTATGACAGCTTGTCGCCACTCGACAAATCTCGAACCTGCACAACCCGCCAGACACCAAGGGTGGACAAGCTCCACATACAGACCAAGAGCCATTGCCACGCTCCGTGGTCTAGGTACATCACGGCAAACGGGGTGTAGGTTCCGGCAATCAGCAGGAAGATGCTGGCTTGATCCCAGGTTCGGAATCGCTGACGCCAAGTCGAGTCGTAGAACAGATGCGAGAGCGTCGAACTGCCATAGACCAGCAGGAGCGTCATGGAATAGAGACTGCACGCCGCGAGCAAATCCGCAGGCTGTCCAGCAATTTGCGCGATCAAATAGCCAACAGCGGCCAGGCTGAGCAGAAAACCCAGCCCATGCGTGATGAAATTCGCGAACTCGTCAGGCGGACGGGCTAAGCTGGTCATCAGTTGCCGAGGACGCAGGTTCTCGAACTCGAGCTGACCACAATGTCTGAGGTGGTCGCTCAATCTCCGGAATCCAAGTTTCAGTGTGACGAGCCGCGACCCAACCTGCCAGTCCGAGACTCCGAGTAGGGGATGGGATCGTGGTGGTTCCTCGGCATCTCGGGGCTTGAGATCGGGCACGAGGAATGTTCGGCACGCTTGACGAGTGTAATGGATTCTCACGGTCGAACCGCTGGCCTCGAACTCTGCGTCCTCGGATCAGACCACCTTCTGAGTCGATTTGTTCCACTGGAGTTTCAGGGGGCCATTTCCGAGGGAATCCGTACTAGACCGCACAGGTGTGACTGCCGACCGATTCGGCTCAGCATTCCTTATGGACGACCTCCTGACCGCCGATACGAAGATACCCATAGTCTGATGACTCAGACCAAGGGTGTTCGTTACCACTGCTGCTGCTGGCGGTCACAGCAGGTTGACCACCTTGTCGGCCAGGCCCTTGTCGCTGAGGACGATGTTGAGCTTGCCGGTGGTGGCAATCTTTTCCAGGACTTCCAGCTCGCGCAGCCGCATCAGGGTCGGGCTGTCCGCCAGCAGCTTGGCCGTGTTGGCCTGGCTGCGGATGGCTGCCGTTTCCTCGCGCCGCGCGACCAGGTTGGCCTCGGCCGCCTTCCGGGCTTCCGTGACCTTGTTCATCAGATCCTTCATGTCGCCCGGCAGGATCACGTCGCGGATGCCGACCGACGCAATCTCCAGGCCGAGTTCTCCCGCGCGTCGCCGCACGTTGTCCTCGATCTCCTTCGCAACGGCGTCCTTGTCCGTCAGGAAGACATCGAGCTCCCGTGCGCCGACCACGCCCCGCAGCACGAGCTGCGTGTCGCGGTAGAGGGCCTGCCGGACGTCGTCGGTCTGACTGACCGCCTTGCGGGCGTCGACGACCTTGTAGGTCACGACGGCGTTGAGCCGCAGCGTGACCTTGTCGGCCGTCATGATCTCCTGACCGCCGACATCGACCATCGTCTCCCGCAGGTCGACCTCGACCAGCTTCGCGTCCGCCGGTCCCTTCCAGAAGGCGTACTCGCCCGGCGACAGCGTCTCGACGTACCGGCCGTCGATGAACAGCACGCCGACGCGGTCGCGCTGCACCGTGCAGACATCGAGGACGCGGTTCGCCAGCGGCGACCGGACGATGACCTTGAACTGGTCGTGCCCGAAGCTGACTGGCCGAATGTCGATGACTTCGACGCGGACCGGTTTCTGACCCGTCCAGTAGGCGTACTGTCCCGCCGGTAGGACATGGCTGAACCGGTTCTCGATCCAGACCAGCGCCCGCTCCGTGTCCTTCAGGTCGAGCACGACCGCGCGGTCCGCGAGCGCCCCCGACTTGACGATCAGGTCGAGCTTCTCGTGAACGAGCCACGGATCGCGCTGCGAGACGACATCCACGCGGACCTTGCCGAGCGGATCGAAGAACCAGTGCGTCCCCGCCGTAAGCAGGCCGCGGAACTCGCCGTCGCGGAACAGCAGGCCCATCTCGTAGCTGCGGATCTTGTAGCGCTTGAACAGAATCACGGTCCACCTCCCTTTCGGATGAACAAACATCGCGGGCTTCCGGCCCACTGCCATCACTTCTCGGTGCTTGTTGAGCGAATTAAGACACCCGCAGAAGGCGAAGCGTTCGCGGATCACAGGCGAAAACGCGGAGAGACGCTTGAGCCGTGGTCTCGATCGGCGTCAGCGCGGGTCAGAGTCGGTCTTCGACCAGAGGCGAACCTCGGGCCCCATCGGCCAAATCGTTCACGCGCCGTTGCCGAGCGAGTGCCGCGGCGGAATCCGCGTCCTGCAGAGCGTTGTCACCTGCTGACATCGCCACGGCGAACCGCGACGATGGCCGATCAATCAAACGTCCGCCTCCCTTGGGCTTCAGGAGACGCTTGCAGCGTCATTGAGTCGGTTACCAGCCGACAGGTTGGAGGTCGGTACGGGAGTCGAACCCGTGACAGCCAGAGTTCAAATCTGGTGCTCTACCCTCTGAGCTAACCGTCAGTGACATCGTCCCTTCAGAAACCATGTCCGGAACGTGCAGTCCCAAACCCTGCCGGGCGGGCTGAGCGCCGCTGGAAAGACGATAACCACGGACCTCGCTTACAAAGAGACGCCGGTGGGAGTCGAACCCACTGAATGCGGCTTTGCAGGCCGCCGCCACGCCGTGTGACTTCAGCGTCATCAAGTCAGTGTCCCTGCCAGGAGTCGAACCTGGTCTACGACCTTCGCAGGGTCGCGTGCGTCCACCACACTCCAAGGACCAACAAGTACCCCACCGAGGAATCGAACCTCGCCCGACTGCTTCGAAGGCAGTCATGCGTCCTCCACACCCGCAGGGCATGTCATCAATTAACCCGACCTGGACTCGAACCAGGGCCTGGACCTTCGGAGAGTCCCATGCGTTCCGCTACACCATCGGGACAGAGCCGACGACTGGTTTCGCACCAGCATCATCCGGTTTACAGGACCGGCGCTTTTCTGCATCAGCCACGTCGGCAGTCAGCACGAGCGTGAGGATTCGAACCCCATCCAGCGGCTTTGGAGACCACCCGCTCTCCCAGGAGCTCGCTCGTGTAACGCCGCCGAGCCGGGAAGACTCGGCGGCGCTTGTCATTCATCCAACTCAATCGTCCAGTACGCCTCGCTGAGGAACTTGGACCAGCTTTCAATCCGCATGTCGTGCCGGGCGTACAACGGCCGCCACGTCGGACGAACCGGCGTCTTCCGCAGCGGCATGTGCGCTTCGGTCGGCGTGCGGTCCGCCTTCCGCTTGTTGCACTCCAGGCAGGCCAGGACACAGTTTTCCCACGTGCTGGTGCCGCCGCGCGACCGCGGCTGCACGTGGTCGATCGTCAGTTCCTCGCTCCCCGGCTGCGCGTGGCAATACTGGCACGTGTACCGGTCGCGCTTGTAGATGTTCCGCCGGCTGAAGGTGACCGCGTTCGTGGGAACCCGGTCATATTCCGTGAGCGTGATCACCTCCGGCACGCGCATCCGAAACGTGACCGACTGGACGAACAACTCATCCTCCTGCGGGATGAGCTTCGCCCAATCGGCCCACGTGTACTGCTGGAAGTCCGCGGGATCGACGATCCGGGCCCGCTCCGCCGCGACCAGCGTCAGCGAGCGGGCCACGGAGGCGACGCCCACCGGCTGCCAGACCCGGTTCAACACCAGCGTCGGTCGAGTCAACGTCGCGACCACGATCCATCTCCTTAAACAAAGGGTGTCCGAACGGGATCGAACCGTCACCTTCGGCTTCACAGGCCGACATGCAGAATCCACTACATTACGAACACCATGTGGACCTCTCGTGTTAGACACTGCTTCATTCCGAGCGGTTCGGATACGATAGATCTCAATCCAATTTCATGACGGCCGGGCAACCCAATGACCTTTCCATTTGTTGTCCTCGATCAAAATCAACTCCAACGCTCTGACAAGGTCGCGGCGGCGCTCGACCGCTGTTGCCGCGAAAACCTCCGGATTCTGATCCCCGACGTTGCCGGATACGAGATGTCAAAGGGAAGTAACCCAAAGCAAACGTGGCTCCGCTGTTTACAGCCTCTTGCGTCGTTCTCCGAACTCGTCGTTGCGAGCAAAACAACCGCTGAATTACGGAAAGCCGAGATTACAACTGGCCGTGCTTGCACAGACCTCGTCGATCACGCATTGACAGCGCTTCTCCGACAGACATTGTGGGAAGTTGCGAAGGGCGATCTATCTGGCGTCAGCGCCATCCTTGTCCGAATGACCTTCCAACGGCTGGATGCTGACCAGATCAAAGCTGCAATCAAAGTTGTTCACGATCACCTGAAATCCAGCCTCCCAAAGGAGTCCATCGCCAGCCTGAAACGGTTTCCAGACGACGGCGTCGTCGCATGGCTCTCATCGGTCGATGGTGTTCGGCTGGTCTTTCAGGGAGTTCAATCCTGTGGGGTGAGTTCCAAAGTGGCGATTGAGTTGGCCACCACGCAGAGTGCTACGGGTGGTGTGCAAACGGGGATCGTCGCGTTGGCACTCGATTGGCTGGCAACGGGTGGTCTCGAAGGTGCCCGCTCCGAACGCTTTGCAAATGATCTTTGCGACATTGAATACGGAATTCTCGGAGCAGCGTCGCAGTGTTTAGCAACAGACGACGAGCGAGCTAAACGCGTCTGCAATGCGATCAAACATTCAGTCTCAGGGCGAGCACAATGGTTTGCTCGCGCGATTGCTCTCGGTCCAGAAAACGTATGATCGAGCGGAAGGAGCGGGAGTTGAACCCGCAAGGGTGTAAACCCGACCGGCCTCCAACCGGTTCCCGTCGCCATTCGGGTGGCCCGTCCGTTTGTCCTTCAATGCCTCGGCCAGGACTCGAACCCAGAACATCCCGTTAGAAGCGGGACATGATTTCCATTTCACTACCGAGGCCGCCGTTGGGCGGTTTGTCATGCAGCGGAAGGCCAGGGATTCGAACCCTGATCTCCGGTGAGGGAGAACCGCGTTAGCACCGCGGCCCGGCCAGCCGTATCCGGCTACCTTCCGTATTCATCCGTTTTCAGCAGTGGACCCACCGGGAGTCGAACCCGAATCATCGCCATGCCATAGCGGTGTCGTGCCGTTAGACCAGCAGCCCATTTCTCCGAGAGGTCCGTCCGGGAATTGAACCCGAGCCTCGTCCTTACCAAGGACGTGTGCTGCCGCAACACCTACAGACCGTGCTGTTCGTCACTACCGCCTTCGGCCTTCTTCTTCCCTATTCGGTCGGCGGCCTCAGTTGCTTCCCGGATGGAGGTGAACCATCGCCTCCAGCATGTCGGGCTGGTGTCGTACCGTTGGACCACGGGACCAAAGTGACCGAGATGGGAGTTGAACCCACAAAATCACCAGGCTCTCGACCTGGCCGCTTTTCCAGTTTGCGTACTCAGTCATTTGTGAAGTGGCGGGTTCGGGTGTCGCACCCGACTGCCGAGGCTTATGGGGCCCCGATGAGCACTGGCTCACCCGCGATGTGTTCCTATCAAGTTGCAGGCCCCGGTATCGATCCGGGCATGCCGGCCTTATGAAAGCCAGTCGGGCGCCTGCCCCGCCTGCAGTGACCAAGGGGAGAGTCGAACTCCCAAGCCCACGAGGGCACGACGTTCTGAGCGTCGCGTGTCTGCCAGTTGCACCACTTGGCCATGTCTGTCAGTGACCCGTGCGGGATTTGAACCCGCGTTGCCGGCTTGAGGGGCCAGATTCCTGAACCGTTAGAAGAACGGGCCGTCATCAATCGAGTGCGTCGGACAGGAGTTGAACCTGCATTGCCAAAGGCGGGTGGGTTACAGCCACTTGGGCACGCCAATGCCCAGCCGACGCATTTTTGTTCGCGATCACGAATGTCATCTGAACGGATGCCGTTCGCGCGATGGTCGTGATCGTAGTGGCACGGGTGGGAGTCGAACCCACAGAATCACAGAGGTTTGAACTCTGCCGCTTTGCCAATTGCGTACCGCGCCGTTTCAGCGTCCTCGATGGGATTCGAACCCACGACCTCCACCGTGACAGGGTGGCGAGCACTCCGCTGCTCCACGAGGACGTATTTCGAGTAGCTCAGGTGGGACTCGAACCCACAGCATCCCTGGTTCTAAGCCAAGGTGGTCTGCCGATTGCCTACCGAGCCATGTTCCCTCTTGGTGCCCAAAGCGGGAGCCGAACCCGCAGACACTCGGGTTTAAGCCGAGCCGCTCAGCCGATTGGCGTACTTGGGCGTTTCGTTTCAGTAGTCCCGGACGGACTCGAACCGTCGTTACCTGGGTGTAGGCCAGGCGTCATCGCCGCTAGACCACGGGACTGAAGTGGACCCATCGGGAATCGCACCCGAATCTCCGGTTTGCAGGACCAGCGTCTTGCTGTTGGACCAGGAGCCCAGCTTTGTGGTTTGCGTTCAGCGGAAGCCGAGGGACTCGAACCCTCAAACGAGATTCACTCGCCGCCTGTTTTCAAGACAGGTTCCTCATCCGGCCGGATGACTTCCGAGATTGTCGAATTGCGGGAGCTGGAATCGGACCAACGTCTCGACGTTCAGAGCGTCGCATCTTGCCATTAGACGATCCCGCAGAAAGGTCGAGGGTCTAGAGTCGAGAGCGAGAGAAGAGGTTCGGCATCCACTTTTTTCTGGCTCTCGACTCTCAGCTCTCGACTCAGTTGCGGGGGCTGGAATCGAACCAGCGCCTCCGGGGTCAAAGCCCAGCATCGCTGCCAACAGCGACTACCCCGCAATGTGAACAGGGACGGGTGGGACTCGAACCCACGCGCTGGTGCTTAACAAACACCGGCTCTGCCGCTGAGCTACCGACCCAATCAAGAGTGCCCTGCGGGAATCGAACCCACCTGTTCAGCTTGGAAGGCTGACGCCTTTGCCGCTCGGCCAAGGGCACGTTGTCTGCTTGAGGCGGAAGCCGTGGGACTCGAACCCACAACGGTGTGACCCGCACCTGTTTTCGAGACAGGCTCCTCATCCGGCCGGATGTTCCATGAATGTCTCCTTGATCAATCGCTCGGGACGGAGTTGAACCGTCGCTTTCGCCGTATCAGAACGATGTGCTTCCGTTACACCACCAAGCGGAATCGGGATGGTCAGAATCGAACTGACGGTCTCGTGTGCCCAAGACACGCGGGCGACCGGTGCCCCTCACCCCGAACGATCAATTGACCCGTGTGGGATTCGAACCCAACCTGGCCAGCTTGAAAGACTGGCAACCTCACCAGAAGTCGAACGGGCCGTGTGCGCGCACGCTGTCTGTCTCCGGGAACACCCGATGTTTTGGAGGCGGGCTGGAAGGCGCTCGAATCCTTGTCTCCTGGTCTTCAGCCAGGCGCTAAACCATCTCAGCTACCAGCCCTTGGCTTTGCCGACCGGCATCGGCGCAACGAAAAAGCCCGGTGTCCTGTTTGTGACACCGGGCTTTGTGAGCTCGCGGAGGCTTAAAGCCGATGTCACGTGCGCAGGGGATACGGGGATTCTCCGCCACGCGAACCTGTACTCCCCGGATTACCGGCAAAGAGATGCCGGATCTGGGGGCGCGGGTTGCGTGGCGAGAAGGAGCGCCGATATGGCGCAACCTCCCGTACCGCTCTGATTGGGATCGGACATCAGCCGTGAAAGCATCATGATCCGCAAGACCTGTGAAGTTGGTTCGTCCTTGTCACCGTTGGTCGGCGACGATGACCGCCATCGCCGTTACCTAATAGATGCGCGACTCCCATGAGATGTTCGCAACAAAATCCAAAAATCCAGGTTTCCGCTGGGAGCGCGTTCTCAAACCTGTTTTCTATAGAGCCGGTGGTCGAGTGTCCCCTCAGAAGGTCCAGTGTTCCGGCTTGCCCTGCGCGGGCTCGATGTCGATCTGGTCGATCTCGATCGGCTGCTCGTGTACGGGAAGATACAGACGCAGGACGCCGATTCGTCCGACGTGCTTCAGTTCGACTTTGATGCTTTGCCAACCCTGTTTGGGAACGTCGAAGGGAATGCTGACTTTTTCATCGGGCTTCCCCGTGCCTTGAGTCAGACGGTCGATGCGGCCCGCGCCGCCGACCTCGCTGCGGACGCGCAGTGTGACGGTCGCCGGAGCCGACAGGGAGCCGGCGGCGTGGCCGAGGAACGCCGTACCAGCCACGCCAATCCCTTTCATCGTCAGCACGCCGTCGGCGATGGTCGCCGTGCAACCGCGCTGTTTCCAGGCATCGAGTGCGGCTGCCGAATCTTGGCCCGCGGCTGCAGCCGGCCGGTAGGCGGGATTCGGTCGTGGATACGTGGCGCCGGTCTCGCGCAGAAAGCCCTCGATGAGCGCGTCGAGTTCCTTCACCTTGCGGGGCATGCCTTCCGCGAGGTTTGTCGCTTCGCCGATGTCCTTCCGCAGGTTGTACAACTCGTACGAGTGGGGATTGCCGAACCAATGGATTAGCTTGAAATCACCGCTGCGAACCCAAACGCCGCCCGCTCGATTCGCGCCGGCATGGGGATGGTAGTTGAAGTAGGCCGTGCGATTCAACGCCCCCGTGCCCTTGAGCACGCTCGCGTAACTCACGCCGTCAAATGTCTGACCGTCCGGTTTGACGAGCCCCAGGAGATCGATGATCGTCGGATAGATGTCGATCGGTCCGACGACCGCTTCGCTCGTACTGCCGGCCGGAATGGTCCCGGCCCAGGACCACATCAGCGGCACGCGCGTCCCGCCCTCGTACAGCGTTCCCTTCCCGTCGCGCAGTGGAGCGTTGCTGGTGGGCGGTTGCAGGCCGGCCCACTTCTGCCAGTCGGTATTGGCCGATTTCTTGCCCTCAGCGGTCGTGTTGCTATGGGTGTTTCCGCCGTTGTCTGAATAGAAGATCACCATCGTGTTGTCAGCCAGCCCTTGTCGCTTGAGTTCATCAACGATCCGGCCGAAGCACTCGTCGACGCTCCTCAGCATCGAGGCCATGATGGGGTTACCCTGCCTGCCGGTTGGATCCTTTTTGTTGGCGAACGCGCGCGTGTACTCTTCCTTGTGCCCCCACGGGCCATGCACGCCGTAGCACCACAGGTTCAGAAAGAACGGTTGATCCTTGCTGGCCTGAATGAACTTCACGGCTTCGGCGGCCTGACGATCGACGATGTATTCTCCGGCCGGGCCGTCGGTGATCGTGCCGATGCGCCCTCCGGCTGGTTTCGGCTTCTCCGCGCCCGGTGGCACGACTTGATACGGCGAGAAGTAACCGCCGGGCGGACCCGGATCGGGATGACAGTGGAACGCGACCTCAAAACCCTGCCGTTCCGGCCAGTGCGGCTCGGTGGTGCCCAGATGCCACTTGCCAATGTGGGCTGTGCGATAACCGGCTGCCTGTAAGGTTTCGGCCAACGTCTTCTGCGAGGGCTCAAGATAGTTCTTGCTTTCAGGCACGAGCATCGCCGCCGTCGGCGGTCCGGAATCGGGCAGGAATCTGTGACCCGGTGCCTGCGGCGGCAGGTGCCCGCTCGGCGCGGTGATCTGATGCCGGGCCGAATACTGACCGGTGAGGATCGAAGCCCGAGTGGGCGAGCAGAGCGGTTGGGCATAGGCGTTGGTGAAGCGCATCGCCCGCGTGGCGAAGCGATCGATGTTCGGGGTCTCATAGTATTTCGAGCCGTAGGCACCGCAGTCCATCCAGCCCATATCGTCGACGAGGAACAGCACGACATTGGGCCGGACGGGCTTCATGGTGGCCGAAGCCGGCAGCGCGGCGGTCGGGGTGAGCAAGGCCAGAACAATCGCAACTGAGAATCGCATGGCGGCTCCGTGTCGACAGAGTTTCATGGCAAGTCGTGGAAACGTCGGACGACTCGGGCAATGGTCCGGCAGCAACCATGACTGGTCGTTCACACCCGCTCTTTCAGGGGCTTCGGCGCTCTCCCAGGTATGGGGCGGGCAGGGGCCATGTACAATCAGTTCCGGAAACACGACCAGCTCCGCACCTTCAGCGACGGCCTCGTCGCAGAACTGTTCCATGCGACCCAACGCCTCAAGGCGCTGGCCGAGTTCGCTGTTCAGACTGACGGCTGCGATGCGCAGAGTCTGCATAGCGGCGCTCAAGGAGGGATCTGGCTACAGTGTCGGCAATTCAAATCCCCGGCGGCGGGGGCGATCCAGGAGCGCATTGGCCTGCGGATCACCCACGAACTGCTCGCCGACCGGATCCCAGTGGAGTTCGTGGCCGATCGTCCGCGTGATGTTCGCCAAATGGCAAACCGTGACGGAACGATGACCGATCTCGACGTCCGCCACCGGGCGATTTCGGCTGCGGATGCAGTCGAGCCAGTCCTGCATGTGCCAGCGAGCCTGCCACAAGGCAAGTTGGTCGCTCCACTTCCGCTCCTCTTCAGCGACGTCGATTTTCTTCCGGAGTTCCTCCGCAATTTCTGGAGGATTGGAGGCAAACTTGTTGCGATTGATTTCCAGCTTGCCCTTTTCGCAGACGAAGACAGCGCCGCCCATTGGGCCGCGACCGCTTTCCAAAATGAAGTTCACCTCCACGCCGTTGGCATAACGCATGGCAACCTGGCCGTTTGGACCGGCTGACAACGGGCGTATCGTACTCGGGCCGGCGTGATCCATGCCGAGCGCCCATTGAATCTGATCGATGCCGTGAGCTCCCCAGTTGGTCATCTCGCCGCCGGCGAAATCTCGCCAGCGCATCCAGCCCATCCAGTCGGGATGAAACGGCCGCTCCGCGGCCTGATTGAGCCAGATGTTCCAGTCCAAGCCGTCGGGGATTGGCACTGCCGCCGGGAGCGTGGCGGGAGAGGCCTCGGCTCCCCCATAGTTGATCGCGCGAACTTCGAGAATCTTGCCGAGACCGCCGCTGCGCACCAGTTCGCAAGCGACACGGTTTACGGCCATCGAACGCTGTTGCGTGCCAACCTGCAAGACACGGTCATGGCGGCGAACGGCGTTGACCAGCGCCCGCCCTTCGTTGATGTACAGCGTAAGCGGCTTCTCCGCATACACATCCTTGCCCGCCTGGCACGCATGAATGCAGGGAACGACGCGCTGAAACTCACCCGTCGCCACGATCACCGCATCGATGTCCTGACGATCAAGCAGCCGACGATAGTCCTGATAGACCGGCCAGTCCGCTTTGGCTTTGGATTTGAACGCCTCGGCCCGCGCCAGGTTGCAGTCGCTCAGCGCCACAATTTGAGCCGACTCTGGGAGCTGTTGCAGCAGGAGTTGGGCGCGTCCTCCCACACCGATGGCGCCGACGCGGATACGATCGTTTGCGCCTGGCTTTTCGGGCGCGGCCAGCACGCGGCGGGAAAGGATCAGCGGGGCGGCGACCGCCGCTGCCGCTCCGACGGAGAGGAACTGGCGGCGACTCTGATCCGGGGACGATGAGGATGGCTGGGGCATGATCACGGCCTCGCAAAGAGAAGTCGCGAGTGGGAATGAGACCACTTGTAGCCGAAATGAGCGCAGTCGTCCACGATCGTCGAGTGGCCGTGGGACCATCGCCGGCGGCGTTGCTTGAGGCCGCTTGCTCATATACGATCGCCCGCGGCGAGTTCTTTGTTTGCGGCCTTGACGCCGCCATTGTTTACGTCGCCGATCAGCGGCTGCTCATGGCGGGCCGAGTCATTCACCAGCCATCAGACTATTCGCCCCGTTGCGGCGACGGGGGTTCGGCGTCCCGACCGGAACAGCCACTGATCCCCAGCCCGCCCACGAGCAGCGCGGCCACCATCAGGGCCAGGACCGCCGTCCCAATCCGGCGCCAAACGGCAAGACGTGGATTCGATGAGTGATTCATGGGGCACCTCCGACGTGCGCAAACCGAACCTTGACCTTGGCCACGCCGGACTGGGTGTTCGTCGACCGATCTTTCCATTCCCAATGAATGGGCACCGTGAACGTCTCCGTCTCCGGTTTCAAGGCTGGGTCGGAGGGGCCGGGATAGAGGACGAAGCCACCCACCAATGTGTCTTGACGCCATCCGTCGTCCCAGATCTCAAAGAACACCGGCTGTCCCGGCTCTTCCGAGACCACCGTCGTGATCTTTCGCCAAGTGGCCGTACCGCCGTAGGGCTTGGTGGGAGTATGAAACACCTCCCGCTCACCGGAACGACATTTGACGTACGGATAACTGTTCGCGATGCGCATCGACGACGTAAGCCTGACACTCCGGATCGTTTCGAATAATGACCGTCGGCTTTTTGACGCCGAGGACTTGGGCGCACTCGGCGACAAGGTCATCGAGCTTCTTCAGGGGTGGCTGCCCCTCGGTGGCCAGGCCGTGCTGGATGGCGTTGGCGAGCTTTCCTGAGTCAACGTAGGCCCCGACCCACTTGCCGGTCTGATTGACAAACTCGGGGAGCCAGTGCCAGTCCGCGACATCCTCGCTTTTCACGAACGGCGAGATCCAATGGGCGTAAAGGAGCTCTTGCCGGGTCGCGAGGTCGTACCGAGTGAGGCTGCGGACGACTGGCTGAGGCTGATCGGCCCCACGGGCCGCGGCGGGCAAAGCTGCGAGGCAGCAAAGCCACGCGACGACCCGGCGATGTCGTAAGTGTCTGCTATCCCAAAAGAGTGGGTGCAAAGGCCCGGCTGAGTATTTCCGCTGACTGCCCGACATGGCTGTTCTCCCGTCAAAGGAAAAGGAGCGCCGACACACGACCGCTCCCTCTACCCCCGCCAAGGGGCAACAGAACAGCACATGGCCGACGCCCCCTGACGGGGGCGCGGGTCCAAGTACTGCCTCTGTTGGAAAGAGCCTTGCGGCTCAGTTTGGCGGTTTCAGAGGGAAGCAGTTCTTGACGCTCGCGCGTCTTCGAATTGTGACGAGGTCGCACACGGGCGACCTCGGATACTCGCTTTGATCCTTTCGAATAGTTCGGTCTGGCCGACAACCGTCGGAGCGGCAGCGACTCTATCATGTTCGCCGCGGAGTCTCCAAGCAATTCGGCCGTCAATTGATCGCTGAATTGCGGTCCGTGGCTCGTCCGCTGGCGCGAACTAAAGATCCAGCCCAGGTGCGTCACATACACCTGAAGGTCTTTAACTGACCGAGCCGGCCCCATCCGCCGGAGTCGCTTGCCGGATGGTCCGGCAGGCGACTCCGGCTTTCTTCATTGACGGAGCATCGCATGGGACCACGCGATCCGTACGGCTGGCGGACCTGGTGGCATGAACAGGACGCCAAGCTCCTGCGGTCGGCCCGCACATCAGCCCGGATGGTCGATCGAATCGCCGCCCGCAGTCGACGCCGACAACGCCAGCGCTCCGGACGGTGGACGCCACCTGAGCCTGCAGCCGCGCCGTGTGAAATCTGGGACCAGGACGCCCCCGGTAGCGGGGCCAGTCCGGCCCGGCCGCCGCCGAACCTGTGGGGGTTGCTGGTCGTGGTGGCGCTGTTCTGCTGTGTCCCCGAACTGTTCATTACCGCCTATGCCGTGCTGGCGATCGGGATGGCCATCCGGGCGGTGTGGCTGTTTCGCGAACAGCTCAGCCAACTGCGGGATCCCTGATCGCAGTCATCCGGATCACCCCCTCTCTCACAGGAACCCATGCATGTCCCACATTGTTCAGATTCGCACCCAGATCAACGATGAGGTCGCGCTCGGCCTGGCCTGCCGCCGGCTGGCGCTCCCCGAACCGGTCTTCCGGACCACGCGGCTCTTCAGCAGCGAAGCGACCGGCCATGTCGTCCAGCTCCCAGACTGGAGATACCCGGCGGTCTGCGACGTCACCACCGGCCAGATCCAATACGACAATTACGGCGGCCGGTGGGGCGACGAGGCACAACTGCACCGGTTCCTGCAAATGTATGCCGTCGAGAAAACCAAATTGGAAGCCAGGAAGGTTGGCCAGACCGCCACTGAGCAGATGCTGGCGGACGGCTCGATCTGCACGCAGATCGTGGCCGCGTGAGCGGTCACGGCCCGCTTTAGAGGAGTGAGGCTCATGGTTACTTTCAATCGCAAACGCTGGCGAGCAGCGCTCCGCATCGCCGCCGCGCTGGAGAACAATCGCACCCTCGCCACACGGATCGATCTGCCGCAACGAGCCTGGGACAACCTGGTCATGCTGGCCCATCAGCACCAATTGGCGTTGGACAATGACTGGCTGCAGGCGGCCGAGTCCCTGCGGCAGGATCTGGCGATCCGGGTCCGCTGGTTCGAGTCGGACCTGGCGGCCCTGCGCAAGTCGCTGTCGGCCGAAGCGCCCGAGCCGCCGGCGCTGCGGACGCTGTATGAAGAGCTGTGCGCCCTCGACGACGAGTTCGAGGACGTCGAGCTCGATTTCAAGACGACCACGCTGCGGGTCCAGACTAGCGACATTGTGCTGGAGGATCTGAACCTCGGGCCGTTCGACCTGATCTGGAACTGGGGCCGGCGAGGGAGCAGCGCGGAACTCCAAGTGGACGCCCTCGAACCCCATCGTCCGGCCTCGCGGGATGACATCACCCATCCGCACGTCATGGACTCGATCCTGTGCGAAGGGGACGCGTCTCGTTCCTTGGAGCAGGCGTTGGCGGAGGGCCGGCTCTGCGATTACTTCCTGATCGTCCGGCAGACGCTCCAGACCTACAACCCGCAGAGCGCCTACGTGACGATTTCCGACTGGTCAGGCTATCGCTGCCGCGGCTGCGATGACAGCGTCTCGGCCGATGACCTGTGTTCGTGTCAGAGCTGCGGCGAGGAAGCCTGCTCGGACTGCTCGCTGAGTTGCGCGCAATGCGGGCGGACTTCCTGCCGGAGCTGTCTGCAGAACTGCAGCGATTGCCTCGAAGACTTCTGTCCCCGCTGCTGGCCGGACGACGTCCAGCCGCAGGATTCGGTCTGTCCGAATTGTCGCGTCGCCGCTGAGGCGACCCCCGAGGAGAACGCCCCCGATGAGACGAACGAGTTGGAGATCCCCACGCATGGAACGGCCACCCCACCACCGCCC
>Ga0163151_10003583_pt1 | contig 22130 bp, 17 predicted proteins | sample OliLakLV19MP5IB2_FD_145596 | JGI IMG/M metagenome (GOLD analysis project Ga0163151, IMG submission 145596) | Freshwater microbial mat bacterial communities from Lake Vanda, McMurdo Dry Valleys, Antarctica - Oligotrophic Lake LV.19.MP5.IB-2 | ecosystem: Environmental > Aquatic > Freshwater >... | reverse complement strand
ACGCTTGCTTGGGCATGGTTGGTTCCTCCAATAAAGGGAAAATGGTTCTTCCCAGAAGGTATCTTCTGGGCGGAGGAACCGCCATGCTTTTCAACTACACGGGGGACATTCTCGGAATAGAAATCGATTCTGCTTACCTTGGAAGAACGTGGCTTCTTCTCCCATTTCATTTCGATGGTTTCGATCATGGTTACATGCAGATTGCCATAGCTGTCGATACGATTCTTTCTTGCTTTGTGTATAAAAGTGTGTGCTGCTGTTAACACTTCCTCTGGTAAGCGTGTAGTGGTTCCCGCAAGAGTAGTGGGAACCGTGAACCAACACATCCCCGTATAAAAATGTATCCCAACCAACAGACTCACAACTCGTCTCGTCATTGGTGTCCTTAATCTGATTTTGTGACTCGCATGAGTGGGGTCTAGGACTGTAAGAGCTAACAGCCGACTCGCAAGAAAGCATTTGGATGAAGCAAGCGAGAGCCAGCTGCGCACTGGATTTGCGCAGCTGGCAGAAATCGCATTGGACTTAGGTCAAAATCTACACTTGCAGCCTGTCTCATTAATCGGATTCGCTATACACTTGCAAGGGTATGATCCACAACTTGAGCCTGATGGACATCTATCCTCACTCGGACATCCGTCTGTGCAGTTATAACTGTTAGCCCACGCTTCCTCCATCGGCATCATCGCCGTCACCGCTAGAAGCAAGCCACAAGCACCCACAAAGGCCAAGAGTCGATTCAACATCACAAATCCTCCTGAAAACGAGACAACAAAACTAAGGTGAAGGCGCTACACTGGCCGTCACCGACAACGTGAGCATCCGCGTGGGATCATCGAAAATGAGCGTCGCAGCCTCGCGCTGTAATTGGGGCCGCTCCCACGCGCTCCCTTTGAGGCGAATGCGAATCTGGTCGCTCGCGCCAGGGCCGAGCGTCAGTGGGAGATCGTCGAAAGCCAGACATTTGCAAGTCGGTTTCGCTCCCAGGACTTGTATCGACTGGTCGCTGTAGTTGGTGAGCTCAAAGGACGCCGTACCAATCTCTCCCCCTGCAATGCGACCCACGTATTGGGTCGAAATGGTCGCAATCAATCGCGCCCCAGACACGTAATTTATCGCCGCGTCGAGCGAACCGAACATGGCGGTGCCTGCGAGCGCTAGCACGGGCAGGGCATATCGCGTATGGGAGAGCATTTCGCCAAGGAAGTTTTGCGGACCGCGTGGCAAAGATTGTCGCCACGAAGTACGCAGCAGCCACATCGTCGCCAGCAAGCTCGCATCGAGGGCCAACATCCACAGCAGCGGTAGTGACCGACTTCCCAAGCATTGGCAGACGCTCTCGCCCGAGTACAACTGCAACACGAGCACGGCGCTGTAGAGCGAAAAAGCTGCCGCACAGGCGCGGTGAATAGCTGGCCAGGGGAGAAAACTCAAGACGAAGCAGCCCAGGATGAATTCGACCAAGCCGATGGTAAATATGGCCCAAGGTGGGAGTATCAGCCAATGGGTGAGCGCCACTGCCCGCCAAGGGGCTAATTTCATTGCCCCAGCCACCACCAAGAGGGCACCGATCAGAAAGCGAGTGAGCACGTAGAAGACCGTAACCGTGGCGACCGGGGGGCTCGCCTGTCCGGTTGCTGGAGAAAACGACAGGCGAGCCGCCTGTCGCTACGAAACGACAACGCCAATACGTGCCGATGGCCTTGAAGAAATCGCGGGCGCGAATCTTCTTGCCCGCCGCCACGGATCGCGGCAGGTAAGCAATTGGAACCTCAATGATGCGGATACGCTCATTGAGCAGTTTGCCGGTGATCTCCGCGCACAACTCGAATCCCGTCGACTGCAGCGCGAGCCGCCTCATGAGTGCGGTGGGTAGCATCTTGTAACAAGTATGGGTGTCCGAAAGTGAGCTGCCATAGAGGAGTTTGACGATGATGCCCAGGAACTTCACTCCCAGATAGGGAGCCAACGCGCCGCCGGCGGCTTTGCCCTGCTGCAAATACCGCGAACCATAAACGGCGGCCTGGGGATTGGCGTGGGCCGTTGACGCCAGCCGCCGCAGGTCTCGCGGGTCGTATTCCAAATCGGCGTCTTGAATCACGACCCAGGAACGCCGTGCTTGCTGCAATCCCGCTTGGACCGCAGCCCCCTTGCCGCTGCGAACGGCGAGTCGCAGCACGATCAAGTCGAGTTCCGCTTGCAATCCTTCGGCGACTGCCGCAGAGTCATCGGCGGAACCGTCGTCAATGACGATAACTTCGGCCAGCGGCAAAGCATCGCGCGTGCGTCTCAGCAGTTCGCCGAGGGTCGCTCCTTCGCTGTGGCACGGGATCAGAACAGTTAGACACTCACCTTGTTCAACCGCTAGGTTGTCGCAGTTCTGAAGGTGAACTAACGCCTCGACCATGATTGTTCCGGAATCGGTTGGTCAGAAAGGCAAGATATGAAAGCGTTTGCATATTACATACGGCAATCAGTGTTTGTCAAGAAGCTATGAAAAAAGCCCGTCCTGGCAACTTGTGGCCGCTCTCGCGCCAAGTCAATGGCTCTAGCATCACTTTGGCTAATAGTCGGTTTTTATCCGCAGATAATTGGCCCGATTCTTGCTAAGAGTGCGAACCGTGCGTTCCGCTCTTCTGTCGAATCTTTTACTTAACCGCTAATAACGGGAGCTAGCTCAATTGCTTTACCGGCTTGCGTAAACGATTGAGGGTGGACGGAATTGTTACGCGCTGGATGGATTTTAACCAATTTTTCTCGGGTACTTAATCACTATTAAGTTTCTGCTGTCAGGAATTGCAATTCAGGGTCGCATCGGTTAATTTGATTCCTGAGCGGCCATGGATTGTTTCTGGATGAACAAACTTAACAGGAGGTAATCTATGCCAAGTGGAGCTTATTTCATTCGCAGTTGCCCAACTTGCGGCAGATCTCTCGAAGTGCGAGTCGAATACCTGGGGAAGATGGTATCGTGCCAACATTGCTCGGCACAATTCGATACCAGCGATCCCCCTTACTACTCTGATGGAGCGAGTGAGTCGTCGCTGAGCTTATTGGCTCGAGCTGACGAACTTATCGAGTCGGTGAGGATCGCCAGCGTTTAGCTGGAGCTTTTTTTCCGGTGATTTTGTTCACTGTTTTGTGAGCCGGGTTAAACCTGCAAAAAAATCGGGATACGTTTTCGCGGTACATTCCGGGTTGCGGATGACGATTCCTGGTTGAACCAAGCCGGCAATGGCAAAACTCATCGCCATGCGATGATCGTTGTAGGTGTCGATCTCGGCAGCGGTTATTTTGCCTGGGTTGATGTCCAGTCCCTCGGAGTGTTCGCGGACTTCCGCGCCGAGCTTACGCAATTCGGTGGCGACGGCGCTGATCCGGTCTGTTTCCTTGTGGCGAATGTGGCCCACGTTGCGAATTCGAGTTATTCCCTCGGCAAATAATGCTACCACGGAAAGAGTTTGGACGGTGTCGCTGATGGCGTTCATATCGACATCAATTCCATGCAGTGGCATCCCAATTACGGTGATTGCATCGCTCTCGTAATGAACTTTACAGCCCATTTGAGCGAGACATTCCACGAAGGCTATGTCACCTTGCAGGCTCTCGCGGTTTAAGCCTCGGACTGTGACTTCGCCTCCCGTGACCGCTGCCGCGGCCCAAAAATAACTCGCCGCCGAGGCATCGGGTTCAATCGCAAAGTCGCCAGACTTGTAGTGCCCCACACTGGGAATATCGATCCGCGAGAAATCGGCGGCAGCTACCGCACTCACGCCAAATGATTTCATCACACTCAGCGTCATCGCCACGTAGGGAACCGAAACCAACGTGCCAGCGACTTTGAGCGTCACCGGTTGTTTTGCACACGGGGCCGCCATCAGCAGGCCGCTTAGGAATTGGCTGGATATGTCGCCCCGCACGGTGGCCTCCCCGCCCGACAAACCTTTGGACTTCAGTAACACCGGCGGACACCCGTTGGCACCCGTGCAAGCGACATTCGCCCCGAGTTGATTGAGCGCGTCCGCCAGATCGGCAATGGGCCGTTCGCGCATGCGGGCGATGCCATCGAGCCGATAATTGCCACGGCCCAAGGTCACCAGTGCCGTCAAAAAGCGGATCGTCGTGCCGCTGTTGCCGACAAAGATATCGGCTTGCGCTGCCGGGGGTTGGCCCGCGCAACCGGTCACTTGTAGCGTCTCGCCAGCGTCACTCACGGTCACGCCGATCCCTAACGCGCGTAAGCCTTCGATCATAACACGGGTATCTTCGCTATCGAGGGCACCAGTAAGTCTGGAATCTCCTTGCCCCAATGCAGCACAGACGAGCGCGCGGTTCGTGATGCTCTTCGACCCCGGCGGGCGAATCTCCCCCCGAACCGGTCCCGTGGCAGGCTGTATTTCGAGGGCTTCCGTCATAAAATTTCTTGGAAATTGTTGCGAACCCGGAACATCGCATGCGATTGGTCAATCGACTCTTGGTAGGTATGCTTAAGTCCAGAATATCGCGATGATGTCTCCTCTGCCACCCGAGCGGCAATCTGGTACTTGGCACCTCATTTCACACGACTTGATTTGATATGAAAAAAGTGACCTCCGGCGGCGGTTGGCCGGCAATCTGGTACACGCTGAGCAAAGGGCGCGAAGCTGGCGGCCTGTGGAAGCTCTGGAAAGCCATGCGCTCCAAGAACGCCTGCAAAACCTGCGCGCTCGGCATGGGTGGCCAACGCGGCGGCATGGTCAACGAGCAAGGCCACTTCCCCGAGGTCTGCAAGAAATCGCTGCAAGCAATGGTCGCCGACATGCAGGGGGCCATTAGCACCGACTTCTGGGAACAATACGCGCTCGACGATCTCAAACAATTCACGCCCCGCGAATTAGAAAACTGTGGCCGGCTGACGCAACCGCTGCTCTATACACCGGAGCTCCGTCGCTACCAACCGATCTCTTGGGAGAATGCGTTCGAGCGCATCGGCGGCAAGCTGCGTGAACTCTCCGCCGACGAAACCTTTTGGTACTTCAGTGGCCGCAGCAGCAACGAGGCGGGGTTCTTGTTGCAAATGTTCGCCCGGCTCTATGGCACGAACAATGTGAACAATTGTAGTTTTTACTGCCACCAGGCCAGCGGCGTGGGTCTCACCAGCAGCACCGGCAGCGGCACAGCCACGATCGTGCTCGAAGACCTCGACACGGCCGATCTGATGTTCGTCATCGGAGGCAATCCGGCGAGCAATCATCCCCGGCTGATGCGCACTCTCATGGAAGTACGCCGGCGCGGGGGCGAGGTCATCGTTATCAACCCGATTGTGGAAACGGGCCTCGTCAATTTCCGCGTGCCCAGTGATTTGCGCTCGTTGTTCTTCGGCACAAAGATCGCCAGCCTCTACGTGCAACCCCACATCGGCGGTGATCTCGCCTTGCTCACGGGGATTGCTAAACGGATCGTCGAGCTCAACGCCCATGACACGACGTTTCTCGAAACGAATTGCAACGGATGGTCAAATTTCGCTTGCGGCTTAGCAGAGCAAACTTGGCCAGAGATCACGTCCAAATCCGGCGTCCCCTTCGATCAAATCGATGCGATTGCCCAGCGCTATGCCCAAGCGAAAAACGCCGTCTTCAGTTGGACCATGGGCATCACCCATCACGCCCATGGCGTGCAGAATGTGCAAGCCATCGCCAATCTCGCGCTCTTGCGCGGCATGGTCGGCAGACCGGGCGCGGGGCTGTTGCCGATTCGGGGACATTCCAACGTGCAGGGGATCGGTTCCGTGGGAGTCACCCCCAAACTCAAGGACGAGCTGTTTGAGCGGCTGGAATCGCACTTCGGCGTGACTCTCCCCACCACGCCCGGCCTCGACACGATGGGCTGCATGGAAAGCGCCGCCACGGGCAAGGTGAAATTCGGCTTGTGTTTGGGTGGAAATCTGTACGGCTCGAATCCCGACGCAACGTTCGCTCAGGCAGCCCTCGAAAACCTCGACATGCTGGTTTACCTCAGCACGACGCTCAACACCGGCCATGCGCATGGCCTGGCACAGGAAACAATTATTTTGCCCGTGCTAGCCCGCGACGAAGAACCGCAGGCCACGACCCAGGAATCCATGTTCAACTTGGTGCGGCTGAGCGACGGCGGCCCCCGCCGACATACCGGCCCCAAAAGCGAAGTCGAAGTCATCGCCACGATAGCCCACACCGCCGCAGGCGAGCCTGCTTCAGCGGGCGGTGTAAACAATGGACTCCAAACAATCGACTGGAAATCGATGCGGAACACGGGCCGCATCCGCGAAGCCATCGCCGCGATTGTCCCTGGTTTCGACAAAATCAAAGAGATCGACCGCACGAAAGAAGAATTTCAAATCGCCGGTCGCACGATCCACGAAGCAAGCTTTCCTACACCAGACGGACGGGCCGTGCTCCACACGCACACGTTGCCCGAGCTTTACGGCACCGCCCCAGGCGAACTACGCCTGATGACGATCCGTAGTGAAGGGCAGTTTAACACCGTGGTCTACGAAGACTACGATTTGTATCGAGGTGTGGAAGATCGACGCGTCATTCTGCTACACCCCGATGATGTGGCGAGATTCGAGCTCGAAGAATCAACGACGGTGACGGTCCACGGCCCAGCAGGTTCGATGAGTGGAGTACGCATTCATCCGTTTCCAAAAATCAGGCCCGGCAACGCCGCGATGTACTATCCCGAATGCAACGTGTTGGTGAGTCGCCAACTCGACCCGGCGAGCAAAACCCCGGCGTTCAAATGCGTCATTATCACATTAACTCTCGATCCGCCGCTTGCGGCTTAGCGATCATCATTTTTCATAACTCATGGAAGACACACTAATGCCGAATCTGATTTCACTTTGTTTCGTCGCCCTCTTTTCAATAATCGTCGTGAACTCTACGACAGTTCAAGGCCAACAAGACACCACCTCCGCCGCGCAAGACTTTATCCGTCGCTACGAATCCACCGTGGTTCCCCTCGAAATCTCGCTTAGCCGCGCTTGGTGGGATGCTAACACTACCGGTAGCGACGAGGCCTTCGCCGCCAAGGAAGCTCTCGACAAACAGATGAACGAACTGCTGGCCTCGAAGGAAGATTTTGCGAAGCTCAAAGTCATTAAGTCCGGCATGATTACCGACCCACAAGTCGCGCGGCAAATCGAACTGCTCTACCTGCTTTATTTGGGAAAACAGGTCGACATCGCGCTGCTCAATCGCATGTCGTCGAAAGCCACTGAGATTGAAAAAACTTTTAATACGTTTCGTGCTCCGGTGGGGGACAAATCTCTTACCGATAGCCAAGTCCGCGAAATCTTGCTCAAGAGCAAGGACTCGGCCGAGCGGCAAGCCGTTTGGGAAGGCTACAAGCTCGTTGGCCAAAAAGTGGCCGATGATCTGCGTGATCTCGTAAAAATGCGTAATGAAGCCGCACGGCAACTTGGCTTCAAGAACTATCATGAAATGCAACTGGCGATCAACGAGCAAGAGCCCGCCCAGGTGCTGGCCCTGTTCGACGAACTCGACGAGCTGACTCGCGAACCCTTTGCCAAGGCGAAGGGCGACATCGACACGGCCCTCGCCGCGCAGTGCAGCATTCCCGTCGATGAACTGCAACCGTGGCACTATCACGACCCGTTTTTCCAGGAACCGCCGGCAGTGTATGAAGTCGACCTAAGCGGTCCGTTCACCAATGCCGACATTTTGCAGATTTGCCGCGAGTTCTACGAAGGGATTGGCCTGCCCATCGATGACGTGATCGAGCGCAGTGATCTCTACGAAAAACCCGGGAAAAGTCCGCACGCGTTCTGCACCGACATTGATCGCGAGGGGGATGTTCGCGTCTTGGCCAATATCGTGCCGAATGAATATTGGATGGGCACCATGCTGCACGAATTGGGCCATGCGGTTTACACAAGCAAGTTTATTCCGATAGACCTGCCTTACTTGCTGCGCGTGAACTCGCACATACTTACCACCGAAGGGGTGGCGATGATGTTCGAGCGGTTCGCCACCGATGCGGAATGGCTCAAAGCCTACGGAGTTAAAGTCGACGACCCTATCGCTTACACCACCGCCAGCCACCGCATGCGCCGTGACAAGCTACTGATTTTCTCGCGCTGGTGCCAGGTGATGTACCGCTTCGAGATGGCGATGTACGAGAATCCGGATCAAGACCTCAACAAGCTGTGGTGGGACTTGGTCGAGAAATACCAGCTTGTGAAGCGTCCCACGGATCGCGATGCGCCCGACTTCGCCAGCAAGATTCACATCGTCACGGCCCCCGCCTACTATCACAACTACATGATGGGCGAGCTATTTGCTTGCCAGGTTCACGACGCAATCGCCCACGACCTCAAGCTGCCCGGCGACCCCGCCACGGCGATCTACACCCGCGACCCGCGCGTGGGGGAGTTTATGCAAGAAAAAGTCTTTGCCCCCGGCGCGTTTCTGCCGTGGAATGAGCTCACCAAACACGCCACGGGGGAAGAGCTTAACGCCAAGGCGTTTGCGAAGGAGTTTAGCGAGTAGGCTAGCAATTTCATAAACTCACTCTCTTGTGCCATGGCGCTGAGCGAATTACGCTAAACTCTCGTTGGAGCACGATGGGCGTCCGCGCATGATCGTGTGAGCATTCAGTCATTTATCTGCACAAAATCGCCGTCGGGTGACCGTCATGGAATACCGCTTGAATCGACTATTGTTTTGCCCTATGGCGTTGCTGTTAGAATTATTCTCCGCTTTGTCGCAGGCTCAGCCAGTTCCGCCAAAGCCACCGTCGGTAGAGACGACCAATTCTGCCTCGACTTCCTCGGCTGATGCGGCCCAGCTTGATGCCGAACGCCAGAAGATTTGGAACAGTAGGGAGATGCTGGAAGCCCGAGCACATATGGACTTGTACTTTAAGCGATCAGCCCAGGTGACCCCTGAGCAGGCGGAAAAGTACATGGCCGACCTGAAAGCCATGTCGCCTGACCAGATGCAGATTTGGCTGATTCAACATCAAGAGCAGCGCGCCCAAGTGCAGCAGGAGCAAGAGCGCTGGACCAACCTGCGTCGCGAAGCCAACCGCGGGAATCTGCCGGCGCAAAACATGGGAGCTTTTCAAAACCCGCTGGCCAATCGCCGGACAGTTTCTACGGGGCAACCCGTGACTGCCCGACCGAATCCGAATACCGTCACGCAACGCCCCATTCAAAAACCATTCTCTGGCCCGCAGTTTTCACGAGCAGCGCAACCGCTGGTCACCAGCGAGGATGTCGCTCGAGCCGAGATATTGCGTGGCCTAGGCCCATGGTCTGTTTTTTAACGGTTTGGCCTAGCAACTTAACCAGTCGTTGATGTCTCAACTTTAAAGTAGTAGCAGATATGAATCTTTTCAAAACATTGGGCGACCGTCTCAAGGGATTTGCCAAGAATTTAGTGTGTACCAAAGCAGTGCTGGTTCCCACGATTCTATGGTTCTCAATCGCTGCGGCATTTTCACAGGAACTGCGGCAACCACTGCCTAACGGGTCGAGCAACGCGGCTTTGCATTATCAGCGCGCCATCCTGCTGCTCGGTGACGTTAACCCTGCGAGCAAGAAGCTGTTGGCAGAGCCGATCTGGCAGATTGTCACGCCGCAGATGACAGACGAGCAACAAAACACAATCACGCAATTGCTCTACGGAGGGCGTCATGCGATTCGCTCTGGCATGTTGGGGTCTCAACAAAATGCGGCTGACTTTGGTGCCGATCTACGTGCCTACGGCGCGGCCCTTTTGTTACCCCATGTAGGCCCAATGCACGACCTAGCCAATCTGATCGCACTCTACGGCATGCACCAGCAAGGCGAGGAAAATTGGTCAGATGCGGCAGGAACCTTTCTCAGTGTAATACGTATGGGCCACCACCTGACCGAACAACTCACCTTGGGCGAATCAGCCAAAGGAATCCGCATCCTCGAGACCGGTTACTATTGCCTGGTCACCTGGGCGGCTCATTGCCCTGATCGTGAGCTCATCGCCGCCGCGCGCCAGTCGCTGTTGGCAATTGGCACGGAGTCGGTCTCCCCCTTGGCGGCGCTGACCACCGAGGCAGCCGTCGTTGATTTAAGGCTCACCCAATTGCAAGAGGCATTTCCTGATGGCAATTGGCCCGAAATCTTACTCGCGGCGACCAACGCTCCTTTGCCAACGGACAGCGTCACTGACTGGCGAGAGTTTGCTAAGGCTGAAGTCATCAAGCGTGGCGTGCCCGAATCTGTTTTTGAGAGTCAGGAGCAATTCGACGAGTACGTCGAGAAGATGCGCGACATCTACCGCGAGTTCTACGCCCGCACGTTGGCGGCGCTGTCATTGCCCCCCGAGCAAGCCATCCTGGCGGGCCAAAAAGTTCATGCGGAGTTCGCTGACCAACTTCTCCGGCTCGGTGATCCCGACAGACTGAGTCCGGCACAGATCGCCACCTTTTACGCCACGCACCAAGCGGCACACCGACTGCTCAATGTCGCGCTGGTCCTTTGTGCCGAGCGCGAGGGCGAACTGTTTCCGCAAGATTTGTCCGGCTTGGAGGCAACATTCGGCGGGCAGCTTCCAGTGAGTCCGATCAATCAACAGCCCGCTGATTACCAAGTGGCAGCCGACCGCAAGGGTTTCCGACTATCGTTTCCAGCCATCGAGGTGGGCGATGTCGCGATTCCGGAAGTGGCGTTTGCTTACAATTGGGGGGCGACTGGTAAATAGTTGCGATTCCTGGTTGTAAAGACGGAAGGAAGTCTTCGGCTCCGGTGCGTTTCCCTTGAATCAACTTCGTTCTACCTCTTTCGAGATATCGCTCGCTAGTTTCAGTGTAACATCTATTTCGATTGACATAAAACAGCCAGAATGTACGATTGGGATATGACATTAAGCGCTGTACTAACCCCTGCCGATGAAGGTGGCTTCATAGCCTACAATCCCGAAACGGGAACAACGTCACAGGGCGAAACGATGCCCGAAGCGTTGGCTAATCTCAGAGAGGCCACTGAGCTGTATCTAGAAGAGTTTCCCCATTTCGCCGGTAGCCAAGCTTGGCTAACCACATTTGAGGTTTCGTGTGCCCAAACTTCCGCACATTAGCGGTAAAGAATGCGTGAAGGCCTTGGAAAAACTCGGCTTCGTGCAAACGCGGCAACGCGGCAGCCATGTGGTCATGCGTTGTGAAGATCGAGGTTGTTCAGTACCAAACCATCGCGAGCTCAAGTTGGGAACACTTCATGGCATTCTCAAACAAGCCGAAGTAAGTGTCGATGAATTCTTAGCCGCACTTCGCAAGTGATTTCGCACTCCTTGCCGCCCCCTGCGTCTCCGCGTACTCTGCGTTAACCCTTCCTACCCCGGCGTATCAAGATAAGGATCCTGCCCCATGGCGCGCTGGATTTTTTGGCGTTCTTTTTCGTGATACAACAGCACCTTGCGGTCGCGGAAGTGGCGGCGTTCGACCCGGCGTTGCGCTTTGTGAAACATTTGCTCCATCCCACGCAAGGGGCCTTGCGAGCGGAGGCCCACTTCGCGTAAGCGGGTCGCCTTTTTCGGGCCGTAGCCTAACAGCAAAATCTCATCATCGAGCGCCAGGAATTGCCGATAGGTGCCAGGATCGCCTTGGCGTCCGCAGCGGCCGATTAACTGGCGGTCGATCCGCTGGGCTTCGTGCAATTCGGTGCAGATCACGTGAATCCCACCAAGGGCTTGGACCCCTTCCCCCAGGCGGATGTCGGTACCACGGCCCGCCATGTTCGTGGCGACGGTGATTTTGCCTTGTTGTCCCGCCACGGCGACAATTTCTGCTTCCTGTGCCACATGCTTGGCATTGAGCACGACGGGTACAACGCCTCGCTCCACGAGCAGATTCGCCAAGTGTTCGCTCTTGTCGATGGAGCGCGTGCCAATCAGCACCGGGCGGCCTTTTTGATGTTCGACTACCGCATCTTCGACGATGGCGGCCCATTTTTGATCGACCGTGCCGAAGACTTGCGTCGGCAATTGCTTGCGGATGGGGGGGCGATTGGTGGGAATCGACTCCACCTTTACGCGGTAAATCTTCTTCAGCTCGCCTCGACTGGTGGACGCCGTGCCGGTCATACCCCCCAGTCGTTCAAAACGCAGAAATAAATCTTGAATGGTGATCCGCGCGGCTTGGTTCGTGGCAAATGTGATTTCAACCCCTTCCTTGGCCTCGACTGACTGATGGATCCCAGCCCGCCACTTGCGACCTTCCGCCATTCGGCCAGTAAATTCATCGACGATCACAATCTCGCCGTCGCGCACGACATACTGCCGATTGAGAAACATCTCGCGGTCAACCTTGACTGCGCGCTGGATATATTCATAAATGGTTGAGAGTGGCAAGCGATCCATCGCGCTCGGTTTGGGTAGCGAACGGACCAATTGCCGCCCGGCGAGTGAAAGCTCCACGGTCTTTTCATCGTGGTCGTACTCGTAGTGCTCGTCTTCAATGAAATCGGTTTGCCGCTCGGCGGCCCAGCGATACGCCTCGGTGGCGATTTTTTCATCTTCGCCGGGCAGGGCACTGATAATCAGCGGCGTGCGGGCTTCGTCGATGAGAATGCTGTCGGCCTCGTCGACCAACATGAAGTGCAAGCCGCGTTGCACGGGCTGATCGCCGCCAGCACTTTCCACCGCCCCCAACATTTTTCCAAACAGATCCTGATTGCCTTCCCCTTGCGAACGCATCAGCAAGCGGTCGCGGAGAAAATCAAAACCCATCTCATTGGCCGTACCGTAGGTCACGTCGCAAGTGTAGGCCTTACGCCGCTCGGGCTGCGGTTGCTGCGCTTGGATAATGCCGACGGTCATGCCTAGAGCCGAATAGAGAGGCGTCATCCACTCGGCATCGCGGCGGGCGAGGTAGTCGTTGACCGTGGCGAGGTGCGCACCCTTACCCTCGAGTGCCGCCAAGTACATGGGCAAGGTCGCGGTGAGCGTTTTGCCTTCGCCGGTCTGCATCTCGATGATCGAGCGATGGTGGACCGCCGCCCCGCCCATGATCTGCACGTCGAAATGCCGCATGTTGAGTTTGCGCCGCCCCGCTTCACGCACGAGGGCAAACGCCTCGACCAACAGTCGGTCGAGCGATTCACCACTGCGCACGCGATAGCGCAAGCCGAGGCTGGTCTTACGAAGATCGTAATCGCTCAACTTCTCCATGTCGGGAGCCAAGGCATTCACCAACGGCACATAACTCGCGCAGCGGGCAAGATGATCACCAAGTTTGGCGCGAATGGTGCAGCTCAGACCGCTGGGAATTTTCGACACGCTTTGCTACCAGTCAGATATCTTGAACATCAGGAAGAAGTCATTCTGATAGGAGCCCCGCGACGAGAAGAATCTGATTTCAACTCTCGCACACTTTCAATGCGTGATCGTTCTGTTGGCCAGATCCTTCGGGTCGCGGAACTCCCCTCAGGATGACACAATCTTATCGTCGCAGTCGCTATGAGAGAATGGCCGACTCAGCGCTGACGCTGAATCCCTTCAACCGTGTAGTGTGGCAAGAAGGTGCCGTCGCCGTTGTCCTGCGTTTCGAGGAAGCCTTGAATCAGCAAGAACTCGCCGGGTTGCACTCCCCCTAGCACATCGGGGTTGTTAATCACAACCACGCCCCCATACGGGTCAGGCGCACCCTGCATGGAAACATACCTCAGACCCCAGTAACCAGTTTGTGGATAGTATTGCAACTGCCCACGTAGCGAGCTGTAGGTGGGATCAAAACCGAAATGGCTGGGGTCTTCCGCTGCCAAAGCGGAATTCTGGTTCGCGAAGGGCTGACTGCTGGGAGGTGCGGCTGTTTGCTGGGTGCTGCCTTGGGGGCGAAAACCGTCACTTGCAGTCCCCGGCGCAACCGTCGTTGCCGCGTACTGCGCGGGTGAGGCCGAGTTGGGGAAACCTTGCCGCTCAATGGCGGGCGGCGTGTAGACAAACGGTGTACTTGTTGCGAGTTGCTGATTCGCGGCGACCTGCATGATGTCGTTCGGATTGTTATTCGGCACTGACGCGAAGCGCAGGCCTTGATCATCCGGTGCGATCCGCACCACTGAGTTGTCGGTGCCATTCGCACCCACGCCCGTATAAGCACTTGTCGGTTGCACCCCGTAAGGATTTGCGGCAGGTTGACTCCAACCGCCGGGCGGCGTTACGGGAGCCGTTTGCATTGGTTGCGTTTGTGGCGGGGGTGTCACGTTTTGCAGGGGCGTGCTGGCGGGGGCAAACACCGAACCCGGTGCGGCGGCAGGCGCGCCCATGGGGGCAGCACCAACGTTTGGATCACTTGGGTAATACGGCTGGGCCGTGCCAGGCGCGAGGGTTCGCGTGGCCGGTGGCGGCACGCGATCGGGCGACGAAAAAGGATTCGACAGCGGCGTCGATTGGCTGCGGCAACCCATTGCCGCGCACAACACCATGAATGCGAATTGCCACCGCATCGGCAGATTCCTTTCTACCGCGAAATACAATTTTCGTCATTCCCGCGCAGGCGGGAATCCAAGACGGCACGAAACTGGTTTCCCGCCTGCGCGGGAATGACATCCCTGTTTAAGGTGCGAATATTAGCCAACTTGCCGATTGTGTCCAGACAGATTTTGCCAGCGTCGGGCAACAAAAAAAACGCCACGAACCTGCTAGCAAGTCCGTGGCGTGAATATCTGAGGCAAGTTTTTCGACGCTATCACTGAGCAGCAGCGGTGTGCATCACGTTCGCATCAACAAACGGATTCGACACAACCAGCGGCTCGATACTGGCCGGAGCCTTGGTCACCTGATCTTCTTTCACCACAGGCGTTTCCACGGATGCTGGTTCGACATAGGGATTCACGATCTCTTGGGCCGAGATGGTTTCCACAACTTCGGGGGTCATCGTGCCGGGCGGGTAGGCAAACGGACTGTAGCCGTAGCTCCGTGGTACGGGAGCGCTGTAATAAACCGGTGGAAACGCGGAATAGTATGGAACATTCTGCGACAACACCTGATACAGGCGGCCAATGTCCCAATAGCCATAGCCACCGCCATACATGCCGCCACATTGGGCCTGCGCCTCGCCAGCGGCCAAACCGCAGAGCAAAGCCAGCGCCATCAAACCGCTTCTCTTTAACATTGCCTTACCTCATCGGGGAATTGAATCGCTCGGAATGCGGCCAATCAGGCCGCTATTTCCAGAATAATTGCCCAAGCAGATAACGCAACAAGCCTTCGTTAGCCGGCATCGTCCCGATGCCGTAAGGGCTTTGGGGTGAGTTTTTTGCCATTTTTCGCGGCAAGCATGATCCGCAGTGGCGGACCCGCAAACGCCGTTTCCCTTGCTTTTCCGCCGTCAGCGAGTTAAACTAGTCGTAGACCAGTCGTATCACATGGATGACATTTTCATGGCACTTTCCAATTCAAATTCTGTTGGCGCCTATGAGGCCAAGACACACTTTTCCGCCTTGCTGGAAAAAGTCGAGGCCGGCGAGGAAATCACTATCACCAAGCACGGCACCCCCGTCGCGCGCATGGTGCCGATCAAAAAACAATACACGGTCGAGGAACGCCGCGCGGCTATCGAGCGCATCATGCAACTCAATAAAGGATTAAGTTTGGGTGGTTTGAAAATTCGTGACCTGATTAACGAAGGCCGTCGATGAATCCCGTTTTGATCTTGGATTGCTCAGTGACGATGACTTGGCTCTTCGAGCAAGAACTCACCTCTCAGACCGCGAATATCCTGGACCGCTTGGACAGAGAAGCCGCCCTGGTGCCCACATTGTGGTTTCTTGAAGTCACGAATGTCGTCGCTTTGGCGGAACGCAAAGGACGGATCACTATCGCGGAATCCTCGAAGTTCCTCAACGACTTAGCACTCCTCAAAATCGAAGATGATGCAGAAGCTCCGGAACGCTCCTTCGACGAACTGCTCCCTCTCTGCCGCACGCACCAGTTAACCAGCTACGATGCCGTCTACTTGGAATTGGCGGTGCGGCGGAAGTTGCCGCTCGCGACTCTCGACGAACCCCTGCGCAAAGCCGCCAAGAAGCTAGGCGTCAAGTTGCTGGGGAAGTAGCGGAACAACCAGGCTCAACTTACCAAATCTTAATCCGCTCGGCGGGGGGGCGATATTCCTTGTCGCTTGGCTGCACGTTGAACGCTTCGTAAAAAGGATCAAAGTTCGATACCGGCCCATTGCTGCGGTACATCGACGGCGAATGCGGATCTGTCAGCAAGCGGTTCACCATTTCGGCATCGCGGTACTTACGCTGCCAACTCTGGCCCCAACCCAAGAAAAAGCGTTGGTCGCCCGTCCAACCGTCAATTTCGGGCGGCGCCTTCCCATCGAGCGCAATGTAATAGGCCTTGTGAGCAATCGACATCCCTGACAGGTCAGCAATGTTTTCGCCGAGCGTTAACTCACCGTTGACCGTCTTGCCGGGCAGCGGCGCGTACTGACTAAATTGCTCCACCAGCTTGGCGGTTTGCTTGTGAAACGCCGTGCGGTCCTCGTCCGTCCACCAATCGTTGAGATTGCCATCGCCGTCGTACTTGCTGCCTTGATCGTCGAACGCGTGGCTAATTTCGTGACCAATGACGGCACCAATGCTGCCATAGTTCACCGCATCATCAGCCCGCACGTCGAAAAACGGTGGTTGCAAAATCGCGGCGGGGAACACAATTTCATTTTGCCCTGGGTTGTAATAGGCGTTCACCATCTGCGGAGTCATGAACCATTCCGTGCGATCCACGGGCTTGCCGAGCTTGTCGATCATCCGCTTGTATTCCACCTGGGCCGAGCGCATGAGGTTGCCAACCAAATCGTTGGGATCAACGACGAGCGTCGAGTAATCACGCCATTTTTCGGTGTAACCAATCTTGGTGGTGATCTTCGCGAGTTTCTCCTGGGCACGCTTCTTGGTGGCGTCGGTCATCCACGTCAGCCCATCGATGCTCTCTTTGTAAGCCTGCATGAGGTTACCAACCAATTCATCCATCCGCGCTTTGGCCTCGTGGGGAAAATGTTCCTCGACATAAAGCTGTCCCACCGCATCGCCCAACACGCCAAAACCACGCTTGCCGGAAATCGCGTCCACGGCCCGTTTCCAGCGTGGCTGCAATTCAGGCACACCGGCCAGTTGTTTGCCATACAAATCGAACTGGGCGTCAACATAAGCCGCCGGCATGCCGCTGGCAAAGCTGTCGATCAACTGATAACGCAGATATTGTTTCCATGTCTCCAGCGGCGTTTTCGCGACGAGATCATCGAGATCTGCAAAGAAACTGGGCGTCGCGACATTCAGTTCTTTCAAATTCACGACTTCCGCCCCGTCAAAATATTTGCTCCAGGGAATACTCGGCGACAATTTTTTGAGGTCGGCCACCGATTGCTTGTTGTAGCGTTTATGGGCGTCGCGCAGTTCTGTCTTGGTCCACTGCAACCGCGCGATCTCGGTTTCCAATTCCAACAACGTTTTGCCGACGTTTTCATCGTGAGGCAAATCGCCCAACTTGAAGAGTTTGTCAATGTACTTGACGAGCGCCTCACGCGCGGCCAGATAATCCGCGCTGTCTTCCAAATAGTAATCGCGGTCGGGAAGCGACGTCCCCGACTGGATGATCGACAACAGATACTTGGTCGAATCCTTGTCGTCTTGGTCGACATAGATGCCGATCGGCGAATCCACGCCAATCGTGGCCAGATAGCCAAAGTGCGTAATCAGCTCGTCATGGCTCTTAAGTTGAGCGATCGCATCCAATTGGTTCTTGAGGGCGACGATTCCCCTGTTCTCGATCTCTTCTTCGTCAAGGTAGCTCAAATAAAAATCGCCGATTTGCTGCTGAATACTCCCCACGGGAAAATTTCCTTCGGTGAGTCGATCGCAAATCTCGCGGATTGCGATTTGGGCTTCATCTTCCAGCGCGCTGAACGAGCCAAAATTCGACTTGTCGGGCGGGATCGGCGTGTGCTTAAGCCAATTGCCATTCACGTGCAAAAACAGATTGTCTTGCACCCTCACGGCGGGATCGATGAATTTCTTATCAATGCCCGAGCGCAATTCCTCGGCAAGGACGTGGAAAGGGGTAATCAAAACACACGCGAGCAAAAAACCAATCCGCAACATTCTCAGTTCTCCAGGCCGTGTAATTCGTAGCATGGCCCCCTGGGCCGTGAAAGCATTGTTTCGCACGGGACGGGGCCCCATGCTACTTTTAGGGGATGGACATTAAGTCTATTCAATCACTCCCCACTGGGCGAGGGCGCTGCCGCTCGTGGGCTAGGCGTGTGGCTGCTAAAATTGGGTTATGCCGCAATCCGAGGTGACAAAAAAACTGAAACAGCGGGCCCAAGAATTGGGCTTTGAACTGTGTGGCATTTGCCCCAGCATTTCCCCCGTAGGGACAACCCGCCTGGATGAGTGGCTCGCCGCAGGCTATGCGGGACAGATGCATTACATCGCCGACCGCCGCGAGGCTTATAATGATCCCCAGCACATTCTCGCCGGTGTGCGCAGTCTCGTGATGCTCGGAAAGGTGTACGCAACACAAGAACCGACACTCCCCGGCACCATGCAAGGCCGCGTGGCGCGCTATGCTTGGGGGAATGCCGACTATCATGATCTGATTCGTGAGCGGCTCCACACGCTCGCTGATAGCTTGCGCGAACTGATGCCCGAAGCCACGACTCGCGGAGTCGTCGACACCGCGCCGCTCTTGGAGCGCGAATTTGCCCAACTCGCCGGGCTCGGTTGGGTCGGCAAAAACACGCTGCTGCTTTCCAAACAAGCGGGCAGCTATTTTTTTCTCTCTGCGCTACTCACCGACGTGGAACTTGAATACGACGCGCCGCAGGTGACCAATCACTGCGGCACTTGCACGGCCTGCCTCGACGCCTGTCCCACGGCGGCCTTTCCACAACCCTACGTGCTCGACGCCACGCGGTGCATCAGCTATCTCACGATTGAATTGCACGACGCGATTCCGGTTGAATCGCGCGCGGGCCTGGGCGATTGGGTTTTCGGCTGCGATATCTGCCAAGAAGTCTGTCCCTGGAATCACGGGGCACCAAAATCCGTTGAGCCCGCTTTTGCGCCACAGGCCGATCTCAATCCGCTCGAACTCACCGCACTTTTTGATCTCGATGAAGTGAGTTTCAGAAAACGATTCCGCCACACGCCCCTCTGGCGGGCCCACCGTCGAGGACTACTGCGGAGCGCCGCGATTGTACTCGGCAATCAGGCTGATTCGAATTCGCTCCCCGCGCTCACCAAGGGATTACACGATGACGAGCCAATTGTCCGCGGCGCGGCAGCTTGGGCCTTGGGTCAAATCAGCAGACCGTCAGCGCTGCGGGCACTGAATAACCGCTTGCGAATCGAGACGGAACTTACCGTATTCAAGGAAATAGAAGCAGCACTTAAACAATTTTTAGTTTAATGCGGTTTTGCAGGAAGCTAGGCTAAGTAATAATAAAATGAGGAGCGTTTTAGCCCTGCCTTCCACTGTCCTCGCTGAGAGAATGTGCGCATGAAGCTGCCTAGTGGTGAGAGAGCGTTTGTTGACCGGCAAAAGCTGTTTGCCTATTCCCTCGATCCGGAGCATGATGAAGGTCGGCACAAGGCTCATTTGTTTGAATCTCTACTTGGCATCAACCTCCAAAATGGCGAACTATTGCTCAGCGCTGTTGGACAAGCTGCCATGAGCGGAGAGGCAAACTTCGGTAAACTAGATAAGTACGGTCAGCGCTACGTGATCGATTTCGATTTCGCTGGTCCTGGCGGCGCGGCGATGATCCGCTCGGCTTGGATCGTCCGCCTAGGCGAAGATTTTCCTCGACTCGTAACCTGCTTTATACTATAGGAAGAGGTGAAACATGAGTAACGCACGATATCCACAACTGTTTGACATAGTTGCCGTACTAAACAACGCTGGGGAATCGGACGTCGAGGTCGGCGATGTCGGCACAGTCGTCGAGTTGCTCCCGCCGGATGGCATTGAAGTTGAGTTTCTTGATCGCGCCGGTCGAACACGCTGTGTCGCCACTCTAACGGGGAATGATCTCCTTGTGCTCAATCGTGAGCGAACCCGCGTTGCTTGAAGTGGTGGGGCAACGTGAGTTGTTGTCATTCAACAGGATAAGCAGCCAGCATCGACAATAAAACCCATGCTTCACCCACTTCCCCAATCGCTGCGTATCGGTTCCCTGGAACTCGACTTCCCCGTCGTGCAGGCGGCACTGAGTGGCTACAGCGACACGGCCATGCGTTTAATCGCCCGCCGGCTGGGTGCGCCCTACACCCTTTGCGAAGTGATGCTCGACCAGTTTATTTTGCAAGTTCGCAAGCGTTCGCGCACCCACCACATCATGCACGTCGCCGACGAGGAGCACCCCGTCGCGGGGCAGTTGATGGGGGCCGACCCCAGCCATTTTGGTCCCGCCGCTCAGCGGTTGGTGGAGCAGGGCTTTGACGTGATCGACATCAACTTTGGCTGTCCCGTGAAGAAAGTTTTGGGACGCTGCCGAGGTGGATTTCATTTGAGCCAACCAGTGGTCGCTCTCGAAATCGTGGAGCGTGTGCGAACGGCTGTTCCTAGTCATGTTCCCGTCACGTTAAAAATGCGTCGTGGCATCGACGACTCGATGGAAAGCCGCGAGAACTTTTTCACGATCTTCGACCAAGCCTACGAACTGGGAGTCGCCGCGATCACGGTCCATGGCCGCACGGTGCAGCAGCGTTACGATGGCCCGTCACGGTGGGAATTCTTGCGCGAGCTCAAAGTGTATGCCGGCAACCGCGTCGTGCTCGGCAGCGGCGACTTGTTCGATGCCCAGGCCTGCCTCGACATGCTGCAATACACGGGCGTCGATGGCGTGACCGTGGCCCGCGGCGCGATTGGCAATCCCTGGGTCTTTCAGCAAGCCCGCGCGTTAGCTGCCGGCTTGCCTTTGCCAGCACCGCCCAATCTGTTTGAACAACGCGACGTGATCGCCGAACATTACCGACTGGCCGAGGAACTCTACGGCCCCGAGCGTTGCCTGCCAAACATGCGCAAGTTCGGCATCAAATACTCGCGGCTCCATCCCCAAGGCGAACTGGTTCGCGAAGATTTCTGCCAAGTGAAACAACCAGGCAGTTGGCGCGCGGTGCTCACGAAATGGTACGCCACCGACGGGCCAGGCCTGCATCCCACGGTCGAAGAGCCGAATCCACTGGCGACTGTATTGCCGTAGCCTGGCAACCATAACTCGCTAACGTCGCTACAAGCTGTCAAAGTCCCGAAGGGACGTTTCATGATAGCCAAGCGGCAAGAAAAGGTGGGCCTTTGCGAACATTTTCGCCGCCCTGGGTTGGGATTCAAACCTTGTCTTTACGCACATTTTTTCGTCCCGGAGGGATGCCATGATAATAGCCCAGCAGTTCACTGCTGGGAAAACGGTCGTATCGATCACAAGTCCCGTAGGGACGACTGAATCCCGAACCGCGCTTTCAATCGTCCCTACGGGACTCACTTGGCACGTTGTTTTCTGACCCAGCGATAAATCGCTGGGCTATTTTCGTGAGTCCCTCCGTGCTACAAACAGTCGAATTTTGCGTGGCGTGCGCAAATTTTTTTGAACAGGAGTCAGCAGAGGAAGCAGAGTGACTCTCAATAAAAAGGGTTCTTCAGGATTTTTCGTGGGTCTCTTTCGCTGTCGCGCCATGCAACAGGTCTGCTCGATGGCCCTGAAAGGGCCTCACTAAGATAGCCCTGGGCAAACGGAGGCGAGTTTTACGAGCCGACGTGCCGCCCAGGGTTTTCAATGGTAAGATCTGCCTCGGCCGAGCAGAAAATGGTGTGTACCGGCGGCATGTTACCGAGGCCGAAATGCTCCGTACTCGGCATCAGTTGGTTGCGGCCTCGGTCACCCTTTGCGGAACACCTTGTTTTTCGCTCGGCCGCTCAAGAAAATGTGATCTCTTACCCAGGGCGGCGTTCAGACATCGCTGTCGCTCGTCGGAACTTGCCCTTGTATGTTGTCAGAAGCGGCTATCATAGAACACGCTCAAGAAAAGTTTTTGTCCGCGGCTGCGCAGCCGCGGACAAAAAATCGCCCTCAGCGGCCGGCCGCAGATCGATTGCCCTGTGGCGTCA